>Ga0210113_1000154_pt1 | contig 15864 bp, 17 predicted proteins | sample MayberryNW_Catta_5_FD_185523 | JGI IMG/M metagenome (GOLD analysis project Ga0210113, IMG submission 185523) | Wetland microbial communities from San Francisco Bay, California, USA, that impact long-term carbon sequestration -... | ecosystem: Environmental > Aquatic > Marine > Wetlands ...
GCAAGCGGGGCGACGACGGCCAGGCCACGTACCTGATCGCGATCGCCGAGGCTCTGTGGGAAGAGATGGAGCGCGACGAGCGCGTGTACATGCTCGGCGAGGACATCGGGGTCTACGGCGGCGCGTTCAAGGTCACCGAGGGCTTCCTCGATCGGTTCGGCGCCGATCGGGTGATCGATATGCCGATCGCGGAGGAGACGATCGTCGGCACGGCGGTCGGCTCGGCCATGGAAGGGCTTCGCCCGGTCGCGGAGTTCCAGTACGCCGACTTCATGTCCTCCGGCTTCGACTCGATCTCCACCCTGCTCGGGCGGTACCACTACCGTTCGGGGGTTCCCCTGCCGGTCGTGTTGCGGGGGCCGTCGGGTGGGTACGTTCGGGCGTCCTCCTTCCACTCGGTCAATCCCGAGCCGTGGTTCGCCTACGGGGGCGGCATCAAGATCGTCGCCCCGTCGTTCCCGGCCGATGCGAAGGGCCTGATGAAGTCGGCCGTCCGAGACGACAACCCCGTGATGTTCCTCGAGCACAAGTGGATCTACCGGCGCATCAAGGAGCAGGTGCCGACCGATCCGGACTTCCTCGTTCCTCTCGGTTCGGCCAACGTCCGGCGAGAAGGAACCGACGTCACGATCGTCACGTACGGCGCGTTGGTGCACAAGTCGCTCGAGGCGGCGGAGAACCTCGCGCAACGAGGCATCTCGGCCGAGGTCGTCGATCTGCGGACGGTCTACCCGATCGACGAGGAGACGGTGCTCGCCTCGATCGCGAAGACCTCGAGGGCGCTCGTGGTGACCGAGAGCTACCGGTTCGTCGGCATCGGCGCGGAGGTGGGCGCGACGATCGCCGAGAAGGCCTTCGATCAGCTCGACGCCCCCGTGACACGGCTCGCGCCCCCGAACATGCCGGTGCCCTTCTCCCCCACCCTCGAGGATGCGTTCCTCCCCCAGATCGCCGACATCGAACTCGCCGTCGAGGAGCTGTCCGCCTGGTGAGCGATCCAGTTCAGGAAGGAAGCCGATGACCTCGATCCAGATGCCCCAGCTCGGCGAGACGATCGTCGAGGGAACGATCCTGAAGTGGCTGAAGGCGGAGGGCGAGGAGGTCGACCGCGACGAGCCGTTGTTCGAGATCTCGACGGACAAGGTCGACACCGAGGTCCCCTCGCCGGTCGCGGGCACGCTGACGAAGATCGTCGTGGCCGAGGGGGAGACGGTTCCGGTGGGTACCGAGCTGGCGATGATCGACTCCGGGAACGGGGAGGGTCCCGCCGAACCCGCCCCGCCAGCAGCGGCTGCGGCGTCGTCCGGGACCCCGGCGACGGAGGCCGGGGGCTCAGGCACCGTCGCGCCGGACGAAGCCAGTGACGCTTCCGCAGCACCGGCCCCACCACCCTCGTCGCCCGTCGGTGCCTCGCAGGGGGCCCCGGTCGCGGGTGGGACCTCGCTCCCGGATCGAGGCCCGCGGTCGCAGATCCTCTCACCGCTGGTCCGGCGGCTGGCACAGGAGCGGGGGATCGACCTCGCGACCGTGGCCGGCTCGGGCACGGGGGGCCGCATCACGAAGGCCGACGTGATGGCCGCGGCCCCCTCGGCCACGGTCTCATCGGTCTCATGGGGAGGAGTGGGGCCGGCTGCCCCGCAGCCCACGACGAGCGCGCCCGTCTCCGTGGCGCCCCCGTCGATCGGCGCGGGTGCGGCGGAAGGCGAAACGGTCGAGCCCCTGTCGCACATCCGCAAGGCGATCGCGACGCACATGGTCGCCTCGGTCAACGAGACCGCCCGGGCGTGGACCATGGTCGAGGTCGACGTCGATCACCTCGTGAAGCTCCGGGAGCGCGCGAAGGACGGCTTCCTGGCGACCCATGGCGTCAAGCTCACCTACCTACCGTTCGTGGTCCGCGCGACCGTCGACGCCCTGAAGGCCTTCCCCATGGTGAACTCGCGCATCGACGGCGAGAACGTCGTGACACCTCGCGGGGTGCACATGGGCATCGCGGTGAGCTACGACGCGGGGTTGATCGTGCCGGTCATCAAGGATGCCGATGCGATGAACAGCGTGGGCATCGCGCGGGCCATCACCGACCTCGCGGCCCGCGCACGGGGGCACCAGCTCAAGCCCGACGAGGTGCAAGGCTCGACGTTCGCGATCACGAACCCCGGCCCGTACGGCTCCCTGGTGAGCGTGCCGATCATCAACCAGCCCAACGTGGCCATCCTCGCGCTCGACGCCATCCAGAAGCGGCCCGTGGTGGTCGAGGGCGACGCGATCGCGGTCCGCAGCGTCGTGTACGTCTCGATGTCATGGGACCACCGACTGCTCGACGGCGAGATCGCGACGCGGTTCCTAGCTCGCGTCAAGCAGAACCTCGAGAGCTGGGACTTCGCCGAGGACCTCGGGATCTGACCGCGGTGCGGCGCACCTGGCTGTTCGAACCGGTGGGCCCCGTCCGATACGAGGCCTCGAACGAGGCGATGCACGATCTCGCCGAACGACGCCTGTCCGACGAAGCCCCGGACTCGTTGATCCTGCTCGAGCACCCGCCGGTGTTCACCGCGGGTCGGCGGTCCAAGCCGGAGCACCTCGTCTGGAGCGAGCGCGAAGCCGCCGCCCGTGGCGCGGCCGTCCATCACATCGACCGAGGGGGCTCGTTCACGTTCCATGGCCCGGGGCAGCTCGTCGGGTACCCGATCCTGCACCTGGGCGTGCGACCCGATGCCGCGGCCTACCTCCGCGCACTCGAGGACGCCGTGATCCGCACCGGGGCGGCGCTGGGGGTCGAGCTCCACCGACGCGACGACGTGCAGACCGGCGTGTACGCCGGCGACGACAAGGTCTGCGCGATCGGGGTGCGCCTGATGCGCACCCGCGTGACGTTGCACGGGTTCGCGATCAACTGCGACACCGACCTCTCGTGGTTCGACGGCATCGTCGCGTGCGGGCTTCCCGACAACGGTGTGACGTCGCTCTCCGCGTTGTTGGATCGAGACGTCACGGTCGACGAGGTTCGACCGATCGCACGCCGGGCCCTCGCAGACGTGTTCGATCTCGACCACGTGCCGGCGCCGCCCGACGAGCTCGAGCGGTTCCGTTCCGCGCTGGTGGCGTGAGCCTTCGGTCAGCCGCGGTCGGCGACCAACACGTACTGGGGGCGGTGCTCGAGCCACCGGAGCGGCCACGCCTCGTGTGAGCGGGCCGCCCATTCCACGTCGCGCAGTCGATGGATGCGGATCCCGGTCCACCCGGACGCGTCGACGGCCTCGATGAACGGGAGCGGTGACAACGAATCGGCCAACGGCAGCGTGTCGAGCACCTCGTCCGGATACGGGGCGTGGTGATGGTCGGCGACGCCCGTCACACGCCGGGTCGCGGTGGCGGCCGCATCCTTCAAGCGGGCGACGACGCCTTCCTGATGCCAGACGCCTTCGAACAGCACGAGTCGGCCTCCTGGCTTCGTCACCTCGCGCCACGCCCGGAGGGCTCCGACGGGGTCGGGCATCGTCCAGAGCACGTGGCGTTCCATCACGGCGTCGAACGGGCCCTCGGGAGGTGTCATCGCCGACCCGACCTGGAACTCGACCTCGAGCCCCCGAGCGTCGGCCTTCTCGCGGGCCCTCGACAACATGGCCTCCGAGAGATCGAGGGCGGTGACGCGGTAGCCGAGCTCGGCCGCGAGCAGACCGACCGAGCCGGTCCCTGCGCCCGCGTCGAGGACGGCAGCAGGCGGTTCCGGCAGCACCTGCCTCATGACGGCTCGCCACGCGGCGGCCTCCAGCGGGTCGGAGACCGCATGCGACGCGGAACGGTCGTAGGATGACGCGTCTCGGTCCCAGTAATCGCGGATGCGGCCGTGGGTGTCGGTCACGAGAGGTTGTCCCCGCCCCGGATGCGTCAGAAGAGCCGCGCGGCGAGCTTCGGCCGATACTCGGCCACCAGCGGGTCGTCATCGAGCGTCGCGAACACGTCGACCATCGACTCCCTCGCCGCGTCGGCGTCCTCGTCGAACGAGGCGAGCAGGCCATCGAGCGCCTCGCGCCAACGCCCGGAGGCGGCCGCCCGGCGTGCGTCGCCGAGCGCACCGTCGCCCGCGTCCGCCTCCCATCGGCGCACGCGAACGATCGACATCACACGCTCGGCCTCGGCGTCGGGCAGCAGCGGCTCCACGAGTGCTTCGGCCCCCTCGAGCTCTCCCCGGCCCGCGAGGATCCGGGCGAGGCCGATCGCCGCCTCACCGTTCTGGGGGTCCTTCTCGAGCGCGTCGCGGTAGCCCGCCTCGGCCGACTCGAGATCCCCCGCGGTCTCTTCGGCGAGCGCCTCAACGGCCTCGACCTCGGCCGCGTTCGGCACGATCGTGTCGATGAACCGGTTCACTTCCTGCTCGGGATAGGCCCCGATGAACATGTTGACCGGCTGCCCGTCACGGAAGGCAATCACGGTCGGTATGCCCTGGCTCTGGACGGCCTGCAGCAGGGCGTTGCCCACGGCGTTCGCGTCGACGTCGAGCTTCGCCAGCAGGAAGGCACCCTCACGCTCGGTGGCGACCTTCTCGAGGATCGGGCCGAGGGTTCGGCACGGCGCGCACCACGACGCCCACATGTCCACGACGACGGGCCGTTGCTTCGACCCCTCGATCACGACCTGCTCGAAATCGGCGTCGGTGACGTCGACCACGTGCGTGGCCGCGGTGCTCGCGTTGCTCATGTCGACCATGTCCTCCAGCCTCTCACACGCCCACCGCTACGTCGGGTCCGCCGGCTCACCTCGCCAGCCTGCCGACCGCGGTCATCAACTCCTCGATGCCGGTCTCCCCGTTTCCCCCGTCGGCCGACTCGCGAAGGCACCGACGAACGTGTTCGTCGAGCAGACCCAGGCCGACCGCCCGAAGGGCGGCCTGCACCGAGTTCAGCTGTGTGAGGACGTCGATGCAGCGCGCGTCGTCGTCGATCATGCGCTGCAGACCTCTTACCTGACCTTCGATGCGCCGCAGGCGACCCCGGACCGCCTTCTCGTCCATCTCGTATGCGTACACCTGCCCTCCTCGGCGCGTCGATCGTCGATTGAGCGCCAGCGACCGCACACCCCGTCGTTCATGGGTACGACAGGCGGCCACGATACCATGGGGGGGTATACGCCGGAACGGTCGTTCGGCCGAGGACCGAGCCGGATGCCGGGTGTATGCTCGAAATCACGGTGCGAGGGAGCTCGAACAGGTGTCGACCCAGGTAGCGTCCACCCCGCACGGGGCGCTGGGGCTCAGCGACGACGACCTGATCTCGATGTATCGGACCGTGATCACGGCCCGCCTGCTCGACGAGGCCGCGCTCCGTCAGAACCGCATGGGCAGGGCACCGTTCGTCGTGCCGGCCGAAGGCCACGAAGCGTGCCAGGTCGGAACCGCCTGGGCCATGCGCAGGGGCGTCGACGTCTGGCTGCCCTACTACCGTGACGGGGCCGTGGTGCTCACGGCCGGGATGACCCCGTACGAGGTCTTCCTCGGCATCTTCGCGAAGGCCGACGACCCGTCGAGCGGTGGGCGGCAGATGCCGTCGCACTGGGGCCACCGCGAGCTCGGCATCATCACTGGCTCCTCCCCCATCGCGACCCAGGTCCCCCATGCCGCCGGGATCGCCTACGCCGTCAGGTACCGAGGAGAAGACGCGGTGGTCGCGAGCTGGTTCGGCGACGGCGCCACGAGCGAGGGCGACTGGCACGAGGGGCTGAACTTCGCCGGCATCCATCGGCTCCCGGTGATCTTCGTGTGCGAGAACAATCAGTACGCGATCAGCGTGCCCCAGTCGAAGCAGATGGCGATCGAGAACGTCGCCGACCGGGCGGCCGGATACGGATTCCCCGGGGTGGTCGTCGACGGCAACGACGTGCTGGCCTGCTACGCGGCGATGAAACAGGCGCACGAGCGCGCGAGAGCCGGCGATGGCCCGACACTGATCGAGTGCAAGACGTACCGCTTCCTCGGCCACACGAGCGACGACGACGACAAGACCTACCGCTCCCGCGACGAGGTCGAACAGGCGCGCGATCGAGACCCCGTGCACGTGTTCGGGGAGTACCTGCGCACCAGCGGCGTGCTCGACGACGTGGGCGCCGAGGAGCTCCGAGCCGCGGTGAAGGGCGAGATCGACGACGCCCTGTCCGCGGCATGGGAGGCTTCCGATCCCGAGCCGGCCTCCGCGATGCGGCACGTGTTCGCCGAGCCCGGCGATCCCGAGGGCGGCAGCCGGTGACCCAGAAGAACGTCGTCACCGCGATCCGTGACGCCCTGCACGACGAGATGGCCGACGACGATCGCATCGTGCTGCTCGGCGAGGACGTGGGCAACCGCGGCGGTGTGTTCCGGATCAGCGCGGGGTGGATGGACGAGTTCGGGGAAGCACGGGTGATCGACACGCCCCTCGCGGAATCGGGCCTGGTGGGCGTCGCGATCGGCATGGCCCTGCACGGCATGCTCCCGGTCGCCGAGATCCAGTTCGCGGACTTCATCCACCCCGCGTTCGACCAGATCGTGTCCGAGGCGGCGCGCATCCGCTACCGATCGAACGGCTCGTTCGGTGTCCCGCTCGTGATCCGCGCGCCGTGTGGGGGCGGCATCCACGGGGCGCTCTACCACTCGCAATCGATCGAGGCGTTCTTCGCCCATGTCCCCGGGCTCAAGGTCGTGATGCCGGCCACGCCGGCCGATGCGGCCGGTCTGCTGCGCGCGTCGATCGCCGATCCCGACCCGGTGCTCTTCCTCGAGCACAAGAAGACCTACCGCGCCATCACCGGCGACGTGCCCGAGGAGCGCCATCTCGTCCCGATCGGGAAGGCCGACGTGAAACGCGAAGGATCCGATCTGACGTGCGTGAGCTACGGGTACGCGCTGCACACGTGCCTCGACGCGGCCGGTCGCCTGCAGCAGGACGAAGGCGTCTCGGTCGAGGTGGTCGACGTCCGGACGTTGGCGCCGCTCGACACGGGAACGATCCTCGATTCCGTGCGCCACACCTCGAAGGCGATCGTCGTGTACGAGGACAACCGCACCTACGGCGCCGGCGCCGAGATCGTGTCGACGATCGCCGAGGAAGCGATGTTCGACCTCGATGCGCCGGTCGTGCGGATCGGAGGACCAGACGTGCCGGCGATGCCGTTCGCCGTGCCGCTCGAGCATTACTTCATGGAGCCCGAGCCCGACCAGATCTACCGACACATGCTCGACCTGGCCCGAGCCTGACCACGACCGGAAGGCGTTCAGGTCTCGACGGCGGCTCCATCGTCACCCGTCGTCCGGCAGATCGGCGCCCGGATCGGGCTCGTCGACGGCGCGGTCGCGGACGGACACCATCACGCCCTCTCGGCGACGCTTCACCGGGCTTCGGCGGGCCCGATCCTCGAGCGAGTCCTTGGGCGAGCTCGGGTCGGCGTCCCGAGTGAGATCCGCATCGATCACGTCGTGGCGATCGAGGGCGCTCGAGACCGAGGCCTGCACGATCGCGGCGACGGGCAGGGCGATGAACGCCCCGATCAGCCCCGCGATGCTCGCGCCCGCGATGGCGCACCCGAACGCGACGGCGGGGTGCAGCTCCATGGTCTTGCCCGTGATGCGAGGACTCAGGAGATAGTTCTCGACCTGCTGGTACGCCACGAAGAACGCGAGCAGGATCAACGCCTTGATCGGGCTCTCGACGACGGTGACCAGCAGCGGCAACGCCATCGCGATGTACGTGCCCACCGTCGGGATGAACTGCGAGACCAGGCCCATCCAGACGGCGAGTGGCACCGCGAACGGAACGCCGAGCGCGGTCAGCACGATGAACGTCACCACGCCCGAGATGGCCGCGAGCAGCAGCCTCGAGTACAGGTAGGCGCCGGTCTTCTCGATCGCGACTTCCCAGACCCACAACACGTGCTGCTGCCGATCGCGCGGAAGCGCCGAGAGCACCGATCGACGGAACCGCGGGCCGTCGGCGGTGAAATAGAACGTGAACAGCCCGGTCGTGAGCAGCATGAAGATCGCGCCGATCAGTGAGGAAGCGAACCCGAACACGTTCCCGGCGACGTTCGTCGCGAACCCGGCGAGATCCGAGTCCGCGCTCTGCAGCTGCTGCTGAAGCGTCGATTGCGAGATCTCGAAGTTGAACCACCGCTCCGTGTAGCGGCTGATCGTGGTGAGGATGTCTGGGGCGGCCTGGATCAAGGCCTGCAGTTGGTCGACCACCAACGGGATCATCAGCGCCACCATCACGATCGCGAAGACGACGACCCCGAGCAGGATCGATCCGGTCGCGAGCCCGCGTCGCCACCCGCGCCGGGCGAGCCAGTCGACGGCCGGCTCGAGCGCGAACGAAACGAACAGGGCGACGAGGATCCACGTGAGCAGGCTCGAGAGCTGGCGGAGCAGCGAGGTCGTCGTCGTCGCGACGAGCCACGCGGCGAAGACGATGGCGAGGAGGGTGATGATCCATCGCCACGATGGCGGATGGATGATCACCGAAATCGGCCGGTGATCGCTCGGCTCGGGCGATCCCTCTCCCCCCGGCTTCGGCTCGCGATCTTCGCCCATCGTCCCTCCGCTCCCGGCGGGTCACTCTCAGCGGCGAGGATACCCCGCGACGCGGGCTAGACTCGGAGGACATGGCCCGCGACCACAACCCCCACGGCCGCCCGCTCCACCTGCCGATCGTGTCGGTCACGAGCGGCGGAGCAGCCGGAGATGCCAGCGCCCGCGGGGAACGCAAGCCCCCCTGGCTCAAGGTGAAGCTGCGCACGAGCCCCGGTGCCGCCGAGCTCAGAGGCATCATGCGAGGGCTCGACCTGCACACCGTGTGCGAGGAAGCGATGTGCCCCAACATCCACGAGTGTTGGGAGGATCGAGAGGCGACGTTCCTGATCCTCGGGGACCGGTGCACCCGGCGGTGTGGCTTCTGCGACGTGATGACCGCGAAACCGGGACCGGTCGATACCGAGGAGCCGAGACGGATCGCCGACGCGGTGGCACGCATGGGCCTGCGGTTCGTGGTGCTGACCGGCGTCGCTCGCGACGACCTTGCCGATGGTGGCGCCGCGATCTGGGCCGAGACCGTGCGGCGCGTGCGACAGGCCGTGCCCGGCGCCGGCGTCGAGGTCTTGCCGAGCGATTTCAAGGGCGGCGAGGACGACATCACGACCCTGCTCGCGAGCGAGCCCGACGTCTTCGCCCATAACCTCGAGACGGTACGCCGGCTGCACGGACGTATCCGTCCGGCGTTCGGGTACGACCGTTCCCTCGAGGTGCTGCGGATCGCGAAGCGCGTGAGGCCGGGTCAGGTGACCAAGTCGAACCTGATCCTCGGCATGGGGGAACGACGCGGCGAGGTGCCCGAGGCCATGCGCGATCTTCTCGATGCCGGATGCAACATCCTCACGATCGGTCAGTATCTGCAACCCACCCCACACCACCTGCCGGTCGACCGCTGGGTGCATCCCGACGAGTTCTCCCAGCTCGCACTCGAAGGTGAGGCGCTCGGCTTCGCCCACGTGGAAGCAGGCCCGCTCGTGCGATCGAGCTATCACGCCGGCACGCAGTTCAGGCGTGCGCGGGACCACGGCCTGGTGGCCACCGGGAACTAGCGCTCACGATCGTCGGACCGCGAGGCGCAGCTCCGCGAACCGTGCGCCGAGATCGTCGAGCTGGTGATGGGCATTCAGTCCGCTCGGGTTCGGCAGCACCCACAGGACGGCTCCGCCGAGGGTCTCAGCTTGTCGGCCGAGCGAGGACCGTGGGTGCCGGAACGCCGTTCGGAATGCACCGATGCCGAGGACGGCGACGCATCGGGGCGCCCAGCGATCGACGATCCCCTCGAGCCGGAGGGCGCCGGCTCGAAGCTCGTCGTCGCGCAGATCCTTCGCTCCGGCGGTCGCACGCGCGACGAGGTTCGTCAGCCCGCATCCGTACCGCGCCGACTCGGCGTCGTCGACGGGCTCGAGGACACGGTCGGTGAATCCCCCACGATGCAACGCCTTCCAGAATCGGTTGCCGGGCCGCGCGAAGTGGTGGCCGACCGCACCGGAGTACAAGCCGGGGTTGATGCCGCAGAAGAGCACGTCGAGATCGGGAGCCAGCACATCGGGGATCGTCGTTCCCCCCGCAGCGGCGACCTGCTCCGGCGTCGGCTTCGGGCGACCCGGCATCGACGCACAGCCTCCCAGACCTGGATGGAGGAGCCGGCCTGTAAGCCGGATCCTGTGCGCGGGGATCCCCCCGCCGGCGACCATCTCTCTCGACGACACTGGTGTCGTCGCCGGACCGTTCTCCGGCCCGATGCGGCCCACCCGGCAGCTCGGACGGGCCGTCCTCGATCGCTGCCTGCTCGACCTTGCTCCGGGTGGGGGTTGCCAGCCGCGACGGTCGCCCGCCGCGCTGGTGCGCTCTTACCGCACCGTTTCACCCTTACCTGAGGCGACGATGGCCCCAGGCGGTCTGCTCTCTGTTGCCCTGTCCGCGAGGTTGCCCCCGCCTGGCTCTCGCCAGCACCCTGCCCTTCGGAGTCCGGACTTTCCTCGAGCGGTCGAGACCGCCCGCGGTCGCCCGGCCGGCTCCTCCACATCCGAGGATACCCGCGCCGTAGACTGCCCACGACCGATGCGCAAGACGATCGCCGTCCTCGTGGCCATGCTCGTCCTCTGCGTCGCCGCCTGCTCGAGCCCGGAAGCAGGACCCGCGAGCCCCGCCGGCGCCGCCGAGCTGCGGAGCGCCCCCGCCCTCTCGCAGGCCCAGCTGCGCGCCGCGACGTTGCGCTTCGTCGAGGCGTATCGGACGACCGTGATCGGAGGGAACGAGCTCCGCGCCTTGGCGGCGACCCCGCTGATGCGCCGATTCGCCTACTGGCTCGGCGTCACGAACCGAGCCTTCCCCGGTGATATCTCCGCGACGACGACGGTGGGCGCCGTCGGGTCGGCGAGCGGCATCGGCGGGGACGCCCCCGTGGTGGAGATCGACCTTTCGGCGCAGGTCGACGTCGTCGCCCAGCCGGCCGAGGGAGAGCCGTTCGAGCTCTCCGTGCCGCTCGACGGTCCCGTTCGGTTCGCGGCGGATGAGGCGGGAGGATGGCGTGTGCTCGACTTCGTACGGTTCGGGGTACCGGTGAGCGGGGCGTTCGTGCCGCTCGACCTCGACTACCGGCGGCCCGGGGTGCGCATCACGGTCGACTCGTTCGGCGGCGTCCCCAGCTGGAGCTTCTTCGTCAGGATCTCGGCGACCGGGCCCCGGGTGCTGACGCTCGACGAGGCGGACGTCACCCTCGTGGATGCCGAGGGCGAGGTCGTGGGTGAGGCGATCGAGGTCTCCACGCCCTTGCTCGAGGTGGCGCCGGGAGGGCGCATCGACGGCGCGCTCTCGTTCGAGCCGCTCCAGAACGTGGGAGGCGTGTCGCTCAGGATCGACCTCAGCGGGGCGGAGGATCCCGTGCCGCTCGAGGTTCCGCTCAGCGCGGTCACTCGGGCTGGCAGCTAGGCGTCTCGGCGTGCGGCGAGCCCGTCGTCGACGCCCCTGTTCGCGAGCCGGTCGGCCTCGGTGTTCAGCTCCCGGGGCACATGCTCGTATGCGATCGAATCGAACCCCGCGGCGAGCTCCAACACCCGACGATGCAAGGGCTGCAGATGCGGCGTCCGCACTCGGTAGAGCCCGGTGAGCTGGTTGATCAAGAGCTGAGAATCGGATCGGAGCACGACCCGGGTGGCGCCGAGTTCGTGTGCACGTTCGAGCCCACGGATCACCGCCGTGTACTCGGCGACGTTGTTCGTGGTCTCGCCGAGCGCCTCTGCGATCTCGGCCAGCACGACGCCGTCGTCGTCGGTGATCTGGACGCCCGCCCCCGCCGGACCGGGGTTGCCGCGAGACGCGCCGTCACACGCGACGATCACACGACCAAGATACGGCGACAGTGCTCACACCTCCTGATGCCGTCGGCGCGCTTGATCCTGTCGAGCTCCACCGCCGACAGGTGCTCGTGGCACGCCTGACACACGCCGTCGACGAGGGCAGCCGCGCCGATGCCCTTCTTCTGGCGGCGCAGGCTCTCGTAGAGCTCGAGGACTTCGGGCTCGATCTCGAGGGCGATGGCCGCGCGTTCGTCGGTGCGGCGGGCGAGATCGGCCTCCACCGTGGCGAGCTCCGCCGCCGCCGAGTGCGCGGCCTCCTCGGCCTCGGCCCGCAGCCTGATGGACTCCCGCTCGGCGGCTGCCGCGTCGGCCTCGAGGCGCTCGACGATCTCGAGCACGGCGAGCACCTCGTCCTCGCGGTCGGATCGACGCTTCTTGACGCTGGCGATCTCGTGTTCCAGCGCCTCGAGCTCCTTCGCGTTCACGATCGAGCCGTCGAACATGCGGGTCTGCTCGTCCTGCTCCTTCCGCGTGAGCGAGTCGATCTCGTGTTCGAACCGCGACTGGTCGCGCCCGAGCTCGTCGAGCCGAAGGCGGAGCTCGCCGAGACGGCTCTCGGCGGCATCCGCTCGGGCGCGCACGGCGGCCAGCTCTCCCCCCGCATGCAGGTCCGCGAGCCGCGCGCGCGATCGATCGATCGCGGAGTCGGCTTCTTGGAGCGCCAGCAGTCGAGGGGTGGTCATCGCAGGCGAAGCCTAGCCGATGCCGTCTTCCTTCCCGGCGGCCGGACAGCGCCGGGAAGTACGCGGGGCGCGAACGAACGACGACGACGCCGGCGGCCGCATCGCCGCCGGCGCCGCCGCCTCGGCGCGTCTTACGGGAACTCGACGCTCTCGAACGACGAGTTCGTGGCTTGACCCATGAAGGTCACCGCCCCCACGATGACCACGAAGATCAAGGCCAGCATCAGCGCGTATTCCACGGCGGTCGCGCCCCGGTCCTCCAGCACCCGGTCGCTGATCGCCGCTCGCCAGACCTGGGCCTTCGCGTACAGCCGCAGGATCATGCGGAACCCCTCTCTCTGATCGGTATCGAACGCAGGAACGGCCGGGAACCCCGGCCGACCCCTCACGCCCGTCTTTCCCTGTGGGTATCGGCTGGAGCACCCTCCGGAGTTGAGCGCCGGGTGGCGATGAACGAGGCCCGGTAGGCTGGGCCATGTGCGGGGCGAGGTCGACGGTCGGGTCGCGTTGGTCACCGGTGCCGGCAGCCCGTCCGGCATCGGATTCGCGTGCGCGAAGGTGCTCGCTCGGGAAGGAGCGGCCGTCGCTATCTCGTCGACGACCCGCCGTATCGAGGAGCGCGCAGCCGAGCTGCACGCCGACGACGCGGAGGCGGCCGGCTTCGTGGCCGACCTCACCGACAGGGACCAGGCCCGTGCCCTCGTCGAAGGCGTTTCGGAGCTGCTCGGCAGGATCGACATCGTCGTCAACAACGCCGGCATGGTCAACGTCGGCATGCACGGTGAGATCGACGACGCGTTCGCCGACCTGAGCGACTCGGACTGGGACCTCGAGCTGGATCTCAACCTCCATACCGCCTTCAACGTCACGAGACCCCTGGTGGCCGGGATGATCGATCGTGGCTGGGGTCGCATCGTGATGGTGTCGTCGGTGACCGGGCCCGTGACGGCGATCGCCGGCGCCGCGGGGTACGGGGCGGCGAAGGCGGCCATGGACGGCCTGATGCGCGGGCTCGCGCTCGAGCTCGGGCCGAAGGGGATCACCGCGAACTCGGTCGCGCCGGGGTGGATCGCCTCGGGCTCGCAGTTGCCCGAGGAGGCCGCCGCGGGCCGGAACACGCCGCTCGGACGCTCCGGCCGTCCCGAGGAGGTCGCCGAGGTCGTCGCGTTCCTCGCGAGCGATCGGGCGAGCTACGTGACCGGCCAGTCGATCGTGATCGACGGCGGAAACACGATCCAGGAGCTGAAAGGCTCCTAGCCTCCGCGTGCTCGGCTTCCTCGTTCGACCTCGCTGGATCGCCCTCACCGCGTTCGCGATCGTGGTCGTCGTGGTCTGTGTGCTGGCCGGGCTCTGGCAGCTCGACCGGCTCGAGGGGCGCAGGGAGTTCAACGCCCGATACGCGGCGGGGCTCGCCGCCGAGCCTCGACCCCTCGAGCAGCTGCTGGACGAAGGAGGCGCGCTCGCCTACCGGCGCGCCGTCGCGAGCGGCCGCTACGACACCGAACACGAGGTGATCCTGTACGGGCGAACGCTCGATGGCCGAGCGGGGAATCACGTGCTGACGCCGCTCGTGCTCAACGACGGCCGGGCGATCGTGGTCGACCGCGGTTGGGTCCCGTTCGAGATGGACGAGCCCCCGGTCCGGGAGGCGTCCCCGCCCGCCGGCACCGTCGACGTCGTGGGAGCGTTGTTGGCCGATCAACCCGGGGGTGCCGGCGACGTCTCGCAGCCGGAGGATCGCATCGTGACCGTGCGCTCGGTCGACCTGCAGGCGATCGCCGGCGACGTGCCGTACGAGCTCGTGCCGTGGTTCCTGCAACTGCGCGCGCAGTCGCCATCCCCTGGCGACCTGCCCGTGCCCGCCCCGCTTCCCGAGCTCACCGAAGGCCCCCACCTCAACTACGCCATCCAGTGGTTCGCCTTCGCGACGATCGCAGCTGTCGGCTACGTGATCCTGGTGCGGCGCGAGGTGAAGGACCCGAGCGATCCGGCCACCGGATAGGTCTCGACGTCGGCATGGGTCGAGTGAGGTAGCTCGGGGCCGGGGCCACAGGCGATCGGTGTCGGTTCCTTGCCCCGTTCTCTGGCCGAAGACGTTCCTGAGCAAGGAACCCGGAGCCTCGGCGGCGACGCGGGCCTACGCTCCAGGCGATGCTTCGCTACCTGGTGCGACGGACGATATTCATGGTCCTCGTGCTCGGCATCGTCTCGCTGCTGACCTTCCTGATCTTCGTGAAGCTCCCCGCCGGGGACCCGGCCCGGCGGGCGGCCGGCAAGGCGTCCACCCCCGAGCAGATCGAGAACGCCCGTCGCGCCTTCGGTCTCGACCGGCCGCTCGCGGTGCAGTACGCGCGATTCGCGAAAGGGCTGATCCCGTGGCCGGGGCTGTTCCTCTCGGAGGACGTCTACTACTCGTACGGGAACTTCGTGCCCGTGAAGGAGGAGATCGCCCGCCGCCTGCCGGTCACGGCCACGCTCGCCGTCGGCGCGGCCGCGGTCTGGCTGATGATCGGTATCCCTCTCGGGGTGCTCGCGGGGATCAAGCGCCGGTCGACGGCGAGCCGGTTCGCGATGTTCTTCGCGATCGTCGGCGTGTCGTTGCCCGTCTTCTGGCTCGGCCAGCTGCTGCTCTTCGTCTTCTGGTTCCAGCTCGGGTGGGCCCCGCCGAGCGGGCTCGACATCGGTCAGAGCGTGCCGGGAGCGGTGCTCGCGGGCTCGTTCATCCTTCCCTGGATCACGGTCGCGGTGGGATACGCGGCGATCTACGCGCGGATGACCCGCTCGAACGTGATCGAGACGATGAGCGAGGACTACATCCGCACCGCCCGCTCGAAGGGTCTGCCCGAGCGGACCGTGATCGCTCGGCACGGCATGCGGGGCGCACTCACGCCGATCGTGACGATGCTCGGCGTCGATCTCGGCACGTTGCTCGGAGGCCTGTTCATCACCGAGGCGCTCTTCGGCCTGCCCGGCATCGGCTCGCTGGCGGTCGACTCGATCGCAAGGCAGGACTTCCCCATGGTGATGGGCGTCACGGTGATGGGCGCGTTGTTCATCGCGATCGCCAACCTCGTCGTCGACGTGGTCTACGCGTTCCTCGATCCCCGCGTTCGCTACTGAGCTACGCGAATCGGTTCCGCATGCTCTCGGCGGCCATGTCGAAGTACCGCTCGAGCGCCGCTCGAACGTCGTCCGGCGGATCCATCGAGTCGAGCGCGCTGCGCATGTGCGTGAGCCAACGGTCTCGCTCCTCACCGCCGATCGCGAACGG
>Ga0210113_1000155_pt1 | contig 15824 bp, 13 predicted proteins | sample MayberryNW_Catta_5_FD_185523 | JGI IMG/M metagenome (GOLD analysis project Ga0210113, IMG submission 185523) | Wetland microbial communities from San Francisco Bay, California, USA, that impact long-term carbon sequestration -... | ecosystem: Environmental > Aquatic > Marine > Wetlands ...
CGTGGGCGGTGCGGATGATCCGGCGCATCCCTTGCCGGTACCCCGTCGAGCCCTCGTTGTAGCCGACGTGAACCACGAGCACGTCCCCGAGCGAGCGGCCCCGTGCACGCACCGCCTCGAGGGCGGTCGTCGGCACCTTTCCCTGGAACGCACAGCCCTCGGTGACGAGTCGGCGGCAGACGGCGAGGTCGAAGCTCGTGTCGAACGATCGGGTGAGCACTCTCCGGGCCGAGGGCACGTAGTCGAGCGACGCCGAGATCGAGTCGCCGACGAAGGTGACGTCAGCCCTGGCGGCAGGCGCCGCCTCGGACCGCACCGACGCGACGCCGGCGAGCAGCGCGAGCGTCGCCACCCACGCTGCGAGGACTGCCGTGCGTGGCGACATGCGGTCGAGTATGCCGACGACCTCAGAAGCCACCACGGCGACCGCGCTCGCGCATCCCGGTTGCCTCCGTAGGCTTCGGCGCGTGAAGGTGCTCAGCGTCGTCGGGAACCGCCCGCAGTTCATCAAGTCGGCTCCGCTCTCGGCCGCGCTGCGGGACAGCGGCATCGAGGAGGTCGTCGTCCACACCGGGCAGCACTACGACCGCGCGCTGTCGCAGGTCTTCTTCGACGAGCTGGGGATCCCGGAGCCGCACCATCGGCTCGACCTGCACACGGCCGACACGGAGGCGATGGAGCCCGCGATCGCCGCATCGGTGCGGGACGAGTCGCCCGACCTCGTCCTCGTCTACGGGGACACGAACTCGACGCTCGCCGGCGCCCGTGCCGGCGTGGACAGCGCCGTTCCCGTCGCCCATGTGGAGGCCGGCCTCCGCAGCGGCGACCTGAGCATGCCGGAGGAGCACAATCGGATCGAGGTCGACCGCATCGCGTGGCTCCTCTTCTGCCCCGACGACCGCTCGCAGTCGACGCTGGAGGAGGAGGCCGTGCTCGGCCGCATCTACGTCGTCGGCGACGTGATGGCGGACGCGGCCCGGCTGTTCGCACCGATCGCGCGCGAGCGCTGTCCGGTGCCGTTCGAGCCGCGGAGCTACGTGGTCGCGACGATCCACCGCCAGGCGAACGTCTTCCAGCCCCGGCTCGGCCGGATCGTGGAGGGGCTGAACCGGGTCGAGGGCACGGTCGTGTTCCCCGCGCATCCGCGGACGCGCGCGCAGATCGAGCGGGAGGGGCTCGACCTCGAGCCGCACGTCCGCCTGACCGAGCCGCTGAGCTATCTCGAGCTCGCGTCCCTCGCCTCGCAGGCGCGCGTCATCGTGACCGACTCGGGCGGCCTGCAGAAGGAGGCGTACTGGTACGGGGTCCCCTGCGTGACTCCTCGGCCGTCGACGGAGTGGGTGGACACGGTCGCCACGGGAGCAAACGTCCTCGTCGACGACGACCCCGACGCACTCGCGGCCGCGGTCGCCTCCGCCGCCCTTCCCGCGAAGCTCCCGGTCCTGTACGGGGACGGCCACGCGTCCGAGCGGATCACGCAGGTGCTCCTCGCTACGATGCCGGGCCGATGAGACGGGACGTCGCCATCGTCGGGGCCGGTTATGTCGGCGTGCCGCTCGCGCAGGTGTTCGCGGACGCCGGGAAGGCCGTCGTCCTCGTCGACATCGACCCCGAGCGCGTCGACCGCCTGAACCGGGGCGAGAGCTACATCGAGGACGTCACGTCCGAGGAGCTCGGGCCGCTCGTCGAGAGCGGCCTCGTCACCGCGACGACGGACTACGACGCGCTGCGCGAGGCGGACGCGATCGTGGTCGCACTGCCGACGCCGCTCTCGCGCCAGCGCGAGCCGGACCTCCGGATCCTCAGCGCGGCCTCGGCGGAGATCGCGACGCGCCTCCGGCCAGGCCAGCTCGTCGTGCTCGAGTCGACGACCTACCCGGGCACGACCCGCGAGCAGGTGCTGCCGATCCTCGAGGCGGGCAGCGGGCTCGTGGCGGGGGAGGACTTCGACCTCGCGTTCTCCCCGGAGCGTGTCGACCCCGGCCGGGAGGACTGGACGACGAAGAACGTCCCCAAGGTCGTCGGTGGCCTGAACGAGGCCTCGACGGAGGCGGCGGCCGCCCTGTACGCGTCCGCGGTCGACGTCGTCCACCGCGTGTCCTCGCCCGAGGCCGCCGAGCTGACGAAGCTGCTCGAGAACATCTTCCGGTCGGTCAACATCGCGCTCGTCAACGAGCTCGCGCAGATGTGCGACCGGATGGGGATCGACGTGTGGGAGGTCGTCGAGGCCGCGGCGACGAAACCCTTCGGGTTCATGTCCTTCCAGCCCGGCCCCGGCCTCGGTGGGCACTGCATCCCGATCGACCCCTTCTACCTCACCTGGAAGGCGCGCGAGTACGGCTTCTACACCGAGTTCATCGAGCTCGCAGGGAAGGTCAACGAGTCGATGCCGTACTTCTGCCGCTCGCTCGTCTCGCAGGCCCTCAACCACTCGCTCGAGCTGTCGCTCAAGGGCGCGCGCATCCTCGTCGTCGGCGTCGCCTACAAGCCGGACATCTCGGACACGCGCGAGTCGCCCGCGGTGAAGCTCATGGGGCTTCTCGAGAACGCCGGCTCGGACGTCTCCTACCACGACCCGCACGTCCCCTCGCTCGCAGAGAACGGTTTCGCGCTGAGCTCCGTCCCGCTCGACCCGAGCGCGTACGACTGCGTCGTCGTCGTCACGAACCACTCTTCGATCGACTACGACCGGCTCGTCGAGGAAGCGAGGCTGGTCGTCGACCTGCGAAACGCGACGGGCACGAACGGGAAGCGGTCGGAGAAGGTCTGGAAACTGTGAGAAAGCTCGCCTCTCGGCCCGTGAGCGCACGACCGAGGTGCGCTCGGTGAGGGTCGGCCAGGCCGGCCTCGGCCCCTGGGGGAAGAACCTCGCCCGCAACTTCGACGACCTGGCAGAGCTCGCCTGGCTCTGCGATGCGCGGCCGGACCGGCTCGCGGACGCGGAGAGTCGCTTCCCGCGTGCGCGGACGACGGAGAGCTTCGAGGAGATGGTCGCGGACGACGAGCTGGAGGCCGTGGTCGTGGCGACGGACGTCCCGACCCACTACCGGCTCGCGAAGCAGGCGCTCGAGGCGGGCAAGCACGTGTTCGTCGAGAAGCCGCCGGCGATGCGCGCCCGGGAGATCGACGAGCTCATTGCTCTCGCGGCCGAGCGCGACCGCGTCCTCATGCCGGGCCACCTGCTCCTCTACCACCCCGGCGTCGGGAAGCTGAAGGACCTGATCGACGCGCGCGAGCTCGGCGACGTGCTGTGCGTGTACGGCAACCGGCAGAACCTCGGCGTCGTGCGGTCGCACGAGAACGCGCTCTGGTCGCTCGGCGTGCACGACCTCTCCGTGATCCTGCACCTGCTCGACGAGGAGCCCGAGGAGGCGATCGCCCTCGGCCGCGCGTTCCTGCAGGAAGGGGTCGAGGACGTCGTGTTCTGCTACCTCCGCTTCCCCTCGGGGAAGATCGCGCACATGCACCTGTCGTGGCTCGACCCGCACAAGATGCGCAAGATCACCGTCGTCGGACGGGAGAAGATGGCGGTGTTCGACGACATGGAGCTCGACCGGAAGGTGACCGTGTACGACAAGTCGCCCGAGGAGCCCGAGGTCGGGGCCACCTTCGGCGAGTGGCGCACACGCACCGGCGACATCTTCAGCCCGAAGATCCCGAACGACGAGCCGCTGCGCCTCGAGTGCACCGCATTCCTGGAGCTCGTGCGCGGGAGCGGCGACCGCCGGAAGGTTGCCGAGGACGGTGCGCGGGTCGTCCGCGTGCTCGAGCGGCTCACGACCTCGCTCGATGGCGGCTGAGGTCCACCCCACCGCGATCGTCTACCCCGGCACCGTGCTCGGGGAGGGCGTCAGGGTGCTCGAGCACGCGGTCGTCGGCAAGCAGCCCGTCCTCTCCCCGCGCTCGACCGCGAAGCGCGAGCCCCTCCCTCCGGCCGAGCTCGGCGACGGCACCGTGGTCTCGACGGGCGCGATCGTCTTCGCCGGGTCGCAGGTCGGCGCGCGGGTCATCCTCGGCGACCAGTCGTGCGTCAGGGAGCGCGTGACGATCGGCGACGACGTCGTGCTCGGCCGCGGCTCCCTCGTCGAGAACGACACCACGATCGGGGCGATGTCGAGGATCCAGGCGGACGCCTACATCACCGCCTACTCGACGCTCGAGGAGCACGTCTTCGTCGCGCCCTGCGTCGTCACGACGAACGACGACTTCATGGGGCGGACCGAGCAGAGGCTCGAGCGGATCGCCGGCCCGACGATCAGGCGTGGTGCACGCGTCGGCGGCGGCGCGGTCCTCTGTCCCGGGGTCGTGATCGGCGAGGAGGCGTTCGTGGGCGCGGGAGCGGTCGTGACCAGGGACGTCCCGGACCGGGTAGTCGTCGTCGGGAACCCCGCCCGGGTGCTGCGCGAGGTGCCGCCCGAGGAGCTCCTCGGGACCGCCTAGGCCGAAGCCGGCGGTGCGCGCACCCGCCCGCCACGAAGCGAGCGACCCAGACGGCTGCGGCAAGCGTGGCGGAGATGGCGAGCCCGACTGGAGCTGCCAGCTGGATCGCGACCAGCGCGACCCACGTGCACGCTCCGACGCCTGCGCGACGGAGTGCGAGGAGCCCGAGACCGGCCGCCGCGGGGACGAGGGCGAGCGCGAACGGAGAGGCGGACTGCTCGACTTCGCGCGCCAGCTCACGCTCGGATCCGGAGTCGGCCGGCACGGAGAACGTCGCGAGCTCCACGCCGGTCGAGCGCACGTCGGGACCATCGCACGACGAGACCACCCCGAAGGGGAGGGCGAACGCGAGCATCCCGCCCGCGAGCGCGGTGGCTGCAGCGGGCCGGGCTCATGCATCGGAGCCTGCGAGCCGGCGCTCGAGAGCCGCTCAACGCCGGGCGGGTTCAGGCCTTGACGACGGTGAGGCGGTAACGCGCGTGGCCGGCGCTCGACATGCGCACCTGCACGAAGTACTTGCCCGCCTCGGGAGCGCGGAAGGCGAAGTACTGCCTCGCTCCGGGGCGGGCTGATACGCGCACGCGCAGGCGCACGCTCCCGACGTCCTCGATCGACCGCGTGTTCGGGAGCCAGAGCGCCATGCTGAGGTCATAGCCCTTCTCGGGCCCCTTGAGCCCGACGTAGACGGGCTGACCCCTCTTGAGGCCGATCGCGTAGACGTCGTCCTGGTCGTCCCAGAAGTCGACGGTGGCGTCGATCCGGCGCGTCACGCCGTAGAGCTCGTACGAGCGCGGGCCGGCGTCGTCGTTCGCCTCGTACCGGTCGCGGAGCGGGAGCGGCCCGCCGAGCGCAGCGATCGCGGCCGCGACGTCGAGGCGGCCCCAGCCGGACAGCGAGTCGCGGCCGGTCGCGCAGCCGGCACACCCGTTCGCCGGAGTCGAGTCGACGGCCGCGGAGCGCAGGATCGCCGCCACCTGCTCCGGCCGCAGCGAGGGACGAAGGCTGAGGAGAACCGCCGCCGCGGCACTGACCTGCGGCGTCGCGAAGGACGTGCCCTGCGCCTCGCGATACTCCTCCGGGCCGCAGCTCGAGTAGCCCTGCTCCGAGCAGGCGGGGAAGCGCTGCGTGAGCGGCCGCGGGAGGATCGAGAGGATCTGCAGGCCGGGCGCCGCGATGTCGTTGTAGACCGGATCGCGGTTCGAGAACTTCGGAACGGCACCGTCCTGGCCGACCGCGCTCACGCCCAGCACGTGCGGCAGCGCCGCGGGGTAGCTCGCGTAGCGCCAGGGCGTCTCCGGTGCCCCGTCGCCGTTCCCGACCGCAGCCACGACGACGGCGCCGTTCGAGACCGCGTACGCGACGGCGTCGGCTTCGAGGCGGGAGAAGCTGTCGCCGTTCGGGTCGAGCGGGTCGCGGATGCCGCCGAGGCTCATGTTGATGACGCGGGCGCCGTTCTCGACGGCCCAGCGGATGGCCTTGGCCTCCGCCTCGATCGAGATCGTGCGCTCCTTCGTCACGACCTTCGCGACGAGGAGCTCCGCGGAGGGAGCGAGCCCGGCGATGCCGATCCCGTTCCCGACGCCCGCGGCGATGAGGCCGGCGACGAACGTCCCGTGCCCCAGCGTGTCCGTGCCCGGCTGCCCGCCGACGAAGCTCTTCGCCGCCAGGATCCGCCCCGCGAGCTCGGGATGCGAGACGTCGACCCCGGAGTCGATGACCGCGACGGGCACCGGCTCGAGCGCGGGCAGTGTCAGCCACGACTCGTAGAAGCGGCTCTGGGTCAGGTACCACTGCTTGGAGACGAGGGGATCGGTCGGAGTCAGCGCCAGACGGCGCTCCGCGAGGGGCTCGACGTAGCGGACGCCCGGGATCCGGACGAGGGCGGCGCGGGACGGGGCCTCGACGACGAGGGCCGGGATCGGCGCTAGACGCTCGGGCCGCGAGCCGACCTGACGCTCGACTGCCGCCGCGACCGCCTCGACGTTCGCGCCACGGTCGAGCCCGACCGCATAGCGGACGGCCTGCGCCGGACCGGAGGCCGCGAGCGCGCCGGCGACAACAGCGGCGAGGACGAGCGCGCGCCTCATCGTGTGACCACCAGTACCGGCGTCACGCCCTCGGCCCACGTGCCGTGCTTCGCGACGCGGGCGCGGTAGCTGCCGGCGACGACGTTCAGCGCCGCCCGAAACGTGCCGTCGGCGCTGACGGTCGTCGTCCCGACGCCGTCCCAGACGGAGCCGACGCGGCGCTCGACCGTCACGCGCGCTCCCCGCAGGCGAGGCCGCACCGTCCCGGCGAGGGACTTCGGCTCGCCCGCGTCGCGGAGCAGCACTTTCGGGGCGACCGGGACGAGGACCGCAGGAGACCCCGCTCCTTCGACCTCGATGCGGTAGCGCGTCGTCCGCGTCGGGGACACCTGAAGCGAGGCCGCGCCGTCGGAAGCGCGGGCAGCGCGGCCGACCGACGTCCAGCTTCCACCGTCAGCGGAGGCCGCGACCGTGGGCGAGGGGAGCCCGCGCGCGATCCCGGACAGCCGCAGCGTCGAGCCGAAGACGACGGTCGAGCGTGGTTGGTCCAGCCGCAGGACACCGACCGTCATCCACGTCGAGCGGAGGCCGAGGGCCGTGCGGAGGACCGTTCCCGGGACGGCCGTCGCGCCATCGGCGGTCACGAGCCGCAGCGAACGGACGTGGCCGGACGGCGTCGGCACGGTGACGGCGTCGAGCACGCGGGAGTCGAGGTCGAGCTTGGACTGGAGCGTCCTGGCGCCGAGCAGGACGGGGCCCCAGCGGTGGTTGGGCGAGGCCGCGTCCCAGGGGTCCGGCCGCGAGACGAGGTACGGAACGGAGAAGCCGAAGACGTCGGCGGCGCTCGCCGTCCTCCCGCCCGAGGACGAGAAGTAGTACGTGGTCGCGATCCGCCCGCCGTAGAGGACGACCTCGCCGGCCGTCGCGCGCACGGCGTCCGTCGTCCTCGCCTTCTCGCCCGCGACCCCGAGGTACACCTGGCTGCGCACGTCCGAGTACAGGTCGAAGGGCTTGCCCTCCACCTTCGTGGCGAGCGCGTACGAACGGGCGGCTACGGCCTGGGCGCGCAGCGCCTCGGTCGGCCACGTGTGCGGGACCTCTCCCGCGACCACGCCTTGCAGGTACGTCTCGAGCGGCAGCGCGTTCACGACGCGCAGGAACCGCTTCTCGAGCGCAACCTCGACCTGCCCGCGGTAGAGGCGGCCGTCGAACGAGAGCGGCGCCGACTTCCCCGGCCGCACCAGCAGCGGGGGCGTCGCGCGGACACGGCCCGTCTCGGTGCGGACGACGAGGCCCGGCTTGAGCGCGAGCGCGCCCGCCGCGATCCGGTAGGTCTCGCCGTCGCCGTCGACGACGCTGAAGGGGACGGGCGACGACAGCGTGACCGCACGTCGGCCCTCGGCGAGCAGGACACGGACTTGCTTCGTGCCCGCCCGGCCGACCTTCGTCCCGTAGTAGTAGTGGGCGAGGATCTCCTCGTGGTCGTATCCCTCGCGGGCCATGCCGTAGGCGCCCCACTGGCTCATGCCGACGCCGTGGCCCCAGCCGCGCCCGGAGACGACGAAGAGCGCCTCGCCCGGCGTCGGCTCCGGGTCGTCGGACTGCGCGGACGCCGCCGAGACGAAGGGGACGAGCAACAGTGAGAGAGCGATGAGAACGCGCATGGCCGCGGGTCAGGCTAGCTCCGAACGGTTAACCAACTGTGTTGTCGGCAACCAGCCGCAGGCCGATGAGGGCCTGACGCCGACCCATGGTAGGGCAACGCGGCCCGCGATGGAACCGGGCTCGAGCACAGACCTGTGGTGGTGGAGACACACCTCGGGCGCGAAGCGCCCGAGCTTCAGGGTGCGCGGCCGGAACCCGCGATCGCGGGTTCCGGACCTGCGGACAAGTCAGCGCCAGGCGGTCTCGGCGACGGGCGCGCGTCCACGGAGCGGCTCCCACCAGGTCCGGTTCGCCGTGTACCAGGCGACGGTCCGGGCGAGCCCCTCACGCCAGTCGTGCTCCGCCTCCCAGCCGAGCTCGCGGCGGATCTTCGACGCGTCGAGGAGGTACCGGCGATCGTGGCCGGGCCGGTCGGGGACGATCGTCTTCAGCGAGGAGGGCTTGCCCGTGAGCTCCAGCACGAGGTCGGCGACCTCCTCGATCGTGGCCTCGACCCCGGAGCCCACGTTGTAGGTCTCACCCTCGCGTCCCTGCCGCAGCACGAGGTCGATCGCGGCACAGTGGTCGAGCACGTGCAGCCACTCGCGCTTGTGCCCGACCGAGGCGTACAGCGGCAGCGGCTCGTCGTCGAGCGCGTGCGTCGTGAACAGCGGGATGACCTTCTCGGGGAACTGGTACGGGCCGTAGTTGTTGGAGCAGTTCGTGATCGTGACCGGGAGCTGGAACGTCTCCGAGTACGCCCGCACGGCATGGTCCGCGCCGGCCTTGGAGGCGTTGTACGGCGTCCGCGGCCGGTACGGGGAGTCCTCGGTGAAAACCTCGTCCGTGTCGAGCGCCAGGTCGCCGTAGACCTCGCACGTCGAGACGTGGTGGAAGCGGTCGACCCCTGCCGACCGCGAGGCGTCGAGGAGCGTCTGCGTGCCGAGCACGTTCGTGCGGAAGAAGCGGGTCGGGTCGACGACCGCGAGGCTGTTGTGCGACTCGGCCGCGAAGTTGACGACGACCTCGACCCGCTCGTCGCGGAGCGTGGACTCCGCCAGCTCGCGGTCGCAGATGTCGCCCTGCACGAACACGATCCGGTCCTCGACCGCCGCGAGATTCGGCCGGTTGCCGGCGTACGTGAGCAGGTCGTAGACGACGACGTGGTCGTCGGGGTAGCGCTCGAGCCAGTAGTGGACGAAGTTCGAGCCGATGAACCCGGCGCCGCCCGTGACGAGAAGCCTCATGGGTGGGAAGGCTAGACGAGGCCCGCGAGGCAGTCTCGAAGCCCTTGGCGCCAGTGTGGGAGAAGCGGAGCGCCTGCGCGCTCGCTCCGGAGGACTGCATACGCGGGGCGCGGAGCAGGACGTCCGAGCTCCTCGGTCGTGATCCTGCGCACGCGACACGAGAGGCCGCTCTCCTCGAAGACGGCCTCGGCGAGATCCGCCCACGTGCAGTCCCCGGAGGCGGCCAGGTGCCAGACCCCTCGCGGCAGATCGGCTTCGACCAGCTCGCGGGTCGCCCGTGCGAGGTGGCCGACGTAGGTCGGGCAGCCGCGCTGGTCGTCGACGACCGCGACCTCGTCCAGCTCGGAGCCCAGGCGAAGCATCGTCCGCACGAAGTTGTGGCCGGTCGGGCCGAAGAGCCAGGACGTGCGAACGATCCAGGCGTCCGGGCCCGCCGCGGCCTCCCCGTGCAGCTTCGTCCGCCCGTACGCGGAGAGCGGGTTGGGCCCGTCCGACTCGACGTACGGCTCCCGCTTCCGGCCGTCGAAGACGTAGTCGCTCGAGTACGCGACCACGGGAGCGCCCAGCGCCGCGACGTTCGCGGTCCCGCCGACGTTGGCAGCGGCGGCGGCTTGCGGATCCTCCTCGGCGCCGTCCACGTCCGTCCACGCCGCAGCGTGCAGGATGAGGTCGAGAGGACCGAGACCGGACGGGGCCGGGTGGGTCACGTCCCAGTCGTCCCGCGCGAGCGCGACGAGCTCGTCGTCCGCGAACGCCTCGACGAGCGCGCGACCGAGCTGGCCGCCGGCGCCCGTGATCAGGACGCGACGGCGTCTCGCGCGGACAGAATCGGTGTGCTCGTACTCCACAGGTGCGCCACGCGCGGGTCGTTCCAGGGGATCGTGTGCTCGTCCGGGTCGGCCGGGTCGTACTCGTGCGTGACGTGGTAGGAGAAGAGGACGTCCGTCAGCGCCTCGAAGCCATGCGCGTGGTACCCGGGGACGTAGATCGCAACCCTGTTCTCGTCGCCGATGTCCTCGGTGAACGTGTCTCCGGTCGTCCGGTCGAGGACGACGACCCTGGCCGTCCCGCTGAGGCACGCGAACAGGTCGTCCTGCCCGCGCTCGTGGAAGTGGAGGCCGCGGACGACGCCCGCGCGCGACACGGACACGTTCGTCTGCACCATCGGCCTCGGCAGCAGGCTGTCCCGGCGCAGCTCGCAGAACCAGCCGCGCTCGTCCTCGTACATCTGCAGGGGGAAGCGACGGATGCCCTCGATCACGAGCCCTCCCGCTTGTTCGCGCCGGTCGCGTCGATCCGCCGTCCGATGTCGGCGAGGTGCTGCCAGTGCTTGCCCGCGTCCTCCCACCAGCCCTCGACCTCCCGCGCCTGGAGCCGGCCTTCGAGGGCGTAGTGCCGGTTGACATCGGTGATCTCGAGCTCGCCCCGGCTCGACGGCTCGAGCCGCGCGATGACGTCGAAGACGTCCGGCGGGTAGCAGTAGAGACCGACGACGGCGTCCGCGGAAGGCGGGCCGTCGTAGCGGCGATCGACGACGCCGGCCTTCTCGACGATGTCCGCCACGCGGCCGTTCTCGTACACGACGACGCCGAAGTTCTCCGGGTCCTCGACCGTCTTTACGAAGATGCACGCCTCGCTCGCGTCCACGGCCCACTCCCGAACCGGCGCCGACTGCGAGTACTCGAAGATGTTGTCGCCGAGCACGACGACGAGCGGAGCACCGGCTGCGAAGTCGCGCGCCATGCCGACCACCTGCGCGATCCCCCCGGGCTCGGTCTGGACCTTGTAGGTGAGATCGAGCTCGAGGATCGGGTCCCCGCCCCCGCGCGGCGCCAGGCGCCCGTCCCCGAGCAGGTCGATCATCTGGCCGGCATGGCCCTTGCCGGTGACGAGAAGGACGTCCCGGATCCCGGCGAGCTGGAGCAGCTGGAGCGGGTAGTAGATCATCGGCCAGCTCCCCACCGGCAGCAGGTGCTTGTTCGCGACGCGGGTCAGCTCCCCCAGTCGCGTCGCCTCTCCCCCGGCGCAGATCAGGCCCTTCGGCTGCATCGCGGGGATGCTAGTTCTAGCCGCGCCGCAGTGAGGGCTCGCGGGCGCCGTCCCCGGCCGCGGAGCGGTGGTCGAGCGGGGACGGCTCCACGCGCACGAGTCGGGCGACGCCCTCCGGCAGCCACCAGTTCCACCTGCCGAAGAGCTTCATCGCGCTCGGGACGAGCAGCGCGCGGACGATCGTGACGTCGATGAGGATCGCGGCCGCGAGCCCCAGCCCCAACTGCTGCAGCCCGACGACCGACCCCGCGACGAAGCCCATGAACGCCGCGAACATGATCAGCCCGGCAGCGGTCACGAGGCGGCCTGTCCTGGTGAGGCCGAGGACGACCGCCTCCTCGTTCGTCGCTCCGTCGTCCCAGGCCTCGCGCATCCGCGCGACGAGGAAGACCTCGTAGTCCATCGAGAGGCCGAACAGCACGGCGAAGAGCATCACCGGGATCCAGCCCTCGATCTGGTCGTAGGCGATCAGGCCGAAGGGCTCCCCCGCTCCCCACTTGAACACGATCACCATGAGCCCGTAGGCGGCACCGATCGAGAGCAGGTTCAGGACGATCGCCTTCAGCGGGAGCAGGAGCGAGCGGAATGCGCGCACGAGCAGGACGAAGGTCGCCGCGAGGACGCCGAGCACGAGCCACGGAAAGGCGGAGTAGATGAGGTCGAGGAAGTCCTTGCCGCCCGGTGGGCCGCCGCCCGCGTACACGGCGACGTCGTCGGGGAAGCCGGCTGCTGGGACGATCCTGGAGCGGAGTCGCTCGACGAACTCGAGGCTCGCCGGCTTCCCGTAGTCGTCGCGCCCGACCACCTCGATGCTCAGGTAGCGCACGGTCGGATCGACGTGCTGAGCGCTGCGGCCGAAGCGGACCGCCGCCACCTCGGGGTCGGCCTCGAGCCCGCGAAGCAGCGCGTCGACCGATCGCGTGACCGCCGGGTCGGCGGCGCCTCCGGCACGGCCCGTGTCGACCACGATCTCCGCCGGAGCCGTCGCGCCCGCTCCGACCGTCGCCGCGAGGACCTCGTAGCCCCGCACCGCCTCCAGGCCCCTCGGGATGCCCTCGTTCGACCCGGGCCCGACCTGCAAGGCGAGAACCGGCGCCGCCAGGAGGAGCAGGAAACCGGCGGTCAGCGGGGCGACGATCCTCGCCCGCCGCATGATCCCGCGCGCGAGCCAGGGCCAGAAGCCTCGCTCGTGGTCGCTCCGCCGCTCGAGCCAGCTCCTGGGCAGGAGCCCGATGCCGTCCAGCCGGGCGCCTGCAAGGGAGAGCACGACGGGCAGGAACGTCACGGCGGCGGCGACCGAGACCGTCGGGATGATCAGCCCGCCCAGGCCGAAGCCGCGCATGAAGGGCAGCGGCATGAACAGGAGGAGCGCGAGACCGATCCCAACGGCGGTCCCGCTGAAGAGCACGGCCCGGCCGGCGGTCGTCATCGTGCGCACGATCGCCTCGTCCCGCCCCCCGTCGGCCCGCGACTCCTCGCGGAAGCGGTGCACGAGGAGCAGCGAGTAGTCGATCGCGATCCCCAGCCCGATGAGCGTGACCATGTTCTGGAGGTACGTGGACAGCTCCAGGAAGTTGGCGGCGACCCACACGAGCGCGAGCGCAGTCGGGATCGTCACGATCGCGAACGCGAACGGGATCAGGAACGCCAGTGTCCCGAAGGTGAAGACGAGGATGAGCAGCGCGATCGGGACCGCGATCAGCTCGCCCTTGAGCAGATCCCGGGCGAAGACCGGGTCGAGGTCGTGCTCGATCGCCGCCTGGCCGGTGACGTAGGTCGTTGCGCCGGGGATGGCGCCGACCACCTCCCGCATGTCGGCCGTGTAGCCCTTCGAGTCGGCCGGCTCGAGCCTGGAGACGATCCGTGCGACGACGACGTCGTCGGACGCCGCTGAGACCGAGACGAGACGCCCGGTCGGGAGGAGCGCGGCGGCGCGACGGGCGGCGAGCCGCACCTCGGGCACGAGCTCCTCGGCGTCGCCGTCGCCGGCGGCGACGATCGTGAAGGACCCGGTCGAGCGCTGGCCGAAGTGGTCCTCGAGGATCAGCTCCGCGCGGTGCGTGTCCGTGCCCGGCAGCGTGAAGCGGTTCGTGAGGAGGTCCGAGAGCCCCGACGAGGCGGCCGCCGAGATGGTGAAGATCACCACCCAGGCTCCGAGGACGGGCCAGCGGTGGCGGAGGACGAGGCGGGTCAGCCGCTCCATCAGGGCCGGCGACGTTCGCGCTCCCGCCACCTGCGGCGGGCCGCCTCCTTTCGCCTCTCGACGCCCGGGACCGCACGCACCCCGGCGATCCAGACGTACAGCACGCCGCCGACGAGCGCCGCCAAAAGGGTTAGGACTCGCCTCGGGTGGAGAAGCACATACAAGACTCCCCGCACCCCGGCGATCGTAACCGACATACTTCCGCTGCAGTCGAAGAAAGGTGGCATGAAATGGCGAAGACGAAGGACAAGAGCACCGTCGCAGTCGACGCGCTCAAGCCGTACGTGAAGCGCGCGATGGAGGATCCGGAGCTCCGTGACGACCTCGTCGCGGCGTTCGTCGCGGCACGCAGCCTGTACGGGCAGATCTCGAAGGGAGAGGGCGTCCGCGGGAAGGCCGAGAAGGTCTCCGACAAGGACTTCCAGAAGCAGCTCCAGTCGCTCGTGTCGGACGTGACGGAGGCGAGCGACCGGCTCAAGGGCGAGAAGGACAAGAGCCACAAGACGCGCAACCGCGTGATCATGCTCACCGGCGTGACGCTCGGAGTCCTCTACAACCCGTGGACGGGCCCGGCGACGCGCGAGTGGATCATGGATCGCATCGCCGGCGGCAACGGCGACGGGTTCGAGGACTTCGCGGAGGCGATCTCCGAGGAGACCGAGGAAGTCGCCGCCATGGCCGGCAACGGCAGCGAGTCGTAGCGCCCCGGGACGGCCTCTAGCGACGGAGGGCGCGTTCGAGCGCGCCCGGCACGAGCCCGCTCGTCGACGCGATGTCGTCAGCCTGGAGCAGCACGGCTCCCGGCGGCGGCAGCGTCGTCGCTCCCGACCGCGTCGGGACGTAGACGCGGCCGGCGGCGAAGGAGATGTCGTCGGCGCGTCGCCAGGCGAGAAGGATCGGGTACGGAGCGACGACCCCGTCGTAGCCGAGCCCGATCATCGAGGACGGATGGATCTCGAAGTGGAGGTGCGGGGACCCTCCGTCGGCGTCGCCGGTGTCACCCACGAAGCCGATGACGTCCCCGGCCTCCACCCGCCGTCCCTCGACCGCGAGCGGCGTGTAGGCGGACAGGTGGGCGTAGTAGAACTCGTTCCCGAGCCCGTCGCGGAGCCATAACCGGTAGCCGCCGAGACGGTTGAAGCCGATCGTGTGCAGCGTCCCGTCGGCAACTGCGAGGACGGGAGCGCCCTCGCGGGCGAAGAGGTCCTCGCCGTGGTGCCAGCCACCCTGCACGTCGGGCCGGGGACCTCCGAAACTGTCCCCGAACGAGGCGGTGCCGTAGATCGGGAAGACGTAGCCGCCCGCAGAGAGCCTCGCGCTGACCTCCGGTGCGACGAGTACCGGACCGCCCGGCACCGAGTCTCCGGTGTCGCTCGGCTCGGGCGCGGAGGGGACGGACGGTCTGGGCGTGGACGGGCGTGGGCCGCCGCCGGCGCCGTGCGGAGGCGGGCCGGCCGGCGCCAGCGCGACCGCGGTCGCCTGCGCGCTCGCGACCATGATCTCGCTCCCGGCCGGGAGGCCGCCGTGGTCGGCCGTGAGGCGAACCCGGAGCGCGACGACGGCGCCCTGTGCGGCCGCGGGCTTCTTGCGGGCGGCGCTCGTGTCGGAGAGGACGACGAGCGAGCCCCAGTCCCCGAGGGCCGCCGTCGACCCTGGCGCGCTCGAGACGTCCTGGCCGAGGGCACGCAGGCCGTCGACCGTCGAGCCGGAGGCACTTCCGCCTGCCGTTCGCGCGCTCGCACCCGCGGTCGTCGTCGCCCGGACACGGCCCGCGACGACCTCCCCGGCGAAGAGCGAGACCACGATGACCTCCGCCGACGCCTGCGCTGCCGCGGCCTCGCCCGGCTGTGCCGAGACCTTCGCGCGCGAGCGGCCGACGCTGACGATGGAGCCGTCGTTCGGGTACTGGAACGACTGCACGTCCGAGGTCACGTTCGTCGGCCAGACGAGGTCCCCGAGCGATACGGTCGGCTGCCCGGGGATCGTCACCCGGACGAGGACGGCGCTCGCGCCGGTGGACGCGCTCCGGGACGGCGGCGCAGCGGCTGCGAGCGCTGTGGAGAGCGCGAGAGCCGCCCCGGCGAGCGCGACGACGCGGATCACGGTGACTCAGGGTAGCGCGGCCGCTGGTTGCGTCGAGCACGCCAGACCAACTGGAGGGCGACCGCGAACAGCAGCACGGCGAACGCCGGCCCCAGGTAGTGGAAGACGGCG
>Ga0210113_1000156_pt1 | contig 15811 bp, 16 predicted proteins | sample MayberryNW_Catta_5_FD_185523 | JGI IMG/M metagenome (GOLD analysis project Ga0210113, IMG submission 185523) | Wetland microbial communities from San Francisco Bay, California, USA, that impact long-term carbon sequestration -... | ecosystem: Environmental > Aquatic > Marine > Wetlands ...
CGTCGGACCGTGGTGTCGGTGAAGGTCTTGATGTCGTGATCCGGTCGGCAACCGGCATCGAGGTTGCCGGCCGCGGTCGGTCCGCGCGGGTAGCTGACCCGATGGTCGACGTCGCAGCGGTCGGCGGGCATCCGGCAGCCCAGCCCTCGGCGGCAGTAGCGGTCGCGGGCGAGCACGTGGTCGAGCAGGTCCTGCGGCGGGTCGTGGGTGTCGACGGACAGCTCGTCGAAGCGGCCGGTCCGCGGGTCGGTCAGCAGCCGGCGCCAGGTGCCTTCGTCGGCGATGCGGCGAGCGGTGTCGGCGGTGATCGGGCCGAACCCGACCAGCTCAGCCGGCATCTCGTCCAGCCCGAGGAGCGTCTCGACGCTCACCACGACCTGGATCTGGGGGCGACGCCCCTGCCGCGTCGGCAGCCGTCGCGGTGCCCCGCGCCTGCCGCGGGGGGCAGGATCGGCCGCCGGGGCCTCGGGTGGCGCGGCCGGGAGGTCGGGGTGCGTGGTGTCCTCCTCGAGGCCGCGGCGGCCGAGGTCGGCGAGCACGTCGGCGCGGAGCTGGTCGAGCGTGCGGGTGTCGCCGGGACCCCTCGACGCGAGGGCGGTGGCAGTCAGCCAGGTGTAGAACCGCTCGATCGCGACCGGGTCGTCGAGCCAGGTGACGCCGGCTCCCCCGTTGCTCGTGTCGAAACGGTCGACCGTCCGGTCCTTCTTCACCTGCTTGACCCGCTTCTTCGCGGCATCGGGGTCGACCGCGATGACTGCCCGGCGCAGCGAGTCGCGCAGCTGCCGGTAGGTGCGCCCGGCCGCGCCGGCCACGACGGCGGCGTCGACGCGTGCGGCAGCCTCGTCGTCGAGGGGGCGCAGCATCTCGAGGACCATCCGGACCTTGGCCAGGTCGAGCTCGCCGCGGGCCAGCGCCAGCCGGGTCTGCGGCACCCGTTGCAGCTCGGTCGCCTCGCTGACCCGGCGCATCGCCGACCCGGGCGAGAGCCCGAGCGCGGCACCGAGCTCCGCAGCGGCCATGCGCTCTGCCTGGACAGCCGAATCCTGGCGATGCGGCTGCCCGGCCGGTGTCACGCCGCGCCAACGTCCGGCCCGCTCGACGAGGGCTGCGGTCGCGTCCATCTCGAGGGACGCCGCCCACGCCTGCACCCGGGCCGCAGCCGCGGCGAGACCGACGACCATGTCGTCCGAGCACGTCGTCAGGTCCACCTCGGTGGCCAACGACGCCAGCAACGCACCCGGCGCGGTCTGGTCCACGAGTCGCGCAGGCGGCCACTCCTGGCGAAGGCCGGCCGCAGCGAGGCCGGCAGCCTCGCGGCCGGGGTCGGGGACCAGCGACAGGAGCACCTCGTCGGCGGACGGGAAGGGCTCGCGCGGGGCGCGGTCGGTGGACCCGTGATCGGGCAGGTCCCGTGACGGCGCGAGGAACTCGGCAGTGCCAGTGACCCCCGTGCGCATCATCGGACCTCACCTGATCGAACGTATGTTCGAATCCTAGCAGACCTGTCGTCCGGCACACCAGAGCTGTGCACAGGACTCGGAAGCCGGCCTGGGGACCGACGTGTCGGGCCGGACGGGTCGGAGCGGGAACGCCGCCGTCCTCGGCGGTGTAGACACGGTGCAGCCCCCAGGACGGAGCCGCCGATCAGCACGGACCGCGACACGGCCGCCAGCAGCAGCGACGACGCGACCGCCGACGCCGAGGACATCGGCCGGGTGCGCCGGGGAGACCCGGACGCGTACGCCCCGCTGGTGCGCCGCCATGCCCCGGCGGCGGTCCGGACGGCCACCTTCCTCGGTGCAGGTGCGGACGCGGAGGACGTGGTGCAGGAGGCGTTCGTCAAGGCGTACCGGGCACTGGACCGCTACCGGGAGGGCAGCGCGTTCCGGCCCTGGCTGCTGCGGATCGTCGCCAACGAGACGCGCAACCTGCACCGGTCGGCCGGCCGGCGCGCGGCCCGTGAGGCGAAGGCCTGGGAGCAGGTCGCGCCGCTGCTCGCCGGTGGCCGGGCCGGCGCCGCTGCAGCCGCGAGCACCGGCCGGGACGACGCCGCCGAGGCCCTGGAGGCCGCGGAGCGCAGGGTGGCGCTGGTGGCGGCGCTGGGCCGGCTGGCCACGCCGTACCGCGAGGTCGTGACCTGCCGCTACCTCCTCGGGCTCGACGAGGACGAGACCGCGGCCGTCCTCGGCCGCCCCCGCGGGACGGTCAAGTCCCGGCTGCACCGCGCCCTGCGCGCACTCGAGGCCGACCTGCGCGCTGCCGACGACGACCGCTACCGGCAGGAGGTGACGCACGATGGCTGACGTCCACGACGTCCACGACGGCCTCGTCGCGGACCTGGTCGCCCTCGGCCGCTCGGTGCCGTCCCGACCGGTCGACGATGCCTTCGTCCGCCGGGTCGCCGACGGCATCGCCGCCGTCGACGGCGTCGCCGGCGTCTCCCCTGCGCCGCCGCACCACCGGCGCGCGCTCTCCCGACGGGTGCAGGCGGCGGTCGCCGCGGTCGTGGCCGTGGTCGTGGGCGCGCTCGCCGTCCCGCCGGTGCGGGCGGCGGTCGCCGACCTGTTCGGCTTCGGCGGCGTGCTCGTCCGCGAGGAGCCCGGGCCGGCACCGTCGACCGCTCCCCCGCCGCCTGGCGCGCCCAGCCACCTGACGCTGGCCCAGGCGGCCGAGCTGGTGCCGTTCCGCCCGGCCGTCCCGGAGGCACTCGGCGACCCCGACGGCGTCGAGGTCTCGGCCGACCGGCGGGTGCTGTCGCTGACCTGGGAGACCGACGACGGGACCGTGCTGCTGGACCAGATCGGCGCCCGGCTGGACTACGCGTTCGCCAAGTCCGCGACCGGTGTGCAGTTCGTGACCGTCGCGGGCAACTTCGCCCTGTGGTTCGCCCAGCCGCACGAGGTCGTCGTCCTCGAGCCGGACGGCACGCCGCGGCGCGAGACCGCCCGGCTGGCCGGCCACACGCTGATCTGGGAGCGCGGCCAGGTGACGATGCGCCTCGAGGGCGACCTCACCCGGGCTGAGGCCGTCGTGGTCGCGGAGACGGTCGCGGAGACGGTCGCGGACTGAGCCGGGAACCGGGACGGCCACGGCGGTGTAGCACCTCCAGTCGTCCGATGGAGGTCCGTCATGCGGGTCCGCACTCTCCTCGTCCTGCCCGTCGCGGCCGTCGCCGCGCTGCTGCCGGTGGCCGCCGCCGGTCCGGCGGCCGCGGGCGGTCCGACCAGCGTGCTGATGAGCTCTCCGGTCCTCGGCCGTACGTCGTCGCTCTACACCGCCGACGCCGGCTACCAGTCACTCGCCGACTACGTCGACGCCTTCGACTCCGGCACCGGCCGGTCCGGCGAGCCCACCGCGCACGCGGTCGGCGACGAGATCACCCTGACCTGGCTGATCCACGACGTGTCCGTCTGGCGGGTGGACCGGGTCTACGTCGACGCCGCGGGCGGGCCGTGGATCTCCACCCAGGAGGTCCTCGGCGGCTCCACCGACATCTGGTCGGCGCCGGTCCGGTGGCACCGGTCCGACCAGCCGAAGGCGCTGGTGGCCCTGCTCGCCGCGCACGGCCTCACCGACGGGTCGGCACCGCCGGCCGGCTCGGTGGGTGACGTCACCGCCGAGGGGTACGTCGCGCCAGGCCCGGACGAACCGGCCCGGGGAGGGGTCGACGAGCCGGCGCGCGCGACCGGGCCGACCACACCGGCAGAGTCGCCGAGCACCTCGCCGTGGGTCGCGCTGCTCGTCGGCGTCCTCGTCGGCTCCGGGGCCACCGCGGGCGGCGCGCTCCTGCTGGCCCGCCGGCGTGCGGGCGCCGCGGACATCGACGGGCCGCTGCCGGGATGGTCGGACGACGACGTGCTCGCCAGCGCGCGCTGAGGCAGCCCGCGGCCCTGCCCACTTCGGGCGTACGTCCTCCGGCCGGTCGCGATGACTCCCGGCGACACTCGTCGTCTATACCTGGAGACGGGCACCGACGGGGCGCCCGCGCTCGGGAAGGACGACGCCATGCCTGCGATCACCCCCTGCCTGTGGTTCGACACCCAGGCCGAGGACGCCGCGAACTTCTATGTCTCGGTGTTCAAGAACTCCCGCATCGTCTCCACCTCGCACTACGGCGAGGCCGGGCCGCGCGAGGCCGGGCTGGTGCTGACCGTGCAGTTAGAGATCGACGGCCAGCCGTTCATCGCGCTCAACGGCGGCCCGGAGTTCACCTTCGACGAGGCCATCTCGTTCCAGGTCGACTGCGCGGACCAGGCCGACGTCGACTACTACTGGGACGCCCTCACCGCCGACGGCGGCCAGGAGGGCCCCTGCGGCTGGGTCAAGGACCGGTTCGGCGTCTCGTGGCAGGTCGTACCCAGCGAGATGGAGAGGTTGCTGGCCGACCCCGACCAGGCACGGGCCCAGCGCGCCATGGCCGCGATGCTCCAGATGAAGAAGATCGACATCGACGAGATCCGGCGCGCCGCCGACGCGGGCTGAGCGGGAGGATGTCCGGGTGACCCCTGACACCCAGGACATCGAGCCGGACCGACAGAGCTTCCACATGACGCCGGACGAGTTCCGCCGGCACGGGAAGGAGCTCGTCGACTGGGTGGCCGACTACCTCGAGCGGGTCGAGGACTTCCCGGTGCTCTCCCGGTCGGCGCCCGGCTCGGTCCGCGCCGCGCTCCCGGCCCGTCCCCCGGAGCAGCCCGAGTCGTTCGCGGCGATGCTGGCCGACGTCGACGACGTGGTGCTGCCCGGTGTCACGCACTGGCAGTCGCCGTCGTTCTTCGCCTACTTCCCGGCCAACTCCTCGGGCCCGTCGGTCCTCGGCGACCTGCTCTCGGCCGGGCTGGGCGTGCAGGGGATGCTCTGGGCGACCTCACCCGCGGCGACCGAGGTCGAGACCCACGTCCTCGACTGGCTGGCCGAGCTGCTCGACCTGCCTCCCGCGTTCCGCTCCGACGGCACGGGCGGCGGAGTGATCCAGGACAGCGCGTCCAGCTCGTCCCTGGTCGCCCTGGTCGCCGCCCGGGAGCGCGCGACCGGAGGCGAGAGCAACCGTGCGGGCGTACGCCCCGGGCTGACCGCCTACGCCTCCTCGCAAGCGCACTCGTCCGTGGAGAAGGCCGCCCGCATCGCGGGCGTCGGGTCGGCTGACCTGCGCACGGTCGACGTCGACCCCGACACGCTGGCGATGGACCCGGCGGCGCTGGAGCGGGCGATGGCCGCCGACGCCGAGGCCGGCCGGCGGCCGTTTCTCGTGGTGGCGACCGTCGGCACCACCGGGACCAACGCGATGGACCCGCTGCGCGCGGTCGGGGAGGTCGCCCGGCGGTACGGCGCCTGGCTGCACGTGGACGCCGCCATGAGCGGGTCGGCCGCGGTGTGCCCCGAGCTGCGCTGGGTGCACGACGGGCTCGAGCTGGCCGACAGCTACGTCGTCGACGCGCACAAGTGGCTGTTCACCAACTTCGACTGCTCGGCCTTCTACGTCGCCGACCGCGAGGCGCTGGTGTCGGCGCTCTCGATCGTCCCGGAGTACCTGCGCAACACGGCCAGCGAGTCCGGCGACGTCATCGACTACCGCGACTGGATGGTCCCGCTCGGCCGTCGGTTCCGCGCGCTCAAGCTGTGGTTCGTGCTGCGGTGGTACGGCGCCGAGGGGCTGCGTCACCACGTGCGCGAGCACGTCGCCCTCGCTCAGGACCTGGCGACGTGGGTCGACGCGCAGCCGTCGTTCGAGCGCCTGGTGCCGACGCCCTTGAACCTGGTGACGCTCGCCCACGTCGACGGCGACGGCGCCACCCAGCGGCTGCTCGACGAGGTCAACGCCTCGGGCCGGGCCTACCTCACGCACACCCGGGTGCACGGCCGGCTGGCGGTCCGGGTGTCGGTCGGCGGCACCTGGACGCAGGCGCGACACGTCGAGGCGCTCAAGGACCTGCTGCTCGAGTCAGCCGGCTGAACTGACGGCTCAGTGGCGTCGGTGCTCCAGTCGCCGCATCTCGGCCGCGATCTCGTCCTCGCTGAACTCCTCGGGGCGGTAGACGTCCCAGGCGTTCATCACCACGCCGATGCCCCAGCCGACGAGCGGGAAGACCGGCCAGAAGAAGCCGTCCGGGGCGATCGTCACCAGCCAGATGACGACGAAGAACGTGTTGGCCATGAGGTAGACCAGCAGGTGTCCCTTGAAGTCGCGGCGCTTCTTCAGCGCCTTCACCGCCCGGCTGCGCAGCACGTCGGGGTCAGGTTCGTGGTCGGGCCCGGGACCGTGCCGGCGTCGCGGACCGAATCGTCGATCGACATCGCTGCCTCCCTCCGACGTCTCCACGGTAGGTCGGCCGGGCCCGCGAGCGGTAGGGCTGTTGGTCCCGCGTGGTCGGTCGCGGTCAGTCGTGCGGGTGGCGCAGCGGCAGTGCCACCCGCAGCACCGTCTCGGCCGGGCGCACCAGGATGCTGATCTGGCCGCCGTGGCGGTCCACGACGACCCGCCGCGAGATGTCCAGCCCGAGCCCGGTGCCCTTGCCGACGTCCTTCGTGGTGAAGAAGGGCTCGAAGGCGTGGTCGCGGGTCTCGGGCGACATGCCGGAGCCGGTGTCCCCGATCTCGACGACGACGCCGTCGCCATCGGCCCGGGTCGACACCCGAAGGGTCCCCGCGTCGCCCATGGCGTCGAGGGCGTTGGCCATCAGGTTGGTCCACACCTGGTTGAGCTCGCCGGCCGCGGCGTCGATGCTCGGCACGTCGTCGCCGTAGTCGCGGACGACCGTCACGCCGGGCGGGATCCGGTGGGCGAGCATCGCCAGCGTGCTCTCCAGGCCCTCCGCGACGTCGGTCTGCTGCATCGACGCCCGGTCGAGCTGGGAGTAGCTCTTCACGTCGGCGACCAGGTCGGTGATGCGCCGGGTCGAGTCCTTGACCAGGTCGAGCATCGACGCGGTGGACAGCGTGCCGGCGACCCACTCCAGTCCCGGTTCGAGCGCGTCACCGAGCAGGTCGTCCATCTTCTCCAGCCAGGCCACGTCGACGCCGTGCGCGGCCAGCGCCGGCGCCACCGCCCAGTCCCGCTCGACGCCGTGGCGGCCCATCCAGTCGATCAGCTCGTCCTCGCGGCGGGCGGTGGCCAGCGCGTCGGGCCGGGTCGTCGGGCGCGGCACGGCCAGCCGCAGCTCGTCCAGCGCCTGGTACTGGTCGGCGGTCACGCCGTGGGCCGCCAGGTGGGACAGCGCGGTGAGCAGGCCGGCACCGGTCTCGCGCAGCACGTCGGCCGCCCGGGTGGCCGCGGACGCCGGGTTGTTGATCTCGTGCGCGAGCCCGGCGGCCAGCGTGCCCAGGGCGACCAGCGACTCACGCTGCCGGGCGATGGACTCGAAGGTCCGAGCCGAGTGGAAGACGCCCTCGAGGATGTGCTCGCCGAACGGGAACCGCTCGGTCGACCAGCGGCGCAGCGCCGTCGACGGCACCCGGAGCAGCCGGCCCGCGCTGAGGGCGCGGGCGGTGGCGAAGTAGACGCCGTGCGCGTCCCACGCCCGGAAGCCGCCGGCCCACTGGCCGGGCTGGTCCATGACGCCCAGCCGGGTCTCCTCCCGGCCGACCTTGCGCAGCAGGTCCAGCGCCCCTTCGACGAGCACCCACCAGAAGTCCGCGGGCTCGCCGTCGTGGAACACCTCGTCGCCGGGCCCGAAGCCGACCTCGTCGCCGAGGTCGACCAGCAGCTGCAGCTCCTCGTCGGTCGTCCCCACGAAGAGCGGCAGCGGTCGGACGTCGGAGAGCTGCACGGTTACACCGTCGCCAGGTAGCGGTGGACCAGGTAGACCGACATCGCACCCTCGCCCACCGCGGACGCGACCCGCTTCATCGAGTCCAGGCGCACGTCGCCAGCTGCGAATACACCGGGCACGCTGGTCTCGAGCGCGAACGGCGCCCGGGCGAGCGACCACGAGCCCCTCGCGGTGGTCAGCAGGTCCTGCCCGGTGACCACGAAGCCCTTGTCGTCGCGCGCGACGTCACCGCCGAGCCAGTCGGTGCGCGGCGACGCGCCGATGAACACGAACAGCCAGGAGGCCGGCACCTCCTCCTCGCGGCCGGATACGCGGTCGCAGATCGTCAACGCCTCGAGGTGGCCGTCGCCGCGACCCGCGACGACCTCGGTGCGCAGCCGCACCTCGACGTTGGGCGCCTCCTGGATGCGTGCGACCAGGTAGCTCGACATGGTGGCCTCGAGGCCGCTGCCGCGGACCATCATGACGACCCGCTTGGCGTAGCGGGCCAGGTTGAGCACCGCCTGACCGGCCGAGTTGGCCGCCCCGACGACGTACACCTCGTCGCCCTCGCACTGGACCGCCTCGCTCGCGGTCGCGCCGTAGTAGACGCCCCGCCCGGTGAGCTCGGCGAGGCCGGGCGCCTCGAGCCGTCGGTAGGAGACGCCGGTCGCGACGACCATGGCCCGCGCCTCGATCTCGGTACCGTCGTCGAACCGCACGGCGCGCGCCGGCCCTCGGACCTCCAGGGACGCGACGTCCCGAGCGAGCACCATCTCGGCCCCGAACCTCGCCGCCTGGGCGACCGCACGGTGCGCCAGGTCGGCACCGGAGAGCCCGCGCGGAAAGCCCAGGTAGTTCTCGATCGAGGCGCTCTGCCCGGCCTGTCCGCCCGGCGCCTCGCGCTCGACCACCACGGTCCGTAGGCCCTCGGACGCGGCGTAGACGGCGGCCGCCAGGCCCGCCGGGCCGGCGCCGACGATGCACAGGTCGTACAGCGGCTGCTCCGCACGGGTCCGCAGCCCGAGCGCGTCGGCCACCGCAGACGTCGTCGGCGAGCGCAGCGGCTCGGCGTCGGGCACCAGGACCAGCGGCAGGTCCTCGGGCTGCGCCCCCGCGAGGTCGAGCAGCCGGCGGCCCTCCTCGTCGCGGTCGACGTCCAGCCACTGGTACGGGACGTGGTTGCGGGCCAGGAACGTCTTGACGTCGTGGCTGCGCTCGGACCAGCGGTGCCCGACGACGCGCACGTCGGCGGACTCCTCGAGGTGGGACTGGCGCCAGTCGTCGAGCAGGTCGTCGACGACCGGGTAGAGGCGCTCGGCCGGCGGGTCCCACGGCTTGAGCAGGTAGTAGTCGAGCCCGATGTCGTTGATCGCCTTGATGGCGACATCCGTGTCGGCGTAGGCGGTGAGCAGCAGGAACTTCGCGTCGGGCACCTGGGTGCGCGCCTGGGCCAGCATCTCGATGCCGGTCATCTCGGGCATCCGCTGGTCGCTCGCGACCAGGGCGACCGGCCGGCCCTTGAGGGTCAGCTCGGCGATCAGCTGCAGCGCCTCGGCCCCCGACGTGACCCACGCGACGCGGTAGTCGGCGCCGTAGCGCGACCGCAGGTCCCGGGTGATCGCCTGGGAGACGGTCGGGTCGTCGTCGACAGTGACGATGGTCGGCTTCGTCATGCGCTGGCTGCTGCCTCCGCCCCGGGTGACGTCGTGCCCGTCCCCGGAGCGTAGCCAGCGGGTCCGGCGGCTGGAGGGCGTTCGCCGGGAGTCGGTACGGTCCCCCTGTGCCCGGTCCCGAGCAGAGCACCGCCCGCCTGACCATCGAGCCGCTGCAGCCGGAGCACGCGGAGGAGCTGCACGCCGCCCTCGCCGACCCGGCCGTGCACCGCTACATCGTGACCAGCGGGCCGTGGACGCTGCCGGCGGTGCGGGCCCGCCTCGAGCGCGTGGCGGCCGGGCCGCCTGCCGGGTCGGGCGACGTGTGGCTCAACTTCGCCGTACGTCGTGAGGCGCGCCTGGTCGGCCGGCTCGAGTCGACCGTGCACGGACAGCTGGCCGAGATCGCCTACCTCTTCGACCCGGCTGCGTCCGGCCGGGGCTACGCCACCGAGGCGGTGCAGTGGCTGCTCGGGCACCTGCACGAGGCGCACGGTGTGACCGAGGTGTGGGCCACCACCGACCCCGGCAACGACGCGTCGATCAGGGTGCTCGGCCGGACCGGTTTCACCCGGGTGGACGAGGTGCACCCCGACGTGGGCTCCTACGACGAGGGCGACCTGGTGTTCCGTCGCCAGCTCGGCTGAGCTCCCGGGGAGGATCGATGGCCTACGCGGACGACGTACGCCGGATCGCTCTCGCCCTGCCGCACGTCGTCGAGATCGACAGCGACGGCTTCGACTTCCGGGTCGGGAACAAGGGGTTCGTCTGGTCGTGGCCCGAGCGGCGCCCCGGCCGGCCGCGCGTGATCCGCACCGACGTCGCGGTCCTCTTCGTGGGTGACGAGGCCGAGAAGCAGGCGCTGCTGCTCGGTGAGCCGGACGCCTTCTTCACCGCGCCGGGCTACGAGGAGGTGCCCCTCGTGCTGCTGCGGCTCGACGCCGTCGACGAGCGACGGCTTGCGGAGCTGGTCACCGACGCCTGGCGGATGCGCGCGCCGGCCGACCTGGCCACCGACCTGGCCAACGACCTGGCCGCCGGCCGGGGCGGTGCCCGGCCGGCGGCCACCGATCAGTGAGCGGCCGGCAGGACGCGGTCGAGGGAGCGGGGCAGCCACCAGTTGCGCCGCCCGAGCACCGCCATCGTGGCGGGCAGCAGGACCGCCCGCACGATGGTGGCGTCGATCAGCACGGCAGCGGCCAGGCCGACGCCCATCTGCTCGAACTCGATGAGTGACAGCGTCGCGAAGATGCTGAAGACGCCGATCATCACCGCCGCCGCACTGGTGACGACACCGGCCGAGCGGGTGACCCCCTGTGACACCGCCTCGCGGGTCGGCGCGCCGAGCTCGTGCGCCTCCCGGATCCGGCTTACGACGAACACGTGGTAGTCCATCGAGAGGCCGAACAGGATGACGAACAGGAACAGCGGGACCCAGTCCACGACGAACCCGCTCTCCTGCACCCCGAGCAGGTCCGCGCCGACACCGTGCTGGAACACCAGCACCATCAGGCCGTAGGCGGCACCGACGGACAGCAGGTTCAGCGCCACCGCGGTCGCGGCCACCACCACCGACCGGAACGCCAGCACCAGCACCAGGAACGTCACGACGAGGACGAAGCCGAACACCAGCGGCAGGTGCGAGCTCAGGGTGGCGGTGAAGTCGGCCGACCCCGCGGTGTCACCGGTGACGGCGACCTCGGCGCCGGGCAGCCGGTCCGCCAGCGGTGGCACCAGCTCGGTGCGCAGGACCGCCAGCCCCTGCCGCGCCTGCTCGCTGTTGAAGTCGCCGTCCATCGGCAGGTCGAGGGTGGCGGTGCGCCGGTCCGGCGCGACGGCGACGGCCGCCTCGCCCAGGCCGGTGAACCGGCCGGTGCGGTCTGCCGCGTCGGCGAGGTCGCCGAGGGCGTGACGGGCCGCGGCCACGTCCAGCGGCCGGTCGTCGGCCGACCAGACGACGACCGTGTGCGCGAACCCGGTGTCGGGGAAGGCGGCCGTCATCGCGTCGTACGTCCGCAGCTCGGGGATCGACCGAGGCAGCGAGTCCGCGCCCGACTCCCCCAGGCGCATGCCCAGCGCCGGCGCGGCGAGCGCGAGCAGCGCCGCGCCCGCGACCAGCATCGAGACCATCGGCCGCGCCAGGACGACCCGCATGACGGTCGGCCAGAACCGCCCCCCACCCGGCCGCCGGAGGCGGTGCACGAGCGGGATCCGCGGCCGGTCCACCTTGTCGCCGAGCAGCGAGAGGACCGCCGGCAGCACGGTCAGGGACCCCAGCACGGCGACCGCGACGACCAGCATGGTGCCGACGGCCATCGAGCTGAACACCGCGTTGCCGGCCAGCAGCAGCCCGGCCATGGCGACCACGACGGCGATGCCGGAGACGACGACTGCGCGTCCGCTGGTGGCGGCCGCGATGTCGATGGCCTGCCGGCGGTCGGCTCCCCTGGCCCGCTCCTCGCGGGACCGGCGCACGTAGAACAGCGAGTAATCGACGCCCACCGCCATGCCGATCAGCAGGATGACGCTGCTCAGGGTGTCGCTGACCGGGAACAGGTGAGAGACGAGGGCGGCGAAGCCGATGGCCGTGGCCACCGCCGACAGGGCGAGCAGCAACGGGATGCCGGCCGCGAAGAGGGCGCCGAAGGTGAGCAGGAGGATGCCGAGGGTCACCGGCAGGCTCAGCGTCTCCGCGCGCCGGAAGTCGTCGGCGACCGTCGCGTTGATGGCGTGGTTGATGGACGCGTCCCCGACACCGGCGACCCGTAGGCCCGGGTGGTCCCGGGCGACCGCTGCCGTCGACGACTGCACCGCCTCGATCCTGGTGTCGGCGACGTCCTCGGCCGCGGTGCCGGTCGCGCCGTCGACGTCGAGGACGACCGGCAGCATCGCCGACCGGCCGTCGTCGGACCGGACGAGCCGGCCGACCCGGTCGATCTCGGGCAGGCCGCCGAGCCGCTCACGGAGCTCGCCCGCGACCGCGCGGGCGTCCGCGGGAGCCAGCCGACCGCCGGGCGGGGCCTGGATCAGCACCCGCTCGGTGATGTCCGCCGGGTAGCCCGCCTGCTCCAGCTGGCGGTCGGCCCGGCCGGCCTCCCCGGCGCCCACCTCGCCGTCGGTGAGCAGCCTGGTGCCGGCCGCGCCACCGCCCACCACCGCGACCGCGACGAGCAGCAGCCACAGCAGGAGAGCCTTCCAGCGGTGCCGGATGCTCCAGTGCGCGAGCCGTTCGGCGGCGCCCACGCGAGCGGCGGTCAGGTGCGGCTCGGCCACCTGGTGGCCGGTCTTCGGGGTGGTGACGGTGCTCATGACGGCTCCCTCGGTGTCGGGTGGAGGAGGACTGTCCGGACTCCCTCGAGCCTCGGTGGCGCAGGGCGCCGCGTCTCTGCGGCCAGCGGCCGAGTCGGGGTGGGGACAACCCCCGCGAGGAACCGGCGGCCAGCCCGCTCGTGCCGGACCGGCGCGGTGAATAGCGTTGTGGCCGTGCTGACCAGGTGGGTGCTCCGGCCGCTGCTGGAGCTGGGCTACCTCGTCGCCGGGCTGTTCACCGGCGTCGTGACCTTCACGGTCGTCCTCACCTCCCTGGTGCTCTCGGTCGGGCTGATGCCGGCCTTCCTGCTCGGCATCCCGGTGCTCACCGCCACGATCTGGGTCGTCCACGGGCTGGCCGCGATGGAGCGGGGCCGGGCCGCCGCCCTGCTCGACGTGGACCTGCCCGGCCGCCCGGTGCGGGCGGTGCCCGAGGGCGGATGGGTCCGCCGGACGTTCGCCCGCGCCGGGTCGGCGGAGTTCTGGAAGGAAGCCGGCTACTGCCTGCTCCTGATGCCGCTGGCGACCTTCTCGTTCGCGCTGGTCACGTGGGTCTGGGCCGCGGCCGCGGCGGGTCTCTTCCTGCCCCTGTACGTCGACCGGCTGCCCGGCGACGAGGCGGTCAGCTGGCTGGACTGGTCGACGACGGCCGAGACCTGGGCCGGTGTCGCGGCCGGCCTGGTCCTGTTGCTGCTGGCCCGGCTGCTGTCCGCCGCGCTCACGCTGGCCCAGGTGCGCTTCGCCCACGCGATGCTGTCCCCCAGCGAGGCCGACACCTTGCGCCTCCAGGTCACCCGGCTGACCGAGACCCGGGCCCGCGTCGTCGACGCCGCGGACGCCGAGCGGCGGCGCATCGAGCGCGACCTGCACGACGGGGCGCAGCAGCAGCTGGTCGCCCTCGCCATGAACCTCGGCCGGGCCAGGGCGAAGTTCGACGACGACCCGGAGGGCGCCCGCGAGCTCGTCGACCAGGCGCACCGGGACGCCAAGGACTCGATCACCGAGCTGCGCAACGTCATCCGCGGCGTCCACCCGGCCGTGCTCACCGACCGCGGGCTCGACGCGGCGCTGTCGTCGGTGGCGGCCCGCTCGCCGGTGCCGGTGCGGCTCGACGTCGACGTGCCCGAGCGGCCGTCGCCGACCGCTGAGGCCGTCGCCTACTTCGTCGTCAGCGAAGCCCTGACCAACGTCGCCCGGCACGCGAAGGCCAGACACGTCGACGTGCGCGTCGAGCGCGAGGGCGACCGTCTGCTCCTCTCGGTCACCGACGACGGGCTCGGCGGCGCGACCGAGGAGCCGGGAAGCGGCCTGGCCGGCCTGCGCGACCGGGTGCAGGCGGTCGACGGCACCTTCCACCTGACCAGCCCGCCGGGAGGCGGCACGACGATGACCGTGGAGGTCCCGTGCGGGTCGTGATCGCGGAGGACTCGGTGCTGCTGCGCCAGGGTCTCGTGCACCTGCTCACCGACGCGGGCATGGAGGTCGTCGCGGCCGTGGACGACGCCGAGCGGCTGCTGAGAGTCGTCGACGAGCACCTGCCCGACATCTGCGTCGTCGACATCAGGATGCCGCCGACGCACACCGACGAGGGCGTGCGCGCCGCGCTGGTCATCCGTGCCCAGCACCCGGAGGTGTCGGTGCTGATGCTGAGCCAGTACGTCGAGGAGCGCTACGCCACCGACCTCATCGCATCCCACACCAGTGGCTTCGGCTACCTGCTCAAGGACCGGGTCGCCGACGTCACGGAGTTCGTCGAGGCGGTCCGCCGGGTCGCCGGCGGCGGCACCGCCCTCGACCCCGAGGTGGTGTCCCAGCTGCTCGTGCGCAGCCGCCGGGCCGACCCGCTGGGAGGGCTGACACCCCGCGAGACCGACGTCATCAGGCTGATGGCCGAGGGCCGGTCGAACGCCGGCATCGCCGCCGAGCTCGTCGTCAGCGAGGGTGCCGTCGAGAAGCACGTCAGCTCGATCTTCGCCAAGCTCGGCCTCCCCCCGGCCGAGCAGGACCATCGCCGGGTGCTGGCGGTGCTCCGCTGGCTGGACGGCACAGGAGAGTGACGACGATGTCCACCCAGGCACCTTCCCCGCCGCGCGCACCGGCCCCGCCCAGCGGCGGCTCCGGCGGCCGCACAGCGCTACGGGTCCTCGTCGTCGGGCTGGGCCTGGCGATCGTCGTCTGGAACGCGGTCGCCGTGGCCAGCCTGCTGTCCCGCGCGACCGAGACCCGCGCGGCCACGTTCGACGGGGTCCGGGTGCTCAAGCTCGACCTGTCGTTCGAGGAGGTCGACGTGACCGGCTCGGCGACGGCGGACGAGGTGACCGTGGACCGCGGGTGGCACTGGTCGCTGGGCGAGCCCGAGATCGTGACCCGGCAGGACGGCGACCGGCTCGTCGTGGGGTCGTCCTGCTCCTGGACGCCCGGCCTCCCGTGCACCGGATGGGTGCACCTGACCGTCCCCGCCGACGTCACCGTGACCGGCGGCGTCAGCGACAGCCACCTGACGCTGCGCGAGCTCACCGGCGAGCTCGACGTCGCGACCTCGGACGGCGACATCACCCTGGCCGCGGTGAGCGGCCCGCTGCGGCTGGAGTCGCGCGACGGGTCCGTCGAGGGCACGGGGATCCGCTCGTCCCGCGTCTCGGCGGCCACGTCCGACGGGTCGGTGCGACTCGCGTTCGCCGACCCGCCCCGGTCGGTGCGGGCCACGTCGCGCGACGGCTCGGTGCAGCTCACCCTTCCCGACGACCGGACCGCCTACCACGTGACCGTCTCGACCAGCGACGGGTCGAGCGACGTCACGGTGCCGACCGACCCGACCGCCCCGCGGCGCATCACCGCGTCCACCAGCGACGGGGACGTCGACATCGCGCCACGGGGCTGAGCCACGCGCCATCGGTCCGGCAGACCTGCCCCGTCGGGCCAGGCGGCGATGCACACCCGGTTGCCAGCGAGCGGGGGGACGCGGAACACCGCGGCTGCTCCGCCGTGCAGCACCACCCAGTCGTCAAGGCCGTCCGCGGCGAGGAACGCCCGCCACCCCTGCTCGCTCATCCGAGGACGCTCCGGGCCCGGTGGAAGAAGTCGAGTGCCTCCTCCGCC
>Ga0210113_1000157_pt1 | contig 15795 bp, 13 predicted proteins | sample MayberryNW_Catta_5_FD_185523 | JGI IMG/M metagenome (GOLD analysis project Ga0210113, IMG submission 185523) | Wetland microbial communities from San Francisco Bay, California, USA, that impact long-term carbon sequestration -... | ecosystem: Environmental > Aquatic > Marine > Wetlands ...
GCCCATCAAGGCACAAAACCATTGACCGCGATCGGAAGGGCTTGGCCTTCGGTCGTGGTGCAGCCACATGGTCTCTAAATAACGGACTCATTAGTAAGAGCGATTACCCATCTTGAGCGACTTGGAGATGACAAGTTCCTGTTAAGCCATTCGAGTCCTTCGGGCGGGACTCGGGATAAACTCCGCTAGAATCAAACGACTCAGTAACCCAATGCGTAGGCAACGCGGCGCGGATCGGCGCCACCGAGCCAGCAGCCGTTATCCCGATCGCGCACGATAATTTTCGCGCTGCCGAAAGACCAGCGCTCGACGACCGAAACTTTATGGCCTTTCTTGCGCAGGCCATCGAGCGTCGCTGGATCGTATCCTTCTTCCACGCGCAAAGCTTCCGGCAGTTGATCGCGCGGCGGGGTGCCGGGTTGGTGGCTCCAGCGCGGCGCCTCGACGGCGCTCTGCGGGTCCATGTTCAGATCCACCAGGTCGTGAATAAGTTGGAAGTTGGTCTGCGGCTGGTCGTCGGCGCCCGGGCTACCTCCGACGGTGAAAACTTCGTCACGGCGGAATAGCATGTACGTATTCAGCGTATGGGCGGGCCGCTTTCCCGGTTTAAGCGCATTCGCCTTGGCGGGGTCGAGACCGAAGCTGCACAGGCGGTTGTTCATGATGACCCCGGTGTCGCCGCCAATGACCCGCGAGCCGAACGGCGCAAAGACGCTTTGAATGAACGAGATCGCATTGCCATCGCGATCCGTCGCGCACAAATACGTCGTATCACTGCTCTGATTGCCGACGGCGGCGGCACGCCGGTTCATGATTTCCGCCGCCACCTCGCGCCGCTTCGCTGCATGTTCTTTCGAGATCAGCATGGCAATCCGTGGATCGCCGAACGCGGGATCTTCCAAGTAGCGTATACGATCCTCGAAGGCGAGTTTTTTTGCTGCGATCTGGCAATGAATCATGTCAGCACGACTCATGGTGCCGCCGTTCATCGGCCAGCCCTCGGCAATATTGAGCATCTCGAGAACCATAAAACCTTGCGATACCGGCGGCTGCTCGTAGACCACCGTATCGCGATAAGTCGAGCTAAGCGGTTCCATCCACTGGCAAACGACCGAGCGGAAGTCTTCCTGCGCCAGCAGTCCGCCTTCTGACCTGATCGTGGCGCAGATCCTATCGGCGACCTCGCCAGCGTAGAAACCGTCCCGCCCTTTTTGCGCGATCTTCTCGAGAACGCCAGCCAGCCCCTTCTGCACGAGAATTTTGCCGGGTTTCGCACCCCCCAGGGGCTGACGATAAAATCCATCAATCCAGGGAAATTCCGTTCCAACCTCATTGATGCTCTCGGCAAACTCCTGCGAAATCGGAAAACCCTCACGTGCAATCCGCACGGCGTCAGCTACCAGCTGAGCCAGATCCTTAGTCCCGTACTTTTTGTGCAGTTCGAGCCAACCGTCCACTGCACCGGGCACGGCGATGCTGAGCGGTCCAGATTGTGGAATGCTCTGGAGACCGTGTTCGTGGAAATAATCGATGCTGGCCTTCGCCGGCGCCGGGCCGCTCGAGTTGAGCGCTTCCACCCTGCCGCTCTTTTTCATGTAGACCAAAGCAAACAGATCGCCGCCCGGCCCGCTCGCTTCCGGCTTCACCACGGCCATGACGAAGGCGGCCGCCAGCGCCGCATCGACGGCGTTGCCGCCTTCTTGAAGCATCTTGACGCCGGCCAGCGCACCAAGCGGGTGGCCCGCGCAAACCATACCGTTTTGTCCCATGACAATCGGCCGTGCCGCTTTGGTAAATTTCATGCTGCTCCCATCCCGAGGATTCTCGCCGCATTGCCGCCGAGGATTTTCTCCCTGTCGGTACTATTCAGTTCAAGACCGTCGATGGCTTTCAAGCTATTCTTTACGAGCACGCAACCCTCTTCCGGCCCATAAGGATAATTCGTGCCCAGAACCATGCGGTCGGCGGTAAAAAAATCTTTGACGCAACGCAAGGTCGAGGCCGGATGATCGGCCGTATCGACGTAGAAACGCCGGAAGGAATCGAGCGGATTTTCCTGCAATCCATACTTGTGGCGAATCTCGTCGGTGCGGCCGCTGTAGATATTGATTGCCCGCTGGGCAAAGAAGGCCAGCACGCCACCCACGTCGGCAACGACCCAGTTGATCTCCGGAAAGCGCTCGAGCACACGGCCGTAAACCAGCCGCGTCATCGCCACCGTGCTGTCGAAGGCCCAGCCAAAAATCAAGGTCGGCATAATGTCGATGCCCACGGCCTCCGTCGCTAGCGGCGCGGTGGGATGGATGTAGACCGGCAACCGGTACTGCACCAGCCGTTCGTAAATGGGAAAAAGCTCTTCACGGTCCAGCGGCTGCCCGTTGAGATTGGCGAAGCAGCCGAAGCCGCGGAGGCCGAGCTCATTCACCGAGCGCTCGAGCTCGTCGAGCGACGCTTTGATGTCGCTCGTCGGCAACGTAAAAAACCCGACGAAGCGCTTGGGGTGTTCGCGCGCAATCGCCGCGACCGCGTCGTTGGCAACGCGCGCGATTTTGACCGCGCCGTCGGCTTCGAAACGGTCGGCGCCCGGCGCAGGAATCGTCAGGATGTGAATATCGATGCCCAACTGATCCATGTGTCTGAGCCGCTTTTCGACATCTTGGCCCTGAAACGTTGCGGTGTTGATGCGGCACTTGAGCTGCTTGTCATAGAAATACCTCATGCCGCTGTACGGGTCGGGCTCTTCGAGCACGACCGCGCCGTCGAGCCGCTTCATTTCGGCGATGTAAGCTTCGGGAAAAACGTGCGCTTGGAAGTCGATGATCATCGTGTCAGTTCCGTGTCGGAAATTTTTACAGTCCGTAAAGCGCCCTGGCGTTGTCGTCGAGGATCTTGTTGACGACCTTGGGCGGCACCGCGCCGTCTTCTCTAAGCTTGCGCAGGGCAAGAATTTCGGACGACGTGTCGTTGTGCCCGTAATCCGTGCCGATGATCAGCCTGTCGTCGCCGGCGTACCTGAGCACGTAAGGCAAGTCATCATCGGTCTGGCAAGTCACCCAGATCTGGTTTTTTCGCAGCACCTCGGTCTTGTCGACCTTGTTGCCCCCGCGCTCCCGCCGCCGGGCAAAGTCATGAATCGCATAGGGGACCCACTGGGAGCTGACTTCGATGAACGACCATCGGGTCTTGGGAAATCTTTGCGGGACATCGTTGAAGATCAGCGAGTGAAAAGACCCGACCACGGCAAGCTTGAATTTGTTAAAGCCGCATTCGTCGAGAAAGTAATCATGGACCGCGAAGCTGCCGGTCGCGGAATGAACGCAGATCGGCAAATCGAGCCGGCCGGCCTCCTCGTAGATGGGAAAAAAATAGGAATCGCTGATCCGCTTGTCACCCTCAAGGCCGCGCATGAAGATGCCGCAGGCCCCGTGCTCTTTCGCGTAGCGCGCCTCTTCGATCGCCTTTTCCATCGACAAAAGCGGTAAGACCGCCACCCACCGCAAGCGATCGGGCGCCACCTTCCAAATATCGATGAGCCAACGATTGTAACTTCGCGTCACCGCCAGCTCGACCTCCGGGCGGCGCGTAAACGGCCGGAGAAAGATGGTTGGATAAAGCACCTGCACGTCGACGTCGAGCTCGTCCATGTGCGCCAGACGCGCCTGTATGTTTTCCATTTCGCGCGCTTCGCGGGAAGTGTCATGACCGACATTGCGCGCCTTGCCGATATAAGTGCCGTCCACCAGCCACGACTCTCCGCCGGAAGCCGCATCGTTCGGCGTGGGCACGATGCGCGGCCGCATGTCGCGTTCCGACTCCAGCATATAATCCCAGGTGCGGTTCGTCTCTAAAACATGCGCATCTGAATCGATCACCGCCATGATTAAAATCCTCCAGATCTAGCTCGCCCGCCGCGCGCCAAAGGATCGATGCCGCCCTTCTCGGTCTTGGACCCGACCGAATTATTGCAGCCCTGACAAGTGTAATCGTAAAGCTCGCCGTCCGGCAGCACGAGCAGCAAGCGCTCCCGAACCGGCATCGCCCGGCCGCACTTGTTGCAATAAAGCAGGGAGGCATTGAGTTGGTCGAAGGATTTTTCCATGGTTGCTTACCTAGTCAGGCTTTATGCTCGCCTTCCTGTTCCGCCGCCTTTCTCGCTTTGGCTTCCTTGACAACCTTCTCGGCGAGATGCGCCGGCATTTCCTCGTAATGCGAGAATTCCATATGAAACTCGCCCCGCCCGCTGGTCAGGGAGCGCAGGTCGGGCGCGTACTTCAAAACTTCCGACATCGGTACCCTCGATTTGATAACTTGTGTGTGACCTTTGGTATCCATGCCTAGGACCTTGCCGCGCCGGCTGTTCAAGTCGCCGATGACATCGCCCATGCATTCGTCGGGCACGGCAACTTCCATGTTCATGATCGGCTCGAGCAGCACGGGTTTAGCCTTCTCGACGGCGTTTTTAAAACCCAACGACGCGGCAATCTTAAACGCCATATCCGAGGAATCGACGTCGTGGTATGAACCGTCGTATAAAGTCACGCGCACGTCGACCATCGGATAACCCGCGAGATAGCCGTTGCCCAGCGCTTCTCTTACGCCTTTTTCCACCGCCGGAATATAATTGCGCGGCACGGCGCCGCCGACGATCTGATCGACGAATTCAAAACCGGCGCCATGCGGCAGCGGTTCGACCTTGAGCCAGGTATCGCCGTACTGGCCGCGCCCGCCCGACTGTTTTTTGAGCTTTCCCTGGGCGCTGGCGCTGGTGCGGATCGTCTCCTTGTAAGGTACCTTGGGCGCTTTCAACACCACTTCCGCGCTGTATCTCCGGCGCAATTTTTCGACGACGATTTCGATATGCTGCTGGCCCATGCCGGAAAGAATAAAATCGCGCGTCTCCTCATCGCGGTGCAGCGCGATGGTCGGATCTTCCTCCATCATCCGATGCAGACCCTGAGGCACTTTCTCTTCATCGGCCTTGCTCTTCGGTTCGAGAGCAAAGGAGATGACCGGCGAGAAATGCGCCGGCCCCTCGAATTGGATCGGGACCTTTTCATCGCATAAAGTATCGCCAGACGTGACCTCTTTTAATTTTGCCGCCGCTACGATTTCGCCGGCGACGGCTTCTTTGACCCCCTCCTGCTTCTTTCCTTCCAGGCGGAACATATGGCCGATTTTTTCTTTCGACTGCTTGTTGACGTCGAGGCATGTCATATCCGACGTGATCTTGCCCGAGATCACGCGCATGACCGAGAGCTTACCGGCGAACGGATCGCTGATGGTCTTGAAGACATACGCGGAGAAAGGCGCGCTGGGATCCTGCTTGCGCCTGGCGGCGTCGCCGTTAGACGGGTGCTTGCCCTCGATTTCGCCTTCGTCCAGCGGCGACGGCAAATAGTCGATGATCGCGTCAAGCAGTTGAGCGACACCGATCTGCCGAGTCGATGAGCCATAAAGAATCGGGAAGATCTTTCTCTCCCGTATTCCGTTGCGCAGCGCTTTTTTAATCTCATCGGTCGAGAGTTCCTTGCCATCGAGAAACTTTTCCAGAAGCTCATCGTCGGTTTCGGAGATGTCTTCCACGAGCCTCTGGCGCATCTCCTCGGCGCGCGCCTGCAAATCGCCGGGAACCGCGCCCTCGGCAAATTTGCCTGAGTCATTTTCATAGAGGTACGCTTTCATCGCGAGCAAATCGACGACGCCTTGAAATCCCGCTTCAACGCCGATCGGGAGCTGGAGATAAACCGGTTTCGCTTCCAGAGTTTCAAGCAGGGGCGCGATTCGTTGCTCAACGTCGCCCTGCTCATGGTCCATCTTATTGACAAACAACAACCGGCTTATCTTGTGGTCGTTGGCCAGCGCCCATAAGCGCTCGGCCTCCACGCGCAGCCCGACCGACGGGTTGAGCACGAACACCGCGCCGCCGAAGGCGCGCATAGAGTTGATCGAATCCGCAAGAAACGCCGCGTAACCCGGAGTATCGATAAGGGTGAGCGGGTGTTTTTTCCATGATAGCGAGTGAAACGCCGTCGAGATCGAAATATGATGCTTGATTTCCTCCGGCTCGTGATCGAGCACCGACGTACCGTCCAATACCTTCCCCAGCCGCTGCGTCGCCCCCGCCCCAAACAACATCGCTTCCCCTAACGAGGTCTTGCCCGACCCGCCTTGACCCAGGATGCCGACGTTACGAAGTTTTTCCAGCTCCGCTACAGCCATGTGGATGGGTTCCTCCTTATTGAATTTTGCTAAGTTTGAGCTCTTGCTTTCACTTCCTGGAGCGAATTCCGCTCGTGGATCAGGCGCAAACCGTCAAGAGTCAAAAATTCGTCCACGGTGCCGATACTGGAACATTCCGACGCCACCAGCGGCGCCAGCCCGCCGGTCGCAACCACTTTGGCCTTGACACCAAACTCGTGTTGAATCCGCCGCACAATGCCGTCGACCAAGCCGACATAGCCATAGAATATTCCAGCTTGTATGGAATTGATCGTATTGCGTCCGATGACTTCCTTGGGCTTGACGATTTCGATACGCGGCAATTTCGATGCGCGCTGAAACAACGCTTCTAACGAAATGGCGAAGCCCGGCGCGATCGCGCCGCCTATATACTCGCCTTTCTTGGAAATCAGATCGATGGTGGTCGCCGTTCCGAAATCAACGATGATGCAAGCATCGTGAAATTTCTCGTAGGCGGCGATGCCGTTGACAATCCGGTCGGCGCCGACATCCTTGGGATTCTCATAGAGAATCGGCATGCCGGTCTTGATACCGGGACCGACAATCAACGGCTCGATTTTAAAAAACTTGTCCGCCAGCTCCTGCGTAGTCGTCAGCATCGGCGGCACGACGCACGACACCGCGATCGCGGAAATTTGCTCGCAGTGATGGCCGGAGTAATCGATCAGCTGAGAAATGATCACGCCATATTCATCGGAGGTGCGCTCCGCGTGGGTGGCCAAACGCCAATGAGTGATGAGTTTCTGACCCTGGTATAAACCGAGGACGATGTTGGTATTACCGATATCAATGGCGAGTAGCATGTATGACCGTATCAAGTCTCCAGTGGAATCACGTCTCCGGCGATGATGCTGCGGCGTTGCTCGTCGTCGGTTTCCAAAATGAGCGCGCCTTGACTGTCGATGCCCTGCGCCCGGCCAATGATGGTTTGGGAGCCGAGCTCGACTCGAACGCGCCGACCGCGCAAGCCAAAATGCTCTTCCCAACGCGGGCGCAGAGCGGCGAAACCACTCTCTTCAAGCTCTCCATAGCATCTGTCTAGGTCGTGAATCAATCTCACTAACACGGTTTCACGAGAAAGCTTTTCCCCGGCCATATCGGCCATCGAAGTTGCTCTCCGACGCAAAGTCTCCGGCATCGCCTCGGCGCGGTAATTGACGTTGAGCCCGATGCCGAGAATGACGTATTGGACGCGCTCGGTGTCGCAAGCAGCCTCGGTCAGAATACCTGCCAGCTTTTTGCCGTCGACCAGAATATCGTTGGGCCACTTGATCACGGGGGATCGCGGCAGGAACGAGCCGACCGTCTCGACCAGCGCCACGGCCGCAGTCAAAGTAATCTGCGGCGCGTGTTTTGGCGGCAAACCCGGCCGCAGGACGATCGAGAGATAAAGATTGCTCAACGGAGGAGATTCCCAACGCCGTCCCAAGCGGCCCCGACCCTGGGTTTGCGATTCGGCGATGACGATTTCGCCTTGGGCCGCTCCGCTCTCGGCGAGCTCGCGCGCCCGGATGTTGGTCGAATGGAGCTCGGTGAAGTAATGAAAGCGAGTGCCTAAACGTTTCGCACTTAGCCGCGCGCGAACGTCCGTGATGTCGAGGGCTGCGCCGGAAGGCGCGGTCGGTATGGCTTTTGTTTCACTTGGCGCCATTCATAGTAATCTTCATATTGAAATCGACCACCGGCGCCGAATGAGTGAGTGCCCCGGACGAGATGAAATCCACGCCGGTCGCCGCCACCTGGCGAATATTTTCAAGCGTAATGCCGCCGGAGGCTTCGACATCTGCGCGCTTATTGATCAACTTGACCGCCTCGGCCATTTGCGCAAGCGTCATATTATCGAGCATGACGACGTCGGCTCCGGCCTCGACTGCTTCTTGAACCTGCTTTAGGTTACTTGCTTCCACTTCGATCTTCGCCATAAACGGCGCGTGGCGGCGCACCGCTTTCACCGCCTCGGCGATCGAGCCGGTCGCTTCGATATGGTTATCTTTCACCAAAGCGGCATCGTACAGGCCGATTCGGTGATTCATCCCGCCGCCCATGCGCACCGCGTACTTTTCCAGAGTGCGCAGCCCCGGTGTCGTCTTACGGGTATCGAGCACTTTGCACGGATAATCCTTGACCGCCTCGACGTATTTGCGGGTCAGCGTTGCGTTGCCTGACAAGCGCTGGAGAAAATTGAGCGCCGTGCGTTCGGCCAGAAGCAACGCGCGCACCGGCCCGACGGCCTCGGCCACGACGGTTCCTGATTTGACTTCCGCGCCGTCCGACGTGCGCAAGCGTACCTCCACCCTGTGATCGATGAAATAGAAAATACGGTCGAGCAAAACCAAGCCCGCCACGACGCCGTCTTTTTTTGCGCGGAACAATCCTATACCGCGCGATCCGGCTGAGATCGTCGCCATCGTCGCCAAATCGCCGGCGCCGATGTCTTCGTCTAAAGCATCGCGGATCAATCTTTCTATTTGAGGGCTAACATGGATATCCATCGGCTCAATTCCTTCCCGAGATTTCCTGAATCTTCTCCAAACTGCTTCTGAGCGTACGAATTTTTTCTTCGAACAGGCTCGCCTTTTTCCGCTCTTTGTCGACCACCTCATTCTTGGCTTTGGCGAGAAAATCGCGGTTGGCAAGTTTCTTTTGGACGCGCGCCAGCTCGTTTTCGATCTTGCCCACTTCTTTGGACAATCGTGCCCGTTCCTCCTCGAGGTTGACCAGGTCATCGAGCGGCAGGTAGATTTCAATGGCGCCGACGACGGCGGTCGCGGCGCCCTTTGGACGCTCATCGGACTGCTGAGCTTCCGCCATGGCGGCACGAGCCAGCGCGCGCAGATACGGCTGTTGCTCGCGCAAGAATGCAAGATCCGGTTCCGGGCCGCAGAAAATCACTTTGACCTCCTTACCGGGCGGGCAATTGGTTTCGGTCCGAAGATTTCTGACGGCGCGAATCACGGCCACCAAGACGGCCATTTTTTTTTCTGCCGCCTCGTCGCTCCAGCCGGCCCGCGCGACCGGATAAGCCTGCACCATGATGCTGCTCCGGCCGCCGCCCAGCACCTGCCAAATCTCTTCGGTCACAAACGGCATCAGCGGATGGAGCAGCAAGAGAATCTGATCCAACAGCTCGCTCAAGAGTTTTCGACTGCGCGCGGCGGTATTGGCATCGGGACTGTTAAGCGCAAGCTTGCTCATTTCGATGTACCAGTCACAGAACTCATGCCAGGTGAATTGGTAGAGCACGTTGGCGTAGTCATTGAAGCGGTAAGCATCGATCGCCTGGCGCGCTTCGGTGATGGCGAAAGCCAGCCGCGCGCGAATCCAGCGCTCGGCGAAACCGAGATCTTGGTGGTTCAACACGCTGCCGTTTTCAGCGCCGGCCCCATTCGCGCGGGCCAGATTCATCTGGGTAAAACGGGCGGCATTCCACAACTTGTTGACGAAGTTTTGATAGCCGGCAATGCGGTCTTCGGCCAACTTGATATCCCGCCCCATGGCCGCCATCGCCGCCAGTGTGAAACGGAATGCATCGGTGCCGTACTGGCTCATAATCTCGAGCGGGTCGATGACGTTGCCCTTGGATTTGGACATCTTTTGGCCCTGCTCATCGCGCACCAGGGCGTGAATGTAGACGTCACCGAAAGGCACGTCGCCCATGAACTTGAGACCCATCATGATCATGCGCGCAACCCAGAAGAAAAGGATGTCAAAACCGGTGATCAGGGTCGAGGTCGGATAAAAGCGCTGCAAGTCTTCGGTCCGGTCGGGCCAGCCTAACGTCGAGAATGGCCACAGTCCCGACGAGAACCAGGTATCGAGAACATCCGGGTCCTGGACCAGCTCGGGAGAGCCGCATTGCGGGCATTTCTCCGGGACCTGCCGCGCGACGATGGGTTTGGCATCCTTGCTCAGCCTGTATTCACCTTCGGCCCCTTGAATCAAGTTTGCGGCGTCGCAACTGGCGCAATACCAGGCGGGAATTTGATGGCCCCACCAGATTTGCCGCGAGATGCACCAGTCCTTTATGTTCTCCATCCACGCGAAATAGGAGTTGCACCAGCCCTCGGGAATAATCCGAACCCGGCCGTCGCACACCGCCTGCAATGCCGGTCCCGCCAGCGGTTTGATATCGATGAACCACTGCGGCGTCAGATACGGCTCGATGATGGTCTGGCAGCGATAACAATGACCGACCGCGAGCTTGTGGGCCTCGCTCTTCTCGAGAAAACCCTGGTCCTGCAGATCTAGGACGATTAGTTTTCTTGCTTCGAAGCGGTCTTTGCCACGATAGCGCTCGATCCAATCGCCGCTCTCGCCGCGATTGATAAACGCGGCCGGGTCGACCCGCGCGTCGGCATCGAAGATGCTGATCTTGTCCAGAGCAAAACGCTCGCCGATTTCAAAATCGTTGAAATCATGACCGGGTGTGATCTTGAGCGCGCCGGTGCCGAATTCGCGATCGACGTATGGATCGGCAATCACCGGCACGATCCGGCCGGTGATCGGCAAACGAATGTTTTTTCCGATGAAGCGCTGATGACGCTCATCGTCGGGGTGCACCGCCACTCCGGTATCGCCGAGCATGGTTTCCGGCCGGGTGGTTGCCACCGTGAGCGCCTGCGCCGAATCATCGGCGAAGGGATATCGTATATGCCAGAGGGTTCCGTCGGATTCCTCGTGCACCACTTCGATGTCTGCCAGCGCGGTCTTGCAGCGCGGGCACCAATTGATCAACCGCTGAGCGCGGTAAAGCAGCTGGTCTTCCCACAGGCTGACGAACGCCTCGCGCACCGCGCGCGAGAGTCCCTCGTCCATCGTGAATCGTTCGTGGCTCCAGTCGCAAGAGACGCCCAATGCTTTAAGCTGATGCAAGATCGCGTTACCGGCTTCCTGTTTCCAACGCCAGACCGTCTCGATAAATTTTTCGCGTCCGAGCTTGGACCGATTGATGCCCTTCAGCGCCAGCTGGCGCTCGACGACGTTCTGAGTGGCAATGCCGGCGTGATCCGTTCCGGGCACCCAAAGCACAGCGAAACCGTCCATGCGCTTATAGCGGCACAAAACATCCTGCAACGTGTTGTTAAGTGCGTGGCCCATATGAAGCGAGCCGGTCACGTTGGGCGGTGGAATGACCATTGAAAAATTGCGGTTGCGGTCTTTTGCCGGTTCGAACAGACCGGACTTCATCCAGTGACTGTACCACTTGGATTCGACCTCTCGATGACTGTATGCCTTGGTCAACTCCATAACTTAACGCTTCTTCGCCATACCTGTATTGAGCCGGTCGCGCGCCGGCTGCTCTTCAACCACTTCCACCAACTCGATGACATCTTGGTCGGCCGACGCGACAGCGTTCCGCTGAGGCTCGATCTCCTTTGAAACCGGCGCCGCCGGCGCATTCGAAGTTCGCGGGGATTGCACCGACAGCGGCGATGTTGGTGATCCGAGACAATCCACCAACGCCTTTTTCAAGGAGTCTCGCTCAACCGGCGGGGTCAAGTGCACTAATTTGCACGGCGCCAACCCAGTCGGCGGAGCTTCGGGCCCAATCCAGACGATCGGGATGCTCCAACTGCGGATCGCGTCAAGCCCGGACGCTGCAGCACTCCCATCACCCAGCGCAGCGGCATCGACAATGGCGAGATCGGCCTCCGGTGCCGCAGGTGATTCCGGCAATTTCCCGATCACCCGGACGCGATGTTCCGCAGCGAGCACGATTGCAAAAGCCTGCTGTAACATCTTCGAAGGTTGAACGACAAGTATCCTACTCATGAGTGCGCGATTGGTCGGTCATTACTTGACAAGGCACCGACCTCAAGTTAGAAAAGTTCACGGCCGATTGCTCTAAACTGCCGCGCGAAAGTGGCGGAATTGGTAGACGCGCAGGATTCAGGATCCTGTGGGGTAACACCCGTGGGGGTTCGATTCCCCCCTTTCGCACCATGTACCTGTTAGCTAACATACAAACCCGATTTTCTCTAACATTCCCATAAGTCTTTCCGCGAATCCAACGCATTGAGGACCGTCATTCGACACCATATCGGTGGATCGCCAGCACACGCTCGCGCGGCATGGGAATCTGAATCGGCTTGAGCGAACCGGTACTAAGGAGTTCGTTAGTTAGTAGACCTACTGGGACGAAGGGGCGAGTCGTGGAAAGCGCAGGCACCAGGACTCAAAGGACGCTTTCGCAACCACGCCCAAAATTAAGCACCTCGGGGCGTGGATCGGGTGGTGGCCGATGACGCCCAGACGCTTTGCCTGCGCTTGGAACGAGTCGTCCCTTAGTGTCCAACCAACCCTGTTGTCTAGATACTTATGAACTCCTTGATAAATCTTACTGGGCTCCGGCAATCCGCGCTAATGGGTCAGCAGAAGGAAATGCAGCGTTTTAGAAGACTGTTAACGATAGCGTGTTTGGCGCTCGCCTTGGCCGCCTGCTCGAAGGATTCGGATCAGAGTACAGAATCTGCCAAGAGCCCTGATTGGGCGCGCGGCAGAGCGGTCTACGTGGCGAACTGCATCGCTTGCCATAGCAACGATCCGTCAATGGATGGCCCGATCGGCCCTGCCCTCAAAGGTTCATCGAGAGAGCTGCTCGAGGCTCGAGTGCTTACGACGACCTACCCGCCCGGTTACAAGCCCAAGCGCCCTACCAAAGTCATGCCGCAGTTCCCTTTTCTCAAAGACGAGATTCCCGCCTTAACCGCGTATCTGCGTTAGAAGCGACGGCAAGTAGCCCTAATCCGACAAAACTTGCGCACCTGCGCGAGGGCGGTAAGACCGGAAGCCGTGGGTACCCGAGCATAAAGATTGGCCTAAAGCCGACGCCGTACGAAGGATCACCGCCGGTGGGATCGCGGAGTGTCCGTCTAGGCAGTATCCATGCCCGCGGCTGTTGGGCTTAGCGCCCGAGCGACATCGAAATAATCTCGGATTCGGGTCAAGTAAGCCCAAGGGTCAAAAGGAATAAGATACCGGTTAGCAGAAACCCGAACCACAACGCCCCGTTGATTGAATCCAACGGCTGCTTGGTGGGCCCCTGAGTGCCGTAAAGAGCATTGGCCTCGACCGCACCGATAATGATGAAGACAATGATCCAGTACAACGCACGGGAACCGGACTGGCCGACCATCGCCGGATAGTGGCTGGCCGCGCCCATGTAAAACAACATGGGGATCGAAAAGACGGTGTTGGTTCTCGACGCCAATGCGCCTCGTCGAGCAGAACCCGCGGCGGCGGGTAATGGCTGGCCTCCAGAAGCGACTTGATTGGTCGACGCGATGACGACTTGCTGGGCCGGCCAAATCACCAGCCAGACATTGAGTAGCATAATAATACCCATCAATCCGCCGACGGTGATGGTAACGCCGTAAGGCGACGAATAAAAAAGTCCGGCGCCCATTTCGCCCATGCGCATGATATAGATCAAAATACCGGCGAGAAAAGTGATCATCGCTCCCCAGCGAAACCACCACAGAGCGCGCGGCACCAGCTTTTGAATCGCGCCGGTTCTTACGGCTGGATCGGTTTCGCCGAAAAATGGCGTTTGCACGAAGTTGAAATAGTAGAGAATCCCGATCCATGTGATGCCCGCCAGAAAATGAATCCACCGCAGGATAAATAGTGTAAACTCCATGATGGCTCCCCTCCTTCGTCGACCTCATTAAACGACATCAATTGACCAGGCCACAGATGTTGTATGGCAGCTTTTATATTCGCGGTTGCTCATTTTTGTCAAGGAAAAACCGCTGAGTTGTGCACAGTGAACGCTGATTTTTCACCGGCGCCTAACGCGCGCCGGTGTGATCCAACGACCGCGCTGTTCGAGCAACGAATACGCCCAACTCGACTTGACCACGCCGGGGTTCTATGCCATTTTCCAGCTAGTTTCGTCTGCCCCGCGGAGTGCCCTCTGATTCACGAAAGCAAACCGCAAAAGCTCGTGAGTGATTCCGATGTTGCGTCTGCCGTCGAGCCGGGCCTATCTCTGTTGCGCGGCGCCGACGAGCCGTTCAGCTGTGTCAGCGCGGAACTGCAGCTGGTTGAAGAGAACCTGATTCGGGCGATCCGTTCGCGCGAACGGGACCTCACCAACATTTCAGCCCATCTGGTTCATAGCGGCGGCAAGAGAATCCGGCCGATGGTCACCTTGCTGGCCTACTTTGCTTTCGGCGGCAAGCGCATCCAGGATATCGTCGATATCGCCACGGCCATCGAGCTGATTCACACGGCCACACTTCTCCACGACGATATCATCGACGGCGCCGAAACGCGGCGCGGCAAAGAATCGGCGTATAAAAAATTCGGTCTGAAATCGACGCTGGTCGCTGGAGACTTTCTTTTTATCAAAGCTTTCGAATTTGCCGGTAAGTTCGACGAGACGGTGGTGCAATGGACCGCCGATGCTTGCACCCTGCTGACCGAAGGGGAAATTTTGCAAGGACTCTTCAATCGAAACCGCGCCGTGACACTCGAGGACTATCTGGAGATCGTCAAACGAAAAACCGCATCCTTGTTTCATACCGGTGCAAGGGTCGGCGCGTATCTCGCCGGCGCCAACTCCGCTCTCGTGGAAGAGACCGAGCGTTACGGCCTCAATATGGGCATTGCCTTCCAAATGGTCGATGACGTCCTTGACGTGGTGGGTCATCCGGACCTGTTAGGCAAACCCACGGGCATGGATCTGCGCGACGGCAACCCGGCACTGCCGATCATTCTCGCGGTCATTAACGGCGACCTTGCGGTGAGCGAAGCCTTCAATTGCAGCACTCCGAACGAGCAGCAAATCGGAGCCGCGCTGGCCGCGATCAAGGCCGGAGCTTCGATCCGAGAAGCGAGACGGCTTTCCAAGCGCTATGCTGAAGCAGCGCTGGTATCGGTAACAAAACTGCCGGCCTCAAAATACCGCAACGGTTTGAAAAGCCTGGTCCAGCTGATCGTCGATCGCGATTTTTGACCGCGGTTAGCGCCTCGTCGGTCCAACGTCCCCACTTCTTCATGTCCGCTGTAAACCACTCGCGCGATCGAACCGTGCAGCGGATGTTCGACCGGATTGCCGGACGTTATGACTTGCTCAATCGCGTAATCAGCTTCCGCATGGATTCTCGCTGGCGACGCCAGGTGATTCGCGAGGTGATGACTCGGAGCGCTCCGCGGGTTCTCGATCTCGGCACCGGGACCGGCGATCTCGTCTTTGACGCGTCAAAGGCTTCGAAAGGTGACGGAACATTTATCGGCCTCGACTTCTCGCTCCAGATGTTGCGTCTTGCTCGAACCAAACGCGGCAAGTTTCCTCATGCCGCAAGCACGGCGTTTGTTTCGGGTAGCGCCATGATTATGCCGTTTAGAAATAATTTTTTCGATGGCGTCATGACGGCGTTCGTGCTGCGCAACGTTTCAGATTTGAGCTTGCTTTTTGCGGAGGCTCATCGAGTACTCAAGCCCGGAGGGAAATTTGTCTCCCTGGATATGTTTCCGCCGTCGGCGACTTGGTTCTCGACGCTCTATTCTGTCTACTTCCACCGCGTCATGCCGCGCATTGGCGCTTTGCTC
>Ga0210113_1000159_pt1 | contig 15742 bp, 17 predicted proteins | sample MayberryNW_Catta_5_FD_185523 | JGI IMG/M metagenome (GOLD analysis project Ga0210113, IMG submission 185523) | Wetland microbial communities from San Francisco Bay, California, USA, that impact long-term carbon sequestration -... | ecosystem: Environmental > Aquatic > Marine > Wetlands ...
CGGCCGACCTCCGTCTCGGGGGATGCGCGTGAGCCTAGCTTCAGCGCGGCGGGGGCGACAACTGAGGTAGAACACGCCGACCGTGAGGCTCCTCGTCGTCGGAACAGGAGGCGTCGGCTCGGCGTTCGCGGCGATCGCCCGCCGCCGCTCGTTCTTCGACGCCTGCGCACTCGCCGACTACGACTCGGGGCGGTCGGCGGCCGTCGTCGCGAGCCTCGACGACGGGCGCTTCTCGGCGCACCGCGTGGACGCGTCGAGCCGAGAGGACGTCGCGCGGCTCGTCCGCGAGACGAGTGCCGACGCCGTCCTGAACGCGGTCGACCCCGTGTTCGACCTGCCGATCTTCGAGGCCTGCCTCGACGCGCGCGTGACGTACCTGGACATGGCCATGTCGCTCTCGCAGCCGCATCCCGAGCACCCGTACGAGAAGACGCACGTGAAGCTCGGCGACGAGCAGTTCGCACTCGCGTCCGCCTGGGAGGACGCCGGCTGTCTCGCACTGCTCGGGATCGGGATCGAGCCCGGCGCCGCGGACGTCTTCGCGCGCCACGCCGCCGACGAGCTCTTCTCCGAGATCGACGAGGTGGGCGTGCGCGACGGCGCGAACCTCGTCGTCGAGGGTTACGACTTCGCCCCCACGTTCTCGATCTGGACGACGATCGAGGAGTGCCTGAACCCGCCCGTCGTCTGGGAGCGGGACCGGGGCTGGTTCACGACGGCCCCTTTTTCCGAGCCCGAGGTGTTCGACTTCCCGGAGGGCATCGGGCCGGTCGAGTGCGTCAACGTCGAGCACGAGGAGGTGCTGCTCGTCCCGCGCTGGGTCGACTGCCGGCGCGTCACCTTCAAGTACGGGCTCGGCGACGAGTTCATCGAGGTGCTGAAGACGCTGCACAAGCTCGGCCTCGACGCGAAGGAGCCGATCCCGGTGAAGGGAGTCGAGGTCGCACCGCGCGACGTCGTCGCCGCCGCGCTCCCGGACCCGGCGACGCTCGGGGAGCGGATGAGCGGGAAGACCTGCGCGGGCACCCTCGTCACCGGCCTGGGGAAGGACGGGCGGCCGCGGAAGACCTACCTCTACCACGTGGTCGACAACGAGTGGTCGATGCGGGAGTACGGCACGCAGGCCGTCGTCTGGCAGACGGCGCTGAACCCGGTGGCGGCGCTCGAGCTGCTCGCGGACGGCTCCTGGGCCGGAGTGGGCGTGCTCGGGCCCGAGGCGTTCCCTGCGCAGCCCTTCCTCGACAAGCTCGCCGAGCTCGGCTCGCCGCACGGCGTCCTCGAGCTCGAGCCGTAGCGGGCACCGTCGAGGCAGCGGGATCGCAAGTTACAACTTGTAACTTGGCTGCCCTTTCGGACCTGTCGATGAGTTTCGACGCCGTTCGTCGTCCTATCGACGATGCGCTCTAGGATCGCAACATGCCCGTCGTGAGGCTTCGAGCCCCGCTCTCCGAGCTCGCCGGTGGCAGGAGGGAGCTCGAGCTCGAGGGCGGGACGGTGCGCGACGTGCTCCGCACGCTCGAGGACGAGCACCCGGCGATCGCCGGCTGGATCCTCGACGAGCGGTCGACGATCCGGGAGCACATCAACGTGTTCGTGAACGGCGAGCGGGGCCGGGAGGAAACGTCGCTCGCCGCAGACGACCGCATCCACGTACTCCCCTCGATCAGCGGAGGTTAGAAGGCGATGACCGAGCTTCTCGTCGGCACGAAGAAGGGCCTGTTCGCGCTCCAAGGCGACGCCGGCAGCGGATTCGAGATCGCGGCCCGCGCGTTCGCGGGCGAGCCGGTCGAGTTCGCGATCCGCGACCCGCGGTCCGGCCGCTACCTCGCGGCGGTGACCTCGGCCTTCTACGGCCCGAAGGTCTTCGTCACCGACGACCCGGCCGGCGAGTGGGAGCAGGCGCAGGGACTCGAGCTCCCCGAGGGCAGCGAGCAGGCGCTGAAGCGGCTCTGGTCGATCGTCCCCGGCGAGGAGGACGGGCTGCTGTACGCCGGCGGCGATCCGGGCGTCCTCTTCGAGAGCCGCGACGGCGGCACGACCTGGGAGCTGAACGCCCCGTTCTGGGAGCAGCCGACACGGCCGGAGTGGAACCCGGGCGCCGGCGGCATGTGCCTGCACTCGATCGCCACCTGGCCGGGCGATCCCTCACGGCTCGCGCTCGGGATCTCCGCGGTCGGCGTCTGGCTGTCCGACGACGCCGGCAAGACCTGGCGCCACGGCAACGAGGGCCTCGTCGCGCGCTACGTCCCCGAGGAGTCGCGCGAGGACACGCTGACGCTCTGCGTCCACAACATGCACCGCCACCCGACGCGGCCGGAGCGCCTCTTCATGCAGTTCCACGGGGGCGTGTACCGCTCGGACGACGCCGGCGAGACCTGGATCGACATCGGGACCGACACCGGGCTCCCGTCCGACTTCGGATTCCCGCTCGTGGTCGACCCGGAGGACCCGGACAGCGCGTACGTGATCCCGCTCACCGCCGACCTGGACCGCGTCACTCCCGACGGCCGGGTTCGCGTCTACGAGACGCGCGACGGCGGCGCGAGCTGGGCCGCGCGCGGCGACGGGCTCCCCGCCGAGGACGCGTACCTGACGATCCTGAGGCAGGCCTTCGGCCGCGAGGGCGCCGGCGAGACGATGGGCCTCTACTTCGGCGCCACGTCGGGCGACGTCTTCGGCAGCGGCGACGCCGGAGCGACCTGGTTCACGGCGGCGACGAAGCTCCCGCCGGTGCACTCCGTGCGCGTCGCCTGACCCCTCGGTCAGTCCAGCCCGCGGGCCTCGATCCAGGTCGGGGAGATCCGCACGGAGACGCGGGTCTCCTCCGGCTTGTGCCAGGGGTAGGAGTCGAGCCCCTTGTACTTCCTGGCGAGGCGGTCGATCTGCTCGTTCGCGCCTTCCTCGGTCAGCGTGGCGATGCCGCTCAAGGACACCCAGCGGTACTCGTCGCCCGGATCGACGACGACGAGCGCGACCAGCGGGTTCGCATCGAGGTAGCGCGGCTTTGCGCGAGGCCACGCGGTGTTGAACGAGACGCCGTCGTCGTCGACGTCGACCCAGACGACGGTCGAGTGCGGCGAGCCGTCGGGTCGCAGGTCCGTCACGATCCCGACGTACGGGTTCTCGAGGAACGCCCGCTGCGCGTCGGTCAGGAGCTTCACGGCCGGGGCACTCACGCGATGCAGAACGTCGGCCACGAGGCGGCTGTTCCCGATCTCAGGAGATCGCAACCATACGGTCGATGGCGCCACGCGCGCGCTCCGCGACGTCCTCCGGAACGGTGACCTCGTACTTCCACTCGCGGAGCGAGTCGCGGAGCTTCTCGAGCGTGATCATCTTCATGTAGCGGCAGATCGCCTTCTCCGAAACCGCCTCGAAGCGCTTCTCGGGCGCCTCCTTGCTCAGCCGGTGGAGGATGCCGTTCTCGGTCGCCACGAGGAAACGCTCCTTCGGCGAGGTGCGCGCGAAGTTGACCATCCCCTCGGTCGAGAGGATGTGCGTGCGGCCGTTCCCGAAGGCCATGCACTGGCTCGCGCAGCCGCACTCCGGGTGCACGAGGAGCTCGGCGTCCGGCGCTTCCTCCTGCCAGCGCTCGATGTCGCGCGGCCGGATCCCCGCGTGGACGTGGCACTCGCCCATCCAGATCCGCAGCGTGCGCCCGGTGACCTTCTCCAGCCAGAGACCGAGGTACATGTCCGGCAGGAACAGGATCTCGGTGTCCGCGGGGATCGACTCGATGATCGCCTTCGCGTTGCCGGAGGTGCAGCAGTAGTCGCTCTCCGCCTTCACCTCCGCGGTCGTGTTCACGTACGAGACGACGACCGCGCCCGGGTTCTCCGCCTTCCACGCGCGGAGCTGGTCGGCAGTGATCGAGGCCGCGAGCGAGCAGCCCGCGTCGAGATCGGGGATGAGGACGGTCTTGTCGGGCGACAGGATCGCGGCCGTCTCGGCCATGAAGTGCACGCCGCAGAAGACGATCGACTCGGCGCCGGTCGACGCTGCCTCGCGCGAGAGGCCGAGCGAGTCGCCGACGAAGTCGGCCACGTCCTGCACCTCGGGCACCTGGTAGTTGTGGGCGAGGATCACCGCCTCGCGCTCCTGCGCGAGCGCGCGGATCTCCTCGTGCATGGTCGTGATCTCCGCAGTCGTCATGTGAGCTCCAGTGAGACGTCGAGGGAACGGGCGGAATGAGTGAGGGCCCCGACCGAGATCTCGTCGACGCCGGTCTCGGCGACCGCGCGGACGTTCTCGAGCGTGACGCCGCCGGAGGCCTCGAGGCGAGCGCGGCCGCGAGCGAGCGCGGCCGCGGATCGCAGCTGGTCGGGGCTCATGTTGTCGAGGAGGATCGCCTCGGCTCCCGCGGCGACCGCCTCCGACACCTGTTCGAGCGTGTCGCACTCGACCTCGATCGGGAGTGGCGTGGCAGCGCGCAGCCGCTCGACCGCGCACGCGACCGAGCCCGCGGCGCGGAGATGGTTGTCCTTGACGAGCACGCCGTCGTCGAGGCCGAAGCGGTGGTTCCGGCCACCGCCCGTCGCGACCGCATGCTTCTCGAGCGCGCGGAGCCCGGGTGTCGTCTTGCGCGTGTCGAGGATCGCGGCGCCCGTGCCCTCGACCGCGTCGACGTAGCGACGGGTCAGTGTGGCGATGCCGGAGAGCCGGGCGAGGAAGTTCAGCGCCGTGCGCTCGCCGGTGAGGATCGCCCGCTCGGCCCCTGCCACCCGGGCCACGGCCGTCCCGGCGGCCACGGACGCACCCTCCTCGACGAGCCGCTCGAAGCGCAGCTCCGAGTCGACGGCACGGAAGACCGCCTCGGCGACGGCGAGCCCGCAGACGACGCCCGGCTCCTTGACGACGAGCTCGGCGCTGCCGGTCGCGTCCACGTCGACGGTCGCCTCGGTCGTGACGTCCCCGTCACCCAGGTCCTCGGCCAGCGCGGCGAACGCGACGCGCTCCAGCATGTCGAGCGCTACTGCCATGTCTCCAGGGCCGGCTGGGCTCCGGGGCGGAGCACGACGTGGTGCTCGAACGCCTCGCTCGTGGCGGGGAAGTCGCCGCGGAAGTGGGAGCCGCGGCTCTCCTCGCGGACGAGCGCGCTCTCCGCGATCAGCCGGACGAGCAGGTGCGGTGCCCCGAGCAGCCGCTCGAGCCCCGCCGCGTCCCGCACGAGGCCGCAGTCGACCCACAGCGCGTGCCGGAGAGCGTCGGTGACCGGCTCGGCCGCGGACGGGGACGGGACCGGCGACGTGGCCCGCGTCGTGGGCGCCGGGTCGTCGAGCGCGGCGAGCGCCGCGCGCCGGCCGAAGACGAGGCACTCGAGCAGCGAGTTCGACGCGAGGCGGTTCGCGCCGTGCACCCCGGTCGCCGCGCACTCCCCGGCGGCGTACAGGCCGGGCACCTCGGACCGGCCGTCGAGATCGGTGAGGATGCCGCCGACCGTGTAGTGCGCCGCCGGAGCAACGGGGATCGGGGTGGCCGCCGGGTCGTACCCCCGATCGACGAGGCTGCCCATCAACGTCGGGAACCGACCGCGGTCGACCGAGCGGAGATCGAGAAGCGCAGCCCCCCGCGCTGCGATCTCGCGAGCGACGACGTCGCGGGGCGCGAGCTCGTCGGTGAAGCGGCGACCGTGCTCGTCGAGGAGGACGGCGCCCTCGCCGCGGAGCGCCTCCGACAGGAGGAGGGTCGAGTCGACCAGGGTCGTCGGGTGGAACTGCATGAACTCGAGGTCGGCCACGGCGGCGCCGGCCCGGTAGGCGACCGCGATCCCGTCGCCGACCGCGCCCGGCGGGTTCGTCGTCCGCTTCCAGAGCGCCGATGCGCCGCCGGTCGCGAGGAGCGTCGCCCGGGCACGGACCGGCCCCTGCTCGGTCGCGGCGCCGACGCAGTGATCGCCCGCAGTCCAGAGCGCGGTCATGCGGGCCTCCTCGACGACCCGGATGCGCGGATGCTCGAGGACGCGCTCGGCGAGCGTGCGAGCGACCCGGTCGCCGGTGGCGGCGCCCCCGGCGTGGACGACCCGCCGCTGCGAGTGCCCTCCTTCGAGCCCGAGCCCGTCGTCGAACTCGACGCCGAGGTCGACGAGGTCGCGGATCCGTGCCGGCGCCTCCTCGGTGAGCACCGAGACCGCGCCCGGGCGAGAGAGCCCGCGCCCGGTCCGGAGCGTGTCCTCGGCGTGGAGCGCGGGCGTGTCGCCCTCCCCCACCGCCGCGGCGATCCCTCCCTGCGCGAGCGAGCTCGTCGAGGCGAGCAGCGGCCCCTTCGAGAGGACGAGCACGTCGGCGGCCGACGCCGCGCACAAGGCGCCGAACAGGCCGGCCACCCCGCCGCCGACGACGAGGAGATCGACGTCCTCCCGTCTCTGTCCCAGCCCGAGTGTCTCGCTCATGGTAGTTTTCGCCTCAGAGTCGATAACCCCGTGGCGCATCCTACCACTCCACCTACCCCTCCCGCGCAAGCCGTTCTCGCCGTCGTGCTCCAGGTCCGCGAGGAGAAGCTGCAGACACTTCTGTGGCAGCGCGCCCGCGACCCCTTCAGCGGGACGTGGTCCCTCGCCGGTGGAGCGCTCGGCGACGGGGAGACGCTCGAGGCGTCGATCCTCCGGCACCTCGCGACCAAGGTCGACGTCCGCGACGTCGCCCACCTCGAGCAGCTCGGCACCTGGAGCGACCCGGGGCGTCATCCGGAGCGTCGCGAGCTCGCGACCGCCTACCTCGGCCTCGTGCCGCTCGGGATCGACCCGCGGGTGCCGGAGGACACGTGCTGGTACCCGGTCGACGCGCTGCCCGAGACGGCCTTCGACCACGGCGCGATCGTGCTCGCGGGGCGCGAGCGGCTACGGGGGAAGCTGTCCTACACGAACCTCGGGTTCGCGCTCGCGCCGGAGACGTTCACCCTCGCCGAGCTGCGCAACGTGTACGAGGCCGCGCTCGGCTACGAGCTCTCCGCGACGAACCTGAAGCGGGTCCTGCTCCGGCGAGGTGTCATCGAGTCGACCGGCGAGCGCCGCGCGCACGGCCCCGCAGGCGGCCGCCCGGCGGAGGCGTTCCGCTTCCGTACGCGTCGGCTCGAGGTGACGGACCCGTTCGCCGTCCTCCGGCCGCCGAGCTCGCTGTAAAGAGCGGCCGCGTTCGCGCCGATCATTCGTCGCATGCGGCACTTTCGACTCTGGCTCGTCGCGATCGGCCTGCTCAGCGTCCTCGCCGAGGCGGCGGCGGCAGCAGCCGTCTTCTGGCGCCAGCGCGCCTAGACGACCCCCGACGGCCTGGCTGCCACAATCGGGAGCATGAAGGTCGTCGTTTCCGGCGCCTCCGGGCTGCTCGGCTCCGCCCTCGTCCCCGCGCTCGAGCGTCGCGGGCACGAGGTCCTGCGCCTCGTGCGGCGAGAGGCACGCGAGCCCGCCGAGGTCTCGTGGGACCCGGCCGCAGGGACGATCGAGGCAGCGCGCCTGGCCGGCGTGGACGCCGCGATCTGCCTGAGCGGCGCGAACCTCGATCGCTGGTGGACCTCCGCGCGCAAGCGGGAGATCCGTGAGTCGCGGGTGACGAGCACGCACCTTCTCGCAACCACCGTCGCGACGCTCGAGCCTCGCCCGTCGGTGTTCCTGTCGGCCGGTGGTGTCGGCATCTACGGCGATCGCGGGGACGAGATCCTCACCGAGGAGTCGACTCCGGGCACCGGCTTCCTCGCGGACGTGGGACGTGAGTGGGAGGCCGCTGCCGAGCCCGCACGAGCGGCCGGGACCAGGGTCGTCACCTTCCGCCAGGGAGTCGTCCTCACTCGGGACGGCGGCGCGCTGCGCAGGATGCTCCTCCCGTTCAGGCTCGGGGTCGGTGGTCGCGTCGGGAGCGGCCGGCAGTGGTGGAGCTGGGTGACGCGCGACGACCTCGTCTCCGGGTACGTGTTCGCCCTCGAGGGCGACCTCGCCGGGCCCGTGAACCTCACCTCGCCGAGCCCGGCGACGAGCGGGGCGTTCACGAAGGCGCTGGGAGAGGTGCTCCACCGTCCGACCGTGCTCCCGATGCCGGCGGTCGGGATCAGGACGCTGTTCGGCGAGCGGGGCGAGGCCGTGCTTCTCGAGGGCCAGCGAACGCTGCCGGCGCGACTTCTCGACGCCGGGTTCACGTTCGCCTACCCGGAGCTCGACGCCGCGCTCGAGCACGCGCTCGCGGCGTGAGCAGCGGCCCCGACCTCGCGTCGCTCGGCTGGGGCGCGGGCTGGGATGCCGCCTTCCGCCCGCACCGCGAGGCTGGCCTCACGCCCGGACGGGTCGTCGTCCAGCACCGCGGCGAGTGGGACGTTTTCACCGAGGAGGGAGAGGTGCGCGCCCGGGTGCCGGGCCGGCTGCGCCACGAGGCGGCGTCGACCGCCGACCTTCCCGTCGTGGGCGACTGGGTCGCGCTCGAGGAGCCGCGCCGCGGCCGTGCGACGATCCTGGCCGTCCTCCCGCGGCAGACGAGTTTTTCCCGGCGGGCGGCGCACGACCCCGGCTCGCAGGCGACGCGCGAGCAGGTCGTCGCGGCGAACGTCGACGTCGTCTTCGTCACGGCGTCGCTCGCCGACGACGTGAACGCGCGCCTGCTCGAGCGGTACCTGACGCTCGCCTGGGAGAGCGGCGCACGGCCTGTGATCCTGCTGACGAAGGCCGACCTCGAGCCCGATCCGGACCGCGTCGCCTCGGAGGTCGAAGCGATCGGCGGCACGGTGCCCGTCCACGCTGTGTCGGCTCGCACGGGGCTCGGGCTCGACGCCGTCCGGGCGCACGTCCCGGCCGGGATCACCGGGGCCCTCCTCGGACCGTCCGGCGTCGGCAAGTCGACGCTCGTGAACGCGCTCGTCGGAGAGGAGCGGCTCGCGACCGGCTCGGTCGCGGAGGATGGCTCGGGCCGGCACACGACGACGCGGCGCGAGCTCGTGCTGCTACCCGGCGGCGGAATCGTCGTCGACAACCCCGGTATGCGTGAGCTCCACCTCTGGGTCGCCGACGAGGGGCTCGAGGACGCGTTCGAGGACATCGCCGCGCTCGCAGCGGAGTGCCGCTTCTCGGACTGCCGCCACGAGGGCGAGCCCGGCTGTGCGATCGAGGCCGCGCTCGCGGACGGGCGGCTCGCCCCCGAGCGCTGGCAGAGCTACCGCGACCTTCAGCGCGAGCTCGCGGAGCTCGAGGAGAAGCTCGAGCGGCGCGAGCGCTCCCGCGCCCGGCGCGGACGACCGGGCGCGGGGAGCGCGTAACGCTAGGACGAGGCGACGTTTGCCGCCCCGGGCGTCTTCGTCGTCGTGAACGCCCAGTCCGTCGCGGCATCGTCCGTGTCCGCCCCGTCGGGGAGCCGCGAGAGCGATCCGTCGACGCTGTTCGAGTCCGCGACGCTCGCGGCGAGTGGCGTCCCCTCGACGAGATCGTAGACCTGCCCGTCGATCGTCGCGGCGTGGATCTCGCCCTCGTACGAGAGCGTGTCCAGCAGCGCCTTCGTGGCAGTGTCGATCAGCGCGACGCCGTCCGGCGCCCCGTTCTGCATCTCCACCGGCACGACGAGGTGCGCACCCGCCGCGAGCGAGCCGGTCAGTGCGACCCGCTCGTACTCGGCCCCGTCGCCCCCGTTGACGAGCACGACGGCGATCCCGTCCAGCGTCGCAGCGGACGAGCCGACGTTCTTCACCTCGACGAAGCCGTCGCCGTCCGTCCCGACCTGGTCGTAGTCCACCTCGTTGATGACGAGGCCCACCGTCGGAGGCGGGGGCGGCGGCCCACCGTCGCCCGTGCAGTGGAGCTCGATGACGTTCGCCGACGTGGTGACGATGTCGAGCGTGCCTGCCGCGCCGTCGGACCGCGTGCAGGCGGTGCCGTCGAGCGCCGCGAGGGACGCAGCGCCTGCCGGCCCCTGCGGCCCTGCCGGCCCGGCGGGGCCAGTAGCTCCGGCCGGCCCGGCGGGCCCGGTAGGCCCGGCGGTCCCCGTTGCTCCCGCCGGCCCGGGCGGACCTGCGGGCCCGGCGGGTCCCTGCGTGCCTGCCGGCCCGGGTGGTCCAGCTGTGCCGGCCGGGCCCGCAGGTCCTTGCGGCCCCGGAGCCCCGGCAGGGCCGGCTGGCCCGCGGACGTTCCACCTGAGACGCCGCTCGGAGGCGCGGCAGGCCGAGGCGTCCCGGACGACGCGGAGGAGGCCGCTCCCCCGCTTCTGGCAGGCGACGATGACGTTTTCCTCTTGCTCGCGAACCCCGGTCGCGCCTGGCGCGAGGGTCGCAGTGCCGAGGACCACGATGACCGCCGCCCCGAGTCCGATCGTGCATGTGCGCATGCGTCCTCCCTTCGGTTGCTGTCGCGTCCCTCGTATCCGTCCTCGCGCCCGTGAGCCAGATGACCGAAAGCGACACGGCGTTCGCAAACCGCATGGTTGAGCGAGGCTGTGGACGAGTCGGCACGAACACGACCCGGTTCGGGCACGTCGCCCGGCGAGGGAACCGGTCGATCAGCCAGAATCCGACGTGCATGCCGAGCGAGCCGCTCAGCCCCGAGCTCGCCCTCGTCGATCCCGAGCTCGGCGCCCGGGCACGAGCGGCGCTGCCCGACCGCCCCGCGACCCACCTGCCCCCGAGCCGCGCGTCCAGGCCGGTCGCGCAGGAGGCCCACCCCCCGGCGCACGAGAGCCACCGGCCGTACCCGGTCTGGGCACGGATGACGGCGGCGCTCTGGCTCCTCGTGCTCGGGATCCTCATCGGCGGGGCCGCGATCCCGCACGCACAGGACCGGCCGCGTGTCGTGCCTGCGAGCGAGGATCCGCCGGCGCTGTGCAAGGTCCCGAAGAGCGCGCCGGAGAAGACGCCGACGATCCCGGGCCTCGGCTCGCCGCTCCGTCCGGGCCCCTAGGCGGCGGCTACACTCCTCCGCGCGGGGCTATAGCTCAGCTGGGAGAGCGCCTGGATCGCACCCAGGAGGTCGCCGGTTCGAGTCCGGCTAGCTCCATCGCCCCGCGGCGCCCGTCGCGCCGCCCGGGTGGATCGAGCGTGCTCGCGCGGTACCGTTCCGTTGTCGACGCGGGAGGAAGCATCGGCTCCACCGCAACACCGCCGCTCGGGCAGCTCGCGCTCGTCGTCGTCGCGGCCGCGCTCTGCGTGACATCGGTCGCGGCGGGCGGCTCGAGCTCCCGTCCCGGCCTGGGCGCCGAGCTGAAGCGAGGCGGCCTCGTTCTCGTACTACGCCACGCGACGACCGACTTCTCGAAGCCCGACCGGGACCCGGTCGTCCTCAGCGATTGCACGACGCAGCGCAACCTCTCCGCACGAGGCCGCGTGGAGGCACAGGCGATCGGCCACCACGCTCGCCGCCTCCGGCTGCAGATCGGCAGGGTGCTCGCGAGCCCCTACTGCCGAACGCTGGAGACGGCGCGGCTGGCGTTCGGTCGCGCGCGGTCGAGCCGGACGCTCCTCAACACGATCGCGGAGCGGCACGATGCGCAGTGGCGTCGCCAGATGCGGGCAGTTCGCAAGCTCTTCGGGACGAGACCGCGCCCCGGGGCGCTCACGGTGCTCGTGACGCACGGAAGCGTCGTCGTCGACGCCGCCCGCCTCGAGCCCCTCGAGGGCGAGACCCTCGTCCTCCGACCGCTCGGGAGCAGCCACTTTCGCCTGATCGGTCGCATACTGGCGACCGACTGGCGGCTGCTCGGCGCGGGCTGAGCCTCGACCGAACGTCAGCGCGCGGTGATGTAGTCCGTCAGATACTGGATCTCGAAGGTCTGCCGGTCGGACTTGAACTTGACGAGATCGCCGATCGAGACGAGGCCGACGATCTCGCCCTCGTCGACCACGGGCAGGTGGCGGATGCGCCGGTCGGTCATCAGGGCCATGCACTCGTCGACCGTCGTCTCGAGCGTGGCGACGACGAGCGGCGAGGACATGATCTCGCGCACCGGCGTCTCCCGGTCGGTGCGCTCCTCGAGCGCGCAGCGCCGCAGGTAATCGCGCTCGGTCACGATCCCCGCGACCTCTCCGTCCTCGAGGACGAGGAGTGAGCCCACGTTCGCGCCCACCATCCTCTGCACCGCCTCGAAGACCGACGCGCCGGCCTCGATCCGCAGCACGTCGCCGCCCTTCTCGTCGAGGATCTCCGACAGCTCGCTCATCGCGCCTCCTTGCGCTCGACCCTGAAGCCCGTACCGAGCATGTACCACGCATCGACCCGGCGCAACCGTCGACCGGGGGACGAGCCGCCCGACACCGGGCCCGACACGAGGTCGGGCCCGGTGTCGTTCGTGCCTACGGCAGCTCGTTGACGCGATCGGTGCCGGGTGGGTCGATCGGCCCCTCGGAGCCGAGGTAGTTGATCAGCTCGTCGAGGTCGATGCCGCCTCCGATCCGGAGCGCCGGATCGACGTCGCGGAAGGTGGTGAAGTTGTCGCCGCCGTCGGCCAGGAAGTTGTTGACGGTGACGATGTAGGTGGCACTCGGGTCGAGGTCGACCCCGTTCAGCTGGACGTTCTCGACGGTGATCCCCGTGCATACCCCGGCCGCGATCGTCTTCGAAAGGTCGTACGTGAGGCCGTTGGACACGCCCAGGTGGAGGAACGGCCTGCTCGCCGTGGACGGCTGGCACTGCTCCTCGAGCACGTCGATGATCTGCGCGCCCGTCATCGGGAACGTCATCAGGATGTTGCTGAACGGCTGCATGGTGAACGCCTCGGCGTACGTGACGATGCCGTCCACCGCCTCGTTCCCGGACTTCGCGAACAGCAGGTCGGAGCGGATGCCGCCCGGGTTCATGAACGCGATCTGCGCTCCGTTCGCCTGCGTCGCCCACAGCTGCGCGTCCGCGATCATGTTGCCCGCGTCCGACTCCGAGCCGCGATCCTCGGTGCTGCCGATGAACGCGCGCTTGATGTCGCCGGTGATCTGGCCGACCTCCTGGCTCCCGATCACGTCCGCGATGGGCTTCCACTTGCCGATGACCGCCGTGATCGCCGGATCCGGCGTCAGCTGAGCCCGGATGACCGGGTGGTTGACTGCGCTGCTGAGATCGCGCCGGACGTCGTTCGTCCGCTTGTCGAGGACGAGGTCGAGCTCGGAGACGACGCGCCCGAACGAGTAGGCGCTCGTGACGATCCTGTCCTCGAGCTTGCAGTTGTACGGGAGGTGCGTGTGGCCCGTGATCAACGCGTCGATCTCGGGATCGAGCGCAGCGTTGATCGCCACGATCGGGCCGGAGATCCCGACGCATGCGTCGACCTCACCCGGGGGCGGCGTCTGCGAGCCGCCCTCGTGGAGCAGGACGACGATCGCCTCGACGCCCTGCGCCTTCAGCTCCGGCACGAGCGCGTTCGCCGTCTCTGCCTCGTCGAGGAAGTTCCACCCCTGGATCCCCGCCTGGGCGACGAGCGTGTCGGTTTCCTCCAGGGTCATGCCGATGAAGCCGACCTTGACGCTCTGGATCTTCGTGATCCAGTACGGAGGCAGAGGCGTCGCGCCTGTTGCCTCGTTCACGACGTTGGCAGCGAGCCAGCTGAAGTCGGCGCCCGCGTACGGCTGAGCCGGGAAGTAGCAGCCGTCGACCGGATGGCAGCCGCCGTTCTGCATGCGGAGGAGCTCGGTGACGCCCTCGTCGAACTCGTGGTTCCCGACGCTCGAGACGTCGACCCCCATCGCGTTCAGCGACTCGACGGAGGGCTCGTCGTGGAAGAGCCCCGACAGGAACGGCGATCCGCCGATGAGGTCGCCCGCAGCAACGGTCAGGCTGTACTTGTTGCCCTGGCGGAGCTCGTTCAGCTTCGCCGACAGGAACTCGCCGCCTCCCGCCGGGTCGCTCCCGACGTTTCCAGGCCCGGGGTTCGAGTCGGTCTCGAGATAGCCGTGGTAGTCGTTGAAGGCCAGCAGCTGGAGATCGACGAGCTGGCCGGGCGGGTCCTGCTTCTGCGCTGTGGACGCCGGAGCGGCGAAGACGCCGATCGCGGCGAGCAGCGCGAGCAGCCACGCCACCATCAACCTCGGTCTGTGCATGTCTCCCCTCCCATCTCGCACTCACCGGAGGGTCCTTCGCCACGACGGCGATACCGGCTCCGCCGCCCCCTGACGGGGACCCCCGGACTGCTTCGCCCGACTCTAACGATCGCTTCTCGTCGGAGACGCCTGGACCGGCGCAGCTTCGCCAAGCTCGAGGATCATGCCCTCGCACGCGGCGACCGGAGGCTCCGCCGAGGCGCCGTTCCACAACTCCTGCGCGCGCTGGACGAGCCCGTCGACGCCGTCGTCGGAGCGGTCCGGGTCGTGGTGGAAGAGCACGAGCCGCCCGACTTCCGAGCGCTGCGCGAACTCGACGGCGTGCGCGACGCTCGAGTGCCCCCAGCCGACCCGGGACGTGTACTCGGCCTCATCGAACTGGCAGTCGTGGAAGAGGACGTCGACCCCTGCCGCGAGCCCGTGGCCGGAGATCCACTCCGGCTCGAGGTCCGCCATCTCGACGCCGAGCACCGGCTCGTGGTCCGGGATGTAGGCGAACGAGCTCCCGTTCGCCGACAGCCGGTACCCGAGCGTCGGCCCGGGATGGGAGACCGAGTGGGCGTCGATGCGGACGCCGCCGATCTCCCACGTCTCGTGCGGCACGTCGTGGAAGGTGACGTGCGCCGCCGTGTCGGCGAACTCGAGCGGGAAGAGCGGAGGCGAGAACGCGCGCGCGATCCGCTCCTCGAGCGTGTGGAGCGGCGAGGGCGGGCCCCAGATGTGGAGCTCGACCCCGGAGCGCCAGAACGGCGCGAAGAAGCGCAACCCCTCGACGTGGTCGAGGTGCAGGTGCGTCAGGAGGACGTGCACCGGCCCGTCCGGCTCGAGGTCGGCGCCGAGCCGCTTGATCCCGGTGCCGGCGTCGAGGATGAGGAGGGTGCCCTCGTCGGTGCGGACCTCGACGCACGGCGTGTTCCCGCCGTAGCGCACGGTCGCCTCGCCCGGGGTGGGCAGCGATCCGCGACAGCCCCAGACTCGAACGTGCAGCGCCACTCAGGCGCCGTCCTCGTTCGGTTCCTGCCAGAAGAGCGCGATCATCCCGACGAACTCGCTCGGGGACGAGAAGAGCGGCGCGGCGGTGATGGAGACGAGCCTCCGCTGGCCGTCGAGGCCAGTCATCCAGAGCTGGCCGTGCGCGGGCCGGCGCTCCATGAGGGCGACGGCCGCGGGCATCTGCTCGAGCGGGAGCGGGGCGCCGTCGAGGTTCTCGAGGCGGAACTGGGACGCCCACCCCTCCGCCGGCATGGGGCCGGCCTCCGCGAACGTCCTGCCGAGGATCTCCTCCGCAGGCTCGTTGAAGAAGACGAGCCCTCCCGTCGCGTCGGCAATGAATGCCGCGGTGGCGAGCTGCGAGGCGAGCTCCCGCGCGAGGATGAGGGCGAGGTGCCTCTGCGGACGGCCTTCCACGGGACCGCAAGCCTAGTACGGTCTCCAGCGGTTGCCCACCGACGCCCTCGCCCACCTCAGCCGCCCTGCAGCCGGCGACCCGGAAGGGCTCCTCGTGCTCTTCCACGGGCGCGGCGCCGACGAGCACGATCTCTACCCGCTCCTCGACCTCCTCGACCCCGACCGGCGCCTGCACGGGGTGACGCCGCGCGGGCCGCTGCGCCTGCCTCCCGGCGGAGCGCACTGGTACGCGGTGCAGGAGATCGGCTTCCCGGACCCGGCGACGTTCACGCCCACGTACGACCTCGTCGGCGAGTGGCTCGACGCGCTCCGCGAGGGAACCGGCATCCCCGCGGAGCAAACCGTCCTCGGCGGG
>Ga0210113_1000160_pt1 | contig 15657 bp, 12 predicted proteins | sample MayberryNW_Catta_5_FD_185523 | JGI IMG/M metagenome (GOLD analysis project Ga0210113, IMG submission 185523) | Wetland microbial communities from San Francisco Bay, California, USA, that impact long-term carbon sequestration -... | ecosystem: Environmental > Aquatic > Marine > Wetlands ...
CGTGACCGCCAGCCTCAGCGTGCCGCTCGGCGGCGGCGTCCCGCCCGAGGGCGGCGGGGTCGTCGTCTGGTTGGCGACGGTCACCGAGCGCGTGGCCGAGCCCGTTCTGCCGGCAGAATCCTTCACGACCGCGGTCAGGGTGACCGGGCCGTCCGGCAGGGTCGTCGTGTTCCAGGAAAAGCTCGGTCCGGTTCCGAGCAGCGTCGTGTTTCCGGCCTTGAGCGTGTACGTGTAGCCGCTGCCGGAGCCGCCGCTGCCGCCCAGCGTCACGGTGACGGTGCCCTTCACCGTGGCGCCGACGCTCGGCGCGGAGAACGTCACGGACGGGTCCGCCGGGTTGGTCGGATCGGTCGGATTCGTCGGATCGGTCGGGTTGGTCGGGTCCGTCGGGTCGGTGGGATCGGTCGGGTCCGTCGGGTCGGTGGGATTCGTCGGATCCGTGGGGTCGGTCGGACTGGTCGGCGGGGGCGTCGTGCCACCGCCCGTACCCCCGTTGCCGATGACGTAGACGTGGGCGGCGAAGGGGCCGAACGAGTCGGTGAACGAGCTCGACGAGGCGCCGATCGTGCGGTTCTCGCCGTTGACCGTCACCGTGCCCGGCGCGGTATTCCACGTGAAGGTGGCCGACTGGGTGCTGTTCGCGGCGTTGTACGCGAACACGTAGCCCTTGCCGTCGACGACCTTCACCTTGGTCTTGATGTTCGAGTTGGAATTGCCGCGCAGCGCGCCGGGCGAATCGTCGGCGAGGAGCGCCGGCTCGAGCGCCGCGATCTCGTTGACGACGGCCTTGAGGTCGTTCATGCGCGCGGTCTTGTCGGCGCACCACCCCGTGCACACGGCCTTCAGCGCGTTGTCGCCGAGGCTCCACCACCACAGGCCGCGGGCCCCCTCGACGATGGCCATGTAGGCGTGGTTGCGCATCTCGGGCCGCGTCGGCCAGCGCCCCTTCGACGTGAACTTGAAGAACTGGAGCACCGTCATGATCGGGCGCGAGTTCTTGACCGCCTCGCGCGACCGCGCCGTCCAGTCCGCCACCGTGCGGTGGTTGTAGCCGCCCGCCGGCTCGGCCGCGAACAGCGGGTACGGATCGGTGGAGATGATGTCGGCCGCGTCCCGCCACAGGTACAGGTCGGGATTCCCGAAGTTCGCGGAGAACGTGATCGAGTCCGGATCCAGCCGGCGCAGGCGCTCGTACTGCTTGAACGCGCCGGGCACCAGCGTGGAGACGCACTCGTCGATCGTGTAGTAGCCGGCGCTGGCCGGATGCGCGCCGAACTGCTGGACGTACGCGTCGGAGCTGTTGATGTTGAAGTTGTTGCCGGCCGCGAACGTGTTGAAGCAGTTGCCGGTCTGGAGGTACGTGACGCCGTGCTTCTGGAGGTTGCTCATGAGCGCGTTCATGGCGTCGACCGGCGCCTCGCCGTACCAGTAGTTCAGGTACATGTTGATCTTCAGGTTGTCCATCCGGCGGTCGCCCGTCGGCGACCACAGCGCGTTCTCCCAGTGAGAATCCTGCGCGCTGTAACCCATCCCGGAGTCGTACACGCCGAGGATGAAGCGCGGCTTGCCCTTGATCAGCACGCGGTTCTTCGCGTCGAACGAGACGTTCATCGACTGGCGCGCGGACGCCGGCACCCGCGAGACGCGATACGCGGGGTACGTGTAGACGGCCGAGCCGGACGAGCCGTCGACGAGCGCGAAGGTCGCGAGATACGGCCGGCCGACCTGCATGCCGCCGCCGTCGAGATCGGCGACGAAGCTGGCGCGCGCGGGATACGACCGCGTCGCCACCACCTGCCCGCCGACCTCGTCGCGCAGCTGCCCCCGGACCGTGTAGCGTCCGAAGTCGTTGCCGGGCGGCGTCACCTTGATGTCGAACTTCATCGTCGACGGGCCGTCGTCGAAGAGCATGCCCCGGAAGTTGGGATACAGGAGGAAGGCCTCCACCGACTGCGGGAGCTGCTCCTCCAGCTTGACGTCGTCGAACCACGCGGTGCCCGCCGGGTTGTTCCAGTTCTCCAGCTTCAGCGTCACGGTGGCGGGCTGCGTCACCACCATGTTCTTGAGCTCGTAGAGCTTCCAGTCGGCCGTGCCGCTGGCGATCTCGAGGTTGAACCAGCTGTTGATCCCGGGACGGAAGTCGAACTGCAGCCGCATCGCGGTGCCGATGTTCTGCGTCTTCACCCAGGCCGAGAACTTGTAGGTCCCCGGCTGGAGCGTGAGCTTGGTGCTCGCGGTGGGCGCGCCGGCGTCCCGGCGGTAGCTGAACGTCCCCGAGTGCTTCGTCAGCTGGTCCATCGTCCAGCCGGAGCCGCCCGACCACGGCGCGGGCGAGCCGGACTCGAACCCGCTGTTCGTGAGCTTGTTCGGTCCAACGGTCACGGTCGGCAGCGCGGTGAGACCGCCGCCGATCAGCGTCGCCGACTGTGCCTGCGCGACGTCCGCCACGGGCGGCGTCCACGTGACCGCCATCACCAAAATCAGAGCTGCTGCCATCAAACGGCGCATGTGCACCCCCAGAAAATTCGATCGTGTACGGCTTACAGATGCGGGAAGCGTTTTTCCCAGGGCGGGGCTCGTCGGCAAGAGCCGCGCCACGGGGGAAGTCGCGCGCAAGTGCCCGGATGACGGACGTTGCAAGTTCTACGTTCGGGTGTCCGACGGCAGCGCGATGACACCTGACGCCGCGCACGCGGACACGTGACGCGCACGACACCTGCCGAGGCTATGCAGGCGCCTCACCGAATCCGCCGAAGCGCTTCCGACCGGGCGGCGGTCCGGCGCCCAGGAGCGCGCCTCCGAGGTCTGGTACGGGAATTGCGCCGGGACGCTCGTATGCTCACCATCGTTCGCGAACGTCACCCCGACAAGTCGTGGGACCGCTTCGTCGAGCAGCATCCGGCGGCGACCGTCGCCCACCTCTCCGGATGGGGCCGCATCGCGGCCGCCGCCTACGGCCACACGCCCGTCGCCATCATGGCCGTCGAGGACGGCGACCCGGTCGGTGTCCTGCCACTCGTCCTGCTGCGCAGCCGGCTCTTCGGCCGGCGCCTCGTGTCGATGCCGTTCCTCGACTACGGCGGCGTGCTGGTCGCCCCGGGGACCGCGGAGCCCGGCGTGATCGAGCGCGCTCTGATGGCCGAGGCGCTCGCGGTCGCCCGGGAGACGGGAGCGCAGAGTCTCAGCCTGCGGCAGCTGCACCCGGTCCCGCTTGCCCACCCGACGGCCACCGACCGCGTGACCATGCTGCTCGCCCTGACGACGGCCGACGCCGTGTGGAAGGCGTTGCCGTCGGAGCGGCGGAACCGCGTGCGCAAGGGCGAGAAGAGCGGCCTGGAGCCCGCCTGGTGCGGCGCCGAGGCGCTGGACGACTTCTACCGGGTCTTCGCGGTCAACATGCGGGACCTGGGGTCGCCCGTGCACAGCCGCGCGTTCTTCCGGCTCATCCTCGAGGAGTTCGGCGACACCGCGCGCGTCCTGCTGGTGCGCGACCGCGGCGGCCGCGCCGTGGGCGCCGCCGTGTGCCTGTTCTTCGGCGACACGGTGATGATGTCCTGGGTGTCGTCGCTGCGCGAGGCCTTCGCCCTGTGTCCGAACTTCGTCCTCTACTGGGAAGTGATCCGCTACGCGTGCGCCGGCGGCTATCGCCTGTTCGACCTCGGCCGCTCGTTCAAGAGCGCCGGCACCTACGAGTTCAAGCGGCAGTGGGGCGCGCGGCCACACCCGCTGCCGTGGATCTTCGTGGACACCGTCCCCGGCGCCGGCCCCTCCGTCGAGCGCGACACGCACCGCTACGCGGCGCTGGTCCGCGCGTGGAAGCACCTGCCCGTGGCGGCTGCGAACGTGCTGGGTCCGTGGATCCGGGGCCAAGTGCCGAATTGAGCCCCACCGTCTCCATCGCCGTGCTCAACTACCAGCGGCGCGACGCGCTCCGTCGCGCCCTCGCGACCGCCCGCCAGCAGCGCTGGCCCTCCCTGGAGATCATCGCGGTGGACAACGCCTCCACCGACGGCTCGCGCGAGATGGTTCGCGACGAGTTTCCCGACGTGCACCTCGTGGCGCTGCCGCGGAACATCGCCGCCGCGGCGCGCAACGAGGGCGTCCGGGCCGCCAAGGGCGACATCGTCTTCACGCTCGACAACGACGTGCTCTTCACGACCCCCGACGACGTCGCCCGGGGCGTGGCCGTCTTCGAGCGCCACCCGCGCGCGGCCGTCGTGAGCTTCGCGATCCTCGGGCCCGACGGCGCCCTCTCGCGCCGCGACTGGTGCCACCCGCGCGACTGCCGCCGATGGGCCGAGACGGAGTTCCTCACCGACTATGTGCTGGAGGGCGCGTCCGCATGCCGCCGCGACGCCTTCCTCGCCAGCGGCGGCTACTGGGAGCCTCTGTTCATCGGTCACGAGGGCTGGGACCTCGCCCTGCGGCTGCTGGATGCCGGCCACGACCTCGTCTACGCGCCGTCGGTCCGAGTCCAGCACATGGTCGACCAGACCGCGCGGCCGTCCAGCCGCATCTATTACACGTTCACGCGGAACGCGGTCTGGATCGCGCTCCGCTCCAAGCGGCCGCCCGACGCGGCGCGGTCGATCGGGCGCGACCTGAGCCTCATGGCGTTCGCCGCCGTGCGCGCCGGCGAGCCCGGCGCATGGTGCCGGGGCGTCCTCGACGCCATCCGTGGCGCGCCGCGGGCACTGGCGACGCGGCGGCCGATGTCGAGGACGACGGAACGACGGCTCCGGGCCCTGCGCGCCCTCAAGCCGTCGGTGGTCTCGCGCGCCGCCCGCCACCTGCGCGAGCGGCTGATCTAGGCTTCGCCCCCTATGCGCCTGCACGTGCCTCTCGACCGCTGACGGCCGACCCATGCTCCATATCCGGACCGTCGAGGAGGCCGACGAGTGGAACTCGCTCGTCCGCCGGCTGCCGGCGGCGGACATCCGGCAAGGCTGGGAGTGGGCCGAGCTCCAGCGGGAGCTCGGCTGGTGCCCGCTCCGCGTCGCGGCCTCGGCCGACGGCGAGCCGGTGGCGGCGATGTCGGTGCTCGTGCGCCGGGTCCCGGGCGTCGGCACGCTCGCATACGCGCCCCGCGGTCCCGTGCTGGACCCGACGTGCGCGGGATCGTGGTCGGCGCTGCCCGCACTCGCGGACGTGGTCCGCCGGGAGACCCGGGCCGTCTTCCTCCGCGCGAGCCCACCCGCCGTCGAGGGCGATCGCGCGTGGACGCCGCTCGAATCGACCGGGTTCCGCCGCGTGCCGGAGCTCTGGTCCGTGTGGAACACCCCGCGCAACGTGATGCTCCTCGATCTCGCGGGCACCGAGCGCGACCTGCTCGCCCGCATGGCGCGCAAGCGCCGCCAGCACGTGTCGACGGCCGCCACGAAGGGAATCCGCGTCGTCGTGTGCGCGACGCGGCCCGCGCTGCGGGAGCTCTACGCAATGCTGGCGGCGCACGCGTCCCGGCAGTCCTACAACGTGCCGGGTTGGAGCTATTTCGACGCGCTGCACCGGCTGTACGCGCCGGGCGATGCGCTGGCGGTGCTTCTCGGCTACGTGGGCGACGAGCTCGCGAGCGCCGCCGTCGGCATCCGCTTCGGGTCCACCGCGCACCTGCGCTATCACGCCACCACCGCGGCCGGCCGGTCGACCTCGGCCGGCGACCTCCTGCACTGGGAATGGATCCGCTGGGCAAAGGCCGCCGGCTGCCAGACCATCGACTTCGGCTCGAGCTGCACCGACGTCCCGCCGACGCCGACGCATCCTGGCTACGGCATCTACCGCTTCAAGACGGAGCTGGGCGCCCGGCTCGTCATGCACCCTGAGTACCACGACCGCGTCTTCGCTCCCGTGACGTACCGGCTCGCGCGCTGGCTCGAGCGCTCGGGACTGCGCGCCGCCTGGCGGCTCCGCGCCCGCGTCCAGCACGCGCTGTCCACACGGGCGGCGCCGCGCCGGCCGCCCTGCCGCCTGAGCGCGTCGCCGGACTCGTTTTCTTGACCGGCTCTTCGCGCGTCTCGTAGACTGCGGCCGGGTGAGCACCCCGCCGCGCGGTCTGACTCCGCTGGTCGTCGCTCTCGTCACCGGCGCCGTCTTCGCCCCCGCCCTCCTGAACGGCTTCGTCGACTGGGACGACAACGTCAACTTCCTGACCAACGCGAGCTACCGCGGCCTCGGGGCCGCGCAGATCCGGTGGATGTTCGCCTCCGCCCTCTCCGGACACTGGATCCCGCTGACGTGGCTCACGCTCGGCGCCGACTACGTCGTCTGGGGCATGAACCCCTTCGGCTACCACCTCACCAGCGTCGTCATCCATGCCGCCAACGCGGCGCTCCTCTTCCTCGTCGCGCAGCGGCTGCTGGGTCGCGCCCTGCCCGCCGCGCCCGACCACGCCGTCCGCCTCGGCGCGCTCGCGGCGGCGCTCGCCTGGGCCGTGCATCCGCTCCGGGTCGAGTCGGTCGCGTGGATCACCGAGCGTCGGGACGTCGTGAGCGGCGCCTTCGCGCTGCTCGCGGTGCTCGCATACCTCCGGATGACCGAGCGGGAGGGCGCGGCCCGGCGCCGGTGGCTCGCGCTCGCCGTGCTGGCGTACGCGGCCGGGCTCGCCTCGAAATCGATCGTCATGGGCCTGCCCATCGTGCTCGGCCTGCTCGACGTCTACCCGCTGCGCCGGAACGGAAGCGCGTGGCGGGAGAAGGTTCCGTTCGCCGCGCTCGCCGTCGCCACGGCCGTGGTGTCGCTGGTGGTGGCCGCGCAGGCGTGGCCCCTGACGCCGCTCGAGGCCCGGCCGCTCGGTGTCCGCCTGATGCAGGTGCCCTACGTCCTGCTCTTCTATCTCCGGAAATCCGTCGCCCCGACCGGGCTGAGCCCGCTCTACGAGCTCGCGCCGCTCGGCAGCGTCCCCGGCGTCCCGGTGGTCGCCAGCGCGATCGTCGTGCTGCTGGTCGCCGCCCTCGCCGGGGCGCTGGCGTGGCGCGGCCGGCCGGCCCTCCTGGTCGCCGGCGGGGCGTACCTGGCCCTCGTGGCCCCCGTGACCGGGATCGTTCACATCGGCGCGATCCTCGTGGCCGACCGCTACAGCTACCTCTCGACGTCGCCCTTCGCCATCCTGCTCGGCGGCGCCGTGGCCCTTGCGTGCCGGCGGCCACGATCCGTCCCGGCGGCCGCCCTCGGCGGCATGGCCGTCTGGCTGCTCGCGATGGCCTCGCTCGCCTGGGGTCAGACCCAGGTCTGGCGAAGCACCGAGTCGCTCTGGCGGTCCGCGATCGCGGCCGATCCCGCGTGCGCGCTCTGCCACAGCCAGCTCGGCAGCGAGCTCGGCAACCGCGGCCTCGTGGGCCAGGCTGCCACGCACTTCGCGGAGGCGGTGCGGCTGCGCCCGGGGGATCCGTCCTTCCGCCGCAACCTGGCGCTCGCGCTGCTCAAGAGCGGCCGCGGCGCCGAGGCGGCGGCCCACTACGGCCGGCTCGTGGAGTGGATGCCCGACGACGCCGAGAGCCTCACGCGGCTCGGCGCCTCGCTGCTGCAGGACCGCCGCCCGGCGGAGGCGGCGGGGCCGCTCGAGCGCGCCGTGCGGCTGCGACCGCTCGAGCCCGAGGCGCGCTATCACCTGGCGCGCGCGTACACGGAGCTGGGACGCGCCGGCGACGCGCGCGCCCAGGCGGAGGCGATCCGGCCGCTGGACGCGCGACTCGCGGAGCAGATCCTCGCCAACGTCACCGCCCACGCCGACGTGGGAAGAAAGGCTCGCCCATGACCTCACCGCTCGGTCGCTGCCTCGCCCTCGTGGCGCTGCTCACGCTCGCCGGATGCGCCGGCCGTGACTTCACCCGCGCCACGCCCGACTCGCTCGTGCTCGGCAAGACGACGTACGCCGAGATCGTCGCCACGTTCGGGACGCCGTATCGCGAGGGGACCATGCTGAAGAACGACCAGATGGTCAAGCACATCAGCTACGCCTACGCGGTCGCGGGCGGCACGCCGCTCCACGACGGCGTGACCCCGGCCCGCGCGCAGGCCTTCTATTTCGCCGACCTGGTGCTGGTCGGTCACGACTTCAGCAGCTCCTTCAGGGACGACCACACCGACTTTCCCGAGGCGAAGGTGACGGAGATCAGGAGGGGCGAGACGAAGGAGGCGGCCGTCGTGGAGCTGCTGGGCCCGCCCGGAGGCCTCTACGTCTTCCCCCTCGTGGGGAGGGACGACCGGGGACTCGTCTACACGTACAGCCAGACGCGCGTGGAGCCCATCCCGTTCGCGTCGAAGGTCAAGCACTACCAGAAGGAGGTCGTCGTCAGCGTCGGTGCCGACGGCACGGTCACGAACGTGCAGTTCAACGCGAGCGGCGAGAAGTAGCCGGCCGCGCTACCCGACCCCGACGAGCCGCCCGAGCTCCGCGAACGACCGCACGACGACGTCCGCGGCGTCGGCGGGCGCGCCCGCGGGCGCGTACAGCACCGTCCGCATGCCGACCGCGCGGGCGCCGGCCACGTCGGACACCACGCTGTCCCCGACCATCGCGGCCGCGTGCGGCGCCACGCCGAGCCGCCGCAGGGCCATCCGGAAGAGCGGCGGCTGCGGCTTGCCGACCACGTGCGGGGTCACGCCGGCCGCCGCGGCGACCGCGGCCACGATGGCGCCGCAGCCGGGCAGGAAGTCGCCGTCCTCGAGCGGGAGGCGCGGATCGACGTTCGGCGTGACGAGCGGCGCACCGGCCGCCGCCGCGCGGCTGGCGACGGTGAGGCGCTCGTAGGTCAGCTCGAAGTCGTTGCCGACGGCGACGACGGTGGCGTCGCGCCACGCCTTGACGTCGACGACGCGGTGCCCCGCCTGCGCCACGACGGCCGCCAGCTCGGAGGCGCCGATCACCAGCACCCGCGACGGCCCGTACGCCTCCGCGATCACCGTGCCGAGGATCTCGAGGGGCGTGAGCGCGGGCGCGCTCGGCGTGACCCCGAGCCGGCGGAGCTTCGCGCTGATGTCGGCGCCGGTGGCGCGCGAGTTGTTGGTGAGGTAGGCCACGCCCCGCCCGCTCGCGTGAAGGGCCGCCAGCGTCGCGGCGGCGCCGGGATTGAGCCGCTCGCCCTGCCACACGCAGCCGTCGAGGTCGAAGACGAAGGCCGCGAGGTCGCGGAGCACTAGCTGGCGTCGGCGCGCTTGAAGTCGGCGATCGCCTCGGCGTAGACCTGCTCGGTGCGCTCGGCGACCGAGGCCCAGCTGAACCTCGCCTCGACGCGGGCGCGCCCGGCCCGGCCCATCCGGCGGCCGAGCTCGGGGTTGTCGAGGACCCGCGTGAGCGCCTGCGCGAGCGCGTCGGGCCGCGCCGGCGGCACCAGCACGCCCGTCTTGCCGTCCTCGACGACCTCCACGATGCCGCCGACGGCGGAGGCGACCACCGGTGTCTCGCAGGCCATCGCCTCGAGGTTGATGAGGCCGAACGGCTCGTACACCGACGGGCAGCAGAACACGGCCGCGTGGCTGTAGAGCTGCGTGACCACCTCGTGCTTCACCATCTCGTTGATCCAGCGCACGCCCGGAAGTGTCGCGACGGCCTTGCGCAGCCGCTCCTCGATCTCGGGCGTGTCGGGGGCGGAGGCGCACAGGACGACCTGCACGCCGGCCGGCAGCAGCTTGGCGGCCTCGAGCAGGTGAAAGATGCCCTTCTGGTCGGTGATGCGGCCGACGAAGAGCACGTAGGGCGGCTTCACGCCCAGCCGGTCCAGGTGGTCGCGGGCGTCCGTGTGACGGAACCGGTCGGGATCGATGCCGTTGTGGATGACGACGACGCGCGCAGGATCGCAGTCGAAGTGCTCCAGGATGTCGTCGCGCATCTTCGCGGACACGGCGATGACACGGTCGGCGGCCTCGACGGCCGTCCTCTCGATCCACGTCGACAGCAGGTAGCCGCTGCCGAGCTGGTCGGCCTTCCAGGGACGCAGGGGCTCCATGCTGTGGAGCGTCACGATGAGCGGGATCCGGTAGAGCGTGCGGATCCACAGCCCGCCCATGTCGGCGTACCACGTGTGCGCGTGCACGACGTCGGCGTCGACGTGGTCGCGCGTCATGGCGAGCCCGATCGACAGGGTCTCCAGCGCCGGCGCGAAGCGCGGCCCGTCGGCGCCCGCCTTCAGCCGCTCCCACGGCTCGTACCCGCGCACCGTCACGCCGTCGCCCGTCGGCCGTCGCTCGCCGAAGCACCGCACCTCGACGCCCATCCGGCGCTTCAGCGCCTGCGTGAGCTGGTCGACGACGACGCCGGCGCCACCATAGATGTGCGGCGGATACTCGCGCGTCAGCAGGAGAGCTTTCATGGGACACAGGATACCCCAGCGGGACCTCGCCGTTCTTGGTGGGGCGCCTGCCCGAGCGGTATCTTGGAGCATGCCGACCACCGTGAGCGCGCTTCGCCTCGTCGCCGTCCTCGCCGGTCTCGTGTGCGCGGCGCCGGCGTGGGCGGAGGTCGAGACGCTCCAGGAGCGCCTCGGCTCGAAGGATCCCACGGTGGCGCGGGCGGCCGTGGCCGAGGTGCTCGCGGGCGCCGAGCGGGCGGACCCGCTCTCGCTGATGCACGCGGCCTCCCGCCACTTCGAGCTCGGCGCCCAGGACGAGGCCGTGTTCTGGTTCTACGCCGGCCAGCTCCGCGCCAGGTACGCGCCGCAGCTCACCGGGGAGCACGGTCAGATCGTGACCATCTACAGCGTGACGCTCGGCGAGGCCATCAACGCCTACGCCATGCAGGACATCCTGAAGATGATCGAGATCATCGCGAAGGCAATGCGGTGGGACGAGACGACCTACGAGACGTGGGCGGTGGCGCACAGGCTCGACCCCCTCGCCGAGGGGCTCCTGCAGCGGCGGACGGCGGCCCGCGAGGGCCTGGTGACGTTCGCGACGGACCTGACGCGGAACCGCGAGAAGTACGAGAAGGCGGCGCGCGCGTACAAGAGCCCGGAGCAGCTGCGCCGCGAGGCGGAGGAGAGCGTGCGGCGCGACTACACGACGGCCCCCCTCGAGCGGGTCGTGGGCGGCCGCACGCTGCGGATCCCCGCCAACTACGTCACGGCGCACGGCCTCGCCGCGCGCCCCCGGGAGACCGCGCGCGAGCTCACGCTCGTGATGTTCCTGCCGAAGCTCGTCGGCTACACGCTCGACAACTGGCGCGACCTGACGGGGAACAAGAACGTCATGTGGGTGCGGGTGAAGCCCGATTCCGGCCCCAGGCCCGGCGAGCTGATCGAGGCCTTCATCGCCAGCGAGCCGCCGGCCACGCAGGCGTACGGGGCGACGGCGTACCACTTCGACTCTCGGACGACGACGGCGCGCCTGCCCGTGCAGGGCTCTCCGGCGTACACCGTGGTGGCGGCGACGGACGCGGACGGCGACCCCATCTACATGGTGTGCCAGGCGCCGGATGCGGGCACGAGCATCAAGCCGGCGCCGCGCTGCGAGCTCTTCGCGACCGACCCCGCCCTCGGCCTGAGGGTGCACGCCCAGTTCTTCCGGGACCACGCCCCGCAGTGGCAGAAGATCCAGGCCCAGCTCACCGCCTTCCTGAAGTCGTGGCTGGTGACCGAGTGAGGGCGCCGGAGCCGGCGGCGTTCCGCGGCGAGGCGGCGCGCGACTGACCGCTACGCCGGGCGGTCGTTGCCGGCGTCCGACGCCGGCAACGGCCCCGGGTCGGCGCTCTCCTCGAGCCGCTCCAGCTTCCGCGACACGGTGCGCACGTCGATGCCCAGCAGCTTCGCGGTGAGGGTCTTGTTGCCCTTCGTCACGCGGAGCGTCTCGTCGAGCAGGCGCTGCTCGACCTCGGCCAGCGGCGTGCCGATGCGGACGGTGAGCACGCCCTCGGGCAACGGCGTCGCGCCCGCGATCTCCGCCGGGAGGTCCGCGACGTCGACCTGGGACCCGCGCGCCAGCACCACCCCGCGCTCGATGACGTTCTCCAGCTCCCGCACGTTGCCGGGCCAGGCGTAGGCCTCCAGGCGCCGGAGCGCCTCGTCCGTGAGGCCGTCGAGCCTGCGGTTGTTCTTGGCCGCGTAGACGCGCAGGAAGTGCTGCGCGAGGACCGGGATGTCCTCGCGCCGCTCGCGCAGGGGCGGGACGTGGATGGTGATGACGTTCAGCCGGTAGTACAGGTCCTCGCGAAAGCGCTTCTCCTTCACCATCTGCGCGAGGTCCTGGTTGCTGGCGGCGACGAGCCGCACGTCGACCCGCATCGAGCGCGTCCCGCCCAGGCGCTCGAACTCTCCTTCCTGCAGGACGCGGAGGATCTTCGGCTGCGTCACGGGAGAGAGATCGGCCACCTCGTCGAGGAAGAGCGTGCCCCCGTCGGCGAGCTCGAAGCGTCCTTCCTTGCGGCCGGCCGCGCCGGTGAACGCGCCCCGCTCGTACCCGAAGAGCTCTGATTCAAGGAGCGTCTCAGGGAGCGCCGCGCAATTGACGGCGACAAAAGACTTCGACGCACGCGCCGATCGGTCGTGGATCGCCCGCGCCACCAGCTCCTTGCCGGTGCCGCTCTCGCCCTGGACCAGCACCGTCGCGCTGGAGGACGCCACCTGCTCCACCAGCATCATCATCCGCCGGAAGGCGGGGCTGCCGCCGATGATGGACCCCTGGCGAAGGAGGTCGTCGAGCCGCTGCTGGAGCGCCCTGTTCTTCTCGATGAGGTCGCGCCGCTCGAGCGCCTTGTCGATGAGCTTGAGGAGCTGCTCGCGGCGGAAGGGCTTGGTGAGGAAGTCGTAGGCGCCATCCTTCATCGCCTTCACCGCTTCCTCGACGGTGCCGAACGCGGTCAGCAGGATCACGTCGATGTCGGGGGCGATGGCCTTCGCGGCCCGCAGGAGCTCGAGCCCGGTGAGGCCGGGCATCTTCAGATCGGTGACGATCAGGTCGACGCCGCCGGCCTGGAGGCGCTCGAGCGCCGCCTGCCCGTCGGAGGCGAGGATCACACGGTAGCCCTCGCGGGAGAGCGCCCGCTCCAGGCTCTCCCGCAGGCCGGAATCGTCGTCGGCGACGAGGAGGGTGCGGTCGCTAGACATGCGCGGCGCGCCGCCCCACCGGCAGCAGGATCGTGAAGACGGCCCCGCCGCCGGGCCGGTTGGCCCACGTCAGCGCTCCGCCGTGCTCCTCGATGATCTGCCGCGAGATCGACAGCCCGAGCCCCGTGCCCTGGGGCTTCGTCGTGAAGAACTGCTCGAAGAGGCGCCCGGCGACCTCCGCCGCGATCCCGGGCCCCGTGTCGGCGACGAAGACCTCGACGCCGCGCTCGGTCACCCGGCTGCCGATGGTGAGCTCGCCCCCGCGCGAGAGCGCCTCCATTCCGTTCTTGACGAGGTTCAGGATCGCCTGGCGCAGGAGCGTGCGGTCGATCTCCATCACCGGCACGGCCGGGTCCGTCTCCATGCGGATCGTGAGGCCCTGCCGGACGGCCACCGGGCGCACGAAGTCGGCGAGCTCCCGGATGAGCTGGTTCAGCGACTCTTCCTCGAAGTGGGCCTTCGGGAACCGTGCCCACGCGAGGTACTCCTCGGTGAGCGCGTCGAGCGTGTTGACCTGGTCCCGGATCGCCGCCACCAGGCTGCCGGCCTCGCGCATGTCGGCGGCGACCCGGCCGCGCACGATGTCCTCCAGCATCTCGGCGTTCAGCTCGATGGCGCTGATCGGATTGCGCACCTCGTGCGCCACCTTGAGCGAGAGCCGTCCCACCGTCGCCATCCGCTCGGAGACGACCAGCTCCTCCTGCGCGGCCTGGAGCCGGCTCAGGGTGCCGGTCAGCTCGTCGTTGAGCCTGTCGACCTCCCCTCGCGCGCGGCGCTCGCGGTCGGCCACGAGTCCCACCGTGACGGCCGGCAGGCCGAACATCACCACGAGCAGCGTCACGCCGGTCCAGCCGATCCAGGGCGGCGCCAGCGAGGCGGCCGCGGCCATGAGGCCGCCGGCGGCCAGGGCCGCCGCGAAGGCGATCCACGGGCCGAAGTAGTACGCGTTGACGGCGACGAGCGGGAAGAACAGCAGGTAGAAGAGGCTCTCGCCGCCGCCGGTGAGGAAGACGAGCACGAAGACGAGCAGGAGGTCGATGCCGAGCGCGCCGAGGAAGATCGCGCGCGTGGCGCGGGGGTGGACGGTGACGAGCGCGAAGATGCCGAGCTTGTACAGCGCGAACCAGAGCACGAGCGAGTAGAGATCGATGCGATGGCGGGGGCGGAGCGGCACCAGACCGAGCGTGGCGAGGCCGCCGACCATGGCGACGGCGAGCAGGACGGCGAAGACGCGCTCATCCCGCTCCAGGAGCCCGAAGATCGCGTGCCACGGCTTGCGGTCGGACATCATTCCTCTGCGGTTGGGCCGACTATAGCACGCTGTCTTCGCCGGCCCCGCCGGGCAACCCCGCGCGATTCCTGCGCCACGCCAGTCGCGCCAGCCAGGCGCCCAGGATGACGAGGCCGAGCACGAGCAGCCACCGCTCCACGCGGTGGACGTCCTCGATCACGGCCTGCAGCTGCGCCGTGAAGAAGTACGCGAGGCCGAAGCTCAGCGGGACCCCGACGCACGCGGCGGCGCCGTCCACGAGCATGAACTTCCAGAACGGCAGCCGGGCGATGCCGGCCGTGAGGAATGCCGCCGCGCGCAGGCCGGTGACGTGGCGCGCGACCATCACGATCTTCACCCCGTGCTGCCGGTACGCGGCGAGAAGCCGCCGTTCCCGGGACTCCGTCAGCACGCAGCGCACGGCGCGCCAGCGGCATACCCGCTCGCCCCAGTGGTGGCCGGCCCAGTAGAGCACGACGTCCCCCGCCAGCACCCCGACCAGGCACAGCGGCAGCGCGATCCACCACCGGATGACCGCCTCGCGCGACAGCACCCCTGCGACGAGGATCGGCAGCTCCTCCGGGATCGGCGCGCCGAGGCTGCCCAGCAGCAGGACGAGCGCGATGCCGCCATAGGTGAAGTGCTCGATGAATTCCTGGATCACCCATGTATACTTTACCTGTCTGGTGCGCGTGGTCGCCGGTTCGCCGTGAACCCGCTCCCCCGTCAGGCCGCGTCCCCGTTCTCCTTCCGAGTGCGGGGATCGCGCAGACATTCGGAAGGCCACAAGGAGCCCTCCACCATGGCGGTCAAACTCTTCGTCGGCGGCCTCTCCTTCTCCACATCGACCGAGCGACTCCGCGAGGCGTTCGCCGCCTGCGGGAACGTCGAGTCGGCGAGCGTCGTCACCGACCGCGACACGGGCCGCTCGCGCGGCTTCGGCTTCGTCGAGATGGCGACCCCCGAGGAGGCCGAGTCCGCGATCAGCAAGCTGAACGGCACCAACCTCGACGGCCGGACGATCCAGGTCGAGAAGGCCAAGGCGCCCGGGGCGGGTGGCGGCGGGCGGCCGGGCGGCGGCGGCGGCCGCGGCGGGTTCGGCGGCGGCCGGCCCGGCGGCGGCGGCGGCCGCGGCGGCCGCTGGTAGCAGCCGCCTTCAGCGTCCTGCACACCGAGGCCTCGCCGGGCTTCGGTGGGCAGGAGATCCGGATCCTCGCGGAGTCACGCTGGCTCGGCCAGCACGGCATGGCCGTGCTGGTGGCCGCGCAGCCAGGCAGCCGGCTGCTGCGTGAGGCCGAGCGGGCCGGCGTCGCCGCGCGGCCCGTCCGGATGCGGGGGGCGTGGGATGCCGGCGCG
>Ga0210113_1000162_pt1 | contig 15593 bp, 15 predicted proteins | sample MayberryNW_Catta_5_FD_185523 | JGI IMG/M metagenome (GOLD analysis project Ga0210113, IMG submission 185523) | Wetland microbial communities from San Francisco Bay, California, USA, that impact long-term carbon sequestration -... | ecosystem: Environmental > Aquatic > Marine > Wetlands ...
CGCAGGACGTGCAGCTGCACGCCGCGGTGGTGGGCGCCGGCCCAGACGTCGGGCAGCGAACGGCCCAGCTCGGCATGCCACATCAGCGGCGGCATGTCCTCGAGGACGACCGACATGCCGACGTGGTTGACCGGGCTGTTGGTGCTCAGCTGGATCGCCCGGTCGGCGGCCGTGCGGCCGCGGAAGAGCCACACGTCGCCGGTGCGGGTGAGGTCGACGGCGGCGTCCAGGGTCAGTGGCGGCACCTGCCTACCGTACGGATCGCGGCCTAGGGTGGCGGCATGAGTCGTAGTGGTCGCGGCGGGTCCGCCTGGAAGCTGCTGGGCCTGGCCGGTGTGGTGGGCATCGCGGCCACCGGCGCGGCGGTGGCCCGCGCGGAGCGTCGCCGCCGGGCGTACACCCCCGACGAGATCCGCGAACGATTGCATGCTCGGCACGCCGAGACGGAGGACCAGAACGCCCTGGGAAGGGACGCTTCGGACGGGTAGCGTGTCCGGGGTCCGACCGGAGACTTCCCCCCGGAGCGCCGTGACAGCCCAAGCCGTCGTCGACCCCAGATACGAGCCGGGGTTCTCGCACGAGGCCTTCTTCTACACCGACCCCGCCGAGTTCCTCGAGGCGTCCGTGTCGTTCGTCCGCGACGGGCTCGCCGCCGACGAGGCGGTCCTGGTGGCGGTGCCCGGCCGGCGGGCGCAGTGGCTGCGCAGCTTCTTCGGCAACGAGCGCGGCGTGCAGGTGCTCGACATGGCCGACGTCGGCGCCAACCCGGCGCGGATCATCCCGGAGTGGCAGGACTTCCTCGACGCCCACGAGGGCCGCGCCGTGCGCGGCATCGGGGAGCCGGTCTGGGCCGGGCGCAGCGCCGCCGAGCTCGCCGAGTGCGTGCTGCACGAGTCGCTGCTCAACGTCGCGTTCGAGTCGGGTCCGTCGTGGCGCCTGCTCTGCCCGTACGACGCCGTCGGCCTGCCGGGCAGCGTGATCGACCAGGCGCGGGCCACCCACCCGGTCGTGGCCGATGCGGCCGGTCAGCGCGACAGTGCGACGTACCACCGGGTGCCTCCGCAGCGCGCACTGCGCGGCGACCCGCTGCCACCTCCGGCGGAGCCGCCGGTCGAGCTGCCGTTCACCGGCGGCGACCTCTCGTCGGTGCGCCGGCTGGTCCGGCGGCACTGCCTCGAGGCCGGGCTGACCGACGCTCGGGCCGACGACGTCGAGCTCGCGGTCGACGAGGTGGCGTCCAACAGCCTGCTGCACGGAGGTGGCCGGGGGGTGCTCCGGGTCTGGCCCCAGGACGGCTCGCTGGTGTGCGAGATCAGCGACGAGGGTGTCATCTCCGACCCGCTGGTCGGCCGCCGCCGCCCGCTGCTCGACCGCACCGGTGGTCGCGGGCTGTGGATCGCCAACCAGCTCTGCGACCTGGTGCAGGTCCGCTCCGGCGCGGCCGGCACCACCCTGCGCCTGCACGTGCGCGTTCCCTGACGAGGAAGGCCCCGGGGGCCTATGTTTCCGTCAGGTCGACAGCTGGACGGGAGGCGCGCGTGGAGTTCGTGGCACCGCGGTCGTGGGCCGACGCGCTCGCGGCGCGCGCCGAGCACCCGGGGTGCACGCCGATCGCCGGCGGCACCGACGTGATGGTCGACCTGAACTTCGACCGGCACCGCCCCGACGTGCTCCTCGACCTGACCAAGGTGCCCGAGCTGCGCGAGTGGTCGCGCACCGGCGACGGAGGCGTGCGGATGGGCGCCGCTGTCACCTACACCCGGGTGATGACCGAGCTCGGCGACCTCGCGCCGGGCCTGGCGATGGCGTCGCGCACGGTCGGGTCGCCGCAGATCCGCGCCCGGGGCACGGTCGGCGGCAACGTCGGCTCGGCCTCGCCGGCCGGGGACTGCCACCCCGTCCTGCTCGCCGTCGGGGCGAGCGTCGAGGTCGAGTCGGCCGCCCGCGGTGCGCGCAGCATCCCGGTCGCCGAGTTCTTCACCGGGGTGAAGACGAGCGCGCTGGAGACGGACGAGCTGATCGCCGCGATCCACCTGCCGCCGGCGGCCGGGCCGCAGCAGTTCGCCAAGGTCGGCACCCGCAACGCGATGGTCATCGCCGTCACCTCCTTCGGCCTGGCGCTGCACCCGGACCGTCGCGGCGTCGGCGCCGCGATCGGTTCGGCCGCGCCGACGCCGCGCCACGCCTCGGCCGCCGAGGAGTTCGCGGCCGGCGCCCTGGAGTGGGACACGAGGAACCCGTTGACCGACGAGGTGGCCGCCGAGTTCGGCCGGCTCGTCGCCGACGCGGCCAGCCCGATCGACGACGTCCGCGGCACCGCCGGCTACCGCCGGCACGCCCTGTCGGTCCTCGGCCGCCGGGCGCTGACCTGGGCGTGGAGCGACCATCGGAGGGCTGCATGAGAGTCGAGCTGACGGTCAACGGGGAGCGGCGCCAGGCCGACGACGTGTGGGAGGGCGAGAGCCTGCTCTACGTGCTGCGCGAGCGGCTCGGCCTGCCGGGGTCCAAGAACGCCTGCGAGCAGGGCGAGTGCGGCTCGTGCTCGGTCTACCTCGACGGCGACGTCGTCTGCGCCTGCCTGGTCGCCGCCGGCCAGGCCGCCGGCAGCGAGGTGGTCACCGTCGAAGGCCTGGGGGAGGGCGACGACCTGCACCCGGTGCAGCAGGCGTTCCTCGACGCGGGCGCCGTGCAGTGCGGCTTCTGCACGCCCGGGCTCGTGGTGGCCGTGCACGACCTGCTCGCCCGCGACCCGTCGCCCGACGACGCCGAGGTGCGGGAGGCGCTGGCCGGCAACCTGTGCCGCTGCACCGGCTACGAGCACGTGCTGGCCGCCGTGCGCACCGCGGCGGAGCGGCTGCGATGAGCAGCATCGTGCTCGACGGCGCGCACGTCGTGACCATGGACGCGCAGCGCACCGAGCACGTGTCCGGGCACGTGGTGGTGCAGGACGGCCGGGTCGTCACGGTGGCGGCCGGGCGGGCCCCTGAGGACGTACGTCGCGAGGCCGGTCGGGTCGTGCCCGCCACCGGCTGCCTGGTCACACCGGGGTTCGTCAACACCCACCAGCACCTGTACCAGTGGGCGACCCGCGGCGAGGCCGTCGACGCGACGCTCTTCGAGTGGCTGGTGGCGCTGTACCCGGTCTGGGCCGGTCTCGACGAGGAGGTGGTGCGGGCCGCCGCGACCGCGGCGCTCGGTCGGCTGGCGCTCACCGGCTGCACCACCTCCACCGACCACCACTACGTCTTCCCGCACGGCGGCGGCGACCTGATGGCGGCCGAGGTGGCCGCGGCGTCGGCGGTGGGGCTGCGCTTCCACCCGACCCGCGGCTCGATGGACCTGGGCTCCTCGCAGGGCGGGCTGCCACCGGACTCGGTGGTGGAGGACCTCGACGCGATCCTGTCCGCGACCGAGGACGCGATCAGCCGCTTCCACGACCCGGCACCGGACGCGATGGTGCGCGTCGCCGTCGCACCGTGCTCGCCCTTCTCGGTGACCTCGAAGCTGATGACCGAGGCGGCCGCGCTGGCCCGGCGGCACGGCGTCCGGCTGCACACCCACCTGGCCGAGACGCTCGACGAGGAGGAGTTCTGCCGCGAGCGCTTCGGCGCGACACCGGTCGAGCACGTCGAGACGCTCGGCTGGCTCGGCGGCGACGTGTGGCTCGCACACGCGGTGCACCTCTCCGACGGCGACGTCGCCCGTCTCGGCGCGACCGGCACCGGCGTGGCGCACTGTCCGTCCAGCAACGCCCGGCTCGGCGCGGGCATCGCGCGGACCCGCGACCTCCGGGACGCCGGCGTGCCGGTCGGACTCGGCGTCGACGGAGCGGCGTCCAACGAGGCGGGCAGCCTGCTCGAGGAGGTGCGGCACGCGGTGCTGTTCGCCCGGGCTCGCGGCGGGCCCCGAGAGCTGACGGTGCGCGACGCGCTGGAGATGGCGACGGTCGGCGGGGCGCAGGTGCTGGGCCGGGAGGACGAGATCGGGTCGCTCGAGCCGGGCAAGCTGGCCGACCTGGCGGTCTGGCGGGTCGACACGCTCGCGCACTCGGGCGTGGACGATCCGGTCGTGGCGCTGGTGCTCGGGTCGCCGCCGCCGCTGGAGCTGCTGCTGGTGGGTGGCCGGGTGGTCGTCGAGGCCGGTCGGCTGGTCACCGTCGACGAGCACGCCGCCGCCCGCGACGCCGAGACGGCCGGCCGCACGCTGCGCGCGAGGGTTGCCTCATGACGACGACCTCGCCTGAGCACGCCGTAGCGGGGTGCACCGGGAGGCGCTAGCGTCCGATCGTCACGGTTCGCACGCCTCGGAGGTCATCATGGAGCTAGACCCGCGGGAGACCGCTGTCGTCCTGATCGAGTACCAGAACGACTTCGCCTCGGACGGCGGCGCACTTCACGGTGCGGTGTCGGACGTGATGGAGTCCACCGGGATGATCGCGAACACCGGTCAGGCGGTCGCCCGCGCGCGCGACGCGGGAGCCACGATCATCCACGCGCCGATCTCGTTCGTGGAGGGCTACGGGGAGATCAGCGAGACGCCCTACGGCATCCTCGCCGGGGTGGTCGAGAGCAACGCGTTCGTCAAGGGCTCGTGGGGGGCGGAGATCGTCGACGAGCTCGCGCCGGAGAAGACGGACATCGTGGTCGAGGGGAAGCGCGGGCTGGACACTTTTGCCAGCACCAACCTCGACTTCATCCTGCGCAGCCGTGGCATCCGCAATGTCGCGCTGGGTGGCTTCCTCACCAACTGCTGTGTCGAGTCGACGATGCGCTCGGCATACGAGAAGGGCTTCAACGTCTTCACGCTGACCGACTGCGTCGCGGCGACCTCGCAGGAGGAGCACGACAACGCGATCGCCAAGGACTACCCCATGTTCTCCCACCCCGTGTCGTCGAAGGAGTTCCTTGGTGCGCTGACCGGTGACGAGACCTTGGCCGACACCAGCCGCGGCTACTGAGGGCCGCGACGACCAAGGAGAAGACGAGCTCGTCGCGATGACCGGGCGGGAGGGCGGGTCATGACTTCGTCGGCGACCGGGACGCGCATCGGCGCGCCGACCCGCACCGACGGCGGTGTCGGCACCGACGCGTCGCGACCCGACGGCACCCTGAAGGTCACCGGCGAGTTCGCCTACGGCAGCGACCTCTGGATGGACGACATGCTGTGGGGCGTCACGCTGCGCAGCCCCCACCCGCACGCCCGCATCCGGTCCCTCGACATCGGTGCCGCGCTGGCGGTGCCCGGTGTCTACGCGGTGCTGACCGCCGACGACGTGCCTGGCGCGCTGCGCTACGGGCTGGAGTTCGCCGACCAGCCCGTGCTCGCGAAGGACGTGGTGCTCTACCAGGGGGAGCCGGTCGCCCTCGTCGCCGCCGACCACCCGGAGACCGCGCGCCGGGCTGCGGCCCGGATCGTCGTCGACTACGCCGTGCTGGAGCCGGTCACCGATGCCCGGGCCGCGCTCGGCCACGGCGAGCACGGCCCGGCCGAGACTCTGCACCCGGAGCCGACGCCGGTCATGGAGCTCAGTCGCGAGGCCGCGGTGCTGCGGCCGCACGGCAACCTGATCCGGCACCTCAAGGTGCGCAAGGGCGACGTCGAGACGGCTCGCGCTCAGGCGCACGTCGTCGTCTCCGGCGAGTACGAGGTCGGCATGCAGGACCAGGCCTTCCTCGGCCCCGAGTCCGGGCTCGCGGTGCCGGCCGAGGACGGCGGCGTCGACCTCTACGTCTCGACCCAGTGGCTGCACGTCGACCAGCAGCAGGTGTGCCGGGCTCTCGGGCTGCCCCCCGAGAAGGTGCGGCTCACCCTGGCCGGCGTCGGGGGCGCGTTCGGCGGCCGCGAGGACCTGTCGATGCACGTCCACGCCTGCATGCTCGCGATGCACACCGGCAAGCCGGTGAAGATGTCCTACAACCGCGAGGAGTCCTTCTTCGGCCACGTGCACCGGCACCCGGCGCGGCTGCACTACGACCACGGCTTCGCCGCCGACGGTCAGCTGCTCTTCGTCGAGGCGCGGATCTGGCTGGACGGCGGTGCCTACGCGTCGTCGTCGGCCGCGGTGGTCGGCAACGCGGGCCTGATGGGCATCGGGCCCTACGTCGTGCCCAACGTCCGGATGGACTGCTGGGGGGCCTACACCAACAACCCGCCGTGCGGGGCGATGCGCGGATTCGGAGCGGTGCAGGCCGCCTTCGCCTACGAGTCGCAGATGGACAAGGGTGCCGCCGCGCTGGGCATCGACCCGGTCGAGGTCCGGGTGCGCAACGCGATGGAGGAGGGTTCGGTCGCGCCGACCGGGCAGGTGGTCGACAGCGCGGCACCCGTCGCCGAGCTGCTCCGGCGGCTGCAGTCGATGCCGATGCCCGCCCCCGCGGGCGACGACCTGCGTGACGTGCCGGGCGGTGTCTCCAACACCACTCACGGCGAGGGGGTGCGCCGCGGCGTGGGGTGGGCGGTCGGCTACAAGAACATCGGCTTCAGCGAGGGCTTCGACGACTCCTCGACCGCGCGGGTCCGGCTCGAGGTGGTCGGCGGCGAGCCCACGGTCACCGTGCACACAGCGGCCGCGGAGGTCGGGCAGGGGCTCGTCACGGTGCAGCAGCAGATCGCGCGCACCGAGCTCGGCATCGACCGGGTCGTCGTCGCCCCGGCCGACACCGCTGTGGGGTCCGGCGGCTCGACGTCGGCGTCGCGGCAGACCTACGTGACGGGCGGGGCCGTGCAGGAGGCGTGCCGTCGGGTGCGCAGCGCCGTCCTCGCCCGGGCCGGTCGCGACGACTGGGAGGAGGTGCTCGACGACCTGACGGCGCTGCTGGGCGACGACCCGGTCGAGGAGACCGTGACGTGGCGGCACCGGCCGACCGAGGCGGTCGATCCCGAGACCGGCCAGGGCGACGCGCACGTGCAGTACGCCTTCGCCGCGCACCGTGCCGTGGTCGACGTCGACGTCGAGCTGGGCCTGGTCAAGGTCGTCGAGATGGCCTGCGCGCAGGACGTCGGGCTGGCGGTCAACCCGCTGGCGGTCCTCGGCCAGATTCACGGCGGCAGCGCCCAGGGCATGGGGCTGGCGGTGATGGAGGAGGTGGTCGTGACCGACGGGCAGATCCGCAACCCGTCCTTCACCGACTACCTGATCCCGACCATCCTCGACATGCCGCCGATGCAGGTCGAGGTGCTGGAGCTGCCGGACCCGCACGCCCCCTACGGGCTGCGCGGGGTCGGCGAGCCGCCGACGGTGTCGTCCGGCCCAGCGGTGCTGGCCGCCATCCGCGACGCGACCGGGCGGTTCCTCACCCGGGTGCCGGTGCGACCCGACGACGTCGTCGGTCTGCCGCACGGGTGAGGGTGGGCTCGCCGACACATGACCGAGCCGGACCTGGTGCTGCACGCCCCGCGCGCCGTGCTGCCGGACGGCGAGCGCCCGGCCACCCTCACCGTCACCGGACCGGTGATCGTGGGACTCGGTCCGCTGGACCGGGCGGTCACCGGGCGCGAGGTCGTCGAGCTGGCGGGCGACGAGGTGCTGGTGCCCGGGCTGGTGGACACCCACGTGCACGTCAACGAGCCGGGCCGCACCGAGTGGGAGGGGTTCGCGACGGCGACCAGGGCCGCGGCAGCCGGGGGAGTCACGACTGTCCTGGACATGCCGCTCAACAGCATCCCGCCGACGCTGGGCCCCGAGGCGCTCGAGACCAAGCGCGCGACCGCCCGCGGCCGGGTCGCCGTCGACGTCGGCTTCTGGGGCGGGGCGGTGCCGGCCAACGCCGGCCACCTGGGCGAGCTGCTCGGTGCCGGGGTCTTCGGCGTGAAGTGCTTCCTGCCCGACTCGGGCGTCGCGGAGTTCCCGGCCGTCGGTCCGGACCGGCTGCCGTCCGTGTGCGCCGAGGTCGCGGACGCCGACGGGCTGCTGCTCGTGCATGCCGAGGACCCGCGACGCCTCGAGGCTGCACCGGCCGGCCGGACGTACGACCGCTTCCTGAGATCGCGCCCACCGGAGGCCGAGGACGACGCGATCGCCGCGGTCGTCGACGCCGCCCGTACGACGGGTGCGCGGGTGCACGTCGTGCACCTCTCGAGCGCCGGCGCCCTGCCGCTGCTTGCCCAGGCGAAGGCCGACGGGGTGCGCATCACGGTGGAGACCTGCCCGCACTACCTGGTGCTGCGGGCGGAAGACGTGCCCGACGGCGCGACGCAGTTCAAGTGCTGCCCGCCGGTGCGCGACGACGCGAACCGCGCCGAGCTCTGGGGTGGTCTCGCCGACGGCACCATCGACCTCGTCGTCTCCGACCACTCGCCGTCGACCGCCGCCATGAAGGCGCTCGGCACCGGCGACTTCGGCCAGGCGTGGGGCGGCATCTCGTCGCTGCAGCTCGGCCTGCCGCTGGTGTGGACCGAGGCCCGGCGGCGCGGGTACGACCTGGCCGACGTCGTCCGGTGGATGGCGGCCGGGCCTGCTGCGCTGGCTGGGCTCGGGACCAAGGGCGCGATCCGGGTCGGCGCCGCGGCCGACCTGGTGGCCTTCGCCCCCGACGACGAGCTGGTGGTCGACGCCGCGCGGCTGCGCCACCGCAACCCGCTGACGCCCTACGACGGCAGTCACCTGACCGGCGTGGTGCGCACGACGTGGTTGGCTGGGTCGCCGGTCACCGCCGACGGGCCTACCCGCGGCCGGCTGCTGTCGAGGGGAGACGCCTGATGGACGCGACCGGTCCGAGCGCGCTCCCGCTGCCCGACCTCGCGCTGCGGACCTACGGCGGCAGCGTGGTCTGGGCCAACGACGAGCTGTTCGCCGGCCGCGAGAACCTCATCACGCCCGGGCCGGCCGCCTTCGCGCCGCAGACGTTCGGGGCGAAGGGCCAGGTCTACGACGGCTGGGAGACCCGGCGACGCCGCGACCGGACACCCGACTCGCGCGACGAGGCGGTCGTCCGGCTGGGGCTGCCCGGCGTGGTGCGCGCCGTGGTCGTGGACACCAGCCACTTCACCGGCAACTACCCGGTCGAGGCCGCGGTCGAGGCGGTGTGCGTCGACGGCACGCCGTCGGTGGACGAGCTGCGCGCTGCGGAGTGGTCGACGCTGGTCGAGCGGGCGCCACTGAAGGGTGACGCGCCCAACACCTTCGAGGTCGCCTCCGGTCGGCGGTGGACGCACGTGCGGCTCGCCATCTACCCCGACGGCGGGGTGGCCCGGCTCCGGGTCCACGGCGAGCCGGTGCCGGACCCCGACCTCCTGGCGGCGCTCGGCACGGTCGACCTCGCAGCGCTGGAGCACGGCGGCACGGTCACCGGCTGCAGCAACCTCTACTACGGCTCACCGCTGCGGCTGGTCGCGCCGGGCCTGGCGCGCAGCATGGGCGAGGGCTGGGAGACGGCGCGCCGCCGCGACGACGGCAACGACTGGGTCGAGCTGCGGCTGGCCTGCCGCGGGGTGGTGCGGGTCGCCGAGCTGGACACGACGTGGTTCCTCGGCAACGCACCCGGGTCGGCGTCGCTACGGGCCAGGGACGGTGGAGGGGAGTGGCTGCCGCTGCTGCCCCGTACGCCGCTGCGGCCCGACACGCGGCACCGCGTGGTGCTGCCCGACGCCGTCCCGGCCACCGAGGTGCGCCTCGACGTCTTCCCGGACGGCGGCATGGCCCGGCTGCGGCTCTGGGGCAGCCCCACGGACGACGGGCTGGCCGCCCTGCGCGACCGCTGGGCCGCCACCTCATGACCACCTTGTGGACTCAGACACACCGGCCCGCCGGCGTGTCTGGTGTGTCGGAGTCCACAAGATGACCGCGCTGCCCGACGGCGTGGTCGGCGAGCTGGACCGGCTGCTGGGCGACGCCGACCAGGCGCTGGCGACCGGCTGGCCGGGCGAGCCCGCCACCCGTCAGCCCGTGCACACGCTCTACCTGCCCGCCGACCACCCGCTGGTCGGGCCGCAGGTCGTCGACCGGGTGGGGCAGGCGGCACTCGAGTCGGTGGAGGGGGTCGAGCCGGCCGACCTGGCGCGGGTGACCGGGCTCGACCCGGCGCTGGTCGACCAGGTCTGGCCGCGGGTGCTCGCCAAGCTCGGCTCACAACCGGTGGAGGACCTGCGCCTCGACCTCGAGGACGGCTACGGCTCCCGTCCCGACGCCGAGGAGGACACCGACGCGGTCCGGGTCGGCGAGGTGCTGGCCGGCCTCACCGGCGAGGTGCCGCCCCTGGTGCGGGGCGTGCGGGTGAAGTCGCTCGAGGCACCGACCCGCCCGCGCGGGGTGCGGTCGCTGGACCTCGTGCTCGGTGCGCTCGGCGGTGCGCTGCCGCCGGGCTTCGTCGTCACCCTGCCCAAGGTCACGTCGGTGCAGCAGGTCGAGGCGATGGTGCTGCTCTGCGAGCGGCTGGAGGCGGCGCACCGGCTGCCCGACCGGGTGCTGCACTTCGAGGTGCAGGTCGAGACGCCGCAGGCCGTCCTCGGTTCCGACGGCACGGCGACGGTGGCCCGCGCGGTCCACGCCGCCCGCGGCCGGTGCAGCGGGCTGCACTACGGGACGTACGACTACAGCGCCGCCCTCGGGGTCGCCCCCGGCCACCAGGCGATGGACCACCCGGTCGCCGACCACGCGAAGGCCGTGATGCAGGTGGCGGCGGCGCAGACCGGCGTCCGGGTGAGCGACGGGTCGACCAACGTGCTGCCGGTCGGGGACCGCGAGCACGTCGAGGCCGCCTGGGCGCTGCACGCCGCACTGGTCGGCCGGTCGCTGCGGCACGGTCTCTACCAGGGCTGGGACCTGCACCCGGCCCAGCTGCCGACGCGCTACCTGGCCACCTTCGCGTTCTACCGGGCCGGGTTCCCGGCGGCGGCGCTCCGGCTGGCCGACTACCTGGAGAGGCGGGCGGGTGGCGTGCTGGACGAGCCGGCGACGGCGTACGCGCTGGCCGGCTTCCTGAGCCGGGCCGTCGACTGCGGGGCGCTCGACCCGGGCGAGGTCGAGGAGGCCGGTGGACCGGGGCCGCCCGAGCTGCGCCGGCTGGCCCGGCGCGGCGGGCTGGCCCTCGACGGGCTCTCCGACACCGACCTGCGCGACCGGCTGGCCGAGGTGTGCGCGAGCCGGCGCTGGGTGGCCGAGGTCGCGGCCGCCCGGCCGTACGGCGGGCTGCCCGACCTGCTCGGCGCGGCCGATCGCGCGCTGGCCGCGATGTCGGAGGGTGATGTCGACGACGCGCTCGCCGGGCACCCGCGCATCGGCGAGCGCACCCAGGACGGCAGCCGGTCGCGCCAGGAGCAGTCGGGGGTCACCGGAGAGGACACCCTGGCCGCCCTCGCCCGGCTCAACCGGACGTACGAGGACCGCTTCGGCCACGTCTACCTGGTCGCGGCGAGCGGCCGCAGCGGCGAGGAGCTGCTCGCCGTGCTGCGCTCCCGCCTGCTCAACGACCGCGAGACCGAGCGGCGGGTGGTCCGCCAGGAGCTCGGGACCATCAACCGGCTGCGGCTCACCCGGCTGGTCGAGGAGGGCTGATGGCCACACCGACCGTGACGACGCACGTGCTCGACGCCGCGCTCGGGCGCCCCGCTGCCGGGGTCGGCGTCCGGCTGGAGCGCGCCGACGGCGCGGTCGTCGGCGAGGGCCGCACCGACGACGACGGCCGCCTCGGCGACCTCGGCGAGCCGGCGGCCGGCGAGCACCGGCTGGTGTTCGCGACCGGCGAGTGGTTCGCCGGGCAGGACCGCGAGACGTTCTACCCCGAGGTCGTCGTGACGTTCACCCTCGGCGCGGGGCACCACCACGTGCCGCTGCTGCTCTCACCGTTCGCCTACTCGACCTACCGAGGGAGCTGACCGGCATGGGGATCGTGCTCGGTGACAACCGCTACGGCAAGGCGGAGACCCACGTGGTGCGCGTCGTGCGCGACACCCCTCGGCACGAGATCCGCGACCTCGTCGTGTCGACGTCGCTGCGCGGCGACTTCGCGGCGGCGCACCTTTCCGGCGACCAGGCGGCGGTGCTGCCGACGGACACCCAGAAGAACACCGTGCTCGCCTTCGCCAAGGAGGTCGGCGTCTCCTCGCCCGAGGCGTTCGCTGTGGCGCTGGCGAGGCACTTCGTCGACGACGTCGTGCCGGTCTCGTCCGCGCGGGTCACCGTCGACGAGCATGTGTGGGACCGCGCACCGGTAGACGGCGTGCCCCACGACCACACGTTCGTACGTCGCGGCACCGACGTGCGCACGGCCGCCGTGACGGCGACGGCCGGCACGACGCACGTGGTGTCCGGCCTGGGCGACCTGGTGCTGCTCAAGTCGACCGGCTCGGAGTTCCACGGCTTCCTGACCGACTCCTACACCACCCTGGCGCCGACGACCGACCGGGTGATGGCGACCTCGCTGACCGCCCGGTGGCGGTGGCGGTCCGACCCGGCGTCGTACGACGACGCGTTCGCCGAGGTCCGCGCGCTGCTGGTGTCGCGCTTCGGCGGGGTGCACAGCCTGGCCCTGCAGCAGACGCTGTGGGAGATGGGCAGCGCCGTGCTCGCGGCCGACGACAGGATCGGCGAGGTGCGGCTGTCCGCGCCGAACAAGCACCACTTCGCGGCCGACCTCTCGCCGTTCGGGCTGGACAATCCCGGCGAGGTGTTCTGGGCGGCCGACCGGCCGTACGGCCTGATCGAGGTGGAGGTCCGCCGCGACGACGAGCCGCCCCCGGCGGACGCCTGGGCGGACCTGCCCGGATTCGTCTGAGCCCGGAAGGGCACGTGGTGATCGACCCGACCGAGGAGGAGTGTCGTGACGACCAAGAGCGACTTCAGTGACGAGGAGTGGGTGCGGGTCCGGCGGGCGCCCCTCGTGGCCGGGATGGCGATCTCGCTCGCCGACCCCGGGGGGCCGATCGAGATGGCCAAGGAGACGATGGCGACCGTGCGGTCGGCGACCAACCCGCCCAGCCGGGAGCAGCTGCTGACCGAGGTGGCGCTGGAGATCCAGGGCATGACCCAGCAGAAGCAGAACCCGCTCAGCGGCTACCAGCTGGACAAGAGCGCGGGGGCGCCCGGCCAGCAGGTGCTCGACGAGCTGCGGGCGGTGCAGGGGATCGTCGCGACGAAGGCGACCCCCGAGGAGAGCAGCGCCTTCGCCGGGTGGCTGCTCACGACGGCGCAGGCCGCCGCTGACGCTGCGAAGGAGGGCGGCTTCATGGGCTTCGGCGCCCAGCAGGTCAGCCAGGGCGAGAAGGACATGCTGGACCAGGTGCGCTCCGCCGTCGGCGCCTGACCTCGCCTTCCGCCCCACGCTGCGCGCTCACCAGCCCATACTCGGCGGGTGGCCTGGTTGTCGGACGAGCGGCGGCGGTGGTACCTGCTTGCCGTCGGCTGGGTCGTGCTCATCGTGCTGGGCTTCACCGGGTTCCTCGCGCAGTCCACCGGGCCGGGTGTCGAGCGCACGCTTCTCGACAACCTCTACCTCACCCTGCAGCTCGCCGTGCTCTCGTACGGCGGCAGCGACGGCGACCTGAACTGGCGCCTCGAGGTCGCCCGGTTCGCGGCGCCCCTCATGGCCATGGGCACGTTGTTCCAGGCAGCGTCCGTGGTGTTCCGGGAGCAGTTCGAGCGCTACCGGCTCAGCGGCTTCCGCGGCCACACCGTCGTGTGCGGCCTGGGCGCCGCCGGCACCAGGCTGGCGCTGTCCCTGGCGCAGGCGGGCCGCCCTGTCGTCGGCGTCGACCAGGACGCGCACGGCTCCGGCGTCGCCGCCCTGCGGGCGCACAGGATCCCGGCGTTCGCCGGCGACCCCACGGACCCGGCCGTCCTGCGGGCGGTCCGCCTCGAGCGCGCGTCGAGCCTCGTCGCGCTCTGCAGCAGCGACGCGACCAACGTCTCGATCGCGACGGCGGCCCGGAAGGTGCCGCGGCCTCGACGGGCCGTCGACCTGCGGTGCTCGGTGCACCTCGAGGACGCGGAGCTGACCCAGTACCTGCGCGGGTCCGGTCTCGGTGGCGACGAGACGGTGCGCATCGAGTTCTTCAACATGCACGAGCGCGGCGCCCGCGCGCTGGTCGCCGAGCACCTCGTCCTCAGGCCGGGCACGAACCCCCACCTCGTCGTGGTCGGGCTGGGTCAGCTCGGCCGGGCGCTGCTGTTGGTGGCCGCCCAGCAGTGGGCCGAGGTCGGCGAGGGTCCGCTGACCGCGACGCTGGTCGACAAGGCGGCGCCCGCTCGCATGCAGGCACTGGAGATGCAGCACCCGGGCCTGGTGGACGCTGTCGCCTCGTGCTTGGTCACGATCGACATCGAGGCGCCGACCCGGGACGGGCTGGCGGAGCTGACCAAGCGCCTGACCGAGGTCCGCCCCAGCCTGGTCGCCGTCGTGCTGGACGACGAGTCCACGGCCTTGGCCACCGCCCTGTACCTGCACCGCACGATCGACGACCCGACGGTCCCGGTGGTGGTCCGCACCCGCGGGGACGCGGGACTGAGCGCGTCCGTCGGCGTGGACGACGAGGCGGGGGACCCACGTTTCCCGGGCCTGCGGCTCTTCCCGATGCTCGACCGGACCTGCTCGCCGGCCTTGGTGGACGGCGGCGTCCGCGAGCAGCTCGCCCGGGCGCTCTACGAGGACCACCTCGTCCGGGCCGCGGCGCGCGGTGTGGCGGATCCGGCGTGGTCCGAGCTCACGGACGACGAGCGGGAGGCCGCGCGGGAGGCCGCCGACGGACTGATCGACGCGCTCGAGGCGAACGGCTTCGAGCTGCAGCCCCTTCGCCACTGGGGCGAGCCGACCGTCGCGTTCTCGCCCGAGGAGACGAGGCGGCTCGCCGAGCGCGACCATGACCGGTGGCGCGCCCGGCGTGGCTCGGACGGCTGGCGGTACGGCACCGTGCGCGACGCCCGTCGGAAGGTGACGCCGCAGCTGGTCCCCTGGGACGAGCTGAAGCCCGAGTGGCACGAGTACAACCTCACCCGGGTCCAGGCGATCCCGACGATCCTGGCGCGGACCGGCTTCGAGGTGGCCCGGCACTGAGCATCGATCCCCGGCTGGCGGGCCTGCGGTGCACTAGATGACCCGGAGCCCCGCCAGCCGCGCCGGTGCAGCGCCGACCGGTGGGTCGGGCTACCGTCGGTCGATGGACCGCACGAGCGCCCAGGAGTGGCTCGACCGCTACGTCGCCGCATGGCTCTCCTACGACCGCGACGACATCGCGGCGCTGTTCAGCGCAGACGTCGTCTACCGCTACCACCCCTACGACGAGCCGGTCGTCGGCCGCGACGAGGTGGTCGCGTCGTGGCTGGGTGAGAGCGCGGCTGACGGGGCGTCGACACGTGACGAGCCGGGGACGTACGACGCGCAGTACTCCCTGGTGGCCGTCGACGGGGACACCGTCGTGGCGGCCGGCAGCTCGTACTACCGGGACGAGGCGGGCGGACCGGTCGTGCGGACGTACGACAACTGCTTCGTCATGCGCTTCGACGACGAGGACCGCTGCCGGGACTTCACCGAGTACTACATCCGCCGGCCCTGAGCCGCCACGACCTAGACCAGCTGCTGCACCAGGGTGCCGCGACCCGAGCCGGTCAGCTCGACCGTCGCCAGCGCCCCGTTGACGAGCGTCATCTGCGGCGGCACGTGCCC
>Ga0210113_1000172_pt1 | contig 15241 bp, 14 predicted proteins | sample MayberryNW_Catta_5_FD_185523 | JGI IMG/M metagenome (GOLD analysis project Ga0210113, IMG submission 185523) | Wetland microbial communities from San Francisco Bay, California, USA, that impact long-term carbon sequestration -... | ecosystem: Environmental > Aquatic > Marine > Wetlands ...
CGCCAAGCGGTTGCCGCCGTGGAAACCAATCAGTACTCCCCCGCCACGTCCGTGGCGCTTCAGTTCGCGCGCGCGCTCCAGTGCCGGGTGGAAGACCTTTTCAGCATCAAAAGCGACGGCGAAATCATCCAAGGAGAGCTGTTAGGCTCGCTGCCCAAGGGCGGCAATTTTCGGGCTCAGGTGACTCAGGTCGGCGATCGTGCGTTGATCCGTCCGCTGGACGGGCACGGCGGATTGACCAGCTTGACCGCGAGCGCGGACGGCCTGATCGTTGCGTCGGATTCCCGGCTCAGGCGGGTGAAAGTGAAGCTTCTGAGGGATCTTTCTGCGGTGCGGCGCACAATCGTCATCGGCGGCTGCGACCCGGGGATGTTTATCGCCGCCGAACACGTTGCCAGACACGGCAACGGCATTCTCGCGCCATGGTTCATGGGCAGCGGCACGGCGCTCGGCGCGCTCCGGCGCGGTGAGATTCACGTTGCCGGAATTCACCTTGCCGACGAGCGCTCAGAATCTTGGAAATTAAAGCGCCGAGTCGGCGGCCTCGACTGCATGGTCGTGGCCTTCGCCCACTGGGAGGAAGGCTTTATCGTCCGCCAGGGGAATCCGAAGAAGATCCGCGCCGTCGATGACATCGCGAAACCAAACATCCGCATCGTCAACCGCGAGACCGGCTCGGGCGCGCGCCGCTTGCTCGACCGGGGGCTGCAAGCCGCGGGTATTTCATCGGCGCGGATCAAAGGTTATCGCGACGAAGTGTTAACCCATCTCGAAGTCGCCGCGCGAGTGCAGGCCGGCCTGGCCGACGCCGGGGTCGGCGTTCGCTCCGTGGCAACGATCTGCGGCCTGGGATTCGTTCCGTTGCAGCGCGAGCGCTACGATTTCGTCATTCCAAAAATTCATTATCAATCGCTCCCAGACTTGAGAAATCTGCTGGATGTCATCGTCGGCAAGTCCTTTCGTGCCGAGCTTGAGGCTTTGGGAGGCTACGACACACGAGACACCGGAAAAGTCGTCTAGCTGCATCCATCCCCCCCACGATCGCGAGTAAGATCAACCTGGAGCGATGGAAATGAAGACAGTTCGCCGAATCACAGCCGCAAACTTGGTAAGCCTATTTTGCCTATTCACGTTCATTCCAATGACGGCTCGCGCCAGCGAGATCCTGGTCTCGGCGGCCGCGAGCCTTACGGAGGTGTTGAAAAAAATCAGCAGCGACTACCAGTCAAAATCCCAACACACTGTAAAATTCAATTTCGGCCCTTCGAGCGGCCTGGCCCGGCAAATCGACGAAGGCGCGCCGGCGGATATGTTCTTCTCGGCAGACCTGCCGCAGATGGAGAAACTCGATAAGAGCGGCCGGCTCGAACCGGGCACTCGCAAAAACGTGCTCTCGAATCAGCTCGTGATCATCGTGCCGGCGGACTCCAAACTCAGCTTCTCATCGCCGCAGGATCTATTGAAAAGCGACGTCAAGAGGATCGCACTCGCCGAACCGTCCTCGGTTCCGGTGGGCGTCTACAGCAAGAAATACCTCACTGATGAAGGATTGTGGAACAAGGTCCAAGCGAAAGTGGTTCCGGTGCAAGACGTGCGCGCAACCGTGGCTTCGGTCGAGTCCGCCAACGTCGAAGCCGGATTCGTCTATAAAACCGACGCCGCGGTTTCGAAGAAAGTTAAGATCGTCTACGAAGTCCCGATCGAAAAGGGCCCCAAAATAACCTACCCGGTTGCCCTCGTGAAAGAGTCGAAGCGGAAGAACGCCGCCCGCGATTTTATCAACTACGTCCAGAGCCCTTCCGCAAAAGACGCCTTCAAGAAGTACGGCTTTGTCGTATTGGATTGAGTCCGAGGAACGTGTCCATTCGTGATTTTCTCCCCTGAAACCTGGCAAATCACGATCTTCTCTCTAGCCGTCGGCGTTGCCAGCACCTTGCTGATCCTGCCGTTCGGCATAGTGCTCGCGTGGCTTTTCGCGCGCAAAGAGTGGCCGCTCAAGAGCGCTATCGAAACTGTCGTGCTACTGCCATTGGTCATGCCGCCGGTCTCGACGGGACTGGTTCTGTTGAAAATCTTCGGACGGCGCAGCCCGCTCGGGCAATGGCTCTACGAGCGCGGAATAGAAATCGTCTTCAATTGGAAAGGCGTACTGATCGCCATGTCGGTGATGTCCTTTCCCCTGCTGGTCCGTTCCGTGCGCACCTCATTTACCGAGGTCAACCTCCGGCTCGAGCAGATCGCGGCAACTCTCGGCGCTTCGCCCCTGAGGATTTTCTTCGTCGTCACCATCCCGCTCGCCTATAAAGGTATTGTCGCCGGCGCGCTGCTGGCGTTTTCGCGCGCGCTCGGCGAATTCGGCGCGACTATTTTACTGGCCGGCAATATCCCCGGCCAAACCCAGACGCTGTCGTTGGCGATCTATAATTTCGTGCAATTGGGGAAAGATCCGGAAGCGTACGTGTTGCTCGGCATCACTGTGGCGCTGGCCTTCATGTTCGTGTGGTCCTCTGAGTGGCTGCTGCGCACCGGGAAAAAACTATAACATGCGACTGCGCTGCCACATACCGCTGGCCAACTTCGATCTCGACATCGACACTTCGTTCGAATCGCGGATCACTGCCTTTTTCGGGCCATCGGGTTCGGGCAAAACTACGTTGCTCGACGCCATCGCCGGCTTGCGCGCCATTGCCGACGGCGAGATCGAAATCGGCGGCAGAACACTCTTCTCGTCGGCCCGGAAAATCAATCTTCCACCTCAGCAGAGAGGCATCGGCTATGTGCCTCAAGAAGGCGCATTGTTTCCGCACCTTTCCGTCAGGAAGAATATTCTTTTCGGCGCCGAGCGCGGCGCCGATGCGGGCAACTCGAAACGCATCGGCGTGAATTACGTACTGGATGTGCTGGAGATCACTCATCTCCTGTCGCGGCCCGTCACGAAAATCTCCGGCGGCGAAGCCCAGCGTGTTGCCCTGGCCCGCGCGATCTTATCGCGTCCGCAATTGCTCCTGCTCGACGAGCCGCTCGCCGCGCTCGATATCGGCTTGAAAGAAAGAATCCTTCCCTATCTCGCTCGCGTTCGAGATGAATTTTCCATCCCGATGATTTATGTCACCCACAACGTGACGGAAGTGCTTACACTGGCGGACTGGGTGCTGATGATCCGTCAAGGGAAGCTGATCACTCAAGGCGTTCCCAAAGAAGCCTTACGCTCAGTCAGCGCCATCTCGCAGCTTGCCGACGAGCAATTGGAAAACGTGTTGACGGCGACGTTCATCGAATCTTCTCTCGAAGCCGGCAGATCTCGCGTCCGCTTAGGCTCGGGCGTGGAATTGTTCGTCCCCTACTCTTCCCGTCCGAACGATTCGCTTTGCCAGTTCGGGGTCAGTGCCGACGATATTCTGATCGCAACCCAACGCCCGGCCGGCATCTCCGCCGCCAATGTATTGCCCGGGATTGTTGGTGGAATTGAAAGGTTCAACGGCGAAGCACTGCTAACGGTTCAGGCCGGCGATGAGTTCGTCGTGCGGCTCACTTCATCAGCCGTCGCTCGCCTCGAATTGAAAGAAAAGTTGCCGGTATTCTTGATTATCAAGACTCGCTCTTTCCGGCTGCTCTAGGGTCATTTCAAGACTGGAAAATAAAAGAAATGATGCTATTGCAACCGATCGCACCTGATCCCGGCGCCGTCTTCGGCAGCGCCGAAGATCACGCACCTAAAGGTCCGACCGTCCGGCGCTCTTACCGTGGCGAATGGGCCGTGATCGCTGACAATAAATTGACCGACTTTGATCGATCGCGCTTCGACTCCGCGACTACCGCCGTCGGACGCGAAGGAGTCCAGTGCCAGGCTCAAGAGCCCGCGCGTTGCGGCTTCTTCAACTCGTTGCTCGGGGCCGCTCGGAATGCCTAGCGCCGTGAGCTGCGAGCGAACAACCGGCTTCAAAGCGGCAATCTCATCGTTCATTCGGGAGAGTTCCTCTTTCATTTCTTTGAGGCGGTCGGCGCGCACCGAGGTCTCGCGCATGGTGATGATAAACTCTCTTCTTCTGACGTCGAGATCGACCAGCCGATAAAATTCCGCCGAAGCGCCGACCGTCGCGGTGATGATCAGCTTCAGACTACCGGCCGCGCGCTGGCGCTCAGGCCACCGCGCTGTCGAGCCACCGTGACCCGCCATCTCGCCCTGATATTCGTTCAAACCTGATAGCAGGGTCGCGCCTGGCGTCAACGGCGCCGCGATAGAGCACCCGGAGAGGCAGCACACAAACCATACGTATAATAACGCTCGATGGGCCATAATTTTCCAACATAGCACATCACCGATTTCGCCAGAAGAAAATTTCCCAACCCGGCGCCAAATCTCGTCCCGGTTCAAGGCATTGTGATTCGTGGATGCAATCAGACCGGCGGTTACGTCCAAACGAGCTTTGGGTTACACCGGGCTCAATATTATCGAACAGGAGCAGGACGGCGCGCGTGACCCGCCATTGGCGGTCCATCAGTCATCGGCCAGAACGAACTTTCAGCCGCTCTGGAAACCTCCGAGTATTCCGAAAGGCTTGAACGCAGCACTGCGATTGAACGTCTCGAAGCATTCGAATGATGCCTGGGGTTCCGTGTCCTTCGCACGCCGCGTAACAGTTCGAGAAACTGCTGTGCCAGAAGTGATAAAGGTCGCTTCTTCGAATAAATGATGAAACTTTCGACTTCCAGCTCGAGGCCGCGCACTTTAAGGATTTTGAATTCGCCTGCGTCAATTTCTGCTTTTAGCGAATCCTCGAACGCGAATCCCACTCCCATCTTCTGGCGCACCGCGGCTTTGATAGCCCCCGGCGTGTCACAGCGCATGCCAATTTTGATCGTCCATCCCTGGTTGCGCAACCGTTTCAAAGCGTTCTCGGTGGTCCCCGAAATCCCTCGGCCGCCTCGGACGATCAGCGGCTCCGCCAAAACATCAGAAAGATTTACGATCTTCCGGCGCGCCAGCGGGTGACCTGGCGGCACAAACGCGAGTACCGTTTCGCGCCGCAACGGATCACAAGCCAGATCGGCCAACGAGGACTTCCGGTCCGTCACGGCCAAGTCCATAGTCGATTTCAGAACAAGTCGTTCCAGCTGCTCGGTTGAGGCGGTTCGAAATTCCAACTCGGCTTTCCGATGACGTAGCTGGAAACGTGCTAATAGTGCCGGTAACAGCACGGCCGATGCGCCATAAGTCCCACCGATGCTAAGAACTTTGGGAGCCAGTCTCTCGGATGACAGTTTTGAACCTTCTCCCAGTTTTGCGACCAACGCAAGGATCGGTGTAATGTGGCGCAAAAACGATTGTCCCGCCTCCGTGATCTCAATTCCTCTACTCAATCGACGGTATAACTTCACCCCGTAACTTTGTTCCAATTGTCTTAAATGCTGTGAGATCGAGGGCTGGCTGACCCGCAACACCGCGGAGGCCATGGTCAGGTTGGAGTACTGCGCCACCGCGGCAAAAGATGCCAACTGGTTGAGTGTCATGCCTAGACGGCGAGAGACATCCGCTTCAAACCGGCTTACGCCTCGAAAATCACTGTCAAACCTGGGGCCATTTCGTTTGGCAGCCGAATCGATGTCCTTATCCTGGTTGTGGTCACGCGTCATAGTTGTTCCTTCTGCTGCGCACATGGGCCATTCGGAGCGGCGCTAGAGAATCAAAGTTCGGGCCAAGACACAAGCCCCCCAGTTTGGGGCAAGCACAGGCTCAATCCATTGCTCGCTCGGCAGCTCTGACTGACGTTTCTGACTCGCTCGGCGGATCCAATTTGCATTGGGCCGGTTGACTCCCACTTCCAGCTGTTGGAGAATCCCGCAAAAGACTATCCGACGAGACCAATCAAATGATCACAGCCGACGATCTAAACGGCATTATGGCGATGATGCCGGCATTTACGACCGCGGACGGGAATCGACCGGACGCGACCGCTACCATCGACAGCGATGAGCTGGCGCGTGCGGTGAATAAGTTGATCGGCGATAGCGGAGTTAACGTTCTTACGACTACAGGCAGTTTTGGCGAGTTTCACACGCTCCTGTGGGAGGAGCATAAGAACTTGATCGAAGCCACCGTGGCGGCGGTGAAGAAGCGCGTGCCCTTGTTCGTGGGCTGTACAAACTTGAATCCGCGCGAGGCGATCCGGCAGGCGAAGTTCGCGCAGGAAGCGGGCGCGGACGGCGTGCTGCTCGGCGTGCCGTTCTACTATCAGGCGACCGTCGACAACGCCGTGCAGTTCTACCGGGATGTGGCGGATGCACTGCCCAAAATGGGCGTGATGATATACCACAACCCGACGCACCATCGCGTGACGATTCCGGTCGGAGCGTTCAAGAAAATCACCGAGAAACCCAATATCGTCGCGATGAAAGACAGCCACCGTACGCCGCTTCAGTTCGTCGAGTTATGCAATATCACCAAAGGGAAAATGAGCATTTTCGTCAACCAGACGCAGATGTTTCCTTATTATCAGCTCGGCGCCGCAGGTTGCTGGTCGTTCAATGTTTGGATGGGGCCATCGCCGGTCATAAATTTGCTTGGAGCATGTATAGCCCGGGACTGGGAAACCACGAAGCGAATTTGCCTTGAACTCGACGGCGTCGGCAAAGTCGGCCCAAACATCGGCAATCTTTCGTGGCGCGAAAATGTGTTTAAACTAGCCGTCAACGAGGCGGGTTACTGCACTGCCGGTCCGCTGCGCGCGCCATGGCGCGTCATACCCCAGGAAGTCACAGACAACAGCAAGAAAATCGCCGCGTACTGGAAAGAATTGTGCGAGAAATATCCTTTGCAGAAGGATAGGGCGCGAAAAAGCGCATGATCTAGAGGCTCCGGTTCTTGGAGCCAACCCCAAACGCCGGACGTGAGACCCGAGACACGGTCAAACAAAGCGAAGCGCGACACAAAGATAGAATCCAGGAGAACGGTCAATGAGCGAGAACACACAGAAGATTATCGACGGCGACGGCCACGTGGTCGAAGACATCGCCAGTATCGTCAAATACATGCCCGAAGAGTACGTCGGCAGAAGTTTTTCGGAAGCGCGCGGCAAAAATCCTTTTCCGCCGATCGACCATTTGCATTCCGCCAACCGCCACTTCACGCCGAAGGGTGCTTTCGCCAACGTCGGCCGCGAAGGCTGGGAACTTTTTCTCGAAGACGTGGGCATCGGCACTACGGTTCTCTATACCAGCGCGGGTCTCGCCTTCGGAAAGATCGTCAGCCGCGACTGGGCGATCGAGCTGGCACGCGCCTACAATAACTGGATGCACGATACCTATACGTCAAAAAGCCCGCGCTTTAAGGCGATGGGCCTGATTCCGCTGCAAGAACCCGCCGAAGCCGTCATCGAGCTGCGCCGGATCGTGCGCGATCTCGGATTTTGCGGCGCGATGCTGCCTTCGATGGGCGTCAACATGCCGCACCTGGGGTCGCAGAAATACTGGCCCATTTACGGCGAGGCCGAGCGGCTCGGCTGCGCGATCGCGATTCACGGCGGCGCCCATGAGAATCTTTTGATGGACGACACGAGCCCTTATGCCGTCGCCAATGCGCTCGGCCACCCGATGAGCCAGATGATCTGCTTTGCCGGCATCATCTTCAACGGCGTCTTCGATAAATTTCCAGGCTTGCGCATGGGGTTCATGGAAGCGGGCTGCGCCTGGCTGCTCACCTGCATGGAACGTTTCACTGGATCCTGGGAAAGCCACGTGCAGTACGATCCGCGCGGCCGTTTCCTGCAGCTGAGGAAGGGTGAAAAGATTATCGACTATATCCTGCGCCACATCGACGACGGCCGCATCTTCGTCGGATGTGAAGGCGAAGAGCTGAGCATTGCCGAGGCGGTGCGCATCACCGGCAACAAACCGTACGTGTTCTCCACCGATTACCCGCACGAGGTTGACGCGCAAACGTGCAAGCACGAACTACAAGAGCTGCGCGAGAACCCGCAGCTCAGCGTCGGCGACAAAGACGCCATCCTGTTCGGCAACGCGCGGAGGTTTTATCGACTGACTCAGTGAGTCTCGGGTTTAGAGTTTAGCGTCTCGGGCCGATGCCAACCCTGGACTCTAGACGCGAGACCCGAGACTTGATCATACGAAGCGGAAAGCGCACGGAAGGAAAGATTCCCGGGAGAAAACCGATGAATAACAAGAAGCACAAAATCATCGACGGCGACGGGCACGTGGTGGAGGATCATGGGGCGATCGCGGCGCGAATGCCGCAGCAGTATCGCGACCGCTTCGGCTCAAGCCGCAGCCCCTACCCGCCCAACGATCACTTGCATGCGGCCAATGCGCATTTTTTACCGCCCGGCGCCTTCGCCAAGGTCGGCCGTGAGGGCTGGGTCGACTTCATGGAAGACGTCGGGCTTGCGAGTGCGGTGCTTTATCCCACCAATGGACTGTCTTTCGGCCGTGTCGTCAGCTTGGACTGGGCGATAGAGCTTGCTCATGCATACAATGAATGGATGCATGACGAGTATCTGAGCAGGAGCAGCCGGTTTCAGGCATTGGGCTTGGTACCATTGCAGGAGCCGGCGGAGGCCGTGAAAGAATTGCGGCGCATCATCAAAGACCTCGGCTTCTGCGGCGCCATGCTGCCGAGCACCGGAGTCATGGGAGCGCAGAATCATCTCGGTGACGACCGTTACTGGCCGATCTACGAGGAAGCCGATCGTCTCGAATGCTGCATCGGCATCCACGGCGGCGTGCACGACCATATGGGACTGGACGATATGACGCCCTATGCCCCGGTAAACGCGCTCGGCCATCCCTTCGGTCAAATGGTCAATTTTGCCGGGATTTTATTCAATGGAGTCTTCGACAAATATCCCAAGGTCCGCTTCGGATTCATGGAGGCCGGCGCCGGGTGGTTCGTCAACTGCATCGAGCGCTTCGAGCGCGCCTGGAACAGCCACGTGCAGTACGATCCCCGGGGGCGCTTCTTAAAGCTGCGCGAAAACGAATCGATCACCGACTACATCAAACGACACGTGGACGAAGGCCGCATCTACGTCGGCGTCGAGGGCGATGAGCTGACCTTGCCTTTCGCCGTCAGTGTTGTCGGCAACAGGCCGTTTATATTCTCGTCGGACTTTCCCCACGAAGTGAATAACGACACCTGTAAAGCGGAGCTGGCGGAACTGGACGAAAACACGCGCCTCACGGACCATGACAAAGACGCGGTGCGCTACCGCAACGCCGAACGCTTCTACGGTCTGGCGAGCGATTGAGCCGGACGCCGCTCAAACTACCACATAGATGGTTCGATGGACGACCGCCGGTCGGCCATACATTTTTTGTGTCCTTTGCGCTCTTTAGGGTCAAATCTCTCCGGTCTCTTCTTCGACGGAGTGACGCCCCGCTGGCGCGGGACCCCAGCGCACCGGCCATTGCCGCGCATGAGAAGATGGCGGCAACCCGGCTCCTCAATGTGCTTGATCGGAGAGGCTGTTCTTAAAGACTAAGTTGTGAATAGGAAAACCGATAGATCGAGACCGGGAACGCGGTGTATCAAACGGCCTCTCTGCGGCACGACCACTTTTTAATTGGACTTTTTTCTCGAAACGTTAGAATTCTTCAACAACCAGTTCTCAAGCTGTTTTCTCTTAAACCGCCACTGATTACCCACCTTGAATGCCGGAAGCTCCTTATCCGCCAATAAACGGTAGACCGTGAATTTATCCACATTCAAATATTTCGCCACTTGTTCGAGCGTGAGCAACTGTTCGGGCATACACCCTTTTCCTTACATTTAGGTCAGCCTTGGCAACTGTAAAGTTCTTTTACAACAGGCATTTTACCGTCCCAATCGCCGGAATTGAGGAGCCTTCAATAGATCAATTGCGAAAGAATAGCAAGCGCAACAGTCAGGTCAAGAATTGTCGATCAGCCGCGAAGACCGGAAGGAACAATTGTGATCTTTGGAGCGAGTTTCGCGTGAGAAAGCAAACCGCTCACTATGGATGGAATTACTTCACGGCGCAGATCGTGATCTCGACCATCGTTCCGGGCGTGAGCACTGCGCCGACCGCGGTTCGCGTCGGTAAATTTGACCGGTCAACCCAGGCCATCCAGGCTTCGTTCATTTCATCTTTGAGGCTGGCGTCGGCCATATAGACCGTCGCGCTGAGAATGCGCGATTTGTTCGTGCCCGCCTTGGCAAGCACCGTGTCGATCTTTTGCAGCACCTGCGCGGTTTGGCCTTTCATGTCGAGGGACTTATCGTCCGCGACTGCACCTGAAAGAAATACCAGATCGCCGAATACTGCGGCGCTGCAGTTCCACTCGCGCGGGTTGATTCGTTGAATGTCCATGTTTGCCTATCTCCTTACATTCAGATGTCCGTCTCTATCCAGTCGCTAAATCTCCGGTCTATGCTCGTACCATTTCATATGTTGTTGATAGCTGTATCCGGCGCGCAAGACGGTGACTTCGTCGAACGGCTTGCCGACGATCTGCAAGGCGATCGGCAGATTATTTTCCGAAAACCCGCAAGGCACCGACAGCGTCGGTACCCCGGTTAAATTAAATGGGCCGTGATACTCGGGCACGACGTGCTTGAAGAGCGTATCGATCGGTCCCACGTCTTTCATTCTTGGCGCCGGACCCGCCTGATTGGGTAACGCCAGGCAATCGACTTTTTGAAAGACTTGCGCCAGCTCGCTGCGGCAGCGGCTGCGGATACGTTGCGCTTGAATGTAATCGGCGGAGCCTGTGAGCAGGCCCAAGTAAATCCGTGCGCGCCGCTGTGGTGCGCCGGTTTTTAGAACCTCGCCCGCCGCATTTTTGTGCGCCGCCCAGAACTCGTTGTAGTAAATAACCGCATTGGCGATAGTCGCCAAATGCAAGGTCGGCACGTTGACATCTTGGACGCGCGCTCCCAGCGACCTCAGTTGATCGATTGCCTCATCGACCCGTTTGAGAACGATCGCATCAGTGCGCGGCGCGCACTCGTCGATATAGGCGCGCGGCACGCCGACCACCATGTCCTTCACGTCTTCGCGCAGCGCGGCCGTGTAATCGATTACCGGGACGTTGCTCGATGTCGGATCCCGCGGGTCATGACCGGCGATCGCGTTGAGCATATGCGCCAGGTCTTCGACGACCCGCGCGATCGGCCCGCAGTGATCGAGCGACCAGCTGAGCGGCGCCAAACCATAACGGCTCACGCGCCCGTAGGTTCCCTTTAAACCGGCGAGCCCGCAGAACGCCGCCGGATTGCGGATCGAACCCGCGGTGTCTTCGCCGAGCGAGCCGAGACAGAGCCCGCCCGCTACGGCGGCACCCGAGCCCGTGCTCGATCCGCCGGTGATATGCTCCGTGTTCCATGGATTCCGCGGCGCAGGCAAGTCGGCGTCGGGCATGCTGCTCATATGCAGCTTGCCCATCATGACTGCGCCGGCATCGCGCAGCTTGCGCACGGCCGTCGCGTCCCCCACTCCTTCAGTGAACTGACGAATACGCGCCGGCGCGCCCGCAACGTCAAGTTGGTCCTTAACCGCGATCGGAATGCCGTGCAGCGGCCCTCTCCAGTTGCCTTTCGCAATCTCCATCTCGGCCGTGCGCGCCTCCTGCATGGCGCTATCCGCCATTAAATGAATATAGGCGTGCAGCTTGCCATCGACGGCAGCGATGCGGTCGAGAACGGCTTTCGTCAACTCGACCGGCGAGAGCTTGCGGTCTTTGATGAGTTGCTGCGCTTCATGGATCGACAGGTAATACAGCGGTTTCTCAGCTACGGCCATGGCGAGCCTCCTTGTCTGGGTTGCGAATTGCACCTTCCGACAAAGCAGATTTTCGCGGAATCTAGGATGTCTGGCGCACTGTCGTCGTTTGTCCGTCTGAGCGGAACGATCTGCCTGTCACTTCCCCGTCCATTCCGGCCGGAACACCGGCGCCAACTCTTCCGCGCCGAGGTTCACGGAGTGGAGTTGCTTCAAGTTCTCCATATACAGATCGATGATCTCGCTGAACTGTTCCAGATCACCGGGCTTCGGCTCCAGCCCTTCCCGCTTCATAACCGCCAGCAGGTTTTCTTCGATTAATTTATTCATCGTGAACTCCGCTCCAACCGAGCTAAATCCGGCCGCTCCCGCCTGAAAATATGAAACACCCTACGACTTCACCATGGCCTCAGACAAACATATCCCCTCCTAGCGCGGCTGTGTGATCACGTCGACGACTGCCGGTTTGCCGCTTTCAACAATCGCAATTGCCTTGTCCAACGTCGGTCCAAGCTGATCAGGTTCCGTGATCGGACCAAAGCCGTCGACGTGAAGCGCGCGCGAAATCGCCGCCAGGTCCGGCGCCGGTTCCTCGATCCGGATGCCGATGCCTTTATTTTCTACCGGCCGCTGGCGCCAGCGCGCCATGCGCTCCTGGTGTTCTTCATCGTTGTAATAAGAGCGGTTGTTCAGCACCACGACCAGCAGCGGAATCTGATACTTCGCCGCCGTCCAGAGCGCGTTTGAGGTCATCAGAAAATCGCCGTCGCCGAGAATGCCTACGCACAATCTGCCGCTCTCCTTAAAGCCGAGCGCCGCGCCGATGGAAGACGGCAGGCCGTAGCCCACGCCGCCGCCGCGGCCGCCGCCCATGCCGTGCGCCGGCTCGGTGACTTCGATGACTTCACGCCAGCGCCGTCCATGCGACGACACCAGCGCCCACGACTTACCCTGGACGCGTTTGTTGATCTCGCTGAAAAAACGGGCCTGTGAAATCGGTTTCTCATTCCAAGTCTTTTCGATCCACTCCTGGCTTTTTTTCCGGGTCTCGCGATAGATCGACTCCACTTTGGTGCGCCGCTCCTGCACCTGGCGCCCTGATTCTTTATTGGCGCCGAGACGCTCGCGCACCTGCTCGAGCAATTGCGGCAAGACAACCGCCGTATCGGCAGCCATTGGGATCTGCACGGGCAAGAGCCACATGTTATCGCTCACCCAGCTCTGCCGCTCGAGGTCGAGTAAAGTCATGTGAATAACCTTGCAGCTCGGTGAAATGACCGGTGCAAAATTGCCGCGCTCGCGCACAGACGGCCCGAGCGGCACACCCAAGCTCGGAACGTCGAGCGCCAGCACGACGTCGGCGCCGCGCAAGGCCTCTTCGCGAGCATTGGTAAGATTCAGCGGGTGGGTGCTCGGAAAAGCGAAACGGCCGTCGGAATCGACGACCGGCGCGCCCAAAGCTTCGGCCAAATCCAACATCGGCGGCAACGCTTTCGGGTTGCGTCCCACTTCGCCGGCCACGATCACCGGCCATTGCGCCTCCGCGAGCAAGCGCGATGCGCTGCGCAGCGAATCCGGATTGGCTCCGGGTCCGGCGGGTGGTCGGAAGAATTGCGCGCGCGGCACAACCATCGGCTTTTCGATCTTCGCCTCTTGCACGTCGGTATCGAGGCAGATATACACCGGCCCTTTCGGCTCGGTCATGGCGATCCGGTACGCTTTTAAAAAAGATTCCGCGACAGCGTCCACCGAGTTCGGCTGATCGTCGAACTTGACATAATCGCGCACGGCATTGCCTTGCACCAAAGCTGTGTGCACCCAGTCGGTGGAGCGCCGGTTCGTGGTGTCCTGCGGGCCGCCGCCGCCGAGATTGAGGATCGGCGTTCGATCACACCAGGCGTTGAAGATCGCCATGCTGGCGTGCTGCAGTCCGACGATATTGTGCAGCCCTGTCGCCATGATCTCGCCGGTCGCTCGCGCGTAGCCGTTGGCGATCGCCACGGCAATCTCTTCGTGCGTGCACATGATCAGCTCGGGACCTTTGCCGGACTCGAAATTCACCAGTGAATCGTGCAAACCTCGATAGCTGGCGCCAGGATTGAGCGCGATATATTTGATCCCCAGCTCGCGCAACATCTCGGCCATCAGGTCAGAGCCGTATCGCGCGTTGCTCTTTCGGCCGATCCCGGCCGCCCAAACTTCAGGTGTTCCCTTCGACTGTTCCGCCACCGTTCATTCCTCCATTTCCTGGTAACAGATTAAGAAAAACAGCTGGTCTTACCACGAAGGCGCGAAGTTCACGAAGAACTGGATGTAGGGCCGGGGTTCAAACCTGCCCCTACAAAAACCTTCGTGCTTCGTGGTGAACTCTTCGCCGGATTCATCGTCCCAGCCGGTCCAAGGTCGCGACGTAATCGCGCACGCCGCGTTCGACATCGTAGGCCGGCTCGTAGCCGAGGCTTCTTTCCGCTGCGCCAATGTCGAAGACGCAATAGCTCTGCTTGCTGCGGCCCAATTGACTCGGCCCGGGCCCCAATTGAATTTTGTGATCAGGAAATAGCTTCGCCGCAGCGTTCAAAAAATCCCGCGGCGTGGAAGCCGTCCCCGTCCCTATGTTGAATGTCCAGTCACTCGCGCTCGGCGCTTTGAGCGCCAAATAAACCGCCCGCCCCACGTCGCCAACGTACATGGCGTCGTTCAGCTGGTCACCGCCTTGCGCGATTATCCATGGCTCGCCGCTGCGCGCCTTTTCGATGAGCTGTCCGTAAAATGACAGGGGCCCGTGGCGCGCTTCTTTGCCCGGACCGTAGATCGACACGAAGCGTAGCGCGATAAATTCGATGCCGTAAGTCTCGCGGTAATAGCGGCCGAGTTCCTCGCAACAAACTTTGATCGAGCCGTACAGATCAGCAGGGCGCTTCGGGAAATCCTCGCGTACCGGCTTACAAGTTGGCGGGGCGTACTCGCCGGCGATCTCACCGTACGCCGCCTTGGAACTGGTGAACACCACGCGACGAATCTTTTTCGCCCGCGCCACTTCTAGAACATTGATCGTGCCATCGACACCGACTTTGACAGCCAGCCGAGGATCGGCTTCAGCGGGCTCGGGCATCAACGCCGCCAAATGCGCGATATGGGTGACTTGATAATCGTCCACGGTTTTTTCCAACCCGGCCGGGTCACAGATATCGCCGATCACGATGTCGACATGATCTTTGACGTCGGCCATCAAGCTCAGATCCATTCGATTATCCATCAACACCGGCCGTAACCCGTCTTGCACCATCAGACGGGCGGTGACTGCGCCATTGACACCGAGACCACCGGTAATCAGCACTTTCATCATCGGCTCCCTTTTTGCGCGGAAACTTTCTTCTAACCGGTTTCGCACGGTTTTGTCTAGCGCGGAAGAACAGTTTCTGGTTCATGGTTCCTAGTTTCTAGATGAAGCCCCATCCGCGGAATCTTAGGATCACGACGCCAGGATG
>Ga0210113_1000174_pt1 | contig 15179 bp, 15 predicted proteins | sample MayberryNW_Catta_5_FD_185523 | JGI IMG/M metagenome (GOLD analysis project Ga0210113, IMG submission 185523) | Wetland microbial communities from San Francisco Bay, California, USA, that impact long-term carbon sequestration -... | ecosystem: Environmental > Aquatic > Marine > Wetlands ...
ACGGCATGGACGCGGGTTTCGGCATGCCCAGAGGCGTTCCTCTCTTTCAGAGGCTCTCGGGAATCTGCTATGGTAAGACTCATATTTTCGGTAAGAGACAACAGCAAGTAACGGAAGGAGCAAGCTCGGATGGCAAAGACCATCGGCATCGATCTCGGCACGACGAACTCCTGCATGGCCGTGCTCGAGGGCTCGGAGCCCACCGTCATCCCGAACGCGGAAGGCGGGCGCACGACCCCGTCCGTGGTCGCGTTCGGCCGTGACGGCCAGCGGCTCGTCGGCTCGCCGGCCAAGCGCCAGCAGGTCACGAACCCGATGAACACGATCTTCTCGATCAAGCGGTTCATGGGCCGCAAGTTCGACGAGGTCTCGGAGGAGATGAAGATCGTCCCGTACGGGGTCGTGGAGGGCCCGAACGGCGACGTCCGCGTGCAGGCGGAGGGGAAGGACTACCCGCCGCAGGAGATCTCCGCGATGATCCTGCAGAAGCTCAAGCAGGACGCGGAGTCGTACCTGGGCGAGCCCGTGACGGACGCGGTCGTCACCGTCCCCGCCTACTTCAACAACGCCCAGCGCGAGGCGACCAAGGACGCCGGCAAGATCGCCGGCCTCAACGTGCTGCGGATCATCAACGAGCCGACCGCGGCCGCGCTCGCCTACGGCCTCGACAAGGAGGGGGCCGAGCACACGATCCTCGTCTTCGACCTCGGCGGCGGCACGTTCGACGTCTCCGTGCTCGAGCTCGGCGAGGGCGTCTATCACGTGAAGGCGACGAACGGCGACAACCACCTCGGCGGCGACAACTTCGACAAGGCGGTCGTCGACTGGATGATCGCGGAGTTCAAGCGCGACCAGGGGATCGACCTCGGTCAGGACCCGATGGCGCTCCAGCGCCTGTACGAGGCCGCCGAAAAGGCGAAGGTCGAGCTGTCGTCCACGATGACGACGCAGATCAACCTCCCGTTCATCACGGCGACTCCGGAGGGGCCGAAGCACCTCGACCTCCAGCTCACGCGGGCGAAGCTCGACGAGCTGACGCACGCGCTGCTCGAGCGGACGGTCGAGCCGACGAAGCAGGCGCTCGCGGACGCAGGGATCGGCGCGTCCGACATCGAGCACGTCGTCCTCGTCGGCGGCATGACGCGCATGCCGGCGGTGCAGGAGAAGGTCAAGGGGCTGATCGGGAAGGACCCGCACAAGGGCGTCAACCCCGACGAGGTCGTCGCCGTCGGCGCAGCGATCCAGGGCGGCGTGCTGAAGGGCGACGTCAAGGACGTGCTCCTGCTCGACGTGACCCCGCTGTCGCTCGGCATCGAGACGAAGGGCGGCGTGTTCACGAAGCTCATCGACCGGAACACGACGATCCCGACCCGCAAGTCGGAGGTCTTCACGACCGCTGAGGACAACCAGCCGTCCGTCGAGATCCACGTCGGCCAGGGCGAGTCGGAGATGATCGGCTTCAACAAGACCCTCGGTAAGTTCCAGCTCGTCGGCATCGCGCCGGCGCCGCGCGGGATGCCGCAGATCGAGGTCTCGTTCGACATCGACGCGAACGGGATCATCAACGTGTCCGCGAAGGACCTCGGCACCGGCAACGAGCAGCAGATCCGGATCGAGGGCGGTTCCGGCCTCAGCGAGGAGGAGGTCGAGCGCATGGTCTCCGACGCCGAGTCGCACGCGGGGGAGGCGCACCGGCTCCGTGAGCTCGCCGACGCCCGGAACGCCGGCGAGGCGCTCGCCTACCAGACCGAGCGCACGCTCGCGGAGCATCGCGACAAGCTGGAGGAGGCGGACGCGTCCACGATCGAGGGCCGGGTCATGGAGCTCCGGCAGGCGGTCGAGGGCTCGGACGTCGCGGACATCCGCGCGAAAACGGATGCGCTCCAGGAGGCGTCCCGCTCGCTCGCCGACGCCGTCTACGCGCAGGCCTCCGCCCAGGCGGCCTCGCAGGCCACCGGCAACGGCGCCGCGGCCGAGGACGAGGTCGTCGAGGACGCGGACTTCGAGGTCCTCGACGAAGAGGAAGCGGCGAGGTCGTGACGCAGCGGAAGGAAGGGGTGGAGTCGGTCGAGGCCGACTCCACCCGGCTCGACGACGAGCGCATCGCCGCCCTCGAGGCCGAGCGGGACGAGTACCTCGATCTCCTGCAGCGAAAGCAGGCGGAGTTCGAGAACTTCCGCAAGCGGGTGGCGCGCGACCAGGAGCGCCTGGTCGCGCACGCGCACGAGCGGCTCGTCCGCGAGCTCCTGCCGGTGCTCGACGACCTCGAGAGGGCGGCGAAGCCGCCTGTCCGCGATAGCGGACCAAGGGAGGGGGTTCGGGGGAACCGTGTGGAGGTTCCCCCGACGGGCGACGACCAGGCAGACCTTCGCTCGCAGTTGGACGCGGTCCTCGACGGCGTGAAGCTCGTCGAGCGGTCGCTACGCGCGGCCCTCGAGAAGGAGGGTCTCGTCGAGATCGAGACCGACGGGCCGTTCGACCCGCACGTCCACGAGGCCGTCCTCGCACAGCCCCGTGAGGACGCGGAGTCCGGCGCGGTCGTGGACGTCCTCCAGCGCGGCTATCGCCTCGGCGACAAGGTCGTGCGGCCGGCGCGCGTGATCGTGGCGGAGTGAGCAGCTAGTGGCCACCCGCAGCCCGTACGAGGTGCTCGGCGTTCCGAAGACGGCGCCGGACGACGAGATCAAGAAGGCGTACCGAAAGCTCGCCCGCGAGTACCACCCGGACCGGAACCCGGGCGACACGGATGCCGAGGAACGGTTCAAGGAGGTGCAGTCCGCGTACGACACGCTGCGCGACCCGGAGAAGCGCCGCGCCTACGACAGCTTCGGCACCGCCGGGCCGGGCGGCTTCCCGGGCGGAGGCCCGGGAGGCGTGCGGTTCGAGGAGTTCGACCTCGGCGACCTCGGCGACCTGCTGGGCGGCATGTTCGGCGGCGGCGCCCGGCGCCAGGGCGCGCGTGAGCCGATCCGCGGCGACGACCTCGAGACGCGGGTGCGGATCTCGTTTGCGGACTCGCTCGAGGGCGTGCAGGTACGCGTGCCGGTCGAGGCCGAGTCCGTGTGCCACGTCTGCCACGGGACCGGCGCGGAGCCGGGCACGTCCCCGATCGTCTGCCCCCAGTGCGGCGGCCGCGGCGTCGTGTCCGACTCGCAGGGGCTCTTCGCCTTCTCGCAGCCGTGCCCGCGCTGCCAGGGGAACGGCGCGATCGTGGAGAAGCCGTGTAAGAACTGCCGCGGCAGCGGCCGCGAGCGGACGACGAAGCGCTACGCGGTCAAGGTCCCCGCGGGCGCGCGAAGCGGGACGCGGATCCGGCTGAAGGGGAAGGGCGAGGCCGGCCGGAACGGCGGCCCTGCGGGCGACCTCTACGTGGTCGTCGACGTCGAGCCCTCTCCGCTCTTCGAGCGCCGCGGCGCCGATCTCGTGCTGGACGTCCCCGTCACGTACGCGGAGGCGGCCCTCGGCGCGAAGGTCGAGATCCCGACTCCGGGCGGGCCGGTCGCGCTCAAGGTGCCGGCCGGGACCGAGAGCGGCAAGCTCCTGCGCGTGAAGGGCCGGGGCGCCCCGCAGCTGAAGGGGAACGGTCGCGGTGACCTGCTCGCGCGCGTGCGAGTGACCGTGCCGACGAAGCTGACGAAGGCGGAGAAGGAGGCGCTCGAGGGGTACCAGAAGGTCTCTCGGGAGCGCCCGCGCGAGAGGGTGTTCAGCCCGTGACCTCGGGGAGGACCTGGTGGATCGCCGGGCTCGCGCTCGGTGTCGGCTTCGTGTTCATCAACCTGGTCGAGCTCGCATTCGTCGAGGGCGACGCGACCCGTGACCTGGTCGGGGTCGCGCTCGGCGGCGTCATGATCGCGGCCGCGGTGGCGCGGCTGCGCGGCTGGCAGGGGCTGCAGCGCTGATGCCGGACCGCCCCCGGTACATGATCTCCGTCGCGGCCGAGCTCGTCGGCATGCACCCGCAGACGCTCCGCCTGTACGAGGCGAAGGGCCTCGTGCAGCCGTCGCGGACGCCCGGCGGGACCCGGCTCTACTCCGACCGGGACGTCGAGCGGCTCCGGCTCGTCCAGCGGCTGACGACCGAGCTCGGGCTCAACCTCGCCGGCGTCGAGCAGGTGCTGCGCCTACAGGACGAGCTGGGTCGGGCATATGCGCGGCTGGAGCGCCTCGAGCGCGAGCTTCGCGCAGAGATCGCCGCGGTTCACCGCTCGTACAAGCGCGAGCTCGTCGTCTACTCGCCGTCGCAGCACCCCGTGAGGAGGGCCTAGCCCATGGACTTCCAGAAGCTGACGCTCAAGTCGCAGGAGGCGGTCGCCGCCGCGCAGGAGCTCGCGCGCCGGAACGGCAATCCCGAGCTGACGCCCGACCATCTCCTGCTCGCGCTGCTCGACCAGGAGCTCCCGCGCACGCTCGTCGACCGCTCCGGCTACGGGACCGGGGAGCTGCGGGCGGAGGCCGAGGCGCGCCTGCGCAATCAGCCGAGCGTCTCCGGCGGCAACGTGCAGCCCCAGCCAGCGGCCGGCTTCCGGCGCGTGCTGGACCGTGCATTCGAGGAGATGCGCGAGCTCGGCGACGAGTTCGCATCGGTCGAGCACCTCCTGCTCGCGCTCGACGTCGTCCCGCGCGACGCGCTACTGGGCGCGCTGCAGGAGGTCCGCGGCGGGCAGAAGGTCACCTCGCAGGACCCGGAGGGCACCTACCAGGCACTCGAGAAGTACGGGCGCGACCTCACCGCCCTCGCGGAAGCCGGGAAGCTCGACCCGGTCGTCGGCCGCGACGAGGAGATCCGGCGCGTGATCCAGGTCCTCTCCCGCCGCACGAAGAACAACCCGGTCTTGATCGGCGAGCCCGGCGTGGGGAAGACCGCGATCGTCGAGGGGCTGGCGCAGCGGATCATCGCCGGGGACGTCCCCTCTGGGCTCGAGGGGAAGCGGGTCTGGGCGCTCGACATCGGCTCGCTCCTCGCGGGCTCGAAGTACCGGGGCGAGTTCGAGGAGCGGCTCAAGGCCGTCCTCGGGGAGATCCAGAACGCCGCGGGCGAGATCGTCCTCTTCATCGACGAGCTGCACACGATCGTCGGCGCGGGCGCAGCCGAGGGCGCTGTCGACGCGGCGAACCTGCTGAAGCCGATGCTGGCGCGCGGCGAGCTGCGCGCGGTCGGCGCGACGACGCTGGACGAGTACCGGAAGCACATCGAGAAGGACGCCGCGCTCGAGCGCCGCTTCCAGCCCGTCCTCGTCGGACAGCCCTCGGTGTCAGACACCATCGCCATCCTGCGCGGCCTCAAGGAGCGCTACGAGGCGCACCACGGCGTCGAGATCAGGGACTCCGCGCTCGTGGCCGCCGCGGTGCTCTCCGACCGGTACGTCTCGGACCGGTTCCTGCCGGACAAGGCGATCGACCTCGTCGACGAGGCGGCGTCGCGTCTGCGCATGGAGATCGACTCCTCGCCCGTCGAGCTCGACGAGGCCGAGCGCCGCGTGCGGCAGCTCGAGATCGAGCTCGCGGGGATGGCGAACGAGTCGGACGAGGTGCGCGACCCGCTCGAGCGCGAGCTCGCCGAGGCGAAATCCGTCCGGGACGAGCTCGCGGCGCGGTGGTCGCGCGAGAAGGAATCGCTGCAGCGCGTCGCCGAGATCAAGCGGGAGCTCGACGAGCTGCGCATGGAGGCCGAGCGCGAGGAGCGGCAGGGCAACCTCGCCCGCGTCGCCGAGATCCGCTACGGGCTCCTCCCCGCGCTCGAGCGCGAGCTCGTCGAGCGCGAGGAGCCGAGCGCGGCGCCGATGGTGAAGGAGGAGGTCGACGAGGACGACATCGCCGCCGTCGTCGCGTCCTGGACCGGCATCCCGGTCACGCGCCTGCTCGAGGGCGAGGTGGAGAAGCTCATCCACATGGAGGAGCGCCTCCACCAGCGCGTCGTCGGGCAGGACGCTGCGGTCGAGGCCGTCTCGAACGCGCTGCGCCGGGCGCGCTCCGGCCTGCAGGACCCAGACCGGCCGATCGGCTCGTTCGTCTTCCTCGGGCCGACCGGAGTGGGGAAGACCGAGCTCGCGCGCGCGCTCGCGGAGTTCATGTTCGACGACGAGCGCGCGATGGTGCGGCTCGACATGTCGGAGTACCAGGAGCGGCACACGGTCGCCCGGCTCGTCGGCGCGCCGCCCGGCTACGTCGGCTACGAGGAGGGCGGTCAGCTGACCGAGGCCGTGCGCAGGCGGCCGTACGCGGTGCTCCTCCTCGACGAGATCGAGAAGGCGCACGCGGAGGTCTTCGACGTCCTGCTGCAGCTGCTGGACGACGGGCGCTTGACCGACGGCCAGGGCCGGACGGTCGACTTCCGCAACACCGTCGTGATCATGACCTCGAACATCCGCTCTGCGGACGACCTGCGCGAGCGCTTCCGGCCCGAGTTCCTGAACCGGATCGACGAGGTCGTCACCTTCGAGGCGCTGACGCGGGAGCAGCTCTCCGAGATCGTCGAGCTGCAGCTCGGTCGGCTGCGGGAGCGGCTCGCCGAGCGGAAGCTCTCGCTCGAGGTCACCGACGCGGCCAAGGAGCTCCTCGCGGAGGAGGGCTGGGATCCGGCGTACGGCGCCCGCCCGCTCAAGCGCGCGATCCAGCGCTTGCTCGAGAACCCGCTGGCCCTGCGGCTGCTCGACGGCGACTTCGCCGAGGGCGACACCGTGCGCGTGGACGCGGAGGACGCCGAGCTTGCCTTCGAGCGAGCCGCGGTCGCGGTCACCGCGGTCTAGGGGACGCTGTCGAAGAACTCGGCGCCGCCCTGCTCGGGCGGGGCGCCGTAGATGAAAAGGACGAGGTCGTCGCCGCCGGCATTCCGGAGCTGGAGGGCCGTCCCCGGCTGCACGACGAGGACGCCGCCGCGCGGAACCTCGTGCCGTTCGGGCGGCTCGCCGAGGTCGACGGTCAGCGTGCCGTCGAGCACGACGAACACCTCCTCCTGCACGTTGTCGGCATGCCGCCGCCCGTGCGTGCCGGGCGGGTAGCGCCAGAGGTTGGCGCGGGACCGGGTCATCGAGTCGGACAGGCGGGCGACCGTGCGCGGGTCGTCGTCGCCGCGCGGCACCCACTCGAGCTCGTCCTGGCGGAAGATCGTGTAGCCCACCGTCGCGAGTATCCCGTATCGGCGGCAGCAGGGGCTCTGGTAGCGGCTTGTGCGCAGACGTACGATGGCCTGCGCCGATGCAAGGAGCCATCTTCGGCCGCGACAGAGAGCTCGCGTCGCTCGCCGAGTTCGCCGCCGGCGTCTCGGACGGGGCGTCGGCGCTCGTCCTCGAGGGCGACGCGGGCATGGGCAAGACGACGCTCTGGGAGGCGGCGATCGAGGATGCGCGCGAGCGCGGGCTCCTCGTGCTGCGCGCCCGTGCCGCCGAGGGCGAGCTCGCGCTCTCGTTCTCTGGCCTCGGCGACCTCCTCGACCCGGTGCTCGAGGAGGCCCTCGCTCCGCTCCCCTCCGCCCAGCGGGGAGCGCTCTCCCGCGCGCTCCTGCTCGGCGACGACGAGGGCGCGGTGCCAGATCCGCACGCCGTGGGCGTGGCGGTGCTGAACGCCCTGCGCGGGCTGGCAGGCGAACGCCCCGTCCTCGTAGCAGTCGACGACGTCCAGTGGCTGGACACGGCGTCGGCGGGCGCGCTCGTGTACGCGGCGAGACGGCTCGGCGACGAGCTCGTCGGCGTGCTGCTCGCGCGCCGGACCCCGCTCGAGAGCTCGCTCGCGACGGAGCTGCGGCGGTCGTTGCGTCCCGGTCGTTTCTCGGAGCTCGCGGTCGGGCCGCTCGATCCGTCCGCGCTCCACCGGGTCGTGCAGGGCGATCTCGACGTCGCCTTGCCTCGCCCCCTGCTCGTGGAGGTGCACGGCGCCTCGGGAGGCAACCCCTTCTACGCGCTCGAGATCGTCCGCACGCTGCGGCGGCAGAGCGCGTCGGTCGAGGCGGGGCAGCCGCTTCCGGTGCCCGAGTCGCTCCACGAGCTCGTGCACGACCGGCTGCTCGCCCTTCCGCCCGAGAGCCGCGACTTCCTCCTGGCGGCGGCGGCGCACGCGCACCCGACGGTCACGGTGACGGAGCAGGCGTCGGGGATCGATCGCCGGACCGGCCTCGGGCCGGCGCTCGACGCGGGCATCGTCGAGCTCGACGGAGCCCGCGTCCTCTTCACGCACCCGCTGCTCGCGGCGGGCGCCTACGAGACGGCCGACCCCTTGCGCCGGGCGGGGGTCCACGCCCGGCTCGCCGAGCTCCTCGAGGATCCCGAGGCGCGCGCTTGGCAGCTCGCGGCGGCGGTCGACGAGCCGGACGACGCAGTCGCCGCCGCGCTCGAGGACGCCGCGCGGCACGCTCGCTCGCGCGGCGCTCTGCGCCCTGCGGCGCTGCTCCTCGACCGGGCGCGCGAGCTCACGCCCGGCGAGCTCGACGGCGAGGCGATGCGGCGCGGCGTCGAGGCGGCCTACCTCCACTTCGAGTCGGGCGACTCCCCGCGGGCGGAGGCGCAGCTCCGGGAGCTGATCGCACCGCTCGCGGCTGGGACCCTGCGCGCGCGGGCTCTCGTCGTGCTCGCCCGCATCCGCCTGTACGAGGCGCCCGACGAGGCGAAGGAGCTCTTTGCGCAGGTCGTCGAGGAGGCGGAGGACGACCCTTCGACGCTGGCGATCGCTCACGAGGGCGTCGCCGCCTGCAGCGTCTGGATGTTCGAGACCCTCGACGAGGCGCTGCGCCATACCGACGTCGCGCTCGAGCTCGCGTCGGCCCTCGCGGACGACGCGCTGACCGGTGACGTCCTCTTGACACGACTCTCGGCCGAGACCCTGCTCGGGCGCGACGAGGCGCGCGCGGTCGCCGACCGGGCGCTGTCCCTGCAGGGTGCGGCGGCGGAACGGCGCATCCTCGACCAGCCGCTCGTCTCGCTCGCCGAGCACTGGACGTGGGTCGACGAGCACGAACGGGCGCGAGCTGCACTGCTGGAGCTGCTGCAGCGCGCCGACGAGCTCGGCGACGAGAACGCCCGTCCGTGGCTGTGCGTGCTCCTCGGCGAGGTCGAGCGCTGTCTGGGACGGCTCGAAGCCGCGCTGCGCCTCGCATACGACGCCCGGGATGCGGCTGAGCAGTCGGGGCAGCCGCTCTTCCGCGCGCTCGGCGTCGCGCTCGAGTGTCTCGTGCTCGCCGAGCTCGGTCGGCCCGAGGACGCGACGCGCGCAGCCGACGAGCTTCGCGCGAGCCCCGAGAACGTCGCCCGCCTCGCGCGTTTCGCCGCGCTCGGGCATCTCCACCTCTCGCGCAGGATGCCGGCGGACGTAGTCGCCGAGCTCGAGCCGGGCGTGGCCTTCATCCGGGTGGAGGGCATCGTCGAGCCCGGGGCGACCCGCTTCGTCGTCGACCTGGTCGAGGCGCTCGTCGAGCTCGACCGCCGGGAGGACGCCGTCGAGCTGCTCGACTGGTACGAGGGCAACTCGCGGCGGCTCGAGCGTGCATCGGCGCTCGCGAGCTGCCTCCGCTGCCGCGGCCTGCTCGCTGCGCAGGCCGGCGAGCTCGACGCCGCCTTCGAGGCCTACGCGCAGGCACTCGAACTCCACGCGGTGTGCGACCTCCCGCTGGACCGCGGGCGCACGCTCGTCGCGCTCGGCGCCGCACAGAGACGCGCGAAGAGACGGCGCGAGGCTCGGGGGACGCTCGAGGAGGCACTCGAGCTCTTCGAGGGAATGGGCGCTCGGCTCTGGGCGGAGCGCGCGCAGGGGGAGCTCAAGCGGATCAGCGGTCGCGCGCCCGCGATCGGAGCGCTGACGCCGGCGGAGGAGCGCGTCGCCGAGCTCGTCGCCGAGGGGAAGACGAACCGGGAGGTCGCCGCCGCGCTGTACCTGTCCGACCGCACGGTCGAGGGGCACCTCTCGCACATCTTCGGAAAGCTCGGGATCCGGCATCGCGCCGAGCTCGCGAAGGCCCTCGCTGCGCTCGAATCTGGGGTGGAGCCTCCGTCAAACGCGGGGGAGTCGCCCGTTTCGGCGCCGCGCGCGACGTCCTAGCCTCGTGCCAAGTGGCCGACGGCCACCGGGACAAGGAGAAGGCACGATGGCACGCATCATCACGTTGATCGCCACCGCCGGCCTCGCGCTGCTCGTCGCCGCGCCCGCCCTCGGCAAGCCGGTGGCGCCGGACCCTGCGACCGAGGCGCAGATCCTGCGCGGTGAGGCGCTCGGCCGCTACTACCAGCGCGACTCGGTGGGGGTCGACCCGGCGACGGAGGCACAGATCCTCCGCGGGCAGGCGCTCGGCCGCTACTACCAGGGTGACCCGGGGCAGGATCCGGCGACGGAGGCGCAGGTCCTCCGGGGCCAGGCGCTCGACCGCCACTTCGGGCTCGGTCGGTTCGCCGTCGATCCGGCGACCCAGGCGCAGGTCCTCCGCGGCGAGGCGATGGATCGGCACTACGGGTTGGGTCGGTTCTCGCCGTCGCCCCAGGGTGGCACCGACCTGGGTTCCGGGAGCTCACCGGTCTCGGTCACGTCCTCCGGCAGCGACCTCGACTGGGCGCAGCTCGTGGCCGGGCTCGGGATCGGCGTGCTGCTCGGGACCGGCCTGCTCGTCGCGATCCGGGTGACGCGAGCGCGGCCCGTCGGGCACTGACCGCTGCGGCAGCTGCGGCGCTCCGGCCGCCTCCGGGGGAGGGGCGGCCGGAGCATGTCCGGGCTCGTGCCCGGGCACGTGCTCCGTCAAAGGCAGGGGTCGCGGGCCTCAAACCCGCGGGACTCGCCCGTTTCGGCCCCGCGGGCCGCCTCGTAGCCTCGACGCAAGGTGATCGTGATGGTCACCGGGAACGAAGGAGAGGGAGCGATGACCCGCAAGACCGCTTTCATCACCGTAGTCGCAACGGCTCTCGTGCTCGTGGCGCCGGCCTGGGGCGCCGTCGATCCGTCGCAGGGCTCCGGCCTCGCGCAGACCGACGCCCACGATCGGGCCTTCGCGGTGCAGCAGAACAGCTTCCCCGCGGGCGACGATCACGTCCTGATCCAGTCCGAGTCGAGCTCGACGCCGTACCTCGACGCGCACGAGCGCGGCCTGGCGATCGGTCGCGAGCAGATGGTGCCCGTCGACGCGTCCGGGCCGGCCGTCGCGACGACCGGCGTCATCTCCGGCGACGACCACGTCCGCATCGACCCGGCCGACCTCCCGGTGTCCGTCACCTCGACGAGCTCGGGCCGCGAGCTCGAGTGGCCGCAGGTGGGTCTCGGCCTCGGTCTCGGCCTCGCCCTCGCACTCGGGCTGTTCCTGACGGTGCGGTACACGAGGGCTCGCCCGCTCGCTCACTGATCGCGGGTCACGCGCACTCCGGCCGCCCCGGGGAGGGCGGCCGGAGCGTGTGCGAGGTCTAACCTCGGCCCGTGGCGCGCACTCCGAAGCCGTACCGGAAGAGCCTCTGGCGCCGGGGGCTGAACGCCGTCGTGCGCCCGCTCGCGAAGCTCGGGCTCAGCGGCCCCCGGACGCATCTCCTGACCGTCCCGGGACGCAGGACCGGCCGGCCGTGGTCGACGCCGGTCTCGATCGTGCAGGAGGGCGGAGAGCGGTGGCTCGTCGCGCCGTACGGCTCCCGGAACTGGGTGCTCAACGCGCGTGCGGCCGGGTGGGTCGAGCTCCGGCGCGGTCGGCGGCGCGAGCGGCTGCTCCGCCGCGGGCTCCTCGCGAACGCCGCCCTCGGCCGAGGCCATGGCCGCGTCGGCGGCCGCCTGCGTCGCGGGCTCGGGAACCTCTTCGGCCGCCGGCTCCGGCTCGGCCTCCTCGGCGGCAGGCACGGCGGCGCCCGCGTCGCCGCCGAGGCGCGCGAGCAGCGTCCCGACCGCGACGGTCTGCCCTTCCTGGACGAGGATCTCCGAGAGCACGCCCGAGCCGGGACTCGGGACCTCGGTGTCGACCTTGTCGGTCGAGATCTCGAGCAGCGGCTCGTCGGCCTCGACCGTTTCACCGACGCCCTTCAGCCAGCGCGTCACCGTCCCTTCCGAGACGGACACGCCCATCTGGGGCATGACGACGTCGACGGCGGTGCCGGTCGCCATCAGATGACCGGTTCCCGATGCTCGTGCTTGCGGGGAGTGCATGCACCAAGCAGCGTGGTCGACTCGTGCGGTGCCGAGGCAACGATGCCTTGGTGCCGTGCGAGGCGGGCGCGATGCGCCGCGTGCAGGCGCTCATCCGTGAGTGCGGTGTATTGGGGATCGGTCATCAATACTCGACCAGCTCGCGCAAACCGGCGACGACGTCCTCGACCTGCGGGATGAACGCCTTCTCGAGCACGGGCGAGAACGGGACCGGCGTGTCGGGCGCGGCGATCCGCTTCGGCGGCGCGTCGAGGTCCTCGAACGCCTCCTCGGCGATCGTCGCCGCGATCTCGGCACCGAAGCCGCCCGTGTGCGTGTCCTCGTGCAGCACGAGCACCTTCGAGGTCTTGCGCACCGACGCGAGCACGGCCTCGCGGTCCCACGGGAGGATCGAGCGGAGGTCGACGATCTCTACGGAGACGTCGTCGAGCCGCTCGGCGGCCTCCTCGGCCGTGTGGACCATCGCGCCCCACGTCACCACGGTGACGTCCTCTCCTGGCAGATGGATGCGCGCCTCGCCGATCGGCGTGGAGTACCGCTCGTCCGGCACCTCCCCCTTGACCCGCCGGTACAGGTGCTTGTGCTCGAAGAAGAGGACGGGGTTCGGGTCCTCGATCGCCGAGACGATCAACCCCTTCGCGTCCTCGGGCGTCGCGGGACACACGCACTTGAGCCCCGGGACGTGCGCGAACGAGGACTCCGGGTTCTGCGAGTGGAACGGCCCGCCCGAGAAGCCGCCCCCCGAGGGCAGGCGCAGCGTGATCGGCACCGGCGTGCCCGCGCGCCAGCGCTGCTTGGCGGCGACCGTGACGAGGTGGTCCCATGCGCACGAGACGAAGTCGGCGAACTGCATCTCGGCGACCGGGCGCATCCCCATCAGCGCCGCGCCCGTCGCGCCCCCGACGATCGCCGTCTCCGACAGCGGCGCGTCGATCACGCGCCACGGCCCGAACTCCTCCTGGAAGCCGAGCGTGACCTTGAACGCGCCGCCGTAGACGCCGATGTCTTCGCCGATTAGGAACACGCGCTTGTCGCGCCGCATCTCCTGCCGGAGCCCGTCGCTGATCGCCTGGAGGTAGGTCTTCTCGGGCACTACTTGTGGTGCGGCGTGTCGAGGTCCTCGGGCGTCGCGTACACGCCCTCCGTAAGCGACTCGGGATCCGGCAGCGGCGACTCCTCGGCGCGTTCGAGTGCCTCGTTCAGGTGCTTCTTCACGTGCAGCCGGAGCTCGTCGTCCTCGGCGTCCGAGAGCTCCGCGTGCTCGTGCAGCCAGGCGCGAAAGCGCTCGAGCGGGTCGCTCGCGGCCCAGCGCTCGAACAGCTCCTTCGGGACGTAGAACGCGTCGTCGTGCACGGCGTGGCCCTCCATGCGAAGGGTGAGGCACTCGATCAGCGTTGGGCCGTCGCCCTCGCGCGCCTTCTCGACCGCGCGCTTCGCCTCGTGGTAGACGGCGAGCACGTCGGTGCCGTCGACGACGACGCCCTCGAATCCGTACGCCTGCGCGCGACCGGCGAGGTGCTCGACCGCGTACTCGAGATGGGTCGGCGTCGAGTACGCCCACTGGTTGTTGTCACAGACGAACACGACCGGGAGCCGCCGGACGCCGGCGAGGTTCATCGCCTCGTGGGTGTCGCCCCGGGCCGACGAACCCTCGCCGAACCAGCCGACCGCGACTCGGCGCTCCTCGCGGATCCGGAACGCGAGCGCGCAGCCGACCGCAACCGGCAGCATCGCGGGCAGGTGCGAGACCATCGCGATCAGGCCGAGCCGCTCGTCGGCCATGTGGACGTTGCCGTCCTTGCCCTTCGCGGGGCCGTCGACGCGGCCCATGTAGTTGGCGAGGATCCGCCACGGCTCGACGCCGCGCGTGATGTGCACGCCCATGTTGCGGTGGAGCGGCGTGCCCACGTCCTCGGGCCCCATCGCGGTCGCGACCCCGACCGCGGCGGCCTCGTTGCCACGGCCCGTGTAGAACGAGCCGGGGATCTTCCCCTGCCGGTAGAGGATGTGGCCCCGCTCCTCGAGCCCGCGGGTCGTCAGCATGTTGCGGTAGATGCCGAGGAGGTCCTCCCGGTCGAGGCCCCACTGCTTCACCGTCTCCAGCTTCACCTGCGAGCCGCCGGGCTCGGCCACGCGCGCGATCGCCATCGGCCGTCCTTCGATCGTCGGGATAAGGCCGTTCCAACTCTAACCGGCGGACACGGTCCCGACACCCGGGGGCTATCGTCCGCACGTGGGCAAAGCGTCGGACTGGCTGCGCGAGGAGCGTCGGAAAGTGCTCGGGCACTGGAGCGCCGTGTGCCTCGACTGCGGCGCGGCGCGGCGCTGGTTCGCCGAGCACGAGGACGAGCTCCCGAAGCGCTGTCCGTCGTGCGGCGGCGAGCTCCTCCACCGCTGCAAGGCGTGCGACGCGCCGTTCGCCTCGGCGTTCGCGACGGAGTGCGAGGAGTGCGGCACGAAGCTTCGCGAGCCCGAAGTAGCCGGCATCCCGATTCGAAAGGTCCGGCGCGAGTCGCCGGAAAGAACGAGCTGACGGCGAGCGCGGGCTTCGCCCGTGCTCGCCCGCGAAGGACGAAAGATGTCGGAAGGGGCACGTGGGGGAAACCGGACGTTTCCCCACGCTCACTTGATCGCCGAGAAGCGGATCACCGTGACGATGTCGGCCTCGGTGACCTCGCGGTTGTAGAGCTGCCCGAGGAAGTGCGCCATCTCCTCGGGGCGGCGGATCTCCGGGTTGTCGTGCTCGATCTCGCGCGGCGAGAGCTCGGCGAGCGGCTTCACCTCGACCTTGTCGATCACGGCGTCGAAGACGTGCTGCCGTGGCCCGAACCGGGCACCGACGAGCACCGACACGATCATCCCCTTCTCGTACTTCGGAGACTTGTCGCCGAGCCGGATGGTCGCCGTCTTCCGGTGCGTGCGGAGCTGCGTCTCGACGATCGGCGAGTAGAAGTTGAGCGCGAACGACGGCACCGCGCGCGATCATACGTCGCCGTCGCGCCCGAGGCGCTCGAGCGCGAGCGCCGCGGTCTCCCGTTCCCCCCGGTAGGCGAGCAGCGACGGCGCGTCCTCGAGCGGCAGCCAACGCGC
>Ga0210113_1000175_pt1 | contig 15172 bp, 16 predicted proteins | sample MayberryNW_Catta_5_FD_185523 | JGI IMG/M metagenome (GOLD analysis project Ga0210113, IMG submission 185523) | Wetland microbial communities from San Francisco Bay, California, USA, that impact long-term carbon sequestration -... | ecosystem: Environmental > Aquatic > Marine > Wetlands ...
CAAAGATCCCAGAGCGACTGACGCGAGACGCGTACAAGCGTTTCCATCCAGAGCTATTTTGGTACACGACATGACGACCGTACGGCGGCATCATCTTTGCGGCAAGATGATCGATTGTTGCAAGGAGCGCTTGATGGAATCTTTCGGAGAGAAAAATGGTCGTCTCAGTCGTAATCGGCTGATTGGTGAGCAACTAGGAGCAAAAATTTCGAAGAGGACCTGCGAGTTGGAACCCCATATTAGAGAGAAAGAATGACAAGTTTGAAGCAATGAAATTGGATGTCGTCGGATTCATCAATGAGCAAGCGACCAGAGTGGCCTCTATTAAGAGTAAGATGTTTACTCTGTGGCCACCTAACCTGTCCGGACTGTCGTGAGGTATCGGTCTCTATAGTCGCTTGTTGCAAATGCCGAGAGAGAGCCGTTAAGCACTTAGAAGATCTCCGGAAGCTGCAAGACAATGAAGTCAAATGACGACCGCCTAATTTTCAGCGGAAATAGGGAAGCCTTCCTTGCGGTCGTCGGAAACCTTCTAGAGTTTATGCCTGGAGCACTTCAGCGCGAAGAAATTTTCGGCGCCAGACGGCATTCATTTTTGTACGTTTCGATTTCCCGTACGGCGGCCATCTCTTGGAGTGACTTATTCACCGCGTCTAACTTCCTGATGTCGTCCTCTAATTTCTGTTTTCTGGCGGACAGTTCATAGATCGCCTTTAGGAGCCTGGCTTGAAGTTCTTCGTCAGTAGATACCGGCATTTTGGTTCCCCCCTGGAAAGCTAAAGGCATTAGGAGCAATAAAGACTCCAACAGGTAAATTATGGATTTTGCTACAAATCCGTCGTGACAATTGACAGTCGGATTCGTGTCAGAGTGACAAGATGACACGGACATTTACCGTCAGCTACTAAAAATTGGGCCCAAACATGGGCAGAACCGGCAAAAGCATTGTGCCGAACCTATATTGCTGGGTTCCGGCTCCAAGTAGCCTCCGATTATCCTGCAATGCCGCTCCATGCATGACTGGACAATCGTCATTGGTCAGTTGATAATGGGCATTCTCCGATGTTCGTCACTAGTAATAAAAAGGCAACTTCACCCGAGGTAAGCGAGTGGACGAGCCGTTAGCTTTGCTGATGATCGGAATTCTCGCTGCGGTTGTTTTCATTATATTCCCGCGCTAACAAGGTGCCGCGTTGCACCAGCTCCGAGTGTCAAACAGCGCAAGTCATTTGAGATTGAACGCTTCCTGAGTGAATCCCCGGCCGAGGGTGACGGCGCCGTTCATCGTGGTTTTGCCGCTCTTCTTGATGCAGTTCGAAATGATCGTATCCCACGGCAAGCGGCCGTCCTGATCGAAGGCGAAGGCAAAACCCAGAACTTCGCCTGGTGATCCATCAACTGGAAGAGCTTTCCAAGCTCGTTGAACTTCTCTAGCTTGTCGATGAACGTTATCGGATGAATCAGCTTGCTGATACGGTGGATTGGCCTTTACGCTTGCTCATGCCCTTCGCCCTGGGCTCTTAACTAGCTTTTAACATTAAGTTCATTACATCGTGCGACCTGAGCAGTAATCTGGAGGCATGAAAACGCTTGCTGTCATGCCTGTGAGTACGTACAAGGTGTTGCGTTTTATGTGCGAAGTCGGCAGCCCGGAATATCTCTTGCTGAAAACCAGATTCATCGTTTGCGATGGTACTGAGGACGTGTACTTGTTCTGCGATAATGTTGACGCCCAGTCGCTCTTGGAATTTGCCTCGCGCAGATGCCCTCGACTAGTGTCACAGATAAGGCTAACGATCGCCGTCGCCTCCGCCTTCTCGGGTGATCGTGATTCCGGACCCGGACAAAGGCTGCGGATAATGCGGAGAGTCGTCATGGCTTGCGCTCAACGGTCGCTTCGATGGTCTCGCGTTGTCAAAAGATGCCCTTCGTAACGCATACTTAACTTTTTTTTACCTAACACTTCATCAAACGTTAGCGCATGAACGCTTAGTATCCGGCATACTCCTAGCGAACAAATGAAATTCTCGCATGCAGGAGTAACCTATGCTCGAATGCTCAAAATGTGACCGTCTGTTTGACCACTGTTACGAGTGCGGCCGGTTGCAGCATCTTGGCGGTGCCATCAAAAACCGCGTGAGCGTTAACCTCGCGGCCGGTACCGTGGAGCGTCTTCCGCCCCATCTCGAGGCCACGATTTGCGAGGACTGCCACGAACATTGCTACCCGCGCTATGACGGTTGCCCCGGTTGTGGAGGTTCCTTGGCGCTTCACATCGGTGGTAGTAAGCCACGCGCGGATGCGGCGTGACCATGGCTTACGGGAATTCGGCGCAACTGGTCTGCGAGCTCCTTCTTCCGATGATTAAAGCTTGTCCAACGGTTCGTGAAACCGGATGATGCCAACCCGGTTGAGCAGGGCCTTTGCCCGACTGAGCACATAGCCGTCCATCCGGCAATCGGTCGAGCAGTAGCGACCATGCTTGCCCCGCGGTGATTTGATCTTGACTACGGCATCACAGAACGGATTAGAGCACCGCTGAGAATGCCCGTTCAACTGCGTTAACGCAGTCCTGGCGCATGTTCTCGGCTCTGCGTGGCTCATTTCAATCTGCTTTGCCGTTGCTCTCTGCTTCATCATGGCCTTTGAGCAGGTCGGAGACGGTTTTGACTTTGTGCCGGCGCTCGAGGCCGAGCAGGGCGAGTCAACGCTCGCCGTTCGCCGTGGTCGGGCGCTGGCGGTGGCTTTTTACCGGGAGAATTGCCGTTCTCGTTCATGCTGCCTCGCTCAATGCGCTCGCTACGTGGAGACATTCTGGAGACATACACAAAAAATGTCGTTCTTCGGCATTCTTGAAACCAGCAGCACGACTCTCAATCGTGCATCGCTCATCAATTCTGCGTTTCGTCTTTGCCCCTGAAAATTTCATGTGGTAGGTTGTTGAAGTCGGTGAATAGGGAGCTAAAACGACGAAAAGATCCCGCGCGGAGACATTTGGGAGACTTCGACGGTCGAGAGAGCAAGGCAGGGCGCGCAAGCCTGTGAATTTCCTAGCCGGAGAGGTGACCGAGCGGTTGAAGGTGCACGACTGGAAATCGTGTGTACCCCTAATACGGGTACCGGGGGTTCGAATCCCCCCCTCTCCGCCAGTCGAGTCGTAACGAGATGGAGGATGGAAGATCGCGATCATCGATTCTCGATTTTCGATTCTCTGCGAAGTGGATGTCGATTGCTGATAGTTAGGTCCTGTGCAAGGCGGCACCGTGAACTCCGTCAGGTCCGGAAGGAAGCAGCGGTACCGGAACAGCCCCTGTGCCACGGGGCAACCTAGCTGTCAGCAATGGACATCCCCGTAAAAACCAGGCAACTCGCGATGGCTTCACCGTTCCCGGGGGTTTTTTCCAGCCTGCATTGATTTATGTCTTACCTTGTCATTGCACGAAAGTGGCGGCCGCAGAGTTTCGCCGATATCGCCGGACAGGAGCATATTACCCGAACTCTGCAAAACGCCATCCGCGCCGGGCGCATCGCTCACGCCTTCCTTTTTACGGGAGTTCGGGGAGTGGGAAAAACCACGGCAGCACGCATCCTAGCCAAAGCGCTGAACTGTGCGAAAGGGCCGACGCCTGATCCGTGTAACGAATGCACCCAGTGCCAAGAGATTGCCCAGGGAAGCTCGATCGACGTTCTCGAGATCGATGGAGCGTCGAATCGCGGCATCGATGAAATTCGCCAGATCATCGAAAACGTGCGTTACCAACCGGCGAACTGCCGCTTTAAAATTTATATCATTGACGAGGTGCATCAGGTCACCAAGGATGCGTTCAACGCGCTCTTAAAAACTCTGGAGGAGCCGCCGCCTTCGGTAAAATTTATCTTGGCGACTACCGAGCCGCACCGCTTGCCGGCGACGATCCTGTCGCGCTGCCAACGCTACGACTTTCGCCGCATCAAAATGCGCGAAATCGTCGAGCGTCTCCGCGCCATCGCCAGGAGCGAGGGACTCGACATCACCGAAGGGGCGCTGGTGCTGTTGGCGCGCGAGGCGGACGGCAGCATGCGCGACGCTCAGTCGTTACTGGAGCAGGTTCTTGCGCTTGCAGAACCGTCGGCTATCAAGGGTAAACAGGGGGCGGTCGACGATGTCTTGCTGCAGGACATTCTTGGGCTCGCCGAGCGGCGCATTCTATACGAAATCTCGGCTGCGGTGCTTGCGGGCAACGCCCACCGGTGCGTCGAGCTGGTCGCTGAAGTCATCAATCAAGGACGCGATGTGAATCGGCTTGCGCGCGATCTGGTCGAGCACTTTAGAAATCTTTTAGTCGCCCGTCTGGTGAGCGCCGGTCGTAGCGCCGGTGCGAGCAAACAATCCGCTGCGGCCCAATTATTAGACTTGCCCGATCAGGAGATCGCCGACCTCACTGAGCAATCCCGGCCCATTTCGGTCGAGACGCTGCTCGACTACCTGGATTTCATGGCAGCGGGCGACGAAGAAATCGCGCGTTCCGCCACGCCGCGCTTCGCGCTAGAGAGTGTCTTGATTCGGTTAGCTGGGCTGCCGAACACTGTGCCGGTTGCAGAACTGATCGAACGGCTCGATCGTTTGGAGGAAAAATCCGTCTCGGGAGCCGGCAAGCCTGGCGTTTCACGTTTTAGCGAAAAAGCCGCACCGGCAAACCAGCCTGAGCCCGCTGCAGCGCCCGCCGGTTCCGCCGGTCGTCTCAGCGCTGCCGGGTCATGGCCCGAGTTCGTTGCCTTTGTCGGCAAAGAAAAAAAGTTTCTGGCTTCCCATCTCGAAGCCGGTAAACCGCTGGAGCTACCTCCCGGACGGATGAGAATCGGCGTTTCCGAGCGCCATCATCTCGCCTTCTTGCTCGATGGTGACAATCTTGCCACGCTTAAGGAGCAGGCCAGCAGGTTTTTTGCTCAGGACGTGAACGTGCAGATCGTGAATATGATTGCTGACAGCGTTTCCAGTACCGCCGAAACAACCGAGGGGAACGCCGGCGATGAGCGTAGCCCAATGGTCAAAGAGGCGCTGCGCATTTTCGGCGGGTCGGTGCGCAATGTGCGCAGCGAAAATTAATGAGGTTGCGCGCGGAGAGCGCGCGGCGTAGCAGGAGGAACCAAGATGGCGAGCATAGGCGCAATGGGTGATTTGTTAAAGCAAGCCCAAGAGATGCAGTCCCGGATGGCCAAAATCCAGGAGGAGCTGGGCAATAAGACCGTCCAGGGTTCTTCGGGCGGCGGCATGGTTCAAGTTACGGTTAACGGCCAGTTCAACATTACCGCAGTTCAGATCGAGCCATCGGTGATCAATTCCTCGGAGAAGGAAATGTTGGAAGATCTCATTCTGGCGGCAGTGAACGACGGCATGCGAAAGGCGCGCGAATTGGCTTCAACGGAGATGAGCAAACTCACCGGAGGATTGAAGATTCCAGGACTGATGCCATGACACTTTATCCCGCCCCCCTCGCTCGTCTGGTACAAGAATTGTCAAAGCTCCCAAGCATTGGAGAAAAAACGGCGGCGCGTCTGGCCTTTCACATGTTGAAGGGTAACAAGGACGACCTAATGCGGCTGGCCGACAGCATCGGTAGGCTGCGTCAAGAAATGGGGCTTTGCGCGCGCTGTTTCGGATTTAGCGAAGTCACACCGCAAAACGATGACGGCTCGCTTTGCGGCATTTGCCGGAATCCCCAGCGCGAAGCCGACAAGATCTGCGTGGTCGAAGAACCCGCCGACCTGATCGCCGTGGAAAAATCGCAAGAGTATCGCGGTCTCTATCATGTGATTCACGGCACGATTTCCCCGCTCGACGGCATCGGGCCGGACGCTCTGCGGATCAAGGAGTTGCTGGAGCGGTTGCGCGATAATCGGGTGAAGGAAGTGATTGTCGCTACCAACCCGACGATGACCGGCGAAGCGACGGCGCTCTATCTTTCCAAGGTGATCAAACCGATGGGGGTCTCGGTCACGCGCATCGCTCGCGGCCTGCCCATGGGAGGAGACCTCGAATATACCGACGCCGTGACCTTAGGTAAGGCGCTGGAAGGCCGGCACGAGATCTAAACGGTTCCGGCATTCTAATCTCTGTGGACGAACTTTCCCCTCCGTCATCCTCCCCCGCGTTAGTGGCGCAACAAGAAATTAACGCGGATGCAGATTCTTCGGCGGGCTTATCCTGAGTTGTCAAAGGAACTCAGAATGACCGTTCTGAGACAATCTAAGCACGGCGAGAAATGAGATGGCCCGGAATGATGGGCGTTTTGGACTGGAACCAAATGTTTAGGTCACGCAGGAGTCAACATCAGCAACAGTTTCGTTGCCAACCAGCCGATCGCACCGCACACCGGAAACGTGAGGATCCAGGCGGCCACGATGTCAAAGGTCACTCCCCAACGTACCGCGGAAAATCTTCTGGTAGCGCCGACGCCGACGATGGCGGTATTGATCGTGTGGGTCGTGCTCAGCGGAATGCCGAGGCGTGTTGCAAGTTCAATGGTGAGCGCGGCGGCGGTTTCGGCGGCAAAACCGTGAACCGGTTCGAGTTTAGTGAGTCGAAGCCCCATCGTCTTGACGATGCGCCAGCCGCCGATCGCAGTGCCGAGACCCATCGTCACGGCGCACAGTAGAATCACCCAGATCGGCACCTGAAAGGCTGGTAAAATGCCGCCCAGCATGAGCGCCAGGGTAAACACGCCGATAAATTTTTGCCCGTCGTTCGAGCCGTGACTGAACGCCATAAAGCCGGCGGAGAGAATCTGTAAGCGCCCGAAAGTCCTGCGCACGGTCCCCGGCCGGCTATTGGCCAGGCTGCGGTAAAGAATCGCCATCAGAAGCAAACCGCCGAAAAAACCCAGGAAGGTGGAAAAAACCAGCCCGACAAGAACCTTGCTCCAACCCGTCCATAGTAAGCTGGACGGTCCGGCGGTTGCCAAGCCGGCTCCCGTAAGGCTTGCGATCAGTGCGTGACTTTCACTGGTCGGTAAGCCGTAGTACCAGGCAAGGGTGCTCCAAAGTATGATTGCCACCATCGCGGCCGCGACGGTTGTTAGGTTGATTACATCAGCACTGATAATGTCTTTGCCGACCGTGGCGGCTACCGCGGTGCCCGACATGGCGCCGATCGCGTTTAGTACGGTCGCCATGATCACAGCTTGGTAGGGTGACAGGACTCGAGTCGAGACCACCGTCGCGATCGCATTGGGCGAATCGGTCCAGCCGTTGACGAATTCGGCGGCGAGAATGAGCGCAAGAACCCCGTAGAGTAACCAGTAGGCGTCGAGCATGTTGCGAAGGTGCGGGCTTCAGGAATTTTTCAGTCCGATGGTTTCGAGGGTATTGGCGACGTCCTCGCAGCGGTCCGTGGCCGATTCCAGAATCTCGTAGATATCGAGCCACTTGATCACGTCCATCGGCGACGTGCCGTTCTCGAACAATTGGCCGATCGCCTTGCGGTAGATATCGTCCGCGGCATTTTCCAGCCGGTTGATCTCGATGCAGTATTCGTCGATGTCATCGAGGCGGGGCATATGCGAGACGGCCTTCACCAGCTGTTCGGTGGAGGTCACGATGATCTCACACAACTCTTTCGCTTCGGGCGTCGGTTGATCGATTCTGAAAAGAACCATGCGCGCGGCGGCGGCTTCGATGGCGTCCATGACGTTGTCGAGAGCCGTGGTGAGCGCATGAATATCTTCCGCATCGATCGGCGTGAGAAACGTCTGGTTTAAGCTGCGAATCGTGCGATGGGTGATCCGATCTCCCTCATGTTCGAGATCTTTGAGCTTCTTCCATGATTCCTGCGGGTGATCATAGTGATCGAGCATTTCCTGCAGAGCCTGGGCGCCGGCCAGCGCGTTTTGCGCCGATTCTTTGAAGAGATCGAAAAATTTTTCCTTGTGCGGAACGAAGTTAAACATGTGACCGGCCTTTCGCGCTGTAGTTAACAGGGGAGAAAAGCCGTTGTCAAGAAATGTTACGGAAATATTACGAAACGGTTACGGGGACGATTGAGCCATCGGCAAGCGCACGCGGACGGTTGTGCCTTGGTTGATGGTACTTTCGATCTTCAGCTCGCCCTTGTGCGCCTGCACGATGTGCTTGACGATCGCCAGACCCAGTCCGGTTCCGCCAAGATCGCGCGAGCGCGCTTTGTCGACCCGGTAAAATCTTTCCGTCAGCCGGGGCAGATCCTTGTCCGGAATCCCGGGTCCCGTATCACGAACCGAAATTTCGACCATCGGCGGCCCGCCGTTATCCGCGCTGCGCGCCGCGGTGAGCGTGACGGTGCCGCCGGCCGGCGTGTATTTGATGGCGTTATCCGCCAGGTTAATGAACAATTGTTGCAGACGGTCCGAATCGCCCTGCAGCTTGGGGACGTCGGCTGTGGCGTCATGCACGAGTTTGATGTCCTTTTTCGCGGCGCGATCCCAGAAAATTTCCAAAACGCGCTGGATCAGCTGATTGGGCGCGATCGCTTGCAGTGCGAGCTGAATCCTGCCGGATTCCAAATCCGAGAGAATCAGTAAATCTTCGGTTAGCCGGCTGAGCCGCTCGGAGTGGCGATCGATGATCGTGAGGAACTGCCGGGTATCCTCCGGATCTGACGGCGGCGTATCCAAAAGGGTTTCGACGTAGCCGCGAATGGCGGTGAGCGGCGTGCGCAGCTCGTGCGAAACGTTGGCGACAAAATCCGAGCGCATCGATTCGAACCGTTTGATGTCGGTGATGTCGTGAAACACCAGAATCGACCCGAAAGAATGTCCTTGGGAGTCGCGCAGCTTGACCGCGTTGATGCAAAACCAGCGCTCTTCGTCGAGCTCGACCTCTTTGGAGTAGCGCTGCTCGGCAAAATCGAAGGTCAAAACCTCATCCAAGATCTTGTGCACTTCCGGGTGGCGCGAAATTTCCAGCATCGAGACGCCGTCGGTCTCCCGACCCGGCGGCACGTTAAACATCGCCCGCGCCTGATCGTTAATGACCAGCACATTCCCTTGGGGATCGAGCACCAGCACGCCCTCGATCATACAGCGCAGGATCGAGTCGACCTTGTCCTTCTCGGCAATCACCTGGGCCAAATTGTCGTGGATTTTGAGAGCCATCTCGTGGAGATGCCGCTCCAATAGCGCGATTTCATCGTTTCCTCGCGGAAAAAAATCCGGCGGGTAATTTCCGCGCGCGATTTCACCGGAGAATTGGACGAGCCGGTGAAATCGACGGCTTAAAAAACGCGAAAACAGCCAGGCCAAGAGAAGCCCCGCGGCCGTCGCCAGCAGCAGACCGCTAATCAGGGTTTGACGAAACGACCGCAAAGCCCTTTCCACCTGATGAAGCGGAGTGGCGACGCGAACGATTCGTTGCTGATTGGGACCACTCTGGCGAAAGGCGCGATAGAGCATGTCATAACCGACCGTGGTGCTGAAGCGGATCGCGCTTCCTGAACCCTCGTTCATGGCTTCAATCACTTCCGGGCGTCCGGCGTGGTTTTCCAGGGTCGCCGACGACTCCGCTGAATCACAAAGCACTTTTCCATCAGCCGCGATGACGGTCAGGCGCGTGTCCGAATCGCGCGACAACTCTTGACACAGACGGTCGAAGGCCTCTCCCTCCGCGTCAAACGGCAGCATGCGGCCAAGTAAAACGGCTTCTTGACCCATGCGTCCGCTCAACCATTCGAGATAGAAGTTTTTGAGAATCGTGTTGGAGGCGTAGTAAAAACCCGCAAACAGCAGGGCGACGAGGGCGAGGTACGAAAAAAAGAATTTAGCGGCGAGGCTACTGGTCCAAAGCCTTTTCATCGAATTTGTAGCCGACCCCCCGCAGTGTCAGAATCCACTTGGGCTTGCTGTCGTCTTTTTCTATCGCCTTGCGCAAGCGCCGAATGTGCACATCCACCGTGCGCGGCGTGACGAAGGTTTCGCCGCCCCAGACCCGATCGAGCAACTGGTCGCGGCTGAGCACTCTGTTGGGATTCTGAACCAAGAAGCGCAGAAGCTCAAACTCCTTGAGGGTCAGCTTGACAGTCCTGCCACGTACGAAAACCTCATAGGTCGTAAAGTCGATCTTGAGACCGCCCCTGTCGTAGGCTGGCGGCGCCTCCGCATGGGCCGCGTTATTGGCACGCCGCAAAATGGCGCGCACGCGGGCGACCATTTCCCTTGGGCTGAATGGCTTGGCCAGATAATCGTCCGCACCCATCTCCAATCCGACCACGCGGTCCGTCTCGCTTGCCTTAGCGGTCAGCATCAGGATCGGCAGCTTGGCGGTTTCAGGCCGGTCGCGCAGGATCTTGCAGACCTCCATGCCCGAGAGGCCCGGCAACATGAGGTCCAAGACCACCAAGTTGGGCTTTTCCCGTTGAATGACTTTGAGCGCTTGCTCGCCGTCTTCGGCGGTCAGCACCTTGAAACGCTCTTGGGCTAAATTATAACTCACGAGCTTGCTGATATCGGGCTCGTCTTCGACGACCAGAATTTTCTGTCCGCTGCTGGCCATGATCCTAAACCGAGGGGGGCAAATCTTTCATGTGGCGGATGCTCTTGCCTTTGACCATGAAGATGACGATTTCCGCGATGTTGGTCGCGTGGTCGGCGATCCGTTCCAGGTACTTTGACACCGAGCTGATTTTGGTGGCGCGGCTGATGGTCTGGGCGTTTTCCAGCATAAACGTCAGGGTCTCGCGAAAAATCTGCGCGTTTAGTTGATCGACCTCGTCGTCGTCCTTGCAAACTTTTAGCGCCAGTTCCGTATCTTCGCGCACGAAGGCGTCGAGGCTCTCACGAATCATCCGTTGGGCGATGCGGGCCATGCGCGGGATGTCGATGTAAGGTTTGAGCTGCGGTTCCTGATTGAGCTCGAGGGCGCGCTCGCAAATATTCACCGCCATGTCGCCGATGCGTTCCAAATCGGTGGTGATCTTCAATCCGGTGGTAATGAAGCGCAGGTCCCGTCCGGCGGGCTGATGGAGCGCCAGGAGTTTGATGCACAGCTCGTCGATCTCGACGTCGAGACGATTCACTTCGTGATCGCGCTCGATGATGACCGACGCCAGCTCGGAGTCCCGATCGACCAAAGACTTGACGGCTTTTTGAATCTGATCCTCGACCAAACCGCCCATGTAGAGAATTTCTTCGCGTAATTTTTTGAGTTGTTCTTCGTAGCGCTTGTCGGTATGTTCCATCGAATTTGGCATGGCCCTTCTCCTTAACCGAAGCGGCCGGTGATGTAATCTTCGGTTTGGCGCTTTTCGGGAGCCGTGAACAGCTTTCCGGTCTCGCCGAACTCTATCAACTCGCCCAGATAGAAAAAAGCCGTGTAGTCCGACACCCGAGCGGCCTGCTGCATGTTGTGGGTGACGATGACGATAGTGAAAATGTCCTTGAGCTCGTGGATCAGCTCTTCGATCTTGGCCGTGGAAATCGGATCGAGAGCCGAGCAGGGCTCGTCCATGAGCAAGACTTCGGGCTCGACGGCGAGAGCGCGGGCGATACAAAGCCGCTGCTGCTGACCGCCGGACAAATCCGCTGCGCTCTTGTGCAGGCTGTCTTTGACCTCGTCCCACAAAGCGGCGCGACGCAGACTCTTTTCGACGACCTCATCGAGGACGCTGCGATTATTTACGCCGACGATGCGCAGCCCATAGATCACGTTCTCGTAAATGCTTTTAGGGAAAGGGTTCCATTTCTGAAAAATCATGCCGACGCGTCGGCGCAGCAGTATCACATCTGTCGATGGCTCATAAATATTCTTGCCTTTAAACCTTATTTGACCACTCACCCGGGTATTCAATACCAGGTCGTTCATGCGATTGAGGCAGCGCAGAAGGGTCGTCTTGCCGCAACCGGAGGGGCCGATCAGCGCCGTGGCTTTTTTCTCCGCGATATCCAAGCTGATCGCCGTGAGCGCGCGTTTATCGCCGTAATAGAAGTCGACATGATCGACTTCTATGATCGACTCGACCGTTTCGACAGCGCTTGCTTTAGCGAGTTGTTGGTCCATCTTTGGCGCGGTGATCTCTAACTTGACCTCGGGAAATCCGATAGTTTCTTGCGCGGGCATCTTACCTCCAAGGGGGCTGCCTTTCATAGAGGGAGGGGCCTTACCATTTAATGCGCTTGCGGAAACGATAACGAAAATAAATGGCCACTGCATTCATGCACAGGGTCATGACCATCAAGACCAAACCCGTGGCTGCGGCGTTGAGATGGAACTCCTGCTGGGGCCGCGAAACCCAGTTGAACATTTGTATGGGCATGACCGTAAACGGCGACATCAGCCAGTCGAACGAAATGAAAGGAAACTCTGAAGTGATCGGCGAGTCCGGCAAAAACGCGATAAAGGTCAATGCACCGATCGTGATCAGCGGCGCGGTTTCGCCGATCGCCCGAGACAACGCGATAATCACACCGGTCAGGATGCCGCCGGTGGCATAGGGAAGAACATGGTCTCGGATCGTCCGCCACTTGGTCGCCCCCAGCGCATAGGCGGCCTCGCGTATGCTGTTGGGAATCGCCCGAATCGATTCGCGGGTGGCGACAATGACAATCGGCAAGATCAGCAGGGCCAAGGTCAAACCGGCGGTCAGGATGCTCTGGCCAAGTTGAAGTTGATAGACAAACAAGCCGAGCGCCATCAGGCCATAGATAATCGACGGCACGCCGGCGAGATTGGCGATATTAATCTCGATAATCGCGGTGATCCAATTTTTCGCCGCGTACTCTTCGAGATAAACGCCGGCGGCGATGCCCAGGGGAACGGCGGTCAGCGCGGTGACCACCATGACCAGAGTGGTACCCACCCAGGCCGAAAGAATCCCGGCGCGCGCGGCAAAGCGTGACGGAAAAGCGGTAAAGAAATCAGTTGACAAGCGTCCGGCGCCGTCGATCGCCAGATCGATCATCAAGGCTGCAAGGGTGATCATGCCGACAAACGTCGCCAACAGGCCGACGACCGCGAACATGGCATCTCTGCGCCGGCGCCGCGCGGTGTTTTTTCCCAGGTCTTCGATCATTCGTAAATCTCCCTGAATTTCTTGCGCAGAAAATAACCGCCGATGTTAAAGGCCAAGGTCATCAGCATCAGCATCAGCCCAGCGGCAAAAATACTCTGATAGGCGATACTGCCATGCGGCAGATCCCCCAAGCTGACTTGAACGATATAGGTGGTAATGGTTGCGGCCCCCTGCATAGGATTGAGAGTCAAATTGGGTTGCTGTCCGGCGGCGATGGCGACAATCATGGTTTCGCCGACGGCGCGAGAGAAACCAAGAACGTAGGCCGAAGCGATGCCCGAGAAGGCGGACGGGATCAAGACTCTCAATGCGGTCTGCAGACGCGTGGCCCCCATGGCGTAGGAACCCTCGCGGATGGTGACAGGAACTGCGTTGATGGCGTCTTCGCTGAGCGAGCTGATGTAGGGGATGATCATGATGCCGATGACGATGCCGGCGCTCAGCATATTAAAGCCGGGCAGAGCCGGCAGAAATTTCTGCAACAAGGGGGTCAGGAAGAGCAACGCGAAATAGCCGAAGACCACCGTCGGCACGGCACTGAGCATCTCCAGGATTGGTTTGAGGATCTCGCGGAGACGATGATCGGCGTATTCACTCAGGTAGATGGCGATGATCGTGCCGAGCGGCAGCGCGACCAGCAGCGCGGTGACGGATGTCACCAGCGTTCCGGTAACGAGCGGCATAATGCCGTAGCGCGGGTTGGCAAACAGCACCGTCCATTCCGTATCCGTGAGAAATTCGACGATGGACACATGAGTGAAGAACTGTTCGGATTCGTAAAGCAGAATGCCGACGATCCCCAGGGTTATCGCGATCGACGATAGAGCTGCCAGAAACAGGAAGAATTCGATGATACGTTCTCTGATTTTTTGCAAACTAAATCCGGCAACCTCGCTTTGTAAGGATAACTCGCTCACGCTTGGATAGGTCGTTTCTGGTTTGCCGGGATTATTTGCCATCCACTCCTCTTTCGTCCTAAAAGAGAGGGGCACTTGGGGTGCCCCTCTCTCCAATAAGGTGATGCGTTTAGTGACTAAAGCTTCGGCTCCTTTTTCATCAGTTCGTCGATCGTCACCCCGACCTCCGCCTTGCCGCCGAACGCGGTTCCGGCCTTCCCGCTTTTCACCCGACTCTCCCCGAGCGCATAGACTTTGGCCGGGAGCGGAACGTATTTGACTTCCTTGACCAGTTTAGGGGCGTTCTTGAGATAGAATTCCGCGAACTCCCTCACCTCCGGTTTCGCCAATGCCTTCTTGCTCAGGTAAATGTAAATGGGCCGGGAGAGCGGCTGATAAGTGCCATTGAGCACCGTCTTCTCGGAAGGGGCGACCGGACCCTCGCCGCTATCAATCGCCACCGCCTTGAGCTTCTTGGTGTTCTCGGCGTAATAGGCATAACCGAAGAATCCAAGGGCGTTAACGTCATTGGCAACGCCCTGAACCAGGACGTTGTCGTCTTCACTTGCGGTGAAATCGCCGCGGCTGGACTTTGCCTTGCCGGTAATGGCTTCGGTGAAGTAGTCAAACGTTCCCGAGTCGGCACCGGCGCCGAACAGCTTCAGTGGTGCATTGGGCCAGCTGCTGCGAACTTGATTCCAGTTAGTAATTTTTCCTTGAGCGGCGGGCTCCCAGATCTTCTTAAGCTCCGCCACAGTCATTGACTGGGCCCAGTTGTTTTTAGGGTTAACGATTACCGTGAGGGCGTCGAAAGCGACGGGCAACTCGACATATTCGACGCCGGCGCTTTTGCAGGCCTCCATTTCCTGTTTCAAGATCGGGCGCGAGGCGTCCTGGATATCGGTCTCGCCGCGGCAGAATTTTTTAAAGCCGCCGCCGGTGCCGGAAATGCCGACCGTGACTTTGATTTTGCCTCTCTTAGCTTGCTGGAACTCTTCGGCCACGGCTTCCGTGACCGGGAATACCGTGCTCGAGCCGTCGATCTCGACAATTTGCGCCCTCGCTAGGCTAGGGGCCAGTCCTAAAAAGACGCCCATCGATAACGCCGCTACTGACATTTTCATAGTCATTTCTCCTTTTTTTAATTTTTTGCGACACCAATGTTACGGGAATGTTACGGCTGGTTTAACGTCTGATGAATTGGCGCAGGGGCTGCGGCAACGCGAGATTTTGCCTGGTTGGTTCGATTGCGCTCTCATTG
>Ga0210113_1000178_pt1 | contig 15063 bp, 16 predicted proteins | sample MayberryNW_Catta_5_FD_185523 | JGI IMG/M metagenome (GOLD analysis project Ga0210113, IMG submission 185523) | Wetland microbial communities from San Francisco Bay, California, USA, that impact long-term carbon sequestration -... | ecosystem: Environmental > Aquatic > Marine > Wetlands ...
CGTTGCCCGCGTCCCGGACCGGCTCGTCGAAGCGGCCGCTCGCGATCCGCTCCGCCGCCCGCTCCAGACGGCGGATCCGCGCCGCGTGCAGCGACGCGCCGGCGTAGCCGAGCAGCACCGCGACCACGAGGAGCAGCACCACCTGCAGCGCCTCCACGGCCAGCACGGCCAGCCCTTTGGCCGCGAGCAGGGCTCCCCGGGGCAAGGGCGTCGCGCCCAGCCGCTTGAGCGCGCCGTACCGCCGCTCGAAACCGGTGCCGATCGCCAGTCCGGTGAACGCCGTGGACAGCACCGCCAGGGCGAGCACGCCGGGCACGAGGAAGTCGAGGCGCTCGGACCGGCTGCCGAGGTCGACGACCTCGACGCTGCCGAAGACGAGCAGGACGAGCACCGGGATGACCACGGTGAGCAGCAGCTGCTCGCCGTTGCGCAGCACCATCCGGGTCTCGAGCCCGGTCTGCGCACGCAGCATCCGGGGGAGCGGCGCCGCGCCCGGCCTCGGGGTGTACGTCCCCTTGTCGCTCATCGGTCGATCACCGGTCGCTCACCCGTCGCTCATCCGCGCAGCTCCGACCCGGTGAGCTCCAGGAAGACGTCCTCGAGCGAGCGGCGCCCGACGGTCAGCCCCTCGGGCATCAGGTCCCGCGCCGCGCACCAGGCGGTCAGGTCGGCGACGAACCTGCTGTCCACCGCGCCGTCGACCCGGTAGCTCCCCGGCGAGACCTCCACCACGTCGGTCGCCGTGGGCAGCGCGGCGGCCAGCGCGGCGAGGTCCAGACCGGGGGCGGCACGGAAGCGCACCGAACCAGCGGCTCCCGCGGTGAGCTCGGCGGGGGAGCCGGCCGCGACCACCCGGCCGCGGTCCACCACGACGACGTGGTCGGCAAGCTGCTCGGCCTCGTCCATGTGGTGGGTGGTCAGGACCACCGAGACCCCGTCGCGGCGGAGGTCGGTGACCAGCTCCCAGGCCGCTCGGCGCGCCTGCGGGTCGAGGCCCGCGGTCGGCTCGTCGAGGAAGACCAGGTCCGGCCGGCCGACCACGGCCATTGCCAGCGCGACCCGCTGCTGCTGGCCACCGGACAGGCGGCGGTACGGCGTCCGGCTGACCGGGCCGAGCCCGAGCCGCTCGACCAGGTGGTCCGGGTCGAGCGGGTCGGCGTGCAGGGCCGCGACGTGCCGGAGCATCTCGCCGGCCCGGACCGACGGGTAGACGCCACCTGCCTGGAGCATGACCCCGACCCGTGGCCGCAGCCGCCGGCCGTCGCGCGCCGGGTCGTGGCCGAGCACGCGGACCGAGCCGGCGTCCGCGGTGCGGTAGCCCTCGCAGATCTCGACCGTCGTCGTCTTGCCGGCGCCGTTGGGGCCGAGCAGGGCGGTCAGCGACCCGGCCGGGAAGCTCGCGGTGAGGCCGTCGAGGGCCGGCCGGGCGCCGTACCGCTTGACGAGGTCGACCAGCTCGACCGCGTGGTCCCCGGGCTCGACGCTCACGGGCGGGCAGTCTAGGCAGCGGTCAGCCCGCGTCCGTCGACTAACGGCCGCGATGCTCCCGCATCCAGCCGGCGGCGAAGGCGACCGCCGCGGCCAGGTCGACCAGGTGGCAGTCGGCCGCGGCCACCCGGCCGGTGCGGACCGACCCGGTGGCGAGCAGCGCCTCGCCGATCTGCTCGAAGTCGTCCTCGTCGAGGTCGAGGTCCTCGTACGTCGCCCAGGTCCGCCTGCCGTCCGCCGTCCGGACGGCCGCCCCGTCGGTCTTCATGGGTGCCGCGCCGGGCACGCGGTACTCGGCGAGGTGGAAGGCGGTGCACGAGCCGAAGTCCGCGCCGAGGACCAGCACCCGGGCGCCGAGCCGCTCCAGGGTGGCCAGCGGCGACCGCTCGCCGCACTGCGAGTCGAGGTCGTGCACGGCCACCACCTCCTCGGCCAGCGGGCCGAGGGCGGCGAACGAGGTCTGCGGGTGGGCGCTGCGCCGGGCGCCCGGCCAGGTGCGGACCACCTCGGGGACCTTGCCCATCCACTCGCTGGGCGTGACCGCCGGGTCGTAGGCGGGCGTGTGCTCCCGGATCACCGGCCACCAGTCCTCCGGGACCGGGGGGTGCTGCCAGGTGCTGGGCTCGCTGTTGCCTGCGGTCTGGGTCGGCACCACGACCGTCCCGGCGTCGCCCACCGCGTCCCGCAGTGCCTGCACGACGGCTACCGGGCCGCCGGGGATCCAGCCCAGGGCCTTGACCGAGGTATGGACGAGCAGGACGTCCCCCGGCGCCACCCCCAGCTCGCGCAGGCCGTCGGCGATCTCCTCGCGGGTGTGGATCTCGGTCACCGGGCCAGTGTGGCCGGGTGCCGCCGCGCTCGGCACCCGAGATGTGAGGCATCCCACCGGCGGCCTGCGGGGCGGTCGTTTGCGATCGGCCCGGAATAACGCGACACTGATGTTGTGAAATACGCGCTCGAGGACTCGACCCGCAACCGGGTCGCGCGCACCATCCTCGAGACCGGGCCCACCACCGCCGTCGGCCTGGCCGAGGCACTGCGCCTGACGCCGGCGGCCGTGCGGCGCCACCTGGACGTCCTGCTGGCCGACGGGCTGATCGAAGAGCGCGCGCCGCGGCCCACCGCGGTCCGCGGCCGGGGTCGTCCGGCCCGCCTCTTCGTCCTGACGCCGGCCGGCCGCGACGAGTTCGACCAGGCTTACGACGACCTCGCCGCCAGCGCCCTGCGCTTCGTCGAGGAGCAGGGCGGCCGGCAGGCGGTGGCCGCGTTCGCCCGCCAGCGGGTCGCCGAGCTCGAGGGCCGCTACCGCGACCAGGTCGCCGGGGCTCCCCCCGGACGCCGGGCCGAAGCCCTCGCCGAGGCGCTCTCCGCCGACGGCTACGCTGCCTCGACCCGCCCGGCAGCGGCGGCCCCGGGGGAGCAGCTCTGCCAGCACAACTGCCCGGTCGCCCACGTGGCCGAGCAGTTCCCCGAGCTCTGCGAGGCCGAGACCGAGGTCTTCGCCCGGCTGCTCGGCACCCACGTCCAACGCCTGGCCACGATCGCCCACGGCGACGGGGTCTGCACGACGTACGTCCCGAGAACGGCCGACCTGCCCGCCCCCACGACCCTCCCCACTGACCCGACCCGAAGGAATGTGCAGTGACTGCCATCCCCGAGACCACCCACGCCGAGGTCGACGCGCTCGGCCGCTACGCCTTCGGCTGGGCCGACTCCGACGTCGCCGGCGCGAGCGCCAAGCGCGGCCTGTCCGAGGCCGTGGTGCGCGACATCTCGGCCAAGAAGTCCGAGCCCGAGTGGATGCTCAACCTGCGGCTCAAGGGGCTGCGCCTCTTCGGCAAGAAGCCGATGCCGACCTGGGGGTCCGACCTGTCGGGCATCGACTTCGACAACATCAAGTACTTCGTCCGCTCGACCGAGAAGCAGGCCACGTCCTGGGACGAGCTGCCGGCGGACATCAAGAACACCTACGACAAGCTCGGCATCCCCGAGGCCGAGAAGCAGCGGCTGATCGCCGGCGTGGCCGCGCAGTACGAATCAGAGGTGGTTTACCACCAGATCCGCGAGGACCTGGAGGAGAAGGGCGTCCTCTTCCTCGACACGGACACCGCGCTGCGCGAGCACGAGGAGCTCTTCAAGGAGTACTTCGGCACCGTCATCCCGGTCGGTGACAACAAGTTCGCCGCGCTCAACACGGCGGTGTGGTCCGGTGGCTCCTTCATCTACGTGCCGCCGGGCGTCAAGGTCGACATCCCGCTGCAGGCCTACTTCCGGATCAACACCGAGAACATGGGCCAGTTCGAGCGGACGCTGATCATCGCCGACGAGGGCTCGTCGGTGCACTACGTGGAGGGCTGCACCGCCCCCATCTACTCCTCGGACTCGCTGCACTCGGCCGTCGTCGAGATCATCGTGAAGAAGGACGCCCACGTCCGCTACACGACGATCCAGAACTGGTCGAACAACGTCTACAACCTGGTGACCAAGCGCACCGCGGTGCAGGCCGGCGGCCGGATGGAGTGGATCGACGGCAACATCGGCTCCAAGGTCACCATGAAGTACCCCGCCTGCTACCTGCTCGGCGAGCACGCGCAGGGCGAGACGCTCTCGGTGGCCTTCGCCGGCGAGGGCCAGCACCAGGACGCGGGCGCGAAAATGGTGCACTCGGCCCCGCACACGTCGTCGACGATCATCTCCAAGTCGGTGGCCCGGGGCGGCGGCCGGACCTCCTACCGCGGCCTGGTCCAGGTGCTCGAGGGCGCCAACGGCTCGAGGTCGACGGTGAAGTGCGACGCGCTGCTCGTCGACACGGTGAGCCGCTCCGACACCTACCCCTACGTCGACGTCCGCGAGGACGACGTGACGATGGGGCACGAGGCGACCGTCTCCAAGGTGAGCGAGGACCAGCTCTTCTACCTGATGAGCCGCGGGCTCTCCGAGGACGAGGCGATGGCGATGATCGTGCGCGGCTTCGTCGAGCCGATCGCCAAGGAGCTGCCGATGGAGTACGCCCTCGAGCTCAACCGCCTGATCGAGCTGCAGATGGAAGGAGCCGTGGGCTGATCCATGTCCACCACCCCTGAGACCGTCACCCCGTCGGTGGCCGGCGAGATCCTCTCGCCGGAGACCGGCGGGTTCAGCGGCAAGCCGCACTCCCACGGTGCCGTCCCGGTCCCCGGTGACAGCCGTGGCGAACGGCTGCGCTCGTTCGACCTGGCGGACTTCGCCGTGCCCATCGGGCGCGAGGAGGAGTGGCGCTTCACGCCGCTCGACCGGCTGCGCCACCTGCACGAGGACGAGGGTGCGGGCACCGGCACCGTCACCGTCGAGGTCGACGCCGCCCCCGAGGTGACTGTCGAGACGGTCGACCGCGGCGACACCCGGCTGGGACGTGGCGGCGAGCCGTCGGACCGGGTCGCCGCCCGCGCCTGGACCGCGTTCGAGAAGGCGACCGTCCTGACGGTGCCGGCCGAGGCCGTGGCCGGCCGCCCGACCACCGTCTCGGTGCGCGGCACCGGCGTCGACTCCGGGACGGCCTTCGGGCACCTGCTCGTCGACGTGCAGCCCTTCGCCCGCGCCGTCGTGGTCCTGGACCACACCGGTTCGGCGACGTACGCCGACAACGTCGAGCTGGTCGTCGGCGACAGCGCCGAGCTGACCGTGGTCGTCGTCAACGACTGGGCCGACGACACCGTGCACCTGTCGCAGCAGTCGCTGCGGCTGGGCCGCGACGCCAAGCTCCGGAGCATCGCCGTCGGGTTCGGCGGCGACGTGGCGCGGGTGTCGTCCGAGGCACGCTTCACCGCGCCGGGCTCCGAGGTCGAGATGCTCGGCCTGTACTTCGCCGACGCCCACCAGCACCTCGAGCACCGGCTCTTCGTCGACCACGCCGTGCCGCACTGCAAGAGCAACGTCGTCTACAAGGGCGCGCTGCAGGGCGACGAGGCCCACACGGTCTGGATCGGCGACGTGCTGATCCGGGCCGAGGCCGAGGGCACCGAGACCTTCGAGCTCAACCGCAACCTGGTGCTCACCGACGGCGCCCGCGCCGACTCGGTGCCCAACCTCGAGATCGAGACCGGCGAGATCGTCGGCGCCGGCCACGCCTCAGCCACCGGTCGCTTCGACGACGAGCAGCTGTTCTACCTGCAGTCCCGAGGCATCCCCGAGGACGAGGCGCGCCGGCTCGTGGTCCGCGGCTTCTTCGCCGACGTGATCAACAAGATCGGCATCCCGGAGGTCCGGGACCGTCTGCTGGCCCAGGTGGAGCAGGAGCTGGAAGGCGCGGTGCACTGACGTGGCCGACTACCAGCGCGCCTGCGCGGTCGACGACGTGGCCGACGGCGCTGCGATCCGGGTCGTGATCGACGGCATCCCCGTCGCGATCGTGCGCAGCGCCGGCGAGGTCTACGCGATCCACGACGTGTGCTCGCACGCCAACGTCGCGCTGTCCGAGGGCGAGATCGAGGACCAGACGCTCGAGTGCTGGCTGCACGGCTCCCGCTTCGACCTGGTCACCGGGCGCCCGACCGGGCTGCCCGCCACCCAGCCCGTCCCTGTCTACCCCGTGAAGATCGACGGTGACGACGTGCTCGTCTCCGTCACGAAGGAGAACTCGTGAGCACGCTCGAGATCCGCGACCTGCACGTCACCGTCGACACCGGTGACTCCGGCACGCGGGAGATCCTGCGCGGCGTCGACCTCACCGTGCGGGCCGGCGAGACCCACGCGATCATGGGGCCCAACGGCTCGGGGAAGTCGACCCTGGCCTACTCGATCGCCGGGCACCCCAAGTACACCGTGACCGGCGGCACCGTCACGCTCGACGGCGAGGACGTCCTCGCGATGACCGTCGACGAGAGGGCCCGCGCCGGTCTCTTCCTGGCGATGCAGTACCCCGTCGAGGTCCCGGGTGTGTCGGTCTCCAACTTCCTCCGCAGCGCCAAGACCGCCGTCGACGGCGAGGCGCCCAAGCTGCGTACCTGGGTCAAGGAGGTCAAGGAGGCGATGGAGCGGCTGGCCGTCGACCCGTCCTTCGCCGAGCGCAGCGTCAACGAGGGCTTCTCCGGTGGAGAGAAGAAGCGCCACGAGATCCTGCAGCTCGAGCTGCTCAAGCCCAGGATCGCGGTCCTCGACGAGACCGACTCCGGCCTCGACATCGACGCGCTCAAGGTGGTGTCCGAGGGCGTCAACCGGGTCCGCGCGGGTGGCGAGACCGGCGTGCTGCTCATCACCCACTACACCCGGATCCTGCGCTACATCGCGCCCGACTTCGTGCACGTCTTCGTCGACGGCCGGATCGTCGAGGAGGGTGGCCGCGAGCTCGCCGACACCCTCGAGGCCGAGGGCTACGAGCGTTTCGTGAAGGCCGGCGCTCAGGCATGAGCGCAGCCTTCGCCTCGCCCCTCGACGCCGAGCAGGTCCGCAAGGACTTCCCGGCGCTCGAGCGGCTGGTGCACGGCGACCGGCCGCTGGTCTACCTCGACAACGCGGCGACCTCGCAGAAGCCGCGGCAGGTGCTCGAGGCGCTGGACGACTACTACACGCGGCACAACGCCAACGTGCACCGGGGCATCCACACGCTCGCCGAGGAGGCCACCGCGCTGTACGAGGGCGCGCGCGACAAGGTGGCGGCCTTCGTCAACGCCGCGGACCGAGCCGAGGTGGTCTTCACCAAGAACTCGACCGAGGCGCTCAACCTGGCGGCCAACACGATCGCGTGGGGTGGCTCGTCCATCCGTGCCCTGCGCGAGGGCGACGAGATCCTCGTCACCGAGATGGAGCACCACTCCAACCTCGTCCCGTGGCAGATGGTGGCGGAGCGCACCGGCGCGAGGCTGCGCTGGCTCGGCCTGACCGACGACGGCCGGCTCGACCTGTCCGACCTCGACTCGCTGGTCAACGAGCGCACCCGGGTCGTGTCCTTCGTGCTGGTGTCCAACATCCTGGGCACCGTCAACCCGGCCGCCGAGATCGTGCGCCGGGCCCGCGAGGTGGGCTCCCTCGTGGTCGTCGACGCATCGCAGGCAGCCCCGCACATGCCGCTCGACGTCCAGGCGCTCGGCGCCGACCTGGTGGCGTTCACCGGTCACAAGATGTGCGGGCCAACCGGCATCGGCGTGCTGTGGGGGCGCCGCGAGGTGCTCGAGGACCTGCCGCCCTTCCTCGGCGGCGGCGAGATGATCGAGGCGGTCAGCATGACCGGGTCGACCTACGCCGCGGTGCCGCACAAGTTCGAGGCGGGCACCCCTCCGATCGCCCAGGCGGTCGGCCTGGGCGCGGCGGTCGACTACCTCTCCGCCCTCGGCATGGACGCGGTCGCCGAGCACGAGCACGAGATCACCGCCTACGCGCTGGAGCGGATGCAGCAGGTCGAGGGCCTGCGTGTCGTCGGGCCGCCGACCGCGGAGGACCGCGGGGCGGCGGTCTCGTTCACGCTCGGCGACCTGCACCCGCACGACGTCGGTCAGGTGCTCGACGAGCTCGGCATCGCCGTGCGGGTCGGCCAGCACTGCGCCCGACCGGTGTGCCTGCGCTACGGCGTGCCGGCCACGACCCGTGCCTCGTTCTACGTCTACTCGACGACTGCCGACGTGGACGCGCTCGTCGGCGGGCTCGAGCACGTGCAGCGGTTCTTCGGACGCCCGGGAGGCGTGGCGTGAAGCTCGAGTCGATGTACCAGGAGATCATCCTGGACCACTACCGCAACCCGCACCACAAGGGACTGCGGGAGCCGTTCGACGCCGAGGTCCACCACGTCAACCCGACCTGCGGCGACGAGGTCACCCTGCGGGTGCGGCTCGGCGGCGACGGCACGACGGTCGAGGACGTGTCCTACGACTCGCTCGGCTGCTCGATCTCGCAGGCCTCGGTGTCGGTCATGACCGACCTGGTGATCGGGCGCAGCCTCGACGAGGCGACGACCGCCTACGACGCGTTCCTGGCCCTGATGCGGGCCAAGGGCGACGCATCCAGCGCGGCGGCGTCGGTCGAGGGTGACCTCGAGGAGGTGCTCGAGGACGCCGTGGCGTTCGAGGGCGTCTCGAAGTACCCGGCGCGCATCAAGTGCGCGCTGCTCGGCTGGATGGCCTGGAAGGACGCCACGGCCCGCGCCGCTGGCGTGGACGAGCACGAGACTGCGGAGGAGATGGCATGAGCGAGACCGCGACCAGCGCGGCCACCGGGGGACCCGGTCTGGCCAAGGTCGAGGACGTCGAGGAAGCCATGCGCGACGTGGTCGACCCCGAGCTCGGCATCAACGTGGTCGACCTCGGCCTGGTCTACGGCATCCACGTCGACGACGACAACGCGTGCACCCTGGACATGACGCTCACGTCAGCGGCCTGCCCGCTGACCGACGTGATCGAGGACCAGACCAACTCCGCCCTGTCGGGGCTGGTCAAGGAGACCCGGATCAACTGGGTCTGGATGCCGCCGTGGGGCCCGGACAAGATCACCGACGAGGGCCGCGACCAGCTGCGCGCCCTCGGCTTCAACGTCTGAGATCCGGCTGCGGGAGTGATCACGTTCACGTGATCACTCCACGCCGTGCATGGCATACCCGCCGTGCAGGGCGTGCACCGATCATGCAGACGTGATCATTTCGGTGGATGCTGGGCAGACGCTCAGGCGAAGGTGTTGCAGCGGTTGACGTCGCCGGAGCGGCGACCGGTCACGAACCACTGGCGACGCTGCTCGGCCGAGCCGTGGGTCCAGGACTCGGGGTCGACCCTGCCCTGCGTCTTCTGCTGGATCCGGTCGTCGCCGACCGCCTCGGCCGCCCCGATCGCCTGGTCCAGCTCGGCCTCGCCGACCGAGACGTTTCCGCGGTCGTCGGCCAGCCGGCTCCAGACGCCCGCGTAGCAGTCGGCCTGCAGCTCCATCGCGACCGACAGCTCGTTCGCCGCGTTGGGGCGGGCCTGCTGCGAGGCGCGGACCTTCTGCTCGGTGCCGAACAGCGTCTGCAGGTGGTGTCCGGCCTCGTGGGCCATGATGTACGCCTGGGCGTAGCGCCCCTCGGCGCCGAACTCCTGCTGCAGCTGGTCCAGGAAGCCGATGTCGATGAAGATGCTGCGGTCCGGCGGGCAGTAGAACGGGCCCACCTGCGAGGAGGCGGTGCCGCACCCGGTCTGCACCGCCTGGGTGAAGAAGGTCAGCCCCGGCTGCTCGTAGGTCTCGCCGGCCCGGGCGAACTCGTCGGTCCAGACCTCGTTGATCTCGTTGTAGACCTTGACCAGGAAGCAGTCGTCGTACTGCTGGATCGCGCCCTCGGTGTTGCACCGCTGCTCGAGGTCGCCGGTGCCGGCGCCCTCGCCCTGGACGGGGCCGTCCTGGGGGACCAGCTGCGTCGTGTCGACGCCGTTGCCGCCGCCGAGCACCGAGATCAGCACGAAGACCAGCAGCCCCACGATGCCGAGGCCGCCGCCACCGACGGCGATCGGTCCGCCCATGCCGCGCCGGTCCGAGACACCGGAGGTGTCGACGGACTGGTCGTCGAAGTCGATCCCCACGGGAAAGGCGCTCCGTCCTGTCGTCGGGCCGTCCGTAGACTAGGGCGCATGCCGTCGTCGCCGTCCTGCTGAGCGGGCGATACCCCGCCAGCCGCCCGCATAAGCGGGAACCTCCCACGCCGAAGGACGCACGACGATGATCACCGCCACCGGTCTGCAGCTCAGGGCCGGCTCCCGGATACTTCTGGGCGACGCCACGTTCCGGATCGCCCCGGGCGACCGGGTCGGCCTGGTCGGCCGCAACGGCGCCGGCAAGACCACCCTCACCAGGGTGCTCGCCGGCGAAGGCACGGCCGCCTCGGGCGAGGTCACCCGGTCCGGCCACGTCGGCTACCTCCCGCAGGACCCGCGCACCGGCGACCTCGACGTCCTGGCCCGTGACCGGATCCTGTCCGCGCGTGGGCTGGACGCCGTCGTGCGAAGGATGCGCGAGACAGAGGGCGAGATGGCCAGCGCCGACCCCGGGACGCACGAGCGGGCGATGAGCCGGTACACCCGGCTGGAGACGGAGTTCCAGGCCGCCGGTGGCTACGCCGCCGAGAGCGAGGCGGCCGCCATCGCATCCAGCCTCGGCCTGCCGGAGCGCGTCCTCGGCCAGCCGCTGCACACGCTGTCCGGTGGCCAGCGCCGCCGGGTCGAGCTCTCGCGGATCCTGTTCTCGTCGACCGGGACAGGTGCCGACGGCTCGACGCTGCTCCTCGACGAGCCGACCAACCACCTGGACGCCGACTCGATCGTCTGGCTGCGCGACTACCTGCGGACGTACAAGGGCGGCCTGGTCGTCATCAGCCACGACGTCGGCCTGCTCGAGCACGCGGTCACCCGGGTCTTCCACCTCGACGCCAACCGGGCCGAGCTCGACGTCTACAACCTGGGCTGGTCCGCCTACCTGGCGCAGCGCGAGACCGACGAGCGGCGGCGCAAGCGGGAGCGGACCAACGCGGAGAAGCAGGCCGACGCGCTCAAGGCGCAGGCCGACCGGATGCGCTACAAGGCCACCAAGGCCAAGGCGGCGCAGAACATGGACCGGCGGGCGCAGCGGCTGATGGCGGGCCTGGAGCAGGTGCGCCGCAGCGACAAGGTCGCCAAGCTGCGCTTCCCGGAGCCCGCGTCCTGCGGCCGGACGCCGCTGACCGCCGAGGGCCTGTCCAAGTCCTACGGCTCGCTCGAGGTCTTCACCGACGTCGACCTGGCGATCGACCGCGGCAGCCGGGTCGTCATCCTCGGGCTCAACGGCGCCGGCAAGACCACCCTTTTGCGCCTGCTCGCCGGCATCGAGGCCCCGGACACCGGCGTGGTGCGTCCGGGGCACGGTCTCAAGATCGGCTACTACGCGCAGGAGCACGAGACGCTCGACCCGGAGCGGACCGTGCTGGAGAACATGCGCTCGGCTGCGCCGGACACCAGCGAGGTCGAGCTGCGTCGCATCCTCGGGTCGTTCCTGTTCTCCGGCGACGACGTCGGGAAGCCGGCCCGGGTGCTCAGTGGCGGCGAGAAGACCCGGCTGGCCCTGGCGACCCTCGTCGTGTCCAGCGCCAACGTGCTGATGCTCGACGAGCCGACCAACAACCTCGACCCGGCCAGCCGCGAGGAGATCCTGGGGGCGCTGCAGACCTACGCCGGCGCCGTCGTGCTGGTCACCCACGACGAGGGTGCGGTCGAGGCCTTGGCCCCGGAGCGGCTGATCCTGCTGCCCGACGGCGTCGAGGACCTGTGGAACGAGGACTACGCCGACCTGGTGGCGCTGGCCTGACCGGGATCTTTCGGGCAGATCACCGGGCTGTCGCAACTGCCTATGGCGCGAAGGGGCAGGGACGACGATCATGGCGGCACGACCCACTCACCCGACGGGCCGAGTGACGATGAGGAGGCCGGCGTGGTCGAGCTCAAGAAGGGCGCCCGGATCACCGGCGGAGACCGCAGCAAGCTCGCGGCAGACCTGAAGAAGAAGTACTCGGGCGGTGCCAGCATCCGCGAGCTCGCGGCCGAGACCGGCCGGTCCTACGGGTTCGTGCATCGCATCCTGGCCGAGTCCGGAGTGACCCTGCGCGGCCGCGGCGGCGCTACCCGCGGCAAGAAGTCCTGAGCGTCGAGCTGGCGCGGGACGGCGCCTTGGCGACCGTCACGCTCGACCGGCCCGACAAGCGCAACGCGCAGACCCCGCAGATGTGGCGGGACCTCACGGCGATCGGGCGTGACCTCCTCGCCGACGACGGCGTGCGTGTCGTCGTGCTGCGCGCGGAGGGCGCGTCCTTCTCGGCCGGCCTCGACCGGGCGATGTTCAGCACCGGCACCGACGGCGAGCCGGGGCTGGCGGCCCTCGCCGCCTACGACGACACGGCGCTGGACGCCACGATCGCCGGCTTCCAGGAGGCCTTCACCTGGTGGCGCGACCCGCGGGTGGTGAGCATCGCGGCGGTGCAGGGGCACGCGGTCGGCGCCGGGTTCCAGCTCGCGCTCGGCTGCGACCTGCGGGTCCTCGCCGACGACGCACAGCTCGCGATGAAGGAGCCCAGCCTCGGCCTGGTGCCCGACCTGGCGGGCACCAAGCCGCTGGTCGACGCGGTCGGCTACTCCCGCGCGCTGGAGATCTGCGCGACCGGCCGGTGGGTCGACGCGGCGGAGGCGGTGCGGATCGGGCTGGCCAGCCTCGTCGTACGTCGCGCAGAGCTCGACCAGGCCGCCCGCGACCTGGCGGCGGCTCTGCTCGCCGCGCCGGCCGCTGCGGTGCGCGCCACCAAGGGGCTGCTGCTCGGGGCGGCGGGCCGCTCCCACGCCGAGCAGCAGGCGGCCGAGCGGGGGGCCCAGGCCGGGCGGCTGCGTGACCTGGCCGGCGGGGCGGGATGATCCCCGGGTGGAGCTGACTCTCACCGACGACCAGCTGACCGTCCGCGCTGCCGTGCGCGAGTGGGTCGACGAGGTCGTCGTGCCGCAGGCCCTGAGCAACGATCGGGAGGAGCGCTTCCCGCAGGAGGCGCTCGACGGGCTCAAGCAGACCGGGTTCGTCGGCATGTCCATCGACGAGGCCTATGGCGGCGGCGGGGCCGACCCGCTGACCTACTGCCTGTTCATCGAGGAGCTCGCGCGCGGCGACGCCAACGTCCGCTCGATCATGTCGGTGCACCTCGGGCTGGTGGCCGGGGCGGTGCAGCGGTGGGGCAGCGAGGAGCAGCGGCAGCAGTGGCTGCCCCGGATGGCCACCGGCGAGGTCCTGGGGTGCTTCGGGCTGACCGAGCCCGACCACGGCTCCAACCCGGCCGACCTGCGGGCGACCGCCGAACGTACGGCCTCGGGATGGCGGATCTCCGGGCGCAAGGTGTTCATCACCAACGGGTCCATCGCCGGCGTCGCGCTGGTCATGGCGCGCAGCGGCGGCCCGGGCGCACGGGGTGTCTCGGCGTTCCTCGTGCCCACCGACCGGCCGGGGTTCTCCGCGGTGCCGTTGCACGGCAAGCTCGGGCTGCGTTCCTGCGACACCGCCGAGCTGGTCCTCGACGGTGTCGAGGTGGGCGAGGAGGCGCTCATCGGGGCCGAGGGCGACGGCATCAAGGTCGCGCTGTCGGCGCTGGACGACGGTCGGATGTCGATCGCGGCGTCGTGCACCGGCATCGGGCAGGCGGCGCTGGACACGATGGTGGCCTACGCCGGGTCGCGCGAGCAGTTCGGCAAGCCGATCGCCGGGCACCAGCTGGTGCAGGAGATGCTCGCCGACTCCGCCGTCGACGTGGATGCGTCGCGCCTGCTGACCTGGGCGGTCGCCGACCTCAAGACCCGGGGGGAGCCCTACTCGCTGGCGGCGTCGAAGGCCAAGCTCTTCGCCACGGAGGCGTCCGTGCGGGTGGCCAACGCCTGCATCCAGGTGCACGGCGGCTACGGGTACGTCGACGAGTACCCGGCCGCGAAGTACCTCCGCGACGCCCGCGTGACCACCCTCTACGAGGGCACCAGCCAGGTGCAGAAGCTGCTGATCGGGCGGGCCCTCACCGGCGTCAGCGCGTTCTGAGGCCCTAGGACCCTTGGCCGGGCCAGGTCCGCACGGGTGAATGAGTACGTCACGACGCCGGTCAGCGGTTACGTTGAGGGGGTCGGCTGGAGGGGACATGCCGGAAGGCACCGTGCGCGCGGGTCCGCCCTGGCAGGTGCTGGCTGTCGACGGCTTGGACGTGGCGGTCGCCCTGGTCGTGCAGGGGGCGGGGCTCCGCCATGCCAACGCGGCCGCGGCGCGGCTGCTCCGGGTGACGCTCGACGACGCCGGCGGACCGCCCGGCCCCACCAGCCACCGGCTGTTCGGCGAGGACGGGTCACCCCTCGAGCCGAGCTGTGACCCCGCCGTCGTCGCGCTCACCGAGCGGGTCGGCTCGTCGGCGACGCTCGAGCTGCGCTGGCCGGACCTCACGTCCCGGTGGGTCGAGTGCCGCGCGGTGCCGGTCAGCGACCAGGGGGCTCCCGCGGCCCTCGTGACCTATCGCGAGGTCGAGCCGCCCCGGCCGGTCGACACCGTCGGGCCAGGGGAGCTGGTCTGGCTGCAGACGATCCTCGACGCGGCGCCGCTCGTGGTCTACGCCACCGGTTCCGACGGCCGGCTGCTGATCGTCAACACCGCGTTCGAGGAGCTGGTGCGAGGCAACCGGTCCGAGCTGGTCGGGATGCGCAGCGAGGAGGTCTTCGGGCCGGAGGTGGGGGCCCGGCTGTGGGCCAACGACCGGCGGGTGGTCCGCAGCGGCCGCCCCGAGACCTGGCTCGCCTTCCGGAGCCGACCGAACGCGTCCTTCTCGGACAGGCTCTCCTTCTCCATCAGCAGTCCCTTCGCCCGCTCGATCACCTTCCGCGCCGCGAGCGCCTCCGCCAGCGAGTCCGCCTCCGCCCGGACGGCCGTGAGCTCCTCGTGACGCGCCCGCGCCGTCTCGATCGCCGGCACGACGTCCTGCTCGCGGAAGGGCTTCACGAGGTAGCCGTACACCCCCGCCTCGGCCGCCCGCTCGACGAGCTCCCGCTGGCCGAACGCGGTCAGCATCACGATCGGGATCGGCCGCTCCTCGAGCATCTTCCGCGCGGCCTCGATCCC
>Ga0210113_1000180_pt1 | contig 14998 bp, 14 predicted proteins | sample MayberryNW_Catta_5_FD_185523 | JGI IMG/M metagenome (GOLD analysis project Ga0210113, IMG submission 185523) | Wetland microbial communities from San Francisco Bay, California, USA, that impact long-term carbon sequestration -... | ecosystem: Environmental > Aquatic > Marine > Wetlands ...
AAACGGTGATGGGTCAGTACATCGCTGCGCGACGATGTTTTGCTCGAAACCAAGAGTCACTCCGGTTGGCGCCTGAGTATGTGGTTTAGGGTGCCGACGCGATACCAGCGATAGCCATAGGCTTCGAGCGCTATCCTGTGGGTGCCGCTTGGATCGGCGGTGCTTTGTTCTTCAACCCAAAGATTGACCAACCTGTTTCCACCCTCGACTTCGGGGTTGATCCGAACCTCATGGGGCTTCTCGTCGAAATTATGAACCACGACAATGGAATTACCGCGCCAATCGTAACGCATCGCCAGCACGGACGGCACTCCGCTGCGGAGTAATTTCCAATCGCCCCAGCCGATTTCCGGACACTCTTTCCTCAGGCGGATCATGCGAGCCGTCCAATTGAGCAATGAACCAGAATCGCGCCGTTGCGCGTCGACGTTGCGCTCGGCAAATCGGTAAGGTCCTTCAGAAATGACCGGATGCACGAGTTTAGGCGAGGTCGAGAAACCCGCTTGCGCTTCGCTGTTCCAATGCATGGGCGTGCGCACGGCGGCGCGCTCTTTGAGAGATAGATCATCGCCCATGCCGAGTTCGTCGCCGTAACGGATCACGGGCGTGCCGGGCAGCGAAAACATCACGCTGTAAGCCAGCTCGAGATGGCGCTGGTTCCCCAGCATCGGGGCGAGGCGGCGGCGGATGCCGCGGTGATAGAGCTGCATCGCCGGTTGCGGTCCGAATCGCGCAAATACTTTCGTCCGCTGCTCTTCCGTAAGTCGACCGAGATCAAGCTCGTCATGGTTGCGCAGGAACTGCGCCCACTGCGCCGTCGGCGGCAGTTTTTTTGTCGCGAGCAAGGCTTTGGCGAGTGGATCAACATCGGCCGTCGCCAAGGTGTAAAAGAGATGCTGATTGACGAAAAAGTTGAACATCATCTGGACGCCGTCCCCGTTCCGGCCGAAATACTTGCGGTTTTCCGGCGGCAAGACATTCGCCTCCGCGAGCAGGATAGCGTCGCCGCGCCTCCACTGGAGAAATGTCCGTAGCTCGTCCAGATATTCAAATTTCATTTTCGGTTTCTTTGCTCCGGGAGCCGGCGTTTCGATGATGAACGGCAGCGCGTCCAGTCGAAACCCCATGACTCCCAGCGCGAGCCAATAACCCATGATGCGCCGGATCTCTGCTCGTACCGCAGGGTTGTCCATGTTCAAGTCCGGCTGGAATTCGTAAAATCGGTGAAAGTAATACTCGCGGGCCTCCTTGTCATAGGTCCAGGTTGATTTTTGCACGCCGGGAAAAACCAAACCGGACTGCCAGTCGGACGGGCGTTTCTTGGACCAGACATACCAATTACGATAGTTTGAATCCTTGTTGCTGCGCGCGCACTGAAACCATGGATGCTGATCGGAACTGTGATTGACGACCAGATCGATAATCACCCGAATGCCGCGCTTTTCCGCCTGATGCATAAACTCTACGAAGTCGCCGCTCGAGCCGTGGCGCGGATCGACGCCATAAAAATCCGAGATATCGTAGCCGTTATCCCGATTCGGTGTCGGCTGGAACGGGGCAAGCCAGACCGTGTCGATACCGAGCGACGCGAGATAATCCAGACGGCGCACCAAGCCCTCAAAGTCGCCGACCCCGTCGCCGTTTGCGTCCATGAAGGTTTCCAAATCCAAGCTGTAAACGACGGTATTTTTGTACCAGAGGTCGTCAATCATACGTCCCCTTAACTCGTCATAGCTGCGCTCGTGATGAGCGGCGCGATGAATTGCATCTGCTGCCTCACCGCTCCCCTAATCTAACCATGCCGATACATCCCTTAGTCTGCCAGGCGAATGATCACCCCTTCATCCGCGCGCAATTGGAGATCGCCGCGAACCGGCTCGCCCGAGCGATCCAGAAATGTGGAGAGCGCAATCGTGCCGTCGCAAGCCTCTTCTGGACAATGGAACACGTGCGGAACCTGGCCGAGGTTTAAGGCGATCAGAAACGTGCTCGCGCCTCGGCCGGCGCGGCGAAAATAGGCCAGGACGTCACCCTCGGCCGTCACCGACTCGAAGCGGCCCACTTCGAGTGCGGGTTCGCCGCGGCGCATCCCGATCAGTTCTCTATACAGGTTGAGCATCGAGCAAGGGTGTTCGCACTGTGATTTCACGTTCAAGCTTGGGTAATCGGCGGCAACCGGCAGCCAGGGTTCGCCGGTAGTAAACCCGGCGTTCTTTTCAGAGCTCCACTGCATGGGCGAGCGCTCGGGGTCGCGTCCTAGTCCATGGTCTGGGAGATTCTTCTCGACTGGATCCTGCACCTTCCCGACTGGAATCTCCACGTCGTGCATGCCGATTTCATCGCCGTAGTACAGCGTAGGCGTGCCGCGCAGCGTGAGTAGAAGCATGGCCGCCACTCGCGCCTGTGCTGGACCTACACGCGATGCGATGCGGTGCTGATCGTGATTGCCGAGCACCCAATTGGGCCAGCCCCCTTCCGGCAGCGCCGCCTCGTATGCCGCGATGAGTCGCGCGATCTCGCGTGCGTCCCAGCTTGCCAGTACTAATTGGAAGTTGAAGGGGAGGTGCACTCCGGTAAGATCCACTCCGTAGTACTGTACCAGCCGTTCGATTGGCAGGTAGATTTCCCCAATCAGCACGCGCTCTTTGTACTCGTCAACCACGCGGCGCATCCGACTAACGATCCCGTGCACCTCGGGTTGGTCCGTGGTGTGAACCGGGATCAGCGCCCGGTACGGATCAGTTCCTTCGCACCAGTTCGGGTTGATTGGATTGTCAGGACCGTGTTCGTCCTTGATCAGATGCCACAGCACATCAACCCGAAAGCCGTCCACGCCGCGCTCCAGCCAAAAGCGGAGCACGCCCAGCATGGCGTCTACGACTTCAGGATTGCGCCAATTAAGGTCAGGCTGCTCACGAAGAAAAGCATGGTAGTAGTATTGGCCGGTATGTTGGTCGTATTCCCAAGCACTCCCGCCGAAGCAGGACAGCCAATTGTTTGGAGGCCCTCCATCCGGGCCGGGGTCACGCCAAATGTACCATTTGCGCTTCGAACTGGCGCGTGAGGAGCGCGAATGTAAAAACCACGGGTGCTGGTCGGAAGTGTGATTGGGCACGAAATCGAGAATCATTTTGATTTGCCGGGCGTGTGCCTGACCTAGCAGACGGTCGAAGTCTTCCAGAGTGCCGAAGATTGGGTGGATGCCGGTGTAATCCGCAACGTCGTAGCCGAAGTCCCGCATCGGCGAGGGATAGATGGGCGAGATCCACAGCGCATCTACGCCCAACCAGCGCAGGTAATCGAGTCGAGAGGTGATTCCGAGAAGGTCACCGATCCCATCGCCGTTGCTGTCCATGAATGACCGTGGATAGATCTGATAGATGATCCCCCGCTGCCACCAGAGACAGGTTTCAGCCGCGGTTTCAGTGAGGGTATCCGCGGCTTTCATTCGCCGTACACCGAAAAAGAGACAAGAATCGAGGCTCGCAAGGCATCCTCACTGCTGTGTCACCGCGGGGGCCGAAGCCGCTAAAACTCCAGCAGCATAAGTGCCGGCTCCTCGATCATCGATTTGATTTTCTTGAGGAACAGCACGGCCTCGCGACCATCGATAAGACGATGATCGTAGCTCAACGCGACGTACATCATCGGCCGAATCGCGACTGCGCCATCGTGCACCACCGGCCGATCTTGGATGGCGTGGAGTCCGAGGATTGCGCTCTGCGGCGGATTGACGATCGGTGTGGAGAGCAGCGAGCCGTAGACACCCCCGTTGGTGATCGTGAAAGTTCCGCTTTTAAGCTCGTCCGGTTTGAGCCGGTTCTCTCCGGCGCGACGCGCAAAGTCGGCGATCGCCCGCTCGATATCGGCGAAGCTCATGCGTTCGGCATGGCGCAGCACCGGCACCACTAATCCTTTGCCGCCGCCGACGGCAACGCCGATGTCGTAGTAATTGTGATAGACGATGTTGTTGCCGTCGATCTCGGCATTGACCTCGCGGACCGTTTGCAGCGCCGTCACCGTGGCCTTAACGAAAAAGGACATAAAGCCGAGCTTGATACCATGACGCTCCCGGAAATCTTCGCCGTGGGTCTGGCGCAAGGCAATTACCGCCGACATGTCGATCTCGTTAAACGTCGTCAGCAGCGCCGCGCTATGCTGTGCCGCCAACAGCCGTTCGGCGATGCGCCGGCGCAGCAACGTCATCGGCACGACTTCGTCGTCTGTAGACGGTTTGGAAGCCTTAGCCATGCCGGCCGCCGTCGCCGCGTGAGCTTCATCGGCGGGGGACTGGGCTTGTTCTGTCAAAGTTTCGACGTCCTGGGTTTCCTGGGCCGCCGTTACTTTTGCGCCGATAATTTCGCCAGCGCGTTCGCTCGGGGCGAATTTCGCTTCTTCTTGTTTCGCTTCTTCTTGCTCCGGGCTTGACTCGGGATGCAGAACCGGGGCAGGCATGCGACCAGCGCCGCCGTCGGTTGCGGCGGATGCCACACCCGCGCTGCTCGGTTGCACCGATGCAGATTCAGCTGGTGGTTTAACTTCGGAATCGTTAGTTTTGGTTTCTTTGCTCTGCTGCTCACCATTAGTGGTTTCCAGATGAGCAACCACCTCGCCGATCGCCGCGCTCTCTCCGTTGTGCTTCAGAATATTCACAAGAGTGCCGGAATCCGGGGCGCGCACTTCGACTGTGGCCTTGTCGGTCTCGAGTAATAAGAGATTTTCGTTTTTGCTGACCCGGTCGCCCTGGCTTTTAAACCACTCGCCGATTTCGACTTCGGTAATCGATTCACCGACGTTGGGAATTGTTACATCGATCCGCATGGTGTCCCTCCCGGTGCGCTTTGCGGGCGTGACGTTCAACCCGTTGGATTACGCCCGTCCGTTAGAATGACAGCTGAGGTTGCGAAGTTTCATCAGCCAAGCTCGCCGAAAGCGGCTGCCATCAGGGCGGCCTGTTGCTGCTTGTGACGCGCCATGGAGCCCGTGGCCGGGCTCGCCGAAGCCGTTCTTGCCACCGTGGAGAAGGGCAAGCGATCGAAGAGCTGCGTGCCGAAGCGCTGTGACCAGAAACATGCTGCTCCCATATTGATCGGCTCTTCCTGAACCCAGACTGCCGGCGTGCCGTCCGCGTAATTCCTCAATGCTGCGGTGAGAGTATCCTCCGGCACGGGATAGAGCTGTTCTATGCGCACGAGAGCCACGTCGTCGCGCCGTCGCTCATCGCGATGCCTCTTTAGTTCGTAATAAACCTTACCGCTGCAGAGCAGGACACGCTTCACCGCCGCCCCATTGCGGCGCTCCCCGATGACAGTTTTGAAGCCGCCTTGGGCGAAGTCGCTGAGCGGCGACACCGCCTCCCGATGGCGCAACAGACTCTTCGGCGTCATGATCACCAGGGGCTTGCGCCATCGGCGCAAGGCCTGGCGCCGCAGGCTGTGAAAATATTGCGCCGGCGTGCTTGGATAGATGACCTGGATGTTGTCGCGTGCGCATAATTGCAAAAACCGTTCGAGGCGCGCGCTCGAATGTTCCGGCCCCATACCCTCGAAGCCGTGCGGCAACAGTAGGACCAGGCCGCTCATCCGACGCCATTTTTCCTCGGCGCTGGTGATAAACTGATCGATGATCACCTGGGCGGCATTGACGAAATCCCCGAACTGCGCCTCCCAAAGAACCAGCGCGTCGGGGTAGTCGAGGCTGTAACCATACTCAAACCCGAGCACCCCTGCTTCCGAAAGGGGGCTGTTGTAAATTTCCACCGGTGCTTGCTGCGGCGCCAGGTGTTGCAGCGGCACGTATTCCGTGCCGTTTTCAACGTCGTGCAGCACGGCGTGGCGCTGACTGAATGTTCCTCGCGCCGTGTCTTGACCGGATAAACGCACATGAAATCCTTCGGTCGCCAGACTGGCGAAAGCCAGCGATTCCGCGCCGGCCCAGTCCAACGGTCTTTTCTCCGCCGCCATTTCAAGGCGTTGGCCGGCAGCCCGGACGATTTTTGGGTGCGGATGAAAATCACCTGGAAACTGCGTCTGGGCAGTGAGGAGTTGCACGAGCCGCGGTTTGGCGACGTGCGTGCTGGCCGCTCCAGCATTCGCTTCCAATCCGCCGCTGTAGCCGGACCAGACGCCGCCGAAACTCGGTATCGGGCTGTTCGGACCCTCGGAGCGCGCCAGCGCCAGTTCCTCATCGAGAGTCGCGCGGTATTCATCGGCGATGCGTTCAGCGTCGGCGGGCGTGACGACATGCTCGTCGACCAAGCGCCGGAGATACATTTCGTGCACCGGCGGGTGGCGGCCGATCGCCTGATAAAGCCTCGGCTGGGTAAAGCCGGGCTCATCGCCTTCGTTATGACCATAGCGTCGGTACCCGATCAGGTCGATGACCGCGTCGCGCTCAAAGCGGCGGCGAAACGCAAGCGCCAGCGCGACCGTTTGCAGCACCGCTTCCGGTTCGTCGGCGTTGACTCGGAAAATCGGAATCTGCAGCATTTTCGCAATGTCGCTGGTATAGCGACTCGACCTGGCTTCGCTCGGACAGGTAGTAAAAGCGATCTGGTTATTAATGATCACGTGCAGCGCGCCGCCGGCCGTATATGCCGCAAGGCCGTTTAGATTTAGGGTTTCTTGGACGATGCCTTCGCCGGCAAAAGCGCCGTCCCCGTGCATCAGCAGCGCCATCCCGCGTTTGCGGTGAACATCGCCGGAGCGGTCTTGCTTGGCGCGCACGCGACCCAGTGCAACCGGTGCGACGAACTCCAAATGGCTCGGGTTGAAGCACAGGGAAAGATGGACCGTGGACCCGGTATCGTCGTGAAAGTCGCTGCTGTAGCCCAGATGATATTTGACATCACCCGCGCCGTCACCGGGCGCCGTGCGATCGATGAACTCACGGAACACTTCGCGGGGCTTTTTCCCCAACAGGTTGACCAGCACGTTAAGGCGGCCGCGGTGTGCCATTGCCAGCACGATCTCGCGCAAGCCTTCGCGCGCAGCGGTTTCAACGGTGAAATCGAGCAACGGTATCAGACTTTCGCTGCCTTCCAGCGAAAAACTTTTGGCGCCGACAAATTGACTGCGTGTAAACTCTTCGAATAAAGCCGCCTGTATGAGTCTGGTCAAAATCTTGCGCCGCTGATCGGGGCTCAGGGCCAGTCGGTTCTGATCGGCCTCGATTCGTTCCTGCAGCCATTCGCGCGTGGCACGATCCTCGATGTGCATGTATTCGACGGCGATGAAGCCGCAGTAAGTCTGCCGCAGCCGCTCGAGGATCTCGCGCAGCGGCAGTGGGCCGGGCCAATAAAGCCCGGCGCCAGGGAAGATCTGTTGCATGCGCTCGGCAGTGAAACCGTAGAAGGCGGGTTCGAGCGCGGCTTCGGTTGAAACTTGCAGGCCCAAGGGATCGATGCGCGCGGCGCGATGACCGAGGGTGCGAAATGCTCTGACCATGTCATTGAGCTGTTCCTGGAGTGTCGGCGTAATCGCAGGTGGGGCGCCATTGTTTTCCTGAGGGATGCGTCCGAACCGACCATCGCCAGCGGCCGGCGCGTTGCTGGTGAACGCGGCAAAGTAAGCTTGCCACTCTCGCTCCACGGATGACGGATCTTTACGAAACGATTCGTAGAGATCTTCTAGGTAACGGAGGTTTATTGGATCCGTCGAAGGGTTCATTAGCAGATGAAGGTGCGCCGCCAAAACTGCTGCTGGCTGGTGTGGCGCTCCTAAATAAAAATGATTTTCGCGTCAAATGCTGTCTCATTCATGAGCAAGCGTTATGCCACGATGTTTTTTTAGGCGCGAATCTCTGCGACGTAAACAACCTTTCACTTGTCTCAAAAACAAGACAGAAGGCTCGGTGTTTGTTTCGGCGGAGAAACAAGATTTCGAGGAAATTGTACGGAACCGCTTCGGCAAAGCTGGCATGTTTGTTGCCCAAAATAATAACACTCGAGCATTCGGCGTCTGCGCCGGGAGGCAACTTCGATGAGATGGCAAGCGTGGTTAAAGGCGGCGCTGTCGGAGCGCAACCAGATGAGGCGGCATCCACTGTAGTGAAGGCGGCCTTCCTATAACTTCGACAAAAAAGCTTCTACTGGAAGAAAGGAGATCCAAGTATGTATGCATCGAGCCTGATGTTTCACACGGTGCCAGGAAAAACCGGAGAATTGGAAAAAGAGCTGCGAGAGCTGCGCAAACTGGTGCAGGAGGCCGGCGGGCAAAATGCCAGAATACTGCATACCCATTTCGCATCGCCCGAAGCTCCCAATGTCGTGTTCGTGCAAGATGCGCCCGACTTGGCAACGCTGGAACGCCAGATTCAGCGGATTACAGCGGATGCAGGCTTTCAACAGTGGACCAGGAAGGTCTCGCCGCTGCTGCGCCAATCACCGAATAGGGAAATTCACCTCGTGGTGGAAGACGGCATGCAATAGGTGCCCATTCGAACCGGAATAGGGACCTGCCCCTAACTGATTGTCGCGCTCCCCAGATCGGGGTGGGAGATCGGTTTGGGTGCATGCCACACCGGCTGTACCTGGTTTTTCTCCATGCGCGCCGCCAGAGCATCGAACCTGCCGAGCTTTTGCATGGTTCGGACAATGCTCCCGACCGTTCCCCAATCGCTCCAGCCAACGTCACCGACGGGCAACACGCATAAGCGGGAGGCGAGCGGCTCGCATATGTCGGAGGAAAAATTGACCTTCGGAATCGCCTCGTAGAGATGTTCGAGAAAATGCGCTGGGCAGCCGCTGCGCAGCGTCATCTGAATCAGCCGGAAGGCATGATAAAGCAACGGCGAGGTACGCTGAACCATGTCCCACAACGTTGCGTTGTGGACAGCAAAAACCATAGTGTTCCAAAGAGCCCCGCGGTCGATGAGCTCTCTCGCATGTGCCAAGGGCGGTTTTTCGACGAAGCCGGCGACCGGAGTGGCTTCGCGGATGTCAGGCCTCCTTGCTGCGGCCACAATGTAGCCGTACTCGGTCTCTTCGCCGGCCTGAGGCGTCATGCCGAGAAGGATCATCTTGCCGGGGCTTTTCGCCAGCGCGACCAACGCTCTTTCGACCGCGCTCATGAACCGATCTTCATCCAGGACAAAATGATCCGACGGAAACACGACCACGGTGGCCGCTGGGTCGCGATTGGTAATGTGAGCTAACGGCAGAAGGATCCCCGGTGCGGTATCGCGGTTGGCGGGTTGGAAGATAACATTGTGGCGCGGCCAGTGCGCGAGTTGTCGTTCAACCTCTTCCCGATGATGAGAGCTGACGACGATCAATATGCGCTCACGAGGAATGAGCCGCTCAATCCGGTCTAAGGTGCAGCGTAACATGGACCGCGCGCCTGTGACTGTTGAAAACTGTTTGAGGCCGCTTCCGCCGCAAACTTGCTGCAAGAAACTACGCACGCGAGTTCCTTCTCCGCCGGCGAGCACGACTGCCCAGACATTCGAATGGTCCATGTGATTTCCTGTTTTGGATTTTCTGACGGGACGATTTCTGGCTCCACTCCGTAACAAGAACTATACCAATGTGGGCGTAACGACGAACGGCCGATAATAGCCACGATTGCAAAATTTCGTTTGCTAATTGTCCCAATTGCGAGACAGAAGAATACGCAGAATCCCACTTCCAAGACAGGTTGTATCGCTGTTGCACCTGAGCATCGCCATCATTCGGCCCATCACAGCTCAAGCCTTAGGCATTGATAGCATCAGGTGAGTGGCAGAATCCGGATCATCTCCTTTACTTGGTAGGCTGGCGAACCATTCATTCGAGATGATGTAACCGCAGCGCTGCGTAGAGGTCACCCCTGGCATAGACGTTGCTCATCCAACCCGATCACGCAGGGATAAATGATGAGCCAAAATTTTCAAGGAGGCGCGGAAGTTGTGCATCAGATTACTCATGATCATCGTAAAGGGTCGGTCGGGGTTCACGCGCCACCGGACCGTTCGCAGTGGCAACTGACGGGTGAATACGCGCTGGTCGAAGCTGTTCTTTGTGCAGCGATTCGCGAGTACCAAAAATTTGCCGGACTACATAGCAGACACGGAGAACGGTTGTTCCGCGAGGTCGACCATTGGTTTTGGGCCGACGATCGGCAGTGGTATTTTTCCTTTGTCAATATTTGCGAGATTCTCAATCTTGATCCCACCTACATCCGCACCGGCCTAAAAATGTGGCGTGAGCGACTCGGGCAATACCCGGCCAGTGCTCGCCAAATCACCGCCGTCGATCTTTCGGCGCTAGCCTCCGGACATGGTGTGCTGCGGAGACGGTCTTACAGTCACTGACCCGTTCGGGGATTCCGGCCAAATACCTCGGGCGTAGCTCGTGGTCGCTGGAAGGTGCGGAAGAGCAGATGTAGCCCGTCAATTTTCTGAAGAACCTGACGATCCTGCCCGAGATACTGGGGTTGAGCGCACGACCGAGGGCGCGTCGGTTCGGGTGCTCGATATATCGATCACGCAGTGGATCTCGAGGCGCAGTAACACGGCAAGTGGTAGGTTGAAAAAAATCATTGGTTGCATTTACTCTTTTGGCATCATGATTCGAGCTGCGTTACCCGCACAACCAGCTCGAGGTCGGGCTCACTGCGCGGGACAGGTGTTGCTGTTCCTATTGATCGCGACCGGCGGTGGATTTTCTTTCCCTGGTTGCAGCGCGCAATCGATGACGTTGTCCTGGCAAGACACCAGCCAAAACGAGGATGGTTTCAGGATCTACCGCATCATCAGCGATCAGAAAGAGGTCATTGCCGAAGTCGGTCCAAACGTCACTCGTTTTGTCGACAAAGAGGCCCCGCGCAACTCTTGCTACGTTGTCACGGCGTTTAACGCCGTCGGCGAGTCTGATCCGACCGGTTCAACTTGTCGGCAGAACTGACGCGCGCCTGGAGATCAATTTAAGACTTTCAGTTCATAAGAAGGAGCATTCCATGGCGGACAGGATCAAACCAATTCCGGATGAATACCGTGGCGCTACACCGTACTTGTGTGTCAAAGGCGCGGCGGCTGCCATTGACTTCTACAAGCGGGCGTTTGGCGCGCGAGAGAGCATGCGCATCCCGATGGCCGGGGGAAAGATCGGCCATGCCGAGCTTCGGGTTGGCGATGCGCTGTTTATGCTTGCGGACGAATTTCCGGAGATGAACTTCCGCAGTCCACAGTCGCTCGGTGGCACGCCGGTTAATATCGTGATTTACGTCGAAGACGTCGATGAGCTCGTGAAACGAGCTGAAAAGGCCGGCGCCAAGGTGTTGCGGCCACCGGCGAATCAATTTTACGGCGACCGTATGGCTACGCTGCAAGATCCGTTCGGGCACTCGTGGTCATTTGCGACTCATGTCGAAGACGTGTCTCCCGAGGAGATCGAGGAACGCGCCGCGGCGCACAAGAGTTGAAACTGCGGGCGGGTTCGTTTGTGGCGGAATTCATGTGACGGCTATACTGCATGGCTGGCCAGGTCGCGACTGGCTGAATAGAGCGGTTCCTGCCATAGCGAGCCTATCGTTGGCCGGGTGCTTATCGTTTTGCTGGTTCTTGTCTGCTTTCATCCCACGCCAACCGCGGCTCAAAAGGTTCAACGGGCCGGAGACGACCTGTTCCTCGCCGCCTTTCGGCATCGGCGCGGCTGTAATCGCTCTCTTCAGTCCATTGCACTCGCAGGCTCTGCAAGCGGCGGACTGATTGACGGCCGACCTTGTCCCGCGTGGGTTCGTCCTTAATCTTTGCGCTCACGAGTGGAGTCGTCGCCTGTACGATCAGACGCGTAGAAGTGTGAATTAACCATTCCAAAAGCCGCCGTGAACGCGTATGATAGGCGCTGACGATCCAAAATAGAAGCCGCGAGGATGAGTACATTGCCCTCGCGGTCCTCGATCATTGATACTGCAGCGTTCCCCGAGAAACATTTTGGTTACAAAACCCTATTTGGTATTGCACCTGTGCTTGCTTGTCCTTTGGGTTTCCGCCTGCTCATCCGAAGTGTCTGTACCTGTCAGCCGAGGCGCCCAGGCACCGCGCGGCTTCTTAGATCGATTATCCGACCAATTGACCGAACGCGAATGTAACGTTGTCAGATTCACCTGTCCCTATGGTTTCGGCGCCGCCGGTGAGCCGTGCGAGTGTACCGACCCGAGGGGAACAGTCCTGATTGGTCGGACGATCAAATGAAGCTAAACAGTCCTGCCGGAAACGCGTGCAATACGCACAGGGTTGGCCGATAACAGCGGATTGGTCAACGCTTGGGCGACTGATTTCCTGGAACTCTAAACCTATCTAAGTAACTCATTGTAGGTCATTGCGCCGGCCGGGTGTCGCTTCACCCATTAGGGCATGATAGTTGCTCGGCAACGTCTTCGTAAATCGAGTGTGGCCATGATCAGGGAACGCGCCAAAACCGTACTCATCATCGAGAAACAACCCAATTATACGCAACTGCTAGTCAAGCAAGTGATGTTTGCGGGCCTAAATCCGGTGATTGCAGTGACCGGGGAGGGCGGTCTAAGAAAGGCGCTGGAACATCATCCGGATTTGATCTTACTGGAGTTGGATCTCACCGATATGGACGGATTGAAATTTGTCTCCTTGCTGAAAGAAAAGCCGCAGTTACAAAATATTCCCATCGTCGCGATGAGCATTTTTAGCCATCTGAAGACCGCTGCTCTCCATGGCGGCTGTGATGATTTTTTGCAAAAGCCGGTCAAAATGATCGATTTAATGACCCATATCCGCCATGTACTGCGCCAGGCCAAGGTTTCGCAAAGCGACCTACATCGGCTCGCCGCCCGAGAATCACCCAAGCGTTAACCGCGTACGTGCCTTGGCCCGTTTCAGCGTTTTAGCATCCAAGGCCTCTGCCAGAAGTCTTTAAATCCGCGTCTGCGCTTCTGAGCGGATGAGCCGTCAGGTGAATCCAGAGTTGCCGGCCTGCTCGGGAATAACCACGAGGATACCTTCGTTCTCTGTTGACTCAACTGCTTGTCGCGTTCATAGGAAAGATGTAGTAGATGAGGTTACGGGTATAGACCCCGCTCAAAGCGGTGCAGGTACACGCGAACTTCGCGAAAGGAGAACCACGGTCATGTCGCTCGTAACCATAGCTCATGCGGCATATAGCGGCGGCAGCGCGATCGCCGAAAAAGTGGCGGCGATGTTGAACTATCGCTCCGTCGATCGGGAAGTGTTGATCGAGGCGAGCAAGCGCTACGGTATTCCCGAGGCGAAGTACACCGAGGTGCTCGAAGCCGAAGGACACTGGTGGGAGCGCTGGCGCGAAAGCTTGCGCTTGTACCGCATTACCCTGCAAGCGGCAATGTGTGAAGTCGCTCAGGAAGGCCATATGGTCTATTACGGGCGCGCCGGTCGTCAGCTGCTGCCCGGAATCCAGCACGTGCTCAAGGTGCTTGTGATTGCGCCGATGGAGTACCGGATCGAGATGGTGCGCGCCCAAAAGGGAATGGACAGCGAAACGGCGCGGCAATATCTGCGCGAACTCGATCGCGTGCGTACGCGGCGTTTTCGCGCGCTGTTCAATGAAGACTGGCAAGATCCCGTTGGACAGGATCTGGTTTTGAACGGCGCCCGGTTCAGTGCGGACTTAGGCGCGTCCATTATCGCCGACACGGTGCGGCGGCCGGAATTTCAACCGACGGCCGAGTCGATCAAGGCTTTCCAGGATCTCGCCACCACGGCGCGGGTGCAAGCCGCCTTGATCACTTCGCCGAAGACCCGCAATGTGGTGTTGAACGTGAAGAGCGACGGCGGTCGGGTTAGTATCTCCGGCATACTCGCCGATCCCGATCTGGAAAAAGAAATCGTTCGCATCGCCAAGGATGTCAAAGACGTCACCGAAGTGATCACCGATATCGAACCGCCACCGATCGAATACATGCACCCGTAACATTCGAAATCTGAGAAATCGATTTCTCAGGCTCAAACCCGCGTACGGCTGCTTTGGATTTATTCAACCGATTCCCTGTGCTATTTTTTATAGCGCCCTTATGATTGCGTGATGGAAACTCATGAAATCACTTACATGAAGCTGGCCTTGTCGGCGGCGCGGGAAGCCGCCAGCAACGGGGAAGTACCGGTCGGAGCCGTGATCGTTGCGGCGGGGAAGATTGTCGGCAGGGGTTATAACCGACGGGAGGAACGCCAGAATCCGTTGGGCCATGCGGAGATCATGGCCATAGAGGAAGCCTCGCGTCGGTTGGGCAGTTGGCGCCTCGATACGTGCGATATCTATGTCACCCTCGAGCCGTGCCTCATGTGTACGGGAGCTATCTTGCAAGCGAGAATGCGCCGCCTGGTTTTCGGGTGTCTGGATCCGAAAGCCGGGGCCGTTGAATCACTTTATCGTTTATGTGAGGATCAGCGACTCAATCATCAACTGCCCGTGACCAGCGGTGTGTTAGCTCGGGAGTCGGCGGCTACGCTAGCCGATTTTTTTTCTCACCTGAGGGAGCAAAAACGTCAACCTAAAGCGGAGAGGTGGCCGAGCCCGGTTGAAGGCGCTTGACTCGAAATCAAGTTTACCCGGAAGGGTAACGGGGGTTCGAATCCCTCCCTCTCCGCCAACCTTTTTCCCTGTGTCAGCAAAGAGTTAAACCGCTTCCATGGTTCCCAGCCACAAGCCTGTCCGAAAAAAATCAAGTGCTCCCCACCCCTCGAAAGTGCCCTTTTATGCATGTTTTGTGAAAGAACTTTTTGATCCACGTCGTTTGAGCGGTAAAACCTTCCGAATCTCTGCTTCTTTCTTCAAGTGCTGTTGAACGCGATTCATGGACTCTGTCAGGTCATTGTCGCTGATTATCTCATATCGACGATAAACCGAATCGGTGGCTTCGGAAAGCTTCATGCCCTCGTGCTCCGACAGCCAGCCTTAAATTTTTGACCGCCGAGCCCGAGTTATACAAGAACTCCGTAATGTCCCTGACATCCTTTCTCCAGCAGGGCATTGAACTCTGCACCCCAGAAATCCCTTTCTCACGTTCTCGCG
>Ga0210113_1000181_pt1 | contig 14953 bp, 13 predicted proteins | sample MayberryNW_Catta_5_FD_185523 | JGI IMG/M metagenome (GOLD analysis project Ga0210113, IMG submission 185523) | Wetland microbial communities from San Francisco Bay, California, USA, that impact long-term carbon sequestration -... | ecosystem: Environmental > Aquatic > Marine > Wetlands ...
GGGGCCTGAAAACAAGCTTTGTACTCCTGTGCCCGCGCTCTCCAGGTCTCACCCCTCGTTCGCCTCTTGGTTACTTAATTGTGGACTCCTTAATAAGTATAAGTGACATCAAAGTTGATGCGTTCGGCCGGTTTGGCTAGCTACCGACGCTCTTGACTGAATTCCGGGCATAGGTCTAACGTGCCTCTGTCTTTGTGGTCAACCGCTTATTTCCTTTTTGGTCGCGGCTCTGCCGCGCTAGGTTATCGGCGCTTAAATTTTCTCTTCGGTGAGTTATGACTCAGAACCCTGCGGACATTGTCTTCAAGAACGGTCTGGTCGTCACGCCCTCGGGTGTCATTGAAGGCGGCGTTGCAGTCGTTGGCGAAAAGATCGCCGCCGTGGGCGGCGACGCTTTCTTGCCGGATGCGGGGCGCGAGATCGATCTCGCGGGCAAGTACCTTATGCCGGGAGTGATCGATCCCGAATGCCACCTGGGCAGCCATCGCCCGCTTGCCGAAGATTTTCAAAGCGAGACCCGAGCCGCGGCGGCTGCCGGGGTGACGACCTGGGGCATGCAGCTTGTCAGTCTGGCGATCACCGGCGGCGCCGACCAGGTGAAGGGACCCGCGGATATCCCGAGTTTCACCAAAGCGATGCCGCTCTATTATGAAGCGTCGCGCAGCGCGGCGATCGATTTTTTTCTCACCCCGATCGTCAGCACCGAGGAGCACGTCAGAGAAATCCCTTACCTGGCAAAAGAACACGGTATCAGCTCGTTCAAATTGCACTTGCAGATGCAGGGGCCGTGGAAATCGTCCTGGCCCGCTTACTTTTTCGACGACGGCAGCATCTATTCGGTCTTTCAGTCCGTCGCCAAGCTCGGCGCCCCGGCGATCGCGCTGCTCCACTGCGAAAATTGGGAGATCGCCCAAGTGCTGCAGAAACAACTCATGGACGCAGGCCGGACCGACATGGGCGCCTGGGACGATCGCTCCCCGGCATTTACCGAAGTGGGTCACGCCCGGACCTACCTTTATTACGCGAGGGTTGCGGGCTGTCCGATCTACATCGTCCACTGCACCACCACCGATACCGTCGCGGAAATCGAGAAAGCCAAAGGCGAAGGTTTAACCGTCTACAGCGAGATCGGCACGCATTACCTCGTGCTGCACAAGGATGCCTGGAAGATCAACGTGCCGCTGCGTGACCGCTCCACGCACGAAGCGCTGTGGCAAGCGCTCTCCTCGGGCGGGATCGATTGCATCGGCAGCGATCACGTCGCGCACTCCAGAACTCGCGAGTCCATGGAGACCGGAAACGTTTGGACCACCACCAGCGGTTTTCCGTCACGTGTCGAAGCCATGCTGCCCATGATGCTGAGCGAGGGGGTGAATAGAGGCAGGATCTCCATCGAGCGCCTGGCTCAAGTCGCCAGCGAAAACCCCGCCCGGATCTTCGGCCTCTATCCCAAAAAAGGCGCGATCCTCCCCGGCTCCGACGCCGACTTGGTCGTTATCGATTTGAAGCGACGTGCCAGGATCACCAAAGAACTTCTCCATACGATAACACCTTGGTCCGTCTACGAAGGTTGGAACGTCACCGGCTGGCCGGTCATGACACTCGTCCGCGGCAACATTGTCATGGAATGGCCCGACAACGCCCGACGCGCCAAAGTCACGGATGCTTTCGAAGGGCAGTATCTCAGGCGACAACTCGCCGGCACATCATAGCATTCGCCGGCAAAGAGCGGGTCCTTGCGCGGATCCCGGGATCATCTGTGTTTAGAGATTAAGCTAAACAACCGATTGTAGCCCTCCATGAATAGGGCGACACTTTGACAAGCGAGCCATAGACGTAACATGCTGTTCAACGCGAGGTATGTATGAAAGGCATAATCTTCCTAAAGTTACTATCACGAATTGTGGCGATCTCTCTCATTGTCGGAGGCGTGGTGCATGCCGCCCAGAGCCCCGGCAGCACGCCGACCGCCAAAGCCACGTTTGCCGGCGGCTGCTTCTGGTGTATGGAACCGCCGTACGACGAGCTCGAAGGTGTGACTTCGACGATCTCCGGCTACATCGGCGGGACGAAAAAGGATCCGACTTACGAGCAGGTCAGCGCCGGTACGACCGGCCACACGGAAGCGGTACAGATTACCTATGATCCGCAGAAAGTAACCTATGAAAAACTGCTCGAAATCTTCTGGCGCAACATCGATCCGCTGACAGCCAATGCGCAGTTCTGTGATTCCGGCAGCCAATATCGCTCGGGCATCTTCTACCATGATGAAGCACAGAAGAAGCTTGCCGAAGCGTCAAAAAAGCGCGTTCAAACTCGTTTCAAACAACCGGTCGTGACCGAAATCACAGCTGCCAGTGAATTCTATCCTGCCGAGGACTACCACCAGGACTATTACAAAAAGAACCCCATTCGTTACAAAATTTACCGCTACGGCTGCGGCCGCGACCAACGCCTCAAGGAGCTTTGGGGGGATGAAAAGAACTGAAACGGTTTCCCAATCTACCAGGGCGCTAGACTGAACCCGGACGGCGCTCTCAGGGCGGGAATCCTAAATTATTGACTTTTCTCTCTTCGTCTGAAATATTATTAAGAATCTTACATTTTGTATAAGGTAAGACATCGAATCAAAAGGTTTAATTATGGAAAGCGCCTACGTGACGAGCAAAGGCCAGCTGGTCATACCCGCGAAGATACGCCGAAAACTCGGCATCAAGCCCGGAACCAAGATTTGCTTTGTGGAGCGCGAGCACGAAGTGATTTTTCAACCGCTCACCAAAGAGCATATTCGCAATTTGGCCGGCATGTTGAAGAGCTCGACTTCGGCGACCGCCGAGCTACTGAAGGAGCGTAAGTTGGACAAACAACGCGAGGACAAGAAGTTTGGCCGGGGCCGTTCTCGATAGCTTTGCGGTACTTGCGTTTCTGTTCGCGGAGCCGGGTCATGAAAAGGTCTTGGCTGCGCTGGAAAAGGCGGCGGAGAGGGATTCCAATCTTTTGATTGCGGCGCCGAATTGGGCTGAAGTGCGCTACATTGTAGAGCGAAAAGTCGGTTTCGCCGAATGGTTGGAGGTTCGCGCGCGACTTCTGGGCCTGCCCCTAGAGATCGTTCCTGCCGGGCAAGAATTGTCGGAGCTGGCCGGTGAGTTGAAAGTGGCTAAAAAGATGTCCTTGGCGGATTGTTTCGCCGCCGCGCTGGCGAAGCGGGAAAAGGTCGAAATATACACCGGCGATCCCGAGTTTCGTGGGGTGGAGCGAGAGATCAAAATCGTCTGGTTATAGCAGCTTTCTTCCAGCTAGCATGACAACTAGGCTGATTGCTTGGTGCCGAGCCAGCCGTGCTCGGACAGGTCGATGGTCACGCCGTCCGGCCCTTTGAACTTCACCTCGACGTTGCCTCGCTTCGCCATCTCTTCCGTTCCCGGGTAAGGACGGTGCACGGCGCCTGCTTTTTCGATCCGCGCCTGCGCCTCCATCATGTCCTCGACTTCGACACCGAAGTGGTGGATGCCGGTGTATCTGGGCGCTCCCTCTGTAGTTGCAGGATCATCGTATTTGAATTTCAGAATGGCGAGATTCACGTGACCGTCGCTCAGGTAATACCCCTCGGCGGTTGGTGAGTTGACTCTACCCACCTGCTTTAAACCGAGCCCCTCGATGTAGAATCGGGCCGTCGTCTCTGGATCCTGCGTGCCGATCGCGATGTGACGAATGCGTGCCATTGTCCACCTCCGTATTCATGGCTCAATTCATTTCGATATAGCTGGTACGTGAAATTCCGTAGCCTTCGTTTTGGCCGAGTATAACAACTCGATGATCGTCGCCGCAATACAGAAAGAAATCACCCGCCACCGACTTCGGCTTCCCCGCTCGTCTCTAAAATGATATTCGAGAGAAGCGTCGACTGCTCTGCGCACGGTGAGTGGCGCGCGCGGCAAAAGGAGCGAAAAGAGTATCAAACGCCGCAAAACCGACCAAAGAATTTCACCCGAGAGAGCACAAAGATCGCAAGTAGGAGCGCGATTCATCGCGCCGTCCAAAAGAGACACTGGTCATACGGATGGAGAGCATTTTGTGCTGGAATTTTCCGACGTCGCCGTAGCGCATGCGATCCAACTGGCCGTGGCCCCGGTTTTTCTCCTCACAGGCATTAGCGCGATCCTGGCAGTCATGACCAACAGGTTAGGTAGAATCATCGACCGTGCCCGCGTGTTGGAGGCGAAGCTGGACGGCGCTGCCGCAGAAATCCTCACTGGGCTGCGCGCCGATCTCGCGATCCTTTCACGGCGGGCCAAGCTCATCAACCGCGCGATTACTCTATGCACGACGACCGCGCTTCTCGTATGCACCGTCATTGCAATATTGTTCCTGAGCGCCTCTTTACGATTCGACGCCTCGCTCTCCGTGGCGCTCCTCTTTATCGCGGCAATGTCGACTTTCTTTTTTGCGCTGGTGTGGTTTCTGCGGGAGATCTATTTGGCCACGGTGAACCTACGGATCGGCCCGCGTTGAGCCAGCCAGGTTAAGAATCGCTGCGCAAGCCGCAACCTCTGCCCGCCAGGAGTAAGCTTCTCGGGTCGCGGTTTTTTAGCCGGCCTAGCCGGGCCGCTCCGGCAATCGGAGCAGTTCTCACTCACTCCTTCTCTTGTAAAAGTAGAAAAACGTCGCGGCATAGACGACGAGGATGCCGGCATAATTGGCGATCATGAACCAAGGTGTGGACCAAGCAATACCGTCCACGAAGGGAGTAGGAAATGGCCAAAGGAAAGGCGTTGGGAAATAACTCTCTGTGTGGGTCGGAATATCGCACAGAATATGCAGCAGCCATGCGCCTAAAAGCCATGGCGGATGCTTCGCCACCGCCCAGAGTAAGCCGAAAACGACGGCCCAGACGAACAGACTGTGGGTTACGTTATAGGAGTGGAAAACATAGGTCGGAAGTATCGACAACGCCGGCGGCCCGGAAATTTCCCCAGCCAGTCGCCGTGTGAACCAGTCCGGGTGCATGACATGAAAAACTCCGAAGGAGAGGAGATCCGGCGCCATGCCGATCAGAACCCCGGCACAAAACTTCCTGCGGCCCAGGCGATAGAAAGGGACGCCGCCCCAAAGTCCATGCGCAACTACGTCCATGACGACATGGTGCACCCATCAGATGCATTTTCGATTGTCGCAGCGACACTGCAATTGCGCTTTGAATTCACCAAGGAGGCGCGGAGTGCGCAGAGAAAGAATTTTATCAAGAAGTACTCCGAAACTCTGCGTCCTCTGGGTCCCTGTCGTGAAGATGATTCCGAAAATTCTCACCGCTGAGCGCCGAGGACGCCGAGACAAATCTTAAAAAAAAATTCGGACTCGCGAACTCCGTGCCTCGGCGGTGAAGATTCGGTGTCATTGGCCGGCTATACGGCGCTGCTCGACGGCGTAGCGCACCAGCGCGGCATAGCGGTAGACAACGTGGGCAAACTTGCCGTAGGGCGCGGTGATGAACAGACCGGCGACCATTCCGAGGTGGACGACCAGGAGCGTTCCCATCGCCGGAGTCTCACGAAAGACGAGCAGGAGAAGTCCGGTCAGGCTGGTAAGAAACAGCAAGACTAAAAAAGCCACGTCCATGTTCAACATGCTTTGCGCGGCGGGATCGCGATCGCTCAGCCATTTGAGATAAAGCATGCCGGTGGTACCGATGATCATCGCAATGCCACCGATCGTGCCTAGGGCAACGGGCCAGCTCAGCAGCGGATAGGGTGCCTGCCACTCGAGAAAGTGATGGTAAATCGCGGCAATGCTGGTCGAGGCAAGCGCAAACAAGAAGCCGTAGAAAACCAAATGATGGAACCAGCGCCGCGACTGCGAGAAGCTCGCGTCCGGATAATTGCAGCCGGCGCCGCCGCCCTTCATATAGGCGAGCCCGAAGGCGTCTTGAGTGGCGCGCCACAACGCGCGCAGATCGATAACCTTCGAGAATCCTCCTCCGGCCTCGCGCCAAAACCGGCGTGCGCCGCCCAACAGCACCGCCAGAGCGTAGAGCACGATAATACTCGGCGGCAGCACCATGGCAGTGAACGGAATCACGCGATAAAAAGCGCCTTCCCCTAGATGCGTCGCCAAAAGGACATCGCTTCCGATGAAAACCAACACCGGCAATAGGATCATCATCAGCGCCACCGCGGTGATCAAAGTCACGGCCAATCCATTGCGGTTAAACAGCGCGGAGAAGATGCCCGGCCAGCTATAACGGCGGTACGTCTCGGTGCGCAGCTCGGCCATGAGCTTGGGAATGTTGACGCCGAATTCGTGCGGCGGTGCGTACTGGCAAGCATAATAACAATCGCGGCAATCGAAGCAGAGGTTCGCAAGATAAGTTAAATCGCCCTTGGAGAAAGTCCGGCGCAGCTCCATTGCCGGAAAGACCGCGCAATAACCCTCGCAGTAGCGGCAAGCGTTACAAATCGTCAGCTGGCGCTCGCCGTCTTTGAGCAGATCAAGTTCCGACATGGCGCGCCGCCTCCCGCCCGGCAATTCTTCCAAACACGGAACCAATGGTTAATCCGAATCCGGCCAGATAACCTCTTCCAAGTATGTTCCCGGCCATGATTTCTCCCGCGGCAAAAATGTTCGTCGCCGGCCGCCCGTCTTGCATAACAACCTGCGCCCGCTCGTTTACCGTGACGCCAAGATAAGTAAAGGTGATACCAGGTCGCAGCGGGTAGCCGTAGAACGGCGGCGTGTCGATGCGCCGCGCCCAGTGGCTCTTGGGCGGCTCAATCCCCTCAGTTCGGCAGTCGTCGAGATTGCCCGGATCGAAGGTGCCGGGCCTGGCCGCGTTATTGAACTCGTTCACCGCGGCTGAAAGTCGCGCCGGATCGAGATCGAGCGCGATCGCCAGCTCATCGATTGAATGCGCCTTCACCGGCGGAAAGACCGAGGGCATGAAATGGGGCAGCGCCTTGGCATCGATAACGGAATAGGCGATTTGATCCGGCTGGTCGGCGATGAGCTTGCCCCAGATCGCGTAGCGTTTCGGCCAGAAGTCCTCGCCCTCGTCGTAGAAGCGTTTCACGTGTTTGTTGACCACGATGCCAAACGGCGGGCTGTCGAGACGCGTCACGATGCCGCCGTCGAACTTCGGCGCGCGCGCATCGAGCGCAACAGCGTGACAGCCGCGCGGATCGCCGACCGGTTTCACGCCCTGCTTGAGCAGCTCTTTCAACATGCGTCCCTGATTATGCTTGGTGCCGCGGATGATAAAATTGTCGGCGGCGTCACCCCAATACTCCTTCAACCAGGGAATGTTGGCTTCGAAGCCGCCGGCCGAAACGACGATCGCTTTGGCGGAAATTTCTTGCGAAGCGCCGTTGCGAAGTATCCTCGCCGACTGAAATGCGCCGTTGCGGATGATCAATTCACCGACTTCGGACTCATAGGCGATCCCGATGCCAAGCCGGCACGCGGTATCATAATAGGCGTTCATCATCGCCTTGCCGCCGCCGAGCATGAATAAATTGGTCCGGGTGAGATGCAGAGTACCACGCAGCGGCTTCTGCCAACGCACCCCATTGGCGGGCATCCACTCGCCCAGCTCTTCCGAGGCGCGAATCGTCAGACGGGCGAGAACCTCGTTGGTCTCCCCTCCGGTCACTTGCCGAAGATCTTGCCAAAATTCCTCTTCCGTATACGGACCGGTGACGTATTCCGTGGCCGCTTTGTGCATGTACCGGACGTCGCGCGTGTGGCGGCTGTTACCGGCACGGAAGTCTTTCGTCGCGCTTTCGAGCAAAACTACGCGAGCCCCGGCGCGACCTGCCGTGATGGCGGCACAGAGTCCCGCATTGCCACCGCCGACGACCAAAACGTCGATCGGTCCGCGCAAATTTACCATTGTCCGAGCAGAATGCCTTCGGGCCAGTACATGCCAAGCAACCGGCTCATGAGTAGCGCCAGGCCGATGACAATACCAGTGTAAGCGAGCGAAGTGACCAAGCCCGCGCGAACCCAGCCGTAAAGAAAAGCGAATGTGAAGAGCACCGTAGCAACACCGAAGCCCACCAACAAGATCAGCAATAGATATGCGACCAACGAGAAAAAGTAGCCGAGCGCCAATTTGGATCTTTTCCTCGTCTCGGGAGGCGGCGCGGGTAGATCGCCCCGCAGCTCGAGTACCAATTGCGATACGGCCATAAGAACGGCCGGGATAGTCGCCGCCATGGGAAAGATCGCGCCGAGATAGGGAAAGCTTTGCGCTTCGTACAGTGCCGCCGCCGAGACCACTAGCACGGCAAGGGTGAACAGGACTGACGGCGTTTTACCCAGGAGCACCGCTCCGCCGCCCTCCGATTCCTCTGCCGGAAGGTGTCCTGAGCGTCGTCCGCGAACGGTCCAGATGATCGAAGCAACCAGCAACAAACCCATAATGATGACGCCAGGACGCCACAGCCAGTCAAAATCGTAGCGGCTGATCGATAGCCAAAGATACTGTTCGGTCGGCTTGGTCAGAACGAACCCGACGAGAAACGGCGCGCGCGGCCAACCGAGCTGTTTCATCAACCAACCGAGTAATCCCAAGCCGATCATGGCATAGATATCGCCGAAGGCTTGGCTGCTCTGAAATGCGCCAAAAAAAATCGTTACGACGACCGCTGGAGCGAGTAGCGCGAAAGGAACCCAAGTCAGGCGAGCGAGCGCCGGACTCAAGAGAAAGCACAGACCGGCGCCGACCGTATTCGCGATGGCAAAACTCCAGATGATCGTAAAGATCAGATCGAGGTTTTCCTGAACCATGCGCGGCCCAGGTTGAATGCCGTAAAAAAACAACGCACCGAGCAGAATCGCCGCCGGCGCACCGCCCGGAACGCCGAACAGTAAGGTCGGAATGAAGTCGCCGGCCTCCACGGAATTATTGGCGCTTTCCGGACCGATCACGCCGCGAATATCGCCCTTGCCGAATTTTTCGCGATCGCGCGCCATCGCCACCACGTGGCCATAGCTCATCCAGGATCCGGCCGTGGCGCCAATGCCGGGAAGAATGCCGGCCCACACACCGATGAGCGAACCCCGCACAACGATGCCCCAGTGTTTCGCCACGTCTTTAATACCCATGAGCCAGCCATGACCCAGACTGATCCGCTCGGCGATCCGCCCGCCTTTGGCCAGCAGATCGATAACCTCAGCAATCCCGAAAACACCTAGCGCCACAGCAACCAAGGGAATGCCATCGATCAGGTAAAGTTGATTAAAGGTATAACGATCCACGGCGTCGGCAGGTGCCGCACCGACGCTACCTAGAAGAAGTCCAAGGCAGGCCGCCAGTCCTCCTTTGAGCGGAGCGCCGCCGGTAAGAAAACCCGCGAATGATAGACCGAGAACACAGAGCATCAACAACTCGGGAGAGCTGAAGAAAAGCACGAGCGGCCGGGCGATGGGAAGGGACAGCGTCAAGAAAATCGCCCCGATAAGGCCGCCGATCATCGAGGACAAAAACGCAGCGCTAAGCGCTCGGGCCGCTTGGCCTTGCTTGGCGAGCGGATGGCCATCCAGAACGGTCGCCGCGGCGGCTGCTGAACCGGGAGCACCGATCAAGACTGACGTGATCGTATCCGATGTATGAACCACCGCCAGCGATCCAACTAGCAGGATCATCGCCGTGTGCAGTTCCAGCGTGTAGATGAAGGGAAGTAGGATAGCAACACACGCGATGCCGCCGAGACCAGGAAGGATCCCGATGACGGTGCCGGCAAGCACGCCGGCCATAAGCAGTGTCAGATGGAGAGGATCGGCAAACCTCTCAAGCGCGATTAGAGCGGCATCCCACATGAGAGAAAAAAGTCGAGGGTGATGGAGTGCTGGAGTGCTGGAGTGCTGGATTGCTGGATTTTGGAACCATTACTCCACCACTCCAATACTCCAGTTCCTCTGTAGCCGCCTGCTAATCGAACTTTACCCGATATTTCTTTCCTACCCACTCCTTGACGAAGCGTTGGGTGTCTGCGTCAATCTGGAAAGCTTTTTGGATCGTTTTTTCGAGACGGTCGCCGCGCAACAAGGGATAGCCGCCCAAGATCTTTTCGGTCTTGGTCTTAAATACTTCGTCTTTCTCGAGGCGGGTCGCGGCCGCATAGAAGGCCTGCGGCGCTGCTGCGGGAGCGTCGCCCTTGATCCAAAGAATTTTCTGCACAGCAAACGCGGAGGGCATGAAGACTTTGTAGGTATCCCAAAACTTGCCCGAAGGCTTCTTGCCTTTGAGTTTCTCGTAGACTTCGGGCACCGTCGGGAGGTCCGGAACAGCGGGATCGCGGACGATGTTGCCGCTATCGTCGAGCTGGCCAAAACTCATCAACGGTACTGCCTTGCCTTCCTTGATGAGTGGCACCACGGTAGCGTTGTAGGCGGGCGTCGTCTGATAATCGATATTGGTTTCACCGCGCTCGAAGGCGATACGCGCGTCTCCCCTACCTTTGAAGCCGAGCACGCCTCTGGCATCGAGATCCAATAGCTCGAACGTGATAAGCGGTATCAAATCGAGACCGATGGCGCTGATGCCGCCATAAATTAGATTCTTGACTTTGGCGAGGTCCTCAACCCGCTTAATTCCAGCCGCCGGTGACCCGTACATCACGCCGCCCACAGGATTCACCAGCAGCGGTTTCCACTGCCCAAAGTCGTATTTGGCTGCTTTGTCACCCAACAGTACTGGGAAATAATTGGTCGCCGAGCTCACCAGCACCATGAGCCCGTCCGACTTTGCCTTGGCGACAAACTCCATCATACCCGGGATGCCCCGCCCGCCGCCGACGTTGCGAAAGCTGAATTTTGGATTGCCGGCAATATTTTTTTCGAGATAGGGTGCGATGGTGCGGATCCAGATATCGCTGCCGCCGGCGACAGGAAACGGAATAATAACTTCGATCGCTTTTCCATCATAATATGGGGCGGCGCCGAGCGCCGGGCCGCAGAGCGCCAACGATAGGCCGAAGACGGCAATCCAGCGCCCGACCCGCAGTGAAGTTTTGCAACGGATCATTTTCATAATACCCCCGTCAAACCGATTTTGTACTTCTCCCTTACTGTCTTACGTCCGGTTATGTCAAGGGACTCACGAAAATTGCCAAAAACCTGCGCATGCCTGATCACCGGATCATGAGGGCGATTGGATGTTATGCTGAGTCCTTCGGCGACTCAGGCAAACTCCGCGCTGCATCTGCTGGACAAAACTGTCGTATTGAGCTTCGGCTGCGCCTCATGCCATAAAGCCTTCTCGAACGGCTAATCCCGCAGCTTGCTTTTCCTGCGATAACACATTGGCGTAATCGATCCGGCAGCGCTATAGAGGACGGTATGACCAGCCGAGAAAATAGCGTTGGAACTCTGGCGCAAAGAATGGCCGAATTCACCTTCGGTCTGCGCTACGATTCTATCCCCGCAGCAGTGATCGCCGCGGCGCGACGACACTTGGCTGACACGCTCGCGTGCGCTCTCGGCGCGCGCAACACGGCAACGATTCAGTCATTAAGAATGCACGCAATGGCCAAGGGCGGCCGCGCCGATGCGACGATCATCGGCACGGCCGATAAGGTCCCTGCCAACCTCGCCGCACTGGTCAACGGCACGATGGTGCGTCATCTCGACGCCAACGATATCTTCGTCTTGAATCGCGGCGGCGCCTCCGGCCACTTTAGTGACGGGACCCCGGGGCTGCTCGCCCTCGCCGAACAATATCGGCGCAGCGGCGAGGAGTTGCTGACTTGCCTGGTGGCATCCTACGAGCTGCAGGGAGCGTTGGCGGAATCGCTCAATTTTTTTCAGCACCGCCTCCATCCGTTGGCCAACGTTGCCTGGGTCGTACCGATAGTCGCCGCTCGTTTGCTCGGGGCTAGCACTGTCGAAGCCGTGCACGCGTGCGGTCTCTCGGTTGCAACCGGCACGGTACTGAATACCTGGATCAGACCGGGGGACAGCATTCCGCAGATTAAGAGTGTTGCGGTCGGGATGGTTTTGGAACGGTCGCTGCAAGCAGCCGAACTGGCGGCGCGCGGCGTAACCGCGACGGAAGATGCGTTAGAGACAGTTATCGAGGGTTTAGGTTCTCAGCCGGGCTTGCGCTTCGATCCGGCACCTGTGGAAAAACTCGGTCAAGCCTGGTCCATGACGCGAAACATGCTGAAGCGCTATCCGGCTCAGGTCAACACACAGGCAGCCATCGAGGCTACCCTCCGCCTCTATCAACGTGGCATCCGCGCCGAACAAGCGCACAAGCTGATCCTCCACGGCCATCGAAACATCGCGGGCGGGGTGCAAGGTTCGGCGCAAGCTTTTGCTCCCGCAAGTCGGGAAGCCGCGGATCACAGTGCGCCTTACGTCATGGCGATGGCGCTCCTGCGCGGCCGGCTGACTCCACTCGAATATGAAGGCGCGCCCTGGGATACAACCGAAGTCAAAAATGTGATGGCGAAGATCGAGCTCGTGATCGACTCTGAGATGGACCGGTCCTTCGATACGGAGAGGAATCTGGGCGTTCGGCTAAAAGCCGAACTGACTGATGGGCGCAGCGAAGAAATTGTCGTGCGCCAGCCAAAAGGTCATCCCGAGGCGCCTTTGAGCGACCCGGAGCTGCTCGACAAAATGACTTGGCTTCTGCCCAGCTCGCCTGCGCGATTGCTCGAGGCTTGCCATCGCCTTTCCACGATCGAGGACGTCGAGAATCTCATCGAGCTCTGCCGGGTCGGGCAGCCATGAGCTTTGTGTCGCGGTTCCAAGCTCGCGATTGACTGTCGCGGTCACGCTGTATTAAACGAAGTTCGTTGTCGCGATGCACCGTAACACAATTTTCGAACTGCATCGCTCGTCTCGCAGGTTGCTGAAAAATTTTGTTTGCAGTGCTCAAAAAAGATTTCAGAGGCGAGGCGCGCGAAGATCGACGGGAGGAGGCGTACTCCGGCGGTACGTTGACGAGCCGCGCAACGAAGCCTATGAGTCGTTTTCAGCAGTTTGCTAGATACAGGAGGCGGCAATGGCCCACGTTACGGGAAGTCATCTAATCTGCAAAGCGCTCAAGCTCGAAGGCGTGAAAAATATTTTCGCCTTGGCGGGCGATCATATCCTGCCCGTCTTGGACGTAATGGCAGATCAGGACTTTCGCATCATTGACACCCGACACGAGCAAGCCGCGGTTCACATGGCGGACGCGTGGAGCCGGATCACCGAGCAGCCCGGTGTTTGCATGTACACCACGCCGGGATTTGCCAACGCAATTCCTGGGCTCACCAACGCGATGCATACCGAAGGCCCGGTCATTTCCATCGCCGGCTGCGCCGACGCGCACGACTTGGGGCGCGGCGCTCAGCAGGAGATCGATCAGGTCGGCATGGCGGGACCCATGTGCAAAGGCTCGTTCATGGTCCATGACGTGCGAAGAATTCCTGAATTCATCGCGCGCGCCATGCGCCTGGCCTTCAGCGGCCGGCGCGGGCCGGTTCATCTGACCATTCCCATCGACATCCAGGAGCAAAACGTCGAGGAAGATGACGTCGTGTTTACGGCGCCTGACGGCTATCGCCCGAAAACAGCGGCATTGGGCGATCCCGAAAAGGTTCGGCAAGCTATCGCGCTCTTGCGCCAGGCGCAGCGGCCGCTGGTGATCGCCGGCAGCGCCGCCGGTTACACCCTCTCCGGTGAAGCGATGCAGCGCTTCGCCGAAACGACTCGCCTGCCGATTGTGACGGAAGAACAGTCGCGCGGCTTGATTCCCGACGATCATCCCTACGGCTTTGGTTATTTCGAGCGCGGCCTCAATCGCGCCGCGGCAAAAGTGCGCGAGGCCGACGTGGTCGTGCTGCTCGGCCGCAAGCAGGATTTTATCATCGGCTTCTGCCGCCCGCCGCATGTCGCGGCCAACGCCAAAATTATTCAAGTCGATCCTTCGGCGCTGGAGATCGGCCGCAATCGCGGTGTCGACGTCGGCATGATCGGCGATATATCGAGCATTCTGGAACAGCTGACCAAGGAGGCGGCCAACTTCCAGTGGAAGGACCTCCCATGGTTGGACGAGCTGCGCGCGGCGCGCTCAGCCCAGGCGGAGTGGGCCGAGAACCTGGCCCGGCCGCAGACGCCGATGCATGCGCTCTTCGTCCACAAGACAGTTAAATCGATTCTCCGCCCCGACGACTGCCTAGTCTTTGACGGCGGCGACTTCTGCCACTTCGGCAGGTCCTATCTCCCGGCGTTGAAACCGAAACACTGGTTCAATGTTTCCAGTCTCGGAATGTTGGGCTCCGCATTGCCGACGGCACTGGCGGCAAAGATCGCCTACCCTGACTCGCGCGTGTTCATGCTCACCGGCGACGGCGCCTTCGGTTTTAACGGTATGGAATTCGACACCGCGGTGCGCCACAAGCTCAATGTCGTCGCAGTACTTGGAAACGACTCGGCCTGGGGCATCGACCGGCAAATTCAGCTCGGTCTTTACGGCCGCTCGGTCGCTACTGACTTGTTGCAGACTCGCTACGATCAGTTGGTGCAGGGCCTGGGCGGTTATGGCGAGTTCGTCGAACGCCCGGAGGATCTAAAACCGGCGATTGAGCGCGCCTTGGCATCCGCCCGGCCCGCGCTGCTAAACGTCGCCGTCGAGCGCGCAATCAGTCCGCGCGCCGAAGCTGCGATCGGCCGGCGCAAAGCCGCCGCAGCGAAATAAGACGGCAAGGTAAATGCGCAGATTTTTTCTCAGCCGAGATGGGCGGTGGCAAAGCTGCAAAAGATTTCACCTTGAAGCAAACGAAGGACACGAAGGATTCGGAAATTAATACCTTAACTTCTGAACTTCGTGCTCTTCGCGACTCCTTCGAAAATTCCGGTTCGACTTCGGCTCGGCCGCGTTAGGCTCTTCGTGTCCTGCGCGGTGGTTCGATTTTGGTTCTGGCTCGGCCAGCTAGGCACTTCGTGGCCAGCTGAAATTTTCGGT
>Ga0210113_1000182_pt1 | contig 14860 bp, 14 predicted proteins | sample MayberryNW_Catta_5_FD_185523 | JGI IMG/M metagenome (GOLD analysis project Ga0210113, IMG submission 185523) | Wetland microbial communities from San Francisco Bay, California, USA, that impact long-term carbon sequestration -... | ecosystem: Environmental > Aquatic > Marine > Wetlands ...
TCAAGGTCACCACGCCCGACCGCGCGGCCGTCGTACGGCTGCGACGGACCGACCGCCGGGAGCCGCTGACCGACCTGGCCGCGGAGCCGGAGAACGCCCGTCGGGCCGCCGAGAGCGGCGCCTCCCCACCCGTGCTGGCGTCCCTGCCGCACCTCGGTGCCCTGGTCGTGTCCTGGGTCGACGGCAGGGCCCTGACGCCGATGGACCTCCACCGGCCAGACACGCTGGTCCGCACGGCCGCGACCTTGCGGCGACTGCACTCGGGTCCGCGGTTCGTGAGGGACGTCGACGTGTTCGAGCTGAGGGAGCGGTACCTCCGCGTCGTCGGTCAGCGCGGTCATCTGCTGCCGGACGGCTACCTGGAGATGTCCCCGACGGTTGCCCGGGTGCGGGAGGCGCTGGCGGCTCGCCGCGAGGGCACTGTGCCGTGCCACAACGACCTCGTCGCAGCGAACATCATCGACGACGGGCAGCGGCTGTGGCTCGTCGACCTCGAGTACGCCGGTGACAACGACCCGTGCTTCGACCTCGGCACGCTCGCCGGTGAGAACGACCTCGAGCTCGACCGGCTGGAGCTGCTGGTGGACAGCTACTACGGCCGTCATCTGCGCCACAAGGTCGCCAGGTCGCGGCTGTACGGCGTCATGGCCCGCCACGTGTGGAGCCTGTGGGCCGTCCTGCAGGACGCCGGCGGCGCCACCGACCAGGACTACCGCTCCTGGGGGAGCCGGCAGCACGAGCTGGCGAGGGTGGAGCTGACCGGTGCCGGACTACCGGCGCTGCTCGACGAGGCCGCCCGCACCGACTGACTGTCGCGACCGGGTCACAGTGGCGTGACGTAGGCGCCGGAGATGCCTCCGTCGACGAGGAAGGTGGCCGCTGTGACGAAGGAGGAGTCGTCGCTGGCGAGGAAGGCGACCGCTGCGGCGATCTCCTCCGGCTCGGCGAACCGGCCCATCGGTACGTGCACGAGGCGTCGCTGAGCGCGTTCCGGGTCGCTGGCGAAGAGCTCCTGCAGCAGCGGGGTGTTCACCGGGCCAGGGCAGAGGGCGTTGACGCGCACTCCCTCGCGGGCGAACTGGACTCCGAGCTCCCGGCTGAGCGCCAGCACCCCTCCTTTGGAGGCGGTGTAGGCGATCTGGGAGGTCGCGGCGCCCATGACCGCCACGAAGGAGGCGACGTTGACGATCGAGCCCTTCCCCTGCGACCGCATGTAGGGCAGCACGTGCTTGCAGCACAGGAAGACCGACGTCAGGTTGACCTGGTGGACGCGCTGCCACGTGTCGAGGCCGGTGTCGAGGACCGAGCCGTCGTCCGGAGGTGAGATGCCGGCGTTGTGGAAGGCGACGTCGATCGACCCGTAGCGGTTGTGGACCTGCGCGTACATCGCCTCGACCTGTGGCTCGTCGGCGACGTCGACACCGACGAAGTGCCCGCCGACCTCCTCGGCCGCCGCTCGCCCGGCACCCTCGTCGACGTCCGCGCAGACGACCCGAGCCCCTTCGGCCGCGAGCCGTCGGGACGTGGCCAGGCCGATACCGCTGCCGGCACCCGTGACGACTGCGACCCGACCTCCCAGACGTGACGTCATGTCGCTCCTTCGCTGGAGACGAAGATGTTCTTGACCTCGGTGAACGCGTCCAGGGCGTCGGGACCGAGCTCACGGCCGAGGCCGGACTGCTTGAACCCGCCGAAGGGCGTCCAGTAGCGGACCGACGAGTGGGAATTGACGCTCAGGTTGCCTGACTCCACCCCGCGCGCGACCCGGAGGGCACGGCCCAGGCTCTCCGTCCAGATCGAGCCCGACAGCCCGTAGACCGAGGCGTTGGCGACCCGGACGGCCTCGGCCTCGTCCTCGAACGGGATCACCACGACGACAGGGCCGAAGATCTCCTCGACCGCCACCCTGTCCACCGGCCGGACGGGGGCGAGCACGGTCGGCGGGAACCAGAACCCCGGCCCCTCAGGTGCCGAGCCGCGGAAGGCCACCGGCGCCTCGTCCGACAGGTAGCTCGAGACGCTCTCCCGGTGGGCCGCGCTGATCAGAGGTCCCATCTCGGCGGTCTCGAGCGACGGGTCCTCGACGCGGACCCCCTGCACCGCAGGCTCGAGGAGCTCGAGGAACCGGTCGAACACCGACCGTTGGACGAGGATCCGCGACCGCGCACAGCAGTCCTGCCCGGCGTTGTCGAAGACGGCGTACGGCGCTGTCGCCGCAGCGCGCTCGAGGTCGGCGTCGGCGAAGACGATGTTCGCGCTCTTGCCGCCGAGCTCCAGCGTCACCGGCTTGACGTGCGCGGAGCACCCGGCCATCACGGCCTTGCCGACCTCGGTGGAGCCGGTGAACACCACCTTGGCGACCACGGGGTCGTCGACGAAGAGCTGCCCCACCACGGAGCCCTTGCCGGGGAGGACCTGCAGCACGTCGGGTGGCAGGCCGGCCTCGAGGGCGAGCTCGCCAAGCCGCATCGCCGTCAGGGGTGTGAGCTCCGCCGGCTTGAGCACGACCGTGTTGCCTGCGGCGAGGGCCGGAGCGAACCCCCACCCAGCGATCGGCATCGGGAAGTTCCACGGGACGATGACCCCGACGACACCGAGCGGTTCCCGCACCGTGATGTCGATCCCGCCGGCCACCGGGATCTGCCGGCCGAGGAGCCGCTCCGGAGCGCCGGCGTAGTAGTGCAGGACGTCGCGGACGTTGGCCGCCTCACCGCGGGCGTTGCCGATGGTGTGCCCGGAGTTGCGGACCTCGGTCGCCGCAAGGTTCTCCAGGTCCCCGTCGACCGCCTCCGCGAACCGGCGGAGCAGCATCGCGCGGTCACCCGGCGACACGTCGCGCCAGGACTCGAACGCGACCCGTGACCGGCGGACCGCCGCGGCCGCCTCGTCCGCCGTGGTCGCCTCGACGGTGGCCACGAGCTGCTCGTCGGCCGGGTTCAGCACGGAGTACACGGATGTCACATCCGCTCGAAGCAGCGGAACCGCTCCCAGTCGGTCACCGACGCGTTGAACGCCGTGAGCTCGACGCCCGCCATGTTGGCGTAGTGGTCGACGACGTCGTCACCGAAGGCCGACCTCGCGATGCTGCTGGACTCCCAGAGCTGGAGAGCCTCCGCCAGCGTGCTCGGGACGTGCTCGGCGTCGGTGCGGTACGCGTTCCCCTCGAACGCAGGTTCCAGCTCGAGCTCGTTCTCGATCCCGTGCAGGCCCGCGGCCACCAGGGCGGCGCAGGCCAGGTAGGGGTTGACGTCTCCGCCCGGCACACGGTTCTCGACCCGTAGGGAGGGCCCGTGCCCGACGACCCGCAGCGCGCAGGTCCGGTTGTCGTGCCCCCACTTCACGGCCGTAGGCGCGAACGAGCCCTCCACGAACCGCTTGTAGCTGTTCACGTTGGGAGCCAGGAAGAGCGTCAGCTCGCGCAGGGCAGCCAGCTGTCCGGCGACGTACTGCTCCGCGACGCGGGACATCCCGTTGCCGTCGGCGAAGACGAGTCCCCCGTCCTCGCCGCGGAAGGAGAGGTGGATGTGGCAGGAGTTCCCCTCGCGTTCGTCGTACTTGGCCATGAAGGTGATGGCCATGCCCTCCTGGTCCGCGATCTCCTTGGCACCGGTCTTGTAGACCGAGTGGTTGTCGCAGGTGCGGACCACCTCGTCGAAGCGGAACGCGATCTCGTGCTGGCCGAGGTTGCACTCGCCCTTGGCGCTCTCGACCGACATGCCGGCGCCGGTCATCTCGTTGCGGATGCGACGGAGCAGCGGTTCGATGCGCGCCGTCCCGAGCATCGAGTAGTCGACGTTGTAGAGGTTCGCCGGTGTCATCCCACGGTAGCCCTGGCGCCACGCGTCGTCGTAGCGGTCGCGGAAGACCATGAACTCCAGCTCGGTGCCGACGAGTGCGACCAGCCCCCGCTCGGCCAGCCGTGCTGTCTGCGCCTTCAGAACCTGCCGCGGCGAGGCCGTCACGGGAGTGCCGTCCTCCCACTCGAGGTCGGCGAGCAGCAGCACCGTCGCCGGGTGCCAGGGCACCCGGCGCAGCGTCGTGAGGTCCGGGGCGAACACGAAGTCGCCGTAGCCGCGCTCCCAGGACGACATGGCGTACCCGTCCACGGTGGACATGTCCACGTCGACGGCCAGCAGGTAGTTGCAGCCCTCGGTGCCGTGCTCCAGGACCTCGTCCAGGAAGTACTGCGCGTGCAGGCGCTTGCCCTGCAGCCGCCCCTGCATGTCCGTGAACGCGACCAGGACCGTGTCCACCCGGCCGTCCGCCACCTCCGCCCTCAGCTGGTCGACGGCCAGCGGCGCACCCTCCCGGTCCACGGCAGCCCACCCTCTCCGCGGCACCCGGCCGCTGCGTCACCGTAACTGCAATGGACAGACCTTGACCCATTTATCGCGCCAGGTCTACCGTCCGGTCGATCGCTCCGCACCGCTCCCGGGGGTCGAGAGAGGGAACGCGCATGGCTGGACGTCGCAAGACCGTCACCTACCGCGAGGCCGAGCACGACTATTTCGCCAAGCGGACCCTCCGTCGCCACGCCGGGGTCTGGTCCCTGTGGTCGCTCGGGGTCGCCGCCGTCATCTCCGGCGACTTCTTCGGCTGGAACTTCGGCCTCGAGTTCGGCTTCGGGGGCCTGCTCGTGGCGACGATCGTCATCACGGTGATGTACCTGGGCCTGTGCTACTCGATCGCCGAGATGTCGCCGGCCCTGCCACACACCGGTGGCGCGTACTCGTTCGGCCGCACCGCCATGGGGCCGTGGGGCGGCTTCGTCACCGGAGTGGCCGAGAGCATCGAGTACGTGGTGACGCCGGCCGTCATCGTCGTCGGGATCGGCGGCTACATGGACTCGATCGTCGACGACCTGTTCGGCTTCACGATGCCGGCGCCGGTGTGGTGGGCCATCTTCTACGCCATCTTCGTCGGCCTGAACATGATCGGCGTCGAGGCGTCCTTCAGGTTCTCGGTGTTCATCTGCCTCGCGGCCCTCGCGATCCTCGTGGTGTTCTGGGTGGGCGCCGTCCCCAACCTCGACTTCCAGAACCAGGCGATCGACTCGGTCGGCGGCTGGTTCCCCGAGGGGGTCAGCGGCGTCTTCTTCGCCATCCCGTTCGCCATCTGGTTCTACCTGGCGATCGAGGAGCTGCCGCTGGCGGCCGAGGAGTCGCACGACCCCAAGCGCGACATCCCTCGTGGCACGATCTACGGTCTCTTCACCCTGATCGTCGCGGCGTTCCTCACCCTCTTCCTGAGCGCGGGCATCGCTCCGGGATCCGACCAGATCAGCGAGTCAGCCGAACCGCTCTTCGACGGCCTCAAGACGATCTTCGGCGACGGGACCGCGGCGTCGCTGCTGGCCCTCATCGCCGTCACCGGGCTGGTGGCGAGCTTCCACACGATCATCTTCGCCTACGGCCGCAACATCTACTCGTTGTCCCGCGCCGGCTACTTCCCGCACGGCCTCTCGATCACCCACGGCACCCGGCAGACCCCGCACGTCGCCCTGCTGACCGGTGCCGTCATCGGTTACGTGCTCTGCCTCATCCTCGAGTACTCGGGTTCGGACAGTGTCGGAGCGGCTCTGCTCACCATGGCGGTGTTCGGGGCGGTCATCAGCTACATCATGCAGATGGTGTCCTTCGTGCTGCTCCGGCGGAACCGCCCCAACATCCGGCGCCCGTACCGAAGCCCTCTCGGCGAGGCGGGAGCCGTCGTCGCGGGCGTCATCGCCGCGGTGTCGCTGGTCTCGCTGTTCTTCAACGCCGACTACCGTCCCGGCGTCGTCGGCGTGGCCGTCTGGTTCGCCCTGGCGGTCGTCTACTTCGCGGTGGCGGGCCGGCACAAGCTGATCCTGTCGCCGGAGGAGGAGTTCGCGATGACCGGCGGCGAGCACGGGGCGGATCTCGAGACGGAGGGATACGGCCGGACGCACGTCGCGGACATCTCCGACGCGCCGGACGAGCGCGGGAGCCGGCCACCGACCTCCACCGGCTGAGTGCTCGACCGCCAGCCCGCCTTCCGCCGGATCCGCGGCGGCAACGCCTACGAGGAGACGGTCGAGCGGCTCCTCCAGGCCGTCAAGCTGGGACAGGTGTCGCCCGGTGAGCGCCTGCCGCCCGAGCGGGAGCTCGCCCGCACGCTCGGCGTGAGCCGGCCGACCCTGCGGGAGGCCACCAGGACGCTGGCGGAAGCAGGCTACGTCGAGTCGCGACGGGGCAGGCTGGGGGGCACCTTCGTCCTGTCGTCGCGGGAGTGGCGCCGTGACCAGCGGGACGCCCGCGAGATCGCCCGCGCGATGGGTGCCGGGATGACCGACGCGCTGGTCGTGCGCGACGTCCTGGAGCCGGGTGCGGCCGCGGCGGCTGCCGCAGCCGATCGCGAACCGGCCGCGGTCGACGCGATGCGCGAGGCTCTGGCGGTCGAGCAGTCCGCGGCGGTCCTCGACTACCGCCCCGCGGACAGCCGCCTGCACCTCGCGGTCGTCGCCCTCGTCGGGTCCCCGACGCTGTCGGCGGCGGTGTCCGACAACCGGATGCGCCTCAACGACCTGCTTGACGCGATCCCGCTGCTGCCCCGCAACATCGAGCACTCGCGGCAGCAGCACGCGCAGGTCGTCGACGCCGTGCTGCGTGGACGGCCGGACCGAGCGCGGGTGCTGATGGCCGAGCACCTGGCCGGTACCAGCGCGCTGTTGCGTGGGTTCCTGGCCTGACGACTCACGGCTGGGCCCGGGCGGCGGAGTCGAGGAGGCGACGGACCTCTCGGGCCACCAGATCGGGGTGCTCCATCTGGGTGACGTGCCCGCTGTCCGGCACGACGACCAGCCGGCTGCCGGAGATCGTCTTCGCCGCGCGGGTCCCGGTGCGCGGGTCGACGAGCCGGTCCTGGAGCCCGTACACGAGCAGGGTGGGCGCCGTGACGTGCTCGGCGAGGCGCCACAGCGGCCAGGTCCCCGGCCGCAGGTAGGCCGACATCAGGCTGCGCAGCGACAGCAGCATCGCCTCGCCGTCGTGCTCGAGGCCGGCCCGCCGGGTGGCTTCGGTCATCGCCTCCTCCACCCGCTGCGGCGGGACGCGGGACGGGTCGGCGTAGCAGATGGCCAGCGTGGCCCGCACCCGCTGCTCGACGGGGAAGCGGCCCAGCCGGCGGGCCAGCCGCTGCCCGGCCCAGGGCACCGCCAGCGCGGGCAGGTGCACGTTGGTCAGCCGCGGCCGCAGCACCGGCAGCGCCGGCGACACCAGGGTCAGCGTGCGGACCAGGTGCGGCCGGGTCGCGGCGACGACCAGGGCGACGGTCCCGCCGAGCGAGTTGCCGAGCAGGTGCACCGCTCGGCCGTCACCGACCGACTCGAGGAGCGCGGTGAGGGCCCGCGCGTGGGCCCGCACCGAGTAGTCGCCGTCCTGCGGCGGCGGCGACCACCCGAAGCCGGGCAGATCGGGGGCGATGCTGTGCAGCCGGTCCTCGAGCAGGCCCATCAGGTCGGTCCAGTTGGTCGCGGCTCCGCCGAGGCCGTGCACCATGACGGCCGGCTCCCGGGTGTCGGGGCCGGTGCCGCCCGGGGACTCCGTCTCGCGGACGTGCAGGACACCGGTCGGCAGGTCGACCAGGCGACCCGGCCAGTGCGGCCGGACCGTCACGCCCGAGCGTCCCCCGCACCCGGGATGAGCGGCTCGACCCGGCGGTTGACGGCCGCCAGCACCGCGCGGATCACGGCCTGGCGGACGTCCTCGCGCACCACGGAGGCGCCGGAGAGCCGCTGCGTCGCGCGGTCGGTGACCATCGTGACGACGACCAGCGCCGTGCGGTCCGGGCCGGTGCGGGCCACCTCGACGTGCTCGACGTCGAAGCGCACGCCCTCGCCGACGACCGCCTCGACCGCGCGGAGGGTCGCCGCCGCCACCGACCGGTGCAGGCTGCCCGTCGTGGCGGTGCCCTCGGCGGTGCCCTGGACGGTGCGGCCGTCGTGCGCCAGGACCACGCTGACCGAGGTGGTCAGGCCGGCCGACACCAGCTGCACCCGCTCGATCACCAGCCGGGGGCGGCCGGCGGTCGCCAGTGCGACCGCCGGGGCGCGCACGGTGGCACCCGGCGGGTCGGCCGGACGTGGGGTGCCGGCCGGGGGTGCCGCCCAGGCGATGGACGGGTCCGTGCCGCCGAGGTCGGTGCCGCCGAGGTCGGTGCGGTCGAGGTCGGTGCGGTCGAGGTCGGTGCGCTCGAGGTCGGTGCGGTCGAGGTCGGACAGGCTCCGGCGCAGCGCCTCGAGCAGCGCGTCCGCGTCGTCGGTGCCGGCCGGGGTGCCGCCCACCGCCGGTACGTCGGGGCCGCCCGGCGCCGGCTCGGGCTCGACCGCTGGGCCGGTCGCGCCGCCGCTCCCGGGCGCGTCGTCGGCTCCCTCGCCCAGCACGCGGACCCGGTCGGCGTCGACCGCCAGCCCGAAGCGGCTGCGCAGGATCCGGTTCACCGCGCCGGCCACGCCGACCTCGTCGGCGCCCGGAAGCAGCTGCAGCCGCAGCGTGCCGGGCCCCGCGTCGGTCGGCTCGACCGCGGCCGCTGCCACGCCTGGCACACCGAGCAGTGAGGACACCAGGTCCCCGGTGTGGGTGACGGTCACGGTCTGCAGTGTCGCAGCCCGGCGGCCTCGGCGCTCCCTTTGCGCGGGCATTGGCCAGCGCCGCGCTGCGGGCCCGCAGGGGTCGCCGCCCTTAGGGTGGGGGCATGACCGAGAGGGAGAGCGAGCCCACGGGCGCCGAGGTGCCCGTCGAGGACGCGCTCGAGCAGCGCACGGAGGTCACCGAGCAGGACCCGGGCAGGCCGTCGGGGGGCAGCGGCGACGAGGACGAGGGGGTCACCGCCGAGTCCGACCCCGCGGACCGGGCCGAGCAGGGCCGGGTCGTCGACACCGGCGACGACGAGTACCCCCGCTAGACCCCGACGAGAGGACGACCCCGTGCCCGTTGCCGACCCCGGCGAGCGGACCGCCCGCAGCGCCCGGCTGCCCCGGTCGGCGCGCCGCCGCCAGCTGCTCGGCGCCGCGCAGGAGGTCTTCGTCGCGCAGGGCTACCACTCAGCGGCGATGGACGACATCGCCGACCGGGCAGGCGTCAGCAAGCCGGTGCTGTACCAGCACTTCCCGGGCAAGCTCGACCTCTACCTGGCCCTGCTCGAGGAGCACGCCGAGGCGATGGTGGCTGCGGTCCGCGAGGCCCTCGACTCGACGTCGGACAACAAGCAGCGCGTCGCCGCCACCATCGAGGCCTACTTCCGCTTCGTCGACGAGGACGGCGGCGCCTTCCGCCTGGTCTTCGAGTCCGACCTCACCAACCAGCCGGAGGTGCGCGAGCGGGTCGAGGGCACCACCCTCACCTGCGCCGAGCTGATCAGCGAGGTGATCCGCGAGGACGCGGGCCTGCCCAAGGAGCAGTCCCGGCTGCTCGCCGTGGGGCTGGTCGGCATGGCGCAGGTGTCGGCCCGCTACTGGCTGGCCGAGGGCGGCTCGATCCCCCGCGACGCGGCGTCGCGGTTGCTCGCCAGCCTGTCCTGGCGCGGCATCGGCGGATTCCCCCTCCTCGAGCAGTGACGGGCAGCCGCGGGTCCGGTCGCCCCGAGCGGTCGCGGCGCGCCGCCGAGCGACCGACTAGCCTGGCCGCACCGTCAGCAGCAGTCGACCCGGAGGTCCAGGTGGAGGTCAGGATCGGTGTCCAGCACGCGACCCGCGAGCTGGTGATCGAGAGTGCGCAGACGACCGACGCCATCACCGACGCCGTGTCGGCGGCGCTGGCCGGCAAGACCGAGGTGCTCTCCCTCGAGGACGAGCGCGGTCGCCGGATCGTCGTCCCGGCGGCCAAGCTCGCCTACGTCGAGATCGGCGAGCCCGAGAGCAGGCGGGTCGGCTTCGGGGCGATGTAGCGGGTGGCGCGCCAGCGACCACCCGGCGTCCCGCCACGCGTCCTCGACCGGCTGCGCGCCCAGCGCCTCACCGGTCCCCCCGCGGCCTCCGCGCTGGAGGTCACCACCGACCTGCTCGCCGTGCAGGCGCAGGAGCTGCGCGGCGCCCGGCTCAGCGTCCGCTGCCGCACGTCCGGGCTCACCGTCGCGGACCTCGACGCGGCCCTGGCGGACGGCACGCTGGTCGTGTCGTGGCTCAACCGCGGCACCCTCCACCTGGTCCGCGCCGACGACTACTGGTGGCTGCACGCCGTGACCACCCCCCAGCTGGCCGCCGGCAACCGCCGACGCCTCGATCAGGAGGGCGTCGGCCCCCGCCAGGCGGCCCGGGGTGTCGACGTGGTCGCCGCTGCGGTCGAGGAGGGGCCGCAGACCCGGCGGGAGCTGCGCGCCCGGCTCGACGCGGCGCGCGTCCCCACCACCGGCCAGGCGCTGGTGCACGTGCTCTGGGCGGCCGCCCTCGCGGGGCACGTCGTGCGGGGGCCGATGGCCGGCGCCGAGCAGGCGTACGTCGCGGCAGCCACCTGGGTCGGCGACCCGGTCGAGCCGGACCCCGACGAGGCCCTGGCCCGTCTCGCGCACCGCTACCTGGTCGGCCACGGCCCCGCCGACGCGGCCGACCTGGCCCGGTGGGCGGGCACCACCCTCGGCAAGGCCCGCCGCGGGCTGGCGGCCGTCGCCGACCGCACCGTCACCCGGCCGGACGGACTGGTCGACCTCGCCGACCGGCCGGCCGCCGACGGGCTGCCCGGACCACGCCTGCACGGCCCCTTCGACCCGCTCCTGCTCGGCTGGGCGTCGCGGGCGGACTGGGTGGCCGGCCACGAGGGCCTGGTGACCACGAACGGGCTCTTCCGGCCGTTCGCGCTGGTGGACGGGCGGGCGGTCGCGACGTGGGGGCTGGCCGCCGGCGTCGTGACCCTGCGGCCGCTCGAGGCCGTCGGTCCGGGCGCCGTCGCCGCGCTGCGGCGCGACGCCCACGACGTGCTGCGCTACCTCGGTCTCCCCGACACCGACCCGGTGGTCGAGGGCTAGGCCGACAGCCCGAGCGACGCCATCCGGCGGGTGTGGTTCTCGGTGAGGCGGGCGAACATGCGACCCACCTCGGCCAGGTCGGCGCCACGGTGCGCCATGCCCCCGACGAGGAGGGCGGCCAGGGCGTCGCGCTCCGCGGCCACCCGCTGCGCCTGGCTGAGCGCCTCGCCGACCAGGCGGCGCCCCCACAGGGCCAGCCGGCCGGCCAGCCGGGGGTCCGCCTCGATCGCTGCCCGGACCCGGTCGACCGCGAAGGCCGAGTGACCGGTGTCCTCGAGCACCTGCAGCACGAGGTCGCGGGTCGAGTCGTCGAGGTAGGCCGAGATCTCGCGGTAGAAGTCCGTCGCGATGCCGTCGCCGACGTACGCCTTGACCAGACCCTCGAGCCAGTCCCGCGGCGCGGTGCGCTCGTGGAAGGCCTCCAGCGCCGGCATGAACGGCTCCATCGCGTCCTCGGGCCGGGCGCCCATCTCCTCGAGCCGGGTCCGGATCAGCGAGAAGTGGTTGTACTCCGCCACGGCCATGGCGGCCAGCGCCGCCTTGTCGGCGATGCCGGGCGCGAAGGACGCGTCGTCGGCGAGCCGCTCGAAGGCGGTCAGCTCGCCGTAGGCGAGCGCGCCCAGGAGGTCGACCACGGCCAGCCGGTAGTCGGTGTCGAGCATCGGGTCGGCGGTGGAGTCGCCGGTCGGGTCAGCCGTGGCGTCCACGCCGGTCGACGAGGCGTCGGGGGGCTGCGTGGTCACGGGCCGCAGCGTATCGACGGTAGGGTGAGCGCGGAGCACGGACGCCCGGCCGCCCTGGACTTCGGCGGCCCGCCCGGCTCCCCCGACGTCGATTGAAGGGCACCGTCCTGACTACCCCCACGTTCGCCGCCCTCGGCGTGCTCCCGGCCACGGTCGAGGCGCTCGAGGCGGTCGGCATCACCCACCCGTTCCCGATCCAGGCGCTGACCCTCCCGGTCGCCCTGCACGGGCACGACATCATCGGCCAGGCCAAGACCGGCACCGGCAAGACCCTCGGCTTCGGCATCCCCCTGCTCCAGCGGGTCGTCCTCGACGGCGAGGGCCACGGCGACCCGGCGCTGCCGCCGCCCGCGGAGGGCAAGCCGCAGGCGCTCGTCGTGGTGCCGACCCGCGAGCTGTGCATCCAGGTGACCGGCGACCTCGAGAAGGCGGCGGCCCGCCGCAAGGTGCGGCTGCTCTCCATCTACGGCGGCCGGGCGTACGAGCCGCAGGTCGAGACCCTGCGCAAGGGCGTCGAGGTCGTCGTCGGTACGCCCGGACGGCTGATCGACCTGGCCCAGCAGGGCCACTTGGACCTCGGCCACGTGCGCACCCTGGTGCTCGACGAGGCCGACGAGATGCTCGACCTGGGCTTCCTGCCCGACGTCGAGAAGATCGTCCGGCTGGTGCCGGCCGGCCGGCAGACCATGCTGTTCTCGGCCACCATGCCCGGCGCGATCATCACGCTCGCCCGGTCGTACATGCACCACCCCACGCACATCCGCGCCGTCGACCCCGACGACGACGGCCAGACGGTGAAGGCGGTCGAGCAGCACGTCTTCCGGGCACACGCGATGGACAAGGTCGAGATGCTCGCCCGCATCCTGCAGTCCGAGGGCCGCGGGCTGACCCTGGTGTTCTGCCGCACCAAGCGCACCGCGCAGAAGGTCTCCGACGAGCTGGTCGACCGCGGCTTCGCCGCCGGCGCGGTGCACGGCGACCTCGGCCAGGGCGCGCGCGAGCAGGCCCTGCGGGCGTTCCGGAACGGCAAGGTGGACGTCCTCGTCGCGACCGACGTCGCTGCGCGCGGCATCGACGTGCAGGACATCACGCACGTCATCAACTACCAGTGCCCCGAGGACGAGAAGACCTACCTGCACCGGATCGGGCGCACCGCCCGCGCCGGCGCGTCGGGCACCGCCATCACCTTCGTCGACTGGGACGACATGCCCCGGTGGTCGCTCATCGACAAGGCGCTCGACCTCGGGTTCGGCGAGCCCGAGGAGACCTACTCGACCTCCGACCACTTCTACGAGGAGCTCGAGATCCCGCGCGAGGTGACCGGCGTGCTGCCCCGCGCCAAGCGCACCCGGGCCGGCCTCGAGGCCGAGGAGGTCGAGGACCTCGGCGAGACCGGGCGGCGCCCGGCCGAGGGCCGTGGGCGGTCCGGCGGGAGCGGGCGCTCCGGCGGGAGCGGGCGCTCCGGCTCGGGCGCGCGATCCGGCGGCCGCGGTGGTCGCGGTGGTGGGTCGGAGCGGCGGGACACCGTGCCGGCCGGCCCGGACGAGTCGGCCGGCGGTGACGGCGGGTCCGCCGAGCGCAAGCCGCGGCGCAGCCGCACCCGTCGCCGCACCCGTGGGGGCCGGCCGGCCGAGGGCGGCGCTCCCGCCACCGGCAGCGACGGCTGACCGACGCCTCTGACCGTCTGGCACGGCTGGGTCTGACGGGACGGGCGCGGCTCAGTCGCGCCGGGCCCGGTCGGAGCCCTCGGCGTAGGCCACGTCGGGCGCGGCCCGCACCCCGGCGTCGGAGAGGGCCTGCTGGTAGGCCAGAGCCGCATCCTCGAGCAGTCCCAGGTGCGCGAACGCGTCGGCCAGCTCGCGCCAGGCCGCCGCGGCGTCGCGGGCCATCCGTAGCCCGGCCATCGCGGCCGCAGCGGACCGGTAGGCGGCTACCGCCTCGTCCCGACGGCCCAGCGCGAGCAGCGCGCGGGCCCGGACCAGGGTCGTGTGGGCGGTCTCGAGCCGGGGCTCGTCACCCAGCCGCCGGCGCGCCTCGTCCACCAGCTCGAGCGCCTCGTCCGGGCGGCCGAGCACCAGCTCGGCCCGGGCCAGCTCGGTCTCGCTGTAGGCGAGGTCGACCTCGCTGCCCACGTCGAGCAGCGCCTCGCGGGCAGCGCCCAGGAGCTCACGGGCCTCCGCGGCCCGCGGCGGCAGCGACCGCAGCAGCAGCCACGCGTAGGCGGTCCGCAGCCGGGCCAGGGCGCGCACGTCGTCGCCCTCCGCGTAGACCGCCAGCGCCCGCTCGGCCAGGGTCAGCGCCGTCGGCAGGTCGTCGCGGCGCTCAGCGACCAGGCTGGCGTTCCAGTGCACCGCGGCCCGTCCCTGGGCCGACCCGTGCTCACGCAGGGCCTCGAGCACCTCGGTCGCGACCGACTCGGCGCGCACCAGGTCGCCGCGCTCGAAGTACAGACCGAGAACGGTCGATGCGAGCTCGGCGTGCTGGTCGCTGCCGGTCAGGCCGAGGCGACGCACCGAGGCGAGGGTCTGCTCACCCACGTCGAGGGCGTAGGAGATGTCGCCGACCTCCTTGTAGCAGCGCACCACGTCGACCGTGAGCTGCAGCTGTTCGCCGTAGCGGCCGGCCGCTCCGGAGTCGGCGCGCAGCTGCTCCAGCTCGCGGATCGCCTCCTCGACCCGGCCCACGGACTCCAGCGTCCTGGCCCGCAGGCGGCGGTGCCGCCAGCGCTCGGTCTTGGCGACCGCCCCGAGATCGCCCGCGACCTCGTCCAGCCGGGCGAGCGCGTCACCCGGCTCACCGTTGCGCAGGGCCAGGTCGGCGTAGCTGAGTGCCAGCCGGACCCGGTCCAGGTCGGCCGGGTCCTGGCCGTGGACGAGGTAGTCGACGGTGCAGCCCAGCCGCTCGGCGAGCACGGCCAGGGCAGCGTCGGTCGGCCGGCGCCGCCCGGACTCCAGGAGCGACACGTAGCTCGCCGACAGGGCGTCACCACCGGCCTCGGCCTGGGACAGGCCGGCCTGCCGACGGGCCTGGCGCAGCCGGGCGGGCAGCCCGGCTACCGCAGCGCCGTCGGCCGGGTCGGTGGTGGTCGGGCTGGGCCCGCCGTCGGGCACGTCTCGTCCTCCTTGGGCCTGAGCGGGAGC
>Ga0210113_1000183_pt1 | contig 14793 bp, 15 predicted proteins | sample MayberryNW_Catta_5_FD_185523 | JGI IMG/M metagenome (GOLD analysis project Ga0210113, IMG submission 185523) | Wetland microbial communities from San Francisco Bay, California, USA, that impact long-term carbon sequestration -... | ecosystem: Environmental > Aquatic > Marine > Wetlands ...
GACGCGGCGGCCCTGGAGAAGCGGGGCATCCACACCGTGACCATCGTCTGGGACAACTTCCAGAACGCGGCGCGCACGCAGGCAGCCCTGCAAGATTGCGCGGATCTGGCCCTGGCCGTCATCCCGCATCGCAAGGGCGGCGAGACGGCCGACGACCAGCGCCGCAAGGCCGAGCACGCCCTCCCCGGCATCGTCAGCCAGCTCGTCCAGCCGTTATGACATCGGAGCGGCACGTTCCTCTCCTGGGCCACCCACGGCCGAGGTGGACGCAATGCTCCGAGACAAAGGAGAGTCGATGAAGACGCTCACGCGGATCACGTCGTTGCTGGTGATGCTCTCCCTCCTCGCGGGCGGCGCCGCCGTGCAGCCGCCGCCGGCCACGGCGCAGGCGGCGCCGATCGTCTGGAACCTTCCGACCGTGGCGGCGCCGACCTACTACCACACCGTGAACTACCAGGCGTGGGCCGCCAAGGTGAAGGAGAAGTCGGGCGGGCGGATGGAGATCCGCGTGCACCCCGCCTCGTCGCTCTACCCGGGGCCCGAGCTGATCCCGGCCGTCCTCGACGGCCGCAGTGAGGTCGGCACGGTGCTGGCCGCCTACCTGACCGACGTGCTGCTCGAGATGGGCCCGCTCGAGCTGCCGTTCATGACCTCCGACATGCGCGAGCACAAGAAGGCCGCCATGGCCCTCCGCCCCTTCTACACCGAGATGCTCGCCAAGAAGGGGCTCAAGCTGCTCTCGATCAACACGTGGCCCTCGCAGCAGATCTTCTCGACCGCGCCGATCCGCACGGTGGCCGACTGGAAGGGCAAGAAGATCCGCGTGTACGGCGCCGACACCGCCAACATCGCCCGCATCCTCGGCGCCGCGCCCGTCAACATCGCGTTCGGCGAGGTCTACACGGCGCTGGAGAAGCGGACGGTCGACGGTGCCATGACCTCGGCCACGAACGCCGAGCCGATGAAGTTCTTCGAGGTCGCGAAGTTCCTGGACTACTGGTATATCGCCGGCGCCTCGCAGGAATGGCTCGTCGCGAACCAGAAGGCGTGGGACGCGCTGCCCAAGGACCTGCAGCAGACGGTCCTGGACGCGGTGAAGGAGACCAACCTCGAGGAGAAGGAGTGGGCCGACGCGATTGCCTTCGACGAGCGCATCCGCAAGCGCCTGCCCGAGCTCGGCATGACGATCGTCGATCCGCCGAAGGCGGAGATCGACAGGGCCCGGAAGCTCGCCAAGGGCGCCTGGGATACCTGGCTCAAGCGCACCGGGGCCGACGGCAAGCGGGGGCTCGACCTGGCCCTGAAGGCCCTCGGCCGCTGACCGGCCGCGGGAGGTGATCGGCCGCATCGCGCGATCGGCGTCCACGCTGGCGGGGCTCGCCGTCCTCGTCATCGTGGCGCTGATCACGTACGACGTCGCGATGCGCTACTTCTTCAACGAGCCCCAGCTCTTCGTCGACGAGCTGGCAAGTTTCCTCGAGGTCGTCGTGATCTTCGGCGGCCTCGCCTACACCTTCCGCACCGGCGGCCACGTTCGCGTCGATCTGGTCACCACGCACCTGCCGGGCCGGATGCGGGCCTGGCTGCGAGCGGTCGGGCTCGTGCTCGGGCTCGTCTTCCTCGCCATCGTCATGTGGACCACCGTGGACTCGGCGCTGACGGCCCATCGCTACGGCCGCGTCTCCGCCGTCATGCTGTACCCGCTGTGGCCGACGATGCTGCTCATCCCGCTCGGGCTGGCGTTGCTGGCGCTCGTCATGCTGGTGGCGCTCGTCGCCCAGCTACGCGCGCTCGGGGGGCCGCAGGCCGACGAGCTGCCGCCTCCCGAGAGCGCCGAGTGAGCGAGGCGCTCCTCGGCACCCTCCTCATCGCCGCGATGTTCGTGCTGTTCGCGATGGGCGTGGAGATCGCGCTCGCGCTCGGCATCGTGGGCATCGCGGGGCTGCTCTATCTCAAGGGCTGGAGCATCGGGCTCGGCGTGGTGGGCTCGATCGCGTGGACGAACGCCACCAGCTTCTCCTTCGTCGCGGTGCCGCTCTTCGTCTTCATGAGCGGCATCCTGCTCCACTCGGGCATCGGCCGCGGCCTCTACACGGCCGTGGCGCGCTGGGTGTCGTTCCTGCCCGGCGGTCTCGCGGTGGCGTCGATCTTCTCCTGCGCCATCTTCGCCGCCATCTCCGGCTCGAGCGTGGCCACCGCGGCCACCATCGGCATGATCGCCATCCCGGAGATGGAGCGCCGCGGCTATTACCGGCCGCTGATCTGCGGGGCGCTGGCGGCGGGCGGCACCATCGGCATCCTGGTCCCGCCCTCCATCCCGATGATCATCTACGGCGTGATGACCGAGACGTCGATCGGGCACCTCTACATGGCGGGGATCGTGCCGGGCCTCGTGCTCGCCCTGATGTTCGCGGCGTTCGTGGTGGCGTACGCGATGCTCTGGCCGGAGGCGGCGCCGCGGGTCGCCGAGGACCACGGCAGCTTCCTCGAGAAGCTGCGGTCCTTCTACGAGGTGGCGCCGGTGGCCCTCCTCATCGTCGTCGTGCTGGGCTCCATGTACGCCGGCATCGTCACCCCGACCGAGGCGGCCGCCCTCGGCTCGTTCGTCAGTCTCATCCTCGCCGCGCTCGCCGGCAAGCTGACGTGGACGACGCTCCACGCCGCGTTCAACTCCACCGTGCGGACGACGTCGATGGTCATGCTCATCATCGTCTTCGCCTCCGTCTTCTCGCACGTCATCGCGCTGGTCGGCGCGCCGCGCGCGCTCCTCAGGACGGTGGTCGGGCTGGAGCTGCCCCAGTGGGCGTTCTTCATGGCCGTGTTCGCCTTCCTGCTGGTGATCGCCTACGCGCTGGAGGAGCTCTCGGTGATGATCATCATGCTGCCGATCCTCTTCCCGCTGGTGACAGGTCTCGGCTTCGACCCGATCTGGTTCGGCATCATCATGATCGTGTGGCTGGAGATCGGCTTCATCACGCCGCCGGTGGGCCTCAATCTCTTCGTGATCCAGGGGCTGACGCCCGGCGCCACCGCGCGCGACATGATGCTCGGCACCACGCCGTACGTGGTGATGCTGATCGCCCTGGTCGGGCTCCTCTTCCTCTTCCCCGACCTCGCCCTCTGGCTCCCCGCCCAGATGATGGGCCGCTGACACCGGTCGCTGCGTCGGGCGGGCGCGACGGTGAAGAGCTAGCCGTCGCGCTCCAGCGCCTCGCGCAGCTTGTCCTTCGGGACGGCGATCTCCACGCCCGCCCGCTCGTTCTGGAGCACCATCGACACGCGCGAGTCGCGCTCGCTCCAGCCGCGGTTCATGGCCTCGGTCATCTCCGCCAGGGCGAGGTTCGCCAGGCGCATCGGCACCCCGAGCTCGCGGCCGAGCTCGGTCGCGAGCGTCACGTCCTTGTGGGCCAGGCGCAGCGTGAACTGCGGCGGCTCGTAGCTGTTCGGCAGGTACTGGTCGACGAGGCGGTCGAACGTGCGGCGGCGGCCGAGCGCGCCCTGGCGTACCGCCTGCCACAGCGCCAGCGGATCGACGCCGCCCTTGACGCCGAGCGTGAAGACCTCCGCGAGCGCGGCCTGGATGGCGTAGCCCGCGCAGTTGTGGACGAGCTTGGCCACCGAGCCGGCGCCGATGGGCCCGACGTACATGACCTGGTCGCCGATGGCGTCGAGCACGGCCTTGTGGCGGTCGAAGACGGCCCGATCGCCGCCCACCCAGAGCGCGAGCTTCCGCGTGCGCGCCCCGTGGGGGCCGCCGCTCACCGGCGCGTCGAGCAGGTGCACGCCCCTGGTCGTGAAGCGCTCGTGCAGGCGCCGGATGAGCGACGGCGAGTTCGTGCTCAGGTCGAACCACGCCGTGCCCGCCCGCATGCCGGCCAGCAGCCCGGCCTCCGCCAGGGCCACGCTCTCCACCTCCCGCGGCCCGGGCAGCGACGTGAACACGACGTCGGCGCCCTCCGCCGCGAGCCGCGGCGAGTCGGCCCACTTGGCGCCCGCCGCCAGGTGCGGGGCGGCGGCGTCGCGCCGCAGGTCGTGCACGGCGAGCTCGTGGCCCGCCGCGCGCGCATTGAGTGCCATGCTGCTGCCCATGATCCCGAGTCCGATGAAGCCGAGTCTCATGACGTCGCCCCCGCTACTTCGTCGCCACGATGCGGTCCCAGAGCTCGCCGTACTGCTGCTTGTACTGGGGCCAGATCTTCTCCTCGGCGATCTTGCGGAACGACGCCACGTCCGCCGCGTTGACCTTCATGCCCTTCGCCTCGAGGATCTCCTTGGCCTTGGCCAGGTTGTCGACGCTCTCCGTCAGCTCGCGCACCTTCTTCTGCGCCTCGCGGCCGACGTCCATGAAGAGCTGCTGCTGCTCCGGCGTCAGGCTCTTCCAGACGCCGAGGTTCATGACCAGCAGCGTGGGACCGTAGTTGTGGAACGTCATCGACACGTACTTCGAGACCTCGTAGACCTTCAGCGCGTTGATGTTGTAGATGGGGAGGTCGGCGCCGTCGATGACGCCCTGCTGCGCGGCCGGGATGACCTCCCCCCACGGCATCGGCACCGCGCTGGCGCCCAAACCGTTGACGGTGTCGGCAAACACGCGGCCCTGCTGCACGCGCAGCTTGAGCCCCTTCAGGTCGGCCGGGGTGTTGATCGGCTTGCGGTTGTTCCAGAAGTGCCGGAAGCCGTAGTCGTAGAAGTAGATGATCTTCAGCTTGTACTTCTGCTGGAAGGTCTCGTCGAGGCGCTTGCCGATCTCGCCGTTGAACATCGTGTAGGCATGGTTGTAGTCCCGCACCAGATAGGGCGTGAGAAAGACACACAGCTCGGGAAACACCGTGCACGTCGCCCCGACCGGCGTGCCGAGCGCGATGTTGCCCGACTTGACGGCGTCCATGATCTCGAGCTCCTTGCCTAGCAGCGTGCCGCCGTGGAAGCGGACGTCGAGCGTGCCTTTGGAGCGCTTGGTCACCTCGTCGGCCAGGTACTTGAAGCCGATGGCCCCCGACTCCGGCGGCGGAATGATGTGGGCGAGGTCGAGCTTGCGGGCGCCGGGCTTGGCCTGGCCGGGCGCGGGCTGGTTGCCGAGGAACACCATCAGGGCCACCACGATGGAGATGCACGCGACGCTGCGCTGGAATCGGCTCATGGACGCCTCCCGTTGGGAGGCGACGTTGACGCCATCGTGCGCGCTTGTCAAGCGCGGGGTACGAGGAGGGCGCGCGGCGTTTGACAAGACCGCACGCACCGGCTACGTTCCCCGCGGTGAGTCTCGTCCTCCGCGCCGTCGCCTGGCTGCCCCATGTCGCGGTCACCGTCCTCATGCTGGTGGCGATGGTCGACATGCTGCTGGGAGTGTTCCTCCGCTACGTGATGACGTGGGTGTCGGCCCGGTTCGATCTCCCGTCGATCCGCTTCTTCTGGGTGGAGGAGATCGGCGAGTACGCGCTGGCGTGGCTCACGTTCATCGGCGCCGCCATCGGCATCCGGCGCGGCACGCACTTCGCCGTGCAGATCCTCACCGATCGCCTGCCCCCGCGACTGCGGCGCGCGGTCTACGCCGGGCACCACGTCCTGCTCGTCGGCTTCGGCGGGCTGGTCGCCGTCTACGGCTGGCAGGTCAGCGAGCTGAACAGCCAGTCCTTCTCACCGGCGCTCGATCTGAACTTGCGCTGGCTCTACCTCTCCGCCGTCGTCGGCGGCATCCTGATCGTCGTCTACAGCCTGGCCGCGCTCGCGGACGCGCTCCGCGGCGAGGTACCGCACACGATCCACGAGACCTGACCGCGTGCTGATCGCGACCGTCGTCGTCACCTTCGTCGTGTTGACGGTCCTGTCGATGCCCATCGTGTTCGCGCTCGGCATCGCGGGCTTCGCCGGCCTGTTCGTCGGCGACTTCTCGCTCACGAAGCTGCCGTCGAGCCTGGTGGCGGGCTCGCAGAGCTGGGTGCTGCTCGCCATCCCCACCTTCGTCTTCGCCGGCAACCTCATGGAGCGCTGCGGGATGTCGTACGCGCTCGTCGACCTGGCGCGCTCGCTCATCGGCTGGGTGCGCGGCGGGCTCGGCATGTCGGTGGTGCTCGCGGAGTACTTCTTCTCGGGCATCTCCGGCTCCACCATCGCCGACGTCTCCGCCATCGGGTCGATGCTCACGCCGCCCATGCTGCGCGCCGGCTACAAGCCGGAGCACGCCGTGTCGCTGGTGGCCTCCGCCAGCGCGATGGGCATCCTGGTGCCGCCCGCCATCTTCATGATCGTGCTCGGGCAGGTCACGGACACGTCGGTGGTCGGCATCTTCCTGGGCGGGTTCCTGCCGGCCGCCGTGACCGCGCTGTGCCTGATGGTGGTCGTCTTCTGGCAGGCGCACCGGCTGCAGTGGCCGAAGGACCGGCGCCCGACGGGCGCGGAGTTCGCCACGGCGGCGAAGGCCTCGCTGGTGCCGCTGGTGGTGCCGATCGTGATCGTGGCCGGCTTCTACTTCGGCGTCTTCACGGCCACCGAGGCGGGCGCCCTGGTCGCCGCCTATGCCGTCGCCGCCGCCTTTCTCTACTACCGCAACGTCACGCTCCGCGAGATGGTCAAGCTCGTCTACGAGAGCGCGCTGCTGACGGCGGCCGTGGTGTTCCTGCTCGCGGTCGCGAGCGTCTACCAGTTCCTGATGGGCATGCTCGGGGTCCCGGTGCTGCTGGGCGACATGCTGGAGCCGCTCAAGGCGACGCCGTGGCTCTTCCTGGCCGCGGTCTCGGTCATCGTGATCCTCTTCGGCATGGTGCTCGAGGGGCTGCCGGCGGCCGTCGTCCTCGTCCCCGTCGTCTTCCCGATCGCCAAGCAGATCGGCATCCATCCCATCCACTTCAACATCGTCCTCACCGCCGCGGTCGGGGTCGGGCTCTTCCTGCCGCCGATCGGCGTCGGCCTGCTGATGGCTCTGCGCTTCGCCAACATCTCGGTGGGACAGCACTTCCGTGCCTACTGGCCGTACCTCGCCGCCCTGCTGGCCGGGCTCCTCATCCTGATCCTCGTGCCCGAGATCACGCTCTTCCTGCCCCGGCGGGCGGGCCTGGTGCGCTGACCCGGGCCGCGTGCCGCAAGCCCGCGCCGGCCCGGGAGCGGGTAGACTACCGCGCACAGCCGACTTCCACCCACCGGGAGGGCACCATGTCGAAGCGTAGCCGAGTGCTGTTCACGGTCGTCGCGGGCGCCGCCGTCCTCGCCCTCGCGCACCCCGCCGCCGCGCAGACGACGCTCACCATGTCGTCGTGGGTCTCGCCCCAGCATCACCTCACCAGCACCGTGCTGCAGGGCTGGGCGAACGAGGTCGAGAAGGCGACCAACGGGCGCGTGAAGTTCCAGATGCTGCCCAAGCACCCGTCCGCGCCGCCCGGCACCTTCGACGCCGTGCGCGACGGCCTGGTGGACCTCTCCTACGTCACCGCCAGCTACACGCCCGCCCGCCACGTCCTGCCCCTGATGGCGGAGCTTCCCGGCAGCGGCGACACCTCGCTCGTCAACTCCGTGGCCTACTCGCGCATCTACTGGAAGCACTTCCACAAGGTGGGCGAGTACCGAGGGGTCAAGCTGCTCGGCGTGTTCACCCACGGCCCCGGGCAGATGTTCACGAAGAAGCCGGTGGCGGGCATCGCCGACGTCCAGGGCCTGAAGATCCGCACCGGCGGCGGCGTGGCGGAGGCGGTGGCCAAGGCGCTGGGCGCCTCCGCCTTCGTGAAGCCGGCGCCGGAGTCGTACGAGCTGCTGAAGTCCGGCGTGGCCGACGGGGTGTTCTTCCCCATGGAGTCGATCATCTCGTTCAAGCTCGACACTGTGCTGGAGCAGGCGACACTCTTCCCGGGCGGCATGTACAGCTCGGCCTTCGGATTCTTCATGAACGAGGACAAGTGGAACAAGCTCCCGAAGCAGGACCAGGCGGCGATCGAGAAGATCTCCGGCGAGCACATCGCCCGGCTGGCGGGCCGCTCGTGGGACGACGCCGACACGCGCGGCTTCGAGGTGCTGAAGAAGTCCGGCGTCAAGATCGTGCACGCCGACGCCGAGCTCGTGGCCGAGGTGAGGAAGCGCTCGGCGCCGATCATCGACGACTGGATCAAGCAGGCGAGCGCCAAGGGCGTCGACGCCGCGCGGATCCTGGCGGAGTTCCGCGACGAGCTGAAGAAGGTGGCCGCCGGCAAGTGAGCGCGCGCGAGCAGGCGTGGAAGCGGCGCGCCGAGGCGCTCCTCGGCGTCGCCGCGTCCGCCATCCTGTTCGCCATGATGCTGCTGACGACGGTGGACGTGGTCGCGCGCTACGTCTTCAACCGTCCTCTCCGCGGCGCCTTCGAGGTCACCGAGCTGCTGCTGGTCGTCCTCATCTTCGCGGGCCTGCCGCTCGTCTCGTTCGCCGGCGAGCACGCCGTCATGGACTTCGTCGACCGCGTCCTCGGCCGGCGCGCGCAGGGCGCGCTGGAGCGCGTGATCCAGGCCGTCAGCGCGGCGCTGATGTTCCTCCTCGCGTGGCTCGTGTGGGGGAAGGCGGATCGCGTGTGGGCCTACCGCGACGCCACCGACGTCCTGCGCGTCGTCTACGGACCCTTCGTCTACTTCATGGCGGTGATGCTGGCCGTGGCCGGCGTGATCCACCTCTACAAGATCGTGGAGCGCCGGTGATCGAGGGGCTGCTGGGACTCGCGCTGATGCTGGGGCTCTGCGCGCTGCGCATCCCCATCGCGTTCGCCATGGCCATCGCCGGCCTCGTGGGCTACGCCTACATGCGGGACTGGAACTGGACGGTCGCCTTCGCCATGACGCAGACCAAGCTGTACGAGACGGGCCGCAACTACACGCTGTCCGTCGTCCCCCTCTTCATCCTGATGGGCAACTTCGTCACGCGGGCCGGCATGTCGCAGGAGCTCTTCCGCGCCGCCTACGCGTTCATCGGCCACCTGCGCGGCGGCCTCGCCATGGCCACCATCTGGGCGTCGGCCGCCTTCGGCGGCATCTGCGGCTCGTCGATCGCCACCGCCGCCACCTTCGCCAAGGTCGCGTATCCCTCGATGAAGCGCTTCCACTACTCCGACCGCCTCGCGGCCGGCGTCATCGCCGGCGGCGGCACCCTCGGCATCATGATCCCGCCGTCCACGATCATGGTGATCTACGGCGTCTTCACGGAGACCAACATCGGCAAGCTGTTCGCGGCGGGGATCCTCCCCGGCCTCCTCGGCGCCATCCTGCTCTGCGGCGCGGTGCGGTACATGACGTGGCGCGATCCGGCCTCGGGGCCGCCGGGCGAGCGCTCCGGCTGGCGCGAGCGGCTCGCCGCGCTCAGGGACGTCTGGGCGGTGGCCGCGCTGTTCGTGTTCGTCATGGGCGGCATCTACGCCGGCATGTTCACGGCCACCGAGGGCGCGGCCATGGGCGCCTCGGGCGCCATGCTCTTCGCGCTGGCGCGGCGGGCGCTCACGTGGCGGACGCTCTACGCCGCCCTGCTGGAGTCCGCCCGCACGACGGCCATGCTCTTCATGATCCTCATCGGCGCGCTCATGTTCTCGGAGTTCGTGAACATCACCACGATGCCCGCCGACCTCAAGGACTGGGTGACGCGCTTCGAGGTCAGCCCCATGCTCGTCATGGCCGCGATCTGCGCGATCTATGTCGTGCTCGGCACGGCGATGGAAGAGCTGTCGATGATCCTGCTCACCATTCCGGTGTTCTTCCCGGTCGTCGTCCACCTCGGCTTCGACCCGATCTGGTTCGGCGTCGTCATCGTCTGTGTGGTCGAGATCGGGCTCATCAGCCCGCCCGTCGGCATGAACATGTTCGTCCTGCGGACCCTCCTGCCGCACGTGAGCACGGCCACCGTCTTCTCCGGCGTCATGCCGTTCATGGTGGCCGACGTCATCCGCCTCGCCATCCTGGTCGCCGTCCCGTGGCTGACGCTGTGGCTGCCGAGCCTGATGCGATAGGAAAAACTTTTCCCACGTGCTCACCTGGCCCGCGGCCGCCGCCCGGTCGAGTACAATGCCCCGAAGCGGTCCATGCGCCTCCGAAGTCATCTGGTCCTCTTCGTGCTGGCGGCGCTCGTCCCGGTGATCGGCTTTGCCGTCCTCGTCATCCGGGAAAACGCGGAGCTTCAGCGCGACGCCACCGAGCGCGGCATGCGCGCCACCACCCACGCCGTGGCGGCCACCGTCGACCAGATGCTCGAGACGACGATGACGACGCTGGAGGCGCTCACCGAGTCCGACCACCTGGAGGCGCCGAACCTGCGCGCGTTCCACGCGCTGGCGGAGCGGATCGCCCGCAGCCACGGATGGCCGACGGTCCGGCTGTTCGATCCGGACGGCCGGGTGCTGATCGACAGCGCCGAGCCGCTGCGCCCCGATCTCGGGCGCGCGTGGCAGCCGGCCAGCCTGGCGCGCGTGCTGGACGAGCGCCGTCCCGTGGTCTCCGACCTCTTCGAGGCCGGCCGCCACCGGCACGTCGTCGCCATCTACGCGCCCGTCATCCACGACGGCGTCATCCGGTTCGTCGTCGCCGCCACGCTGCCGGCCGCCCGGTTCAGCGAGCTGCTCCGCGCGCAGCAGTTCGAGACGGGGATGGTCGCCGTCCTTCAGGATCGCGCCGACGTCGTCGTCGCGCGCACCCAGGACGAGCCGGCCATGGTGGGGCGACGGGTCGAGCATCCCGCGCCCGGCGCGGAGGGCTGGACGCGCAGCCGGCTGCGCGAGGGCGACGAGGTCTACGTCGCCTACGCGACGACGCCCCGGTCACGCTGGCGGCTCGTCCTGACCGTGCCGGCCGAGACGGTCGACGGTCCGCTGCGGCGCGCGCTCTGGCAGCTCCTGGCGGGCGCCGCCGTTGCGGCCGCGCTCGCCGGCGGGCTCACGTTCGCGTTCGGCCGGCGCATCGCCGGCGCCTCGTTCGGCGGCGCGAAGGGGCGCGACCGCGTGCCGGAGCTGGTCGACCTCTACCTGCAGGGCGACCTCGACCTCGAGTCGCTGGTGACCAACCGGGTGAAGCTCGACGAGGTCAACGACGCCTTCGAGGCGATGGAGCGCCAAGAGGGCATTCGGACGGTAATCACGTTCTGATGCCATCCGCGGGCTCGCGGCCCCCGGACCCCCCGCTCCACCTGGCTGCGCTCAGCCGCGCGCCGCCCGCTGGCGGCGCAGCTCGGCCACCAGCGACTTCTGGTGGAGCGCGGCGATCAGCTCGTTCAGCGGCTCCACGCCGGCGGCGATCAGGTCGGCCGCCCGGTCAGGGTCCATCTCTCCGGCGAGGCGGTCCATCAGCACCTGGACCTCTTCCTTGACCAGCTCCTCGAGCGCGCGCTTGTAGCGCAGCGTGTCGTAGACCGTGAAGCCGATGCGCTCGTCGTAGCCGCCCGCCCGGAAGCGGCTGATCGCCTCGACGATCTCCACGTCGCGCTGCCCGTAGCCGCGCGAGGTCGGCGTCAGCACCTCCAGCTCGGCCAGCCGGCGCAGCACCTCCTGGGGGATGTCGTAGCGGCGCCGCACCTCGGCGGCCGACACGCGCCTGCGCTCGCCCGCGACCGCCCGCTCGAGGATGCGGTCCTCCAGCTCGACCAGCGCCTGGGCGCGCGCGGGATCCTCGTCGAGCATCGACTTGATCACCGCCAGCGGCATGAAGCGCTCCTCCTGGAGCTGCTTGATCAGCCTGATGCGCTCGACGAACTCGGGCGGGTAGTAGGCCATGTTGCGCGACGTCTTGACGACCTCGCGGCCGTCGCCCAGCAGCCCCTCGCGCAGGTAGTGCTTGATCGTCCCGGCCGACACGCCCGCCGCCTCGGCCAGCTCGCGCATGCGCAGCAGCCCGTTGCCCGCGACCTCGGTCACACCACTCCTTCCTCCCGCAGGGGCCCGGGGTCGATACCGGCCTCCCTCAGCACCTCGTCGGTGTGGGCGCCGAGCGCGGGCGCGGCGCCCGACGTGTCCGCCGGCGTGCGCGAGAACTTGATCGGCGCCCCGAGCTGGCGTACCGGCCCGATGCCCGGCTGCTCCAGCTCGACCACCATTCCGCGCGCGTGGACGAGCTCCGACTCGAGCACCTCGTCGAGGTCGAGGACCGGCTCGAGGCAGCAGTCGTGCTCTCCCGCGAAGGCGGCCCACTCGTCGCGCGTGCGCTCCCGGAACACGGCCGCGATCTCGGCGCCGCCCTCCGAGTCCGGATGCTCGAACTGCTTCTCGACGAGGTCCGGGCGGCCGGCCCCCTCGCACCAGTTCAGCCAGAACTTGGGCTCGAGCGCACCCAGCGCCACCCACTTCCCGTCCTTCGTCTCGTACGGGAAGTAGCACGCGATGCCGCCCGCCAGCTCCGGCTCGCCCCGGTGCGGGACCCGCTGCTCCGCGAAGTAGCGCGCCGCCACCATCGCCAGCCACGACAGCGCGCCGTCGGTCATCGAGACGTCGATCATCTGCCCCGCGCCCGAGCGCTCGCGCTCGAGCAGGGCGGCGAGGATGCCGACCGCCGCCATCAGGCCGCCGCCGCCGAGGTCGGCGATCTGTCCCGCGGACTGGACCGGGGGGCCGCCCCGCCGGCCGGTGAGGCCGAGCAGGCCGTTCAGCGCGAGGTAGTTCGTGTCGTGGCCGGAGCGCTCCGTGAGCGGGCCGTCCTGACCGTAGCCGGAGATCGGGCAGTAGACGAGGCGCGGGTTGCGCTCGCGCAGCGCGTCCCAGCCGACGCCCAGCCGGTCCATCACGCCCGGGCGAAAGCTCTCCACCAGGACGTCGTGGTCCTCGACGAGCCGCAGCAGCACGTCGCGGCCCCGCGGGTCCTTCAGGTTCAGCCGCATGGAGCGCTTGTTGCGGTTCAGCGCCAGGAAGTACGCGGACGCGGTGCCCTCCCGCTGGTGCTCCTCGCCTCCGTAGTAGGGCGGCATCCAGCGGATGTAGTCGCCGCCCGCGGTGTCCTCGACCTTCAGCACGTCGGCCCCCATGTCGGCGAGCAGCAGCGTGCAGAACCCGCCCGGGAGCAGGCGCGTGAGGTCGAGAATCCGGATCCCTGCCAGGGGGCCGGTCATCGACCCGGTCATCCCGCCGCCGCCGTGGCCGCCGCTTGCGGCGGCCACGACATTTTCTGGGTCCCCAGCTTCGAGCGGGCCTCGTCCACGGTGGCCGGCCGGCGCCCGACGTCCTCGACCATCTGGCGCGCCTTCGCGATCAGGTCGCCGTTCGAGCGGGCCATCTCCCCGTTCGGCAGGTAGAAGTTGTCCTCCAGGCCGACCCGGAAGTTGCCGCCGAGCGTGAGCGCCGCCGCGCCCAGCATCCACTGGTCGCGCGAGATGCCGATCACGCCCCAGTTGTTCGGCCCCTCGGCCCCGCCCGGGATCTGCTCGGACATGTGCGCCAGGTTGCGCGCCGTCGGCCGGATGCCGCCGGTGACCCCCATCACGCACGAGATCTGCAGCGGCTCGCGCAGCAGCCCCATGTCGAGCAGCGGGTCGAGATTGGCGATGTGGCCGGAGTCGAAGCACTCGTGCTCGGGCTTGATGCCGAGCTCGTTCATCCCCTGCAGGAAGGTGATGATCGTCTCGAACGAGTTCTCGAACACGGTGTGGAACACGAAGTCCCGGCGCCGCTTCGAGTACTTCGCGTAGTTCATCGAGCCCATGTTGAGCGCGCCCACCTCGGGCCGCAGCGCGCGCAGGTACTCGATGCGCTTCTCGATCGGCACGCCGACCGCGCCGGTCGAGTAGTTGATGATCACGTCGCCGACCTCGGACAGGATCGCGTCGGTGATGTTTCGGAAGTCCTCGATCTCGTAGCTCGGCACGCCGTCGGGCGTGCGCGCGTGGATGTGGATCATCGAGCCGCCCTCGTCCACGATCCGGCGCGCCTCGGCGGCGTACTCCTCGGGCGTGTACGGGATCGCCGGGCACTGCTCGCGGTTCGCGACCGCGCCCGAGATCGAGCAGGTGATGATCACTGGGTCCTCGAAACGGCTCACGGCCGCACCTCCTGTTGGTCGGGGTCGATGCCGGCGGCCTCGAGCGCGCTCTCGCGCTCCAGGAACAGCCGGATGCCGATCACCTTCCCCTCGCGGAAGGTGTAGACGTTGAAGCTCCTGATCTCGACCTCGGCCTCGCTGTTCTTGCCCTTGGCCCGCTGGTGGAGGGCGACGAGCACGTGCTCGCCCACGTCGAAGATGTCCTCGATCTCGACGCGCATCCACTCCCACGTGTCGAACCACGTGTCCAGCGCGGCGCGGACCCCTTCGGCGCCGCGGTAGGACTGGGCGCCGGGCGCCTCGGGCCACTCGTGCAGCTCCGCGTCCTCCTCGATGTCGGCGACGACGGACTCGAGATCGAGACGGTTGAAGGCGTCCACGAAGCGCCGCACGCTCGCGACGTTCTCACTCGACACGCGCGCGCTCCTTCAGGCCGAGGGCGGCCAGGGCGTCCTCCGGATCGAGGTATCCCTCCCCGCGCTGGATCTTCCCGTCTCGCACGGTCCAGAGGATCGCGATCGGCTGGTCCACCGGGACGCCGCTGCCCTTTCCCCGGCCGACGATCCGGTACAGGAGCGCCACGCGCCCGTCCCCGGCGTCCACGTACAGCTCGTCCTCGCTGTGCCAGTCCTCGAAGGCGTCCTCCACGTCGCGCATATAACCCTCGATCTCGTCGAGCCCCTGCTGCAGCGTGTTCCACGCCAGCGTCGCGCACTTGATGCACACGGGGAACTTGACTACGCCCTGCAGCGCCTCGAGATCGCCGAGCGGCACGTCGGAGCCGTTGCCGTCGGGCTCGCCCTCGGTCTCGATCGACATCATGCCCTTGAACTTGCGCACCAGG
>Ga0210113_1000186_pt1 | contig 14744 bp, 10 predicted proteins | sample MayberryNW_Catta_5_FD_185523 | JGI IMG/M metagenome (GOLD analysis project Ga0210113, IMG submission 185523) | Wetland microbial communities from San Francisco Bay, California, USA, that impact long-term carbon sequestration -... | ecosystem: Environmental > Aquatic > Marine > Wetlands ...
GGTGCGCGATGTGAGCGGCGTCTGGAAGGATCTCACCGAGAGCGTCAACATGATGGCCGGAAACCTGACCGCGCAGGTGCGTAACATCGCCGACGTCACGATTGCGGTCGCCAACGGCGACTTGTCGAAAAAGATCACCGTCGATGTGCGCGGCGAAATTCTCCAGCTCAAGCAAGCCATGAACACGATGGTCGATCAGCTCAACGCTTTTGCCGCCGAAGTGACGCGCGTCGCCCGCGAGGTCGGCACCGATGGCAACCTCGGCGGCCAGGCCGTCGTACCGGGAGTCGCCGGCACCTGGAAAGACTTGACCGACAATGTCAACGTCATGGCGGCTAATTTGACCGCCCAAGTGCGCGGTATCGTCAAAGTCGTCACCGCGGTCGCTAACGGCAGCTTCAAGGAAAAGCTCACCGTCGAAGCCAAAGGTGAAGTCGCCGCTCTGGCTGAAACAATCAACGGCATGACCGATACCTTGGCGATTTTTGCCGAACAGGTCACGACCGTCGCGCGCGAAGTCGGCGTCGAAGGCCGATTGGGCGGGCAAGCAAACGTGCCGGGCGCCGCCGGCATCTGGAAAGATCTGACCGACAACGTCAACCTGCTCGCCGCCAACCTCACGACCCAGGTGCGCGCCATCGCCGAGGTCGCGACCGCGGTTACCAAAGGCGATCTCACCCGCGAAATTCAAGTGGACGCGCGCGGCGAGGTCATCGATCTGAAGGACAATATCAACGCGATGATTCAGAATCTGCGCACGACCACCGACCGGAACACGGAGCAGGATTGGCTCAAAACCAACCTCGCCCGTTTCACCAATATGCTGCAGGGCCAGCGCGATCTGACCACGGTCGGTCGGATGCTGCTCTCCGAGCTGGCACCGCTGGTAAACGCGCAATGCGGCGCAATTTATCAGATGGATTTGACCAACGGCCGTCCCGAGCTTGCCATGTTGGCCAGCTACGCGCGCGCCATGAGCCAAGATGAACGCGGCCGGTTGGCGTTAGGCGATGGCCTGGCTGGCCAATGCGCGCTCGAGAAGAGTCGCATACTGCTCAGGGACATCCCGCCCGACTACATCCGCATCAGCTCCAGTCTCGGCGAAGCGCCGCCGCGCAACTTGATCGTGCTTCCCGTGTTGTTTGAGACCGAGACCAAAGCGGTCATCGAGCTTGCCTCGTTGACGGAATTTACCTCGACCCATCTGACGTTTTTGTCGCAATTGACCGAAAGCATCGGCATCGTGCTGAACACGATCGAAGCCACGATGAGGACGGAGGGTTTGCTGCAGCAATCTCAGAAGCTCGCCACCGAGCTGCAAGCGCAGCAAAAGGAGTTGCAGCAAACCAATGACGAGCTGGGCCACAAGGCGCAACAGCTCGCCGAGCAAAACGCCGAGGTGGAGCGCAAGAACCAGGAAATCGAGCAGGCGCGTTACGCGCTGGAGGAAAAGGCCGCCGAGCTGGCGCTCACTTCAAAGTACAAATCCGAATTTCTCGCCAACATGTCGCACGAGCTGCGCACTCCGCTCAACAGCATTCTCATTCTCGCCCAACAACTAGCGGAGAATGCCCAGGGCAATCTGACAGCCAAGCAGGTGGAATTTGCTCGCAACGTGCACGCCGCCGGGGCGGATTTGTTGAATCTCATCAGCGATATTCTCGACCTGTCGAAAATCGAATCGGGCACGGTGACGGTGGAGCCCGAAGAGGTTTCGTTCACGAGCGTTCGCGATGCCGTCGAACGCAGCTTCCGCCATCTCGCAGACACCAAGCACGTGGCGTTCGACATCGAGATGGACCCGCGTTTGCCGCGCAGCCTGAACACCGACATCAAACGGCTCCAGCAGGTGTTAAAGAACCTGTTGTCGAATGCCTTCAAATTTACCTCCCAGGGACGCGTGACGTTCCGCATGAACCTGGCGACGGAGGGTTGGAGCGCGGATCATCCGGCATTGAGCGGCGCGTCCAAGGTGATTGCCTTCGAGGTCCGGGACACAGGCATCGGTATATCGCCCGACAAGCAGAAGATCATTTTCGAGGCTTTTCACCAGGCCGACGCGGGCACCAGCCGCCGCTACGGCGGGACGGGTTTGGGGCTTGCGATCAGCCGCGAACTCGCGAACTTGCTTGGCGGTGAAATACGCCTTAACAGCTCGCCCGGCCACGGCAGCGTCTTTACCTTCTACTTGCCCGAGAATTACGTCGGCCCGCAAATTAGCGCGCTCCAGGAGACCCGCGGCGCTCCGCGAGTGGTGCCTCTGATTGTTCATCAAGCCAGCAAGCCGGAGCAGATTCCGGACGACCGCGAATCCGTCGCGCCCGGAGATCCGGTCGTGCTGATCATCGAGGACGATCCCCATTTCGCGCAGGTCTTGCTCGGCATGGTGCGCGAACGTGGGTTGAAGGGCGTGGTCTCGATGTACGGAGGGCACGTGCGCGCGCTCGCCCACCAATTCAGACCGCTGGCGATTATGTTGGATATTTTCTTGCCGGACATGCTCGGCTGGACGGTGCTGAATCATTTGAAGCAAGATCCAACGACGCGGCACATCCCGGTGCAGATTATCAGCGTCGAAGAAGAACGCTTGCAAGGGCTGGGGCACGGCGCTTTCTCATATCTGATCAAACCGGCGACGACCGACGAACTGAAGAAGGCCTTCGATCGGGTCATGCGTTACGCCCAAACGCGCCGGCGGCGCTTGCTGGTGATTGAAGACAACGAAATCGAGCGCCAAAGCATTGTCGAGCTGCTCAGCCACGAGCATGTGGAAATTTCCACGGCCGGAACCGGCGCGGAAGCTCTGGAAGTTTTGCGCGGCGGCCAGTTCGATTGTCTGATCCTCGATCTGCGGCTGCCGGACATCTCCGGGTTCGAGCTGATGGAACGCATCCGCAAAAACCCAGAATGGGGTGAGCTGCCAATCGTCGTGTGCACCGGCAAGGACCTGACGCACGAGGATAGCATCCGTCTGGCGCGTATGGCAGAGAGCGTCGTTCTGAAGGACGTACAATCGCCGGAGCGGTTGCTCGACGAAGTCTCGCTGTTTCTACACCTGGTTGCCGCCGACCTTCCCCTTGGGAAACAACAGATGTTGGAGCGGCTGCGCCAAACGGATGAAGCGCTGCTCGGCAAGAAGGTGCTGGTCGTCGATGATGACGTGCGGAATATCTTTGCTTTGACCAGCCTGCTCGAGCAGCACGGCGTGCAAGTGGTGAACGCCGAAAACGGTATGGAAGCCATTTGCCTGCTCGATCAAGATCAGGATATCGACGCCGTGTTGATGGATATCATGATGCCGGAGATGGACGGTTATGAGACCATGCGTCGGATCCGGCTCAACTCCAAACACCGGCTCTTGCCCATCCTTGCTCTGACCGCCAAAGCGATGAAAGGCGATCGCGAGAAATGCCTCGACGCCGGCGCTTCGGATTATATTGCCAAGCCCGTCAATGCGGAGGAGCTACTGGCGCTATTACGTATCTGGCTATTCGGTAAGAAAAGAATCCCGCGAGCAAGCTATGAATACCGAGCCGACAGCTAACATACTCATTGTCGACGACGACCCGAAATCGCTGCTGGCCATGGAGGCGCTGCTTTCCGGACCGGGGCGCAAAACGGTCACCGCTGCGTCCGGACAAGAGGCGCTGCGTTGGCTGCTGCGCCGCGATTTCTCGTTGATTTTGCTGGACGTGCGCATGCCGGACATGGACGGCTTCGAGACCGCCGAGCTGATCCGCCAAAGCGAGCGGCTGCGCCATATTCCGATAATTTTTCTTTCCGCCGTCGATACCCTGGAGGCCGACGTCTACCGAGGGGCCGCCCGTGGCGCGGTCGACTACCTGTTCAAACCGGTCGTGCCCGAAGTGCTGAAAGCCAAGGTTTCAGTATTCGTCGATCTATTCCACATGAACGAGCGCCTGAAGCTCAGAGCGATTCAACAAAGCGAAGAGCGTTTCCGCCTGCTCGTCGAAAGCATGCAAGATTACGCCATTTTCATGCTCAACCCGGAGGGACGGGTGACGTCGTGGAACACCGGCGCCGAACGGATCAAAGGATATCATCACGAAGAAATCGTCGGCGAAGCTTTTTCCCGATTTTACACCGCTGAAGACCAAGCGCGCGAGCTGCCCATTCAGGCCTTACATAGTGCCGCGCGTGAAGGCCGCTGTGAGCAAGAGGGATGGCGCGTGCGCCGCGATGGACGCCGTTTCTGGGCCAACGTCGTCGTCTCGGCCCTGCTCGACGAGCAAAGAAACTTGGTTGGTTTCTCCGTTGTCACTCGCGATTTGACCGAAAAAAAACACGTGGAAGAAGTTCTTCGTGACAGTGAAGCCAAGCTGCGTAAACAGACCAAGGAACTCGAGCAGCAGCTGATCGCCTCCGGCCGGTTGGTCTCGCTGGGCGTCGTCACGGCATCCATGGCGCACGAGTTTAACAACCCTCTGGGAATCGTCATGGGTTTCACTCAGGAGCTGCTCAACGAGTGCGAACCGGATAGCCGAAATCATCAAGCATTAAAGATCATCGATGAAGAAACCCGGCGCTGCCAAAGAATTATTCAAGAACTTTTGCAGTTTGCCCGTCCCAAAGACGCCGATCCTTCGCCCACCGACGTCAAGCTGGTGATCGAAAAAACTTTGACCATGGTTTCCAATCGTATGTACAAGCGGCAGATCGAAACCCGTATCAACGTGGCTGATGATTTGCCGCTGATCTCCGTCGACCCGCAGCAAATGGAACAGGTTCTGGTCAATCTGTTTTTGAACGCCGTCGACGCCATGCAGAACGGCGGACAACTGAGCGTGGAGGCAAAGCTGAATTCGCCGGCTGGGCAGGAGCCGACCGTGGCGATCGGCGTGACCGACAGCGGCAGCGGCATCGACGAGGCCGATCGAGCAAAAATCTTTCAACCGTTCTTCTCGGCGAAAAAGGGCAAAGGAATCGGACTCGGCCTGTCAATCTGCGATCGGATCATTCAAAATCACGGCGGCAAGATAACCGTGGAAAGCACACCGGGTAAAGGAACAACCTTTGCGGTTCACCTGCCGCTCCAATACAAGTCTCGCGCGAACCTCCCCGAAAGCAACACCCTGGAGGAACGAGCGGCGGCCGAAGCCCTCGAAACCTACCTGGCAAAGCCATGAAGCCACGGAACTGGATTGGATTGGATCAAGCTTGTGGTTGATTCGACTTCTGCGAGCGCCGCACTTGATCGCGGATAAATTTCGGGCGTGACCGTGCCAAACGGAGAATTTACGTGAAATTTGAACGCATCACCGTCAACCCAAAACAGATGGACGGCGTGCCATGTATCAGAAATTTGCGCATCCCCGTAGCAACGGTAGTCGGCATGATCGCCGACGGCATGGCAGAGAACGAGATTCTTGACGCCTTTCCTGACCTTGAAACGGCGGACATTCGCGAGGCACTGCGCTTTGCCGCGGAAGCCGTGCGCGACCGAGAACTCCCTTTGATCGATATCCGGTGAATTTCCTGGTTGACCATTCGCTGTCACCGGCGGTAGCGGAAAAACTTCGCCAAGCCGGACACGACTCCGTGCATGTCCGGCGTTACGGTATCCACAAGGCTGACGATGAGGTGCTGTTTGACCGGGCGGCGCAGGAAGTTCGCGTGCTGGTGTCGGCCGACACCGATTTCGCTAGGATCTTAGCGACCCGACAAACTACCAAGCCGTCGGTGATTTTGTTTCGGCGCGACACACACCGGCGGCCGGACGCTCAAGCCAGTTTGCTTCTGGCAAACCTTCCGACAATTTCCGATCTCCTCGATCACGGTGCCATTATCATCTTCGAAGAGAATCGGCTGCTTAGCCGCGCTGCGCCGCTACTCCGAAGCGGCAAATAGCGGCCTTGGAGCTCAGCGATCGTGATCGTGGGACGTGTTCGTGCTCGTGCGGATTTCACGGTCACGATCATGAGTTCTGCGAGCCGATTGAGCCATTGGCTTTAGGAGATGAGTCTTTTTGCTTAGGTATCGCGCTCGCTCGTGGGTCCCACTTCACCGTTACACCACGGTACGAAGGCTTTCATTCTGCACGTTGCGCCGTTGGCATTGAGCTCTTTCTCAAATATCTGGTGGATCTGGCGGTCTTCGTCTTCGTACTCGATCTGCCAACCGCCTTCTTTCATGCTCCGGTCGGCGTTTTCGCCGCCACCGCCACGCCCTTTGTAAAGACCCATGTCTCCCGGGCGAAGCGCGAGATAACGCGCCCGGGTGGTCCCGGAATTGAAATGTTGGTGAAAACAGTTGTCGCTCGGCACAGTGACCATGGAGCCCAACTGCCAGTCGCACTTGATCATGTCGGAACGATCTTCCTTGGTCCAGATCAATGAGTAACCGCCCGTGCCGCTCAGCAACACGAGGTGCGCGCCCGGACCATGGCGATGCGCTTTTTTGTAAGTGCCGACGGGAAATTCGGAGATATGACTCTTGGTGTTGTTGTCGGCCATCTCGAGCATGGCGTTGATGCCGCCGGCACCGCGCTCTTTCCAACCATACAAAAGCATGTCCGGCGCATTGGCGATGAAATTGGACTCCCAGATGCGGCGATTGAAGAGCTTGCCCTTGCCGCTGAAATAGTCCTCCTCGCCGGAGTAGCGCCCGCGAAACATATAGTCGCAGCCAAATACGAACTCGTTATCGCGAAACAAGCGCATCATCGGCGGCGCGTTGGTCACGGCGATATAGCGGGCCGGCTCGTTGCCGCTCCCGTTGAAATTTTGGTACCAGGCATTGAGCGGAATCGAAAACAGGCTTCCGGCCTGCCACTCGAAGCTGTTGCGGCGCTTCTCACCGTTTTCGCTTTGCCAAATGGTCGTCGCACCGCGCCCGCTCACCACGTAGATCGTGAGCTCGTACATATGATGCTCGGGCACGGACTTGCCTCCGGGCTTGATTTCGATAACGTGACAATCGTTGGGCAGATGCCGATTGTCGATATGGACGACTGCGCCGCTGCCGCCCTTGCGCTCCCACGGCCCCAGCTCGATCTTCGCCAAGCTCGGAAAATAGAAGTCTTCGTAAACCTTCACCCCTTCCTTCTTGAGCCAGTCGGCGTAGGGGTCCGGTTTCGTGTAATCTTTGAGACCCTCTTTAGGCGTCTCGGCCACTTTCATATCGGTGCCTAGCATGACCATGGTGAAATCCTCCTCTGCCTGCATTGCTCCTGCGCCGGCGGTAGAAACTCGCCTTGACGCCACGCCCTTCGGTCTTGATTGGCATTCCCCCGTTGTCGGTGGAATCGAACCTGATTTCGTTATTCTTTTGGATACCCGATCGAGGCTGAATTTGTCAACGAACGGCGATCAGGCTGTTTTCAAACACCCAACTGCAATTTAGAAGTTAGCAGAGACCCGCTGGAATAGGTCTAAGCGTGCTGAGTCAAGATCCTCAAAGGCCCTAGGGTCATTCTTTTCGCAAATTCATCATCGGCCTATAACGCGCGACTGTCTGAGACGTCGGGTCGTCACGATAACTTGATTGATCTCGGTCGATGGGCGCAGAGTTTGCAGGCGCAGCGCGGCCAACGCGAGGTCGTTTGACCGTTGCATCTCAGCAGCGAGGCGTTCGGTCTGAAAAGCCAGATCGCGCAGCGCGCTCATACGAGCCGCTTCGCGGTTCTCCCTTTCCGTCGCGGCGATATCCTCTGCCGTGGCATCGGGCCAGCGGTAGGTTTGGACTAGCGCGAGAGATCCGGCCGCGTACTCTGCGGAACGCTCTGCAACGGCCAAATTCGACAGCACGATGTTCCCGCTCGGCTCCTTATAGACGTAGTACTCGGCACTCATTGCAGCTGTTGGGGTCATCGCGACCGCGAGTACGATCATCGGGAAGAGCTTCATAAAAGGCTCCTGTCTCTGATAGCCGCTTCCTAACGATAGTCGCTCGCGCACGGTGGGCGGCGGCACCTCCGTTTACCGTAACCCCTGATCCGCTGCAATCCAAGATCCAGCTTCCTTTTTCACCTAGAGAATTTACTAAAGGCGCACACAAACCACCATGCCGTTCTGTATTGAGCACCGATGCTCAAGCCCGCCGTTGTGGAGCTAGTCAACTGATACAATCCCGCTGTCGCTCTCTCGGTACAGCCCGATCAACGGCTTACGTTTATCCTGAGCTTCGCGTCCGCGGCATTCTCATGACCTCCCGGCGGGGTTACTCTGACAAAGAAGGAATTTTCCTGACGGCTTCGTGTTGTTCTTTTCGAGGTTCAGAGGTGAGTAAGTATGGTAATTATTTGCCGAACTTTCTCTCACGACAGGTCTGGCATGCCGGTTGCGCATTGTACAAACGACGGGCTGAAAAAGAAAGAAAGGAAGGAAAGAAAAAATTCAAATTTCTCAGGGAGGATTGTTTATGAAAGTACCTACGGTTTTATTGACCATTGTTTTTGCCGGCGTCACCTTGACCGTTCCCGTTTCCGGGACAGACGCTGCCGAGCGAGCAAAATCAACCGAGGCTGCCAATCGTTACAGTGACCGCGATCGCGTGAAAGCAGCGAAGGACTCAGAAGATAAGTTAGAGCAAGCGTTGAAGACCGGCGAGGAGAAAGCCTTCTATCGCCGCGAGCTGGAAAAAATGGGTTGGAAGATCACGTCGGTCAATTACGACAAGCCCGATTATGTCGAATACGAGATCGTCAAGGGCGATGATTCTTACGAGGTCCAGATTGATTTCGATAAGAACAGTCGCAAGGCCAACAAAGTAGATGTGGCCCTGAACGCGTGGAAAACCGACGCGACGGAGAACGCGCTCAAGAACGCCAAAGACGTCGCCGCCTATCCGGCGGGCACGACGAAAAATCCGGAGCGTTACAGTGACCGCGATCGCGTGAAAGCATCGAAAGACTCTGAGGACAAATTGGAGCAGGCGTTGAGGACCGGCGAAGAGAAAGCCTTCTATCGACGCGAGCTGGAAAAAATGGGCTGGAAGATCACTTCGGTTAATTACGACAAGCCGGATTATGCCGAATACGAAATCGTCAAGGGCGATGATTCTTACGAGGTCCAGATTGATTTCGATAAGAACAGTCGTAAGGCAAACAAAGTAGATGTGGCCCTGAACGCGTGGAAGGCCGATGCGACTAAACGGGCGCTCCAAGGGCAAACTCAGGCGCGCCGATAGGCAAATGGCCGAAAGCATAGGAGGAAATAATCATGCTTCCAGGAATTCTATTGTGGCTGCTAGGCGTTCCACTCGGGCTGGTTGTGTTGTTGTGGTTGTTCGGTTTTCTCAGCTAAACGTCCGGCGCGCGGCAACCGATTAAAATGTCGCGCTCCTACGCAGCAAAAGGTCGGGGCCAACGGTATCGACTGTGGACAGGGCCCCGACCTTTTTCGTTTCGATTTACTCCAGGCTAGAACTACGATCTTACTTTGGTAGAATTCGCTGAATGTCGGAGCCGATCCTACGCGAGGGCCACAATTGTTGGAAAATTGCCCGCGCATCACGAGTCAAGTTCTTGATCGATGGCGCTGCTTATTTTTCGATGCTCGCCGACGTACTCGCCCAAGCGCGCGAATCAATTATCATTGTTGGCTGGGATTTCGACAGCCGCGTTCGGTTGAAATATCAAGGTGATTATGACAGTCCTCTGCCGAGCCTGGGCAGCTACCTGAACGCGCTGGCGGCGCAAAGGCGCACACTCCAGGTCCACATCCTGGTTTGGGATTTCGCGATGATTTTCGCGCTTGATCGCGAGATGATCCCCTTTTTTGGCCCGGGTTGGAACCGCCATCCCCGGGTCCACTTTCACATGGATGGCAATCATCCGGTGGGCGCCTCGCACCACGACAAGATCGTCGTTGTCGACGATTCCGTGGCTTTCGTCGGCGGCAACGATCTGGCCAAGGGCCGCTGGGACATTCCTGAGCATCGGTCCGAGGATCCGCGGCGTACGGATTTCAACGGCAACTTTTTGCCGCCGCACCATGACGTTCAAATCGCAGTGCAAGGAGACATCGCCGCAGCGTTAGGAGAGCTCGCGCGCGAGCGTTGGCGGCGCGCGACCGGCCACGGTCTACACGCGCCTAAAAATCGTGGCGTGCGCTGGCCGAGCGCTTTGGCCTCTGACGTGAATGACATCAATGTTGCTATTGCCCGAACCGAGCCGGCCTACGGCACGGCCAAAAAGACGCGGGAAATAGAGACGCTTCTTTGCGACGGCATCGCTGCGGCGCGGCGATGGATTTATATCGAGAACCAGTATTTGAGCTCCGCTGCCGTGGGCGATGCATTGGAAAAACGCTTGCGCCAAGTGGATGGACCGGAAGTCGTGATCGTTATTTCACAGGCAAGCTCCGGCTGGCTCGAAGGGGCAACAATGGACGTGTTGCGCTGGCGCTTGGTCAAGCGTTTGCGCGACGCAGACGGCTATCGCCGTCTGCGAGTATATTGCCCGGTCATCGAGGGTCAAAGCAAGGGTTGCATGTCAGTTCACGCCAAGCTTTTGATCGTCGATGACCGTTTCGTGCGGATCGGTTCGGCAAACCTGAGCAACCGCTCCATGGGCTTCGACACCGAGTGCGATTTGGCTTTGGAAGCAGGCGAGCGGCAGGAAGTTCAACAAGCGATCGCCCGCTTGCGAGATTCTCTTCTCGCGGAGCATCTCGGCTCAACCGAAGAAAAAGTCGCCGCGCGCGTGAGCGAAACGCATTCTTTGATCGCAGCGATCAACGCGCTGGGCGGAAGCCGCAAGCGAGCCTTGGAACTGGTCGACTGCTCGGTACCGGAATGGCTGGATCAGATGCTTCCCGAGTCGGCTGTTGTCGACCCCGAGGCGCCGCTGGCCCCCGAGAAGCTCGTCGAAGAGTTTGTCCGGTCCGAAGAGCGCGGCTCAGCCACCTGGGCGTTGCTGCGCGGCCTGCTGATTCTGGTCGCGCTGTTTGCTCTTGCGGCGCTGTGGCGCTGGACTGGCTTCGAAGAGTGGTCGAAGCTCGACAGCGTTGCAGCCTGGGTTGTTGCGCTGCGCGAGAGCGATAACGCGCCATTGTGGGCAATCGGCGCGTTTTTGCTCGGTGGCATCACTGCGTTTCCAGTCACGCTGCTGATCTTTGTGGCTGCGTTTATTTTGGACTGGTGGCTGGCAATCATTGGATCGCTGCTCGGCTGTATTCTTAGCGCGATACTGTGCTATGCGATCGGACGCCAACTCGGCCGCAAGAACGTCGCGCGGGTGGCCGGTAAACGCCTGAACCGCATCAATCGCCTGATTGCTAGACAGGGGGTACTGGCAGTAGCCGCCGTGCGAATGGTCCCCATCGCGCCTTATTCACTGGTTAATCTAGCGGCAGGCGCCGTGCATGTGCCGCTTCGCGATTTCGTTTACGGGACCCTGCTGGGCATGAGTCCGGGTGTGGTGGGAATCACGTTTTTTACCAACCGACTTGAACAGATGATACGCAGTCCAAACGCGCTAAACTTGATCGTGCTCATAGGAACCCTGTCGATCATGCTGCTTGGGATCGTCGCCTTGCGCCGCTGGATCGCCAGTAAGCAGGTTCCCCGCACGCACAGGATTCAAGCTATGGCAACGGCTGCTGAAATACGCCAAGCACATCCGTGATGCAAGACTTTTCCGTCCTGTCTTACAATGTTCACGAGTGCGTCGGCCTCGACCGGCGCCGGGACCCCACCCGGATCGCGCAGATCATCAGGGAAAGCGGCGCGCAAATAGTCGGCCTCCAGGAAGTGCACTCTGACTCGAGCGGCGATGAACAATTGCATCAGATGAATTATTTGGCGGCGACCACCGGCTTACAGGCCGTGCCCGGGCCCGCCGTGGAGCGGCGTAACGGACACTATGGCAACGTGTTGTTGACGAGTTGCAAAGTTCTCGACGTCGACAAGATCGATCTTAGCTACCTCCAGCGCGAACCGCGCGGCGCTATCGATGCCGATCTCGAAATCGGCGGGGAGCCGGTTCGGGTCATCGTCACGCATCTCGGACTACGTCCCGCCGAGCGCCGCTTTCAGGTGAAAAAGCTCTTGACCGCCTTGTCCCAAAAGCGTACGCGCATCGTCATTTTGCTGAGCGATTTTAACGAGTGGCTGCCGACCGGCCGCTCACTGCGTTGGCTCCACACCCAGCTGGGCAAGACTGCGCTGGTGCGGACTTTTCCATCGCGCTTTCCAATCTTTGCCCTCGATCGAATTTGGGTATCCCCGCCGGCAGCGCTGAACCAGCTCTGCTGTTTTCACACCCCGCTCACGCGGATCGCTTCAGACCATCTGCCGCTGAAGGCGACCATTCGGCTCCGATCCACCGCCGGGTTACTCACGCCGTAAGCCGCTCCTCTTGTCCAGGGCCGTAGGCGAAGAATCTGCTTTTGCAAGCCGCTTCCGAATCTCTGCAGCCGACCTCGATCCTTGCGCATTGGATGAGCAGGGGTGATTTTGTTCTTGCTGACGTGAGATCATTTAGATAAATATGCCTGGCCGGCGCGGTGGATGCTGATGACTCGCAGAAAACTCCGAGCAAATGAACTACCGCAATGATTCGATAAGCAGGATCAATCATCAGTAAAGGAGATCGTCGTTGAAGATTGCCGAGATCGAAACCGTTGAATTGCAAAACATCCCTATCACGCCGCCGCTCTTCAAGCAGCCCGTGCGCGCGGCCGTGCGCTTGCTGAAAGTCAAAACCGATAACGGCATTGTCGGCCTGTCGCAATTCGGCGGATTCATGCACTCCGCGAGCGCGGCGTTTATCCACCAGGAGCTGGCGCGGTTTTTGAAAGGCCAGGATCCGTTGGAAAATGAACGTCTGATGCACCAGATGCTCTGGAAGTTTAATACCCGCGCGCATGCCGGCGTGTGGAATTTTGCCGCCAGCGCCGTCGACGTTGCGCTCTGGGACATCAAGGGGAAATTCTACAACGCGCCGGTGTGGCGCCTGTTGGGCGGCGCGCAGAAATCCATCCCGGCTTACATCACTTTTGGTCTGAGAGCCTATCAGCGCGATGAACTTGCGGCAGCGGCGAAACATTGGGTGGCCAAAGGCGAGACCCGGCTGAAGATTCAAGTCGGGCGCTCGAACATTCGCGGCGCCATGGATCCTTCCGGCGCCAGCGGCGAGCATCGCGAGGACAATCCCGCCGAAGACGAGGCCCGCATTCGCGCGGTGCGCGACGCGGTCGGCGACGCGGTTGAATTGATGGCCGACGCCAATTGCTTGATGAAACTCGACGCCGCGGTGCGCTGGTGCAAGCGCTTCGAGCCGTATAATTTGATGTGGTTCGAAGAACCGATCGTACATAACGACCCGCATCTACTCGCTCAACTGCGCAAGCAGACGAGTATCCCGATCGCCGCCGGGCAGTGGGAGAATTTTTTCAAGCTCGCCGATCTGGTCAAGCAAGACGCCGTGGACTTTCTGAATATCCACGTGCTTTCGGTCGGCGGCTTCACTATGGCTATGAAAGCGGCGGGTCTTGCCCATGCTTTCAATTTGCCGGTCGGCAACGGCGATCATTTCGACATCCACCTGCATGCGGCGGTGCCCAACGGTTGGCGCGCCGAGATTCACGTCAACAACTGGCTTACCGCGAATACGATCTATAAAGATTTGCCCGGGACGGCTAACGGCTGGATCACGTTGACTGAGAAGCCCGGGCTCGGCTTGGATCTCAACGAAGACGCCGTCAACGAATATCGAATGAAGTGAGGACGATGATGAAAATTTTGGTCTATGGACCGGAACGCCGGATGGGCGCTCTGGTCGGTGAACGAGTGATCGATCTGAATGGCGCCATGACGCAGCATCTTCAAGAACGAGGCGAGGCTAAAGCGGTCGAACAAGCAGCGACACGCCTGCCCGCGCGCCTGTTATCTTTTATCGAACGCGGCTCCGCCGCAGTCGAAGACGCCCAGTGGATGATCGAGCAGTTTGACCGGATCCGTACCGATGACGATCAAGGCGGTGTACAAGTAGTTCACGACCTAAAGCGAGTGCAGCTACACGCGCCGTGGCCGGAGCGCCGCATCGCCTGCGTCGGCGGCAACTACGCCGCCCACCTGGTCGGCATGTGGGCAAACCGGCTCGGCAGGACCGATGTGACGATCGAACAGATCACCGAAGAGGCGCGCAAGGGGGGCCAGTGGGGGTTCTGGAAGGTACCGGCCGAAGTCGCCGGACCGGGCGACTCGATCCCTTTCCCCAGACGAGTTACTTATTTCGACTACGAAGGTGAGGTTGCTATCATTATCGGCAAGCGCGGCAAGAACATTCCCGCCGAGCAAATTTGCGACTATGTCTGGGGCGTGACGTTATTTCACGATTGGAGCATTCGCGACGGCGGCAGCACCGACCGAGCGGTGAGCTATAACCTGCAGAAAAATTTTGACGGCGCCGTGTCGATGGGACCCTGTGTTGCCGTCGGCGAAGTCCATCATCAAGACATCGATGTCGAGACGCGCGTTAATGGCGTCGTGCGGCAGAGCTACAATACCCGGGAGATGATCTGGTCGTTCGGCGAAGTGCTCGAATATCTCTCGCAGGATTTCACCTTTGTCCCCGGCGACGTGATCGCCGGCGGCACTTCTGCCGGTACGGCCGCCGATAAAACCCGGCGCGGCTCTGACGGCCGGCGGCCGCTCGACCTGTTTCTAAAAATCGGCGATACCGTCGAAGTGTCGTCATCGAAGATCGGCGCGTTATCGAACCGGATCGTGGCGAGCGAATAGTGCAACCTAGGGATACTTAACCACGAAAGCACGAAGGA
>Ga0210113_1000187_pt1 | contig 14684 bp, 15 predicted proteins | sample MayberryNW_Catta_5_FD_185523 | JGI IMG/M metagenome (GOLD analysis project Ga0210113, IMG submission 185523) | Wetland microbial communities from San Francisco Bay, California, USA, that impact long-term carbon sequestration -... | ecosystem: Environmental > Aquatic > Marine > Wetlands ...
CAGGTTATTGTCACCACGGAGAGGACGGGGCGGTGGCCCATCAAGGCACAAAACCATTGACCGCGATCGGAAGGGCTTGGCCTTCGGTCGTGATGCAGTCACATGGTCTCTAAATAACGGACTCATTAGTAAGTGAGGCGGGAGTCTAATTACGCTGCGAAAAACGCGAAAGCCCGCACCTCGATGCTTTGTCGCGGCGCCGCGTTCGGCGGCGAGCTCGGATCGTCAAAGGACGTATGCGGCGTGAAGCGCGCCCGGCCGTCTTTCTCTGAATCGTAAACTTTGAAAACCAGCGCCTCGTCGCGGCGCATCTCAGGAAAATAAAACCAGCGATGATCCGGGCTGTACTTCAACCGATAGGTCTGCCCGACTCTATGCGGGTAGCGCCGCTCGGCAATCAGCAGATCATCCATAGCAACACTCTTGGCGTCCGCGAGTGCCAGGGGATTACTCAGAATCGGCTGATTGATCGCGCGCCAGACTTGGATAATGGCGAACCGGCGCTTGATTAATTCCTCCGCTTCATCAGGAAGAAACTCGCGCACGCGATTGGGCCCGGACCATTCCGTATAGTCGTTGTGCGCCGACAGCACCGGCTCGCGGATGAGCTTCGCCTCCCGCTCTGCCTCCTCCCCGGAGCGCAGCGTGTGATCGAAGATCACCACGCGCGCGGCTCCCGACACACCCTTGATCAGTTGCTCGACTTCCGGATAGTAGACTGATTGCAACTGCGCGGCGTCGAAAAAATCCGCGACCTTGGTTTTGTGATCGACGAACACAAAACCGTTCTCGTCGAGGGAAAACCGCTCCGCCAGCACCCGCCCATTACGGACCGTCATGGCGCGTAAATCGTTGGTGCCTGTCTTACGCCGGCGAATATTATTCGGTCCAAACGTTTCGTTGACGAGCTTCTCACCGGTATCCACCGTGTATGGAATATCAACGGTTAGTTCCTCATGCATAAACCAAGCTCCCTTCCAACCTGCTTGAGCCTAGCACCGGACGCAAACTTTTGGCAATCCCACTGCAGGCTTGGCTAGAACGCGTGAACCGGCCGCCAGGCGAAGATTTTCTCTTCGACGCGCGCGATCACGCCATGTTCGAGGATCAACATGAGCGCCACGAACAGAATGATCCAGGCCATGACCTGAACCATATTGAACTGTTCGAACCAGAACGTGAACATGTAACCGATGCCGTACTTCAGGCCAAAGGTTTCGGCCAACGCGACAATCTTCCAGGTCATGCCAAAGGCATAGCGGAATGCGGCAAAAATATACGGCATGAGTTGCCAGATCAGGACCTTGCGGATGAGCAGTCTTCGATTGGCTTTGAAGGCGCGCGCCATGTCGACCAATTCCTTGTCGATCGCCTTCGTGCCTGCCAGCATATTGACCGTCACGAACGGTGTGACCGTCAGGATGACCGCAAATAGCCCGCCGGCCTCGCTATAGCCAAACCAAAGCACGCAGAGAAAAACCGCGAGCAAGGTCGGAATCGTCAGCGCGATCGGAATCAAGTAGCCGACGGCGAGTTCCACCCTGCGTCTTAGGCCCATCACCAAACCGAGAGCGATGCCGGCCAGCATCGCGATGCTGAACGTGAAAACAATTCGCGCCAGAGTTACGGCGACATGAAACTCGGCGGTTTTTTCCTCCGGTCCGGCAGTGACAAAGTTTTCGATGATCGTACGGCCGATCGCCACGGGGCCCGGCAAAATTTCCGGCCCGCTGAGCTGCGATCCAAGCCACCAAAGGACCAGAAAAGACACGATCGACCCGATGCGAAGCAGCGCGTGGTTTTTCATTGTTGATCTTTTTCCAGAACGGAAAAGAATTCCCGCACCAGATCTTTTTCTAAATCGAACAGACGCGGATCCTCGGGTTCGCGCGGCCTGGGAATATCGACCCGCAAGTGTTTGAAGATGCGCGCCGGTTTGACGCTCATCATGTAGACCTCTTCGGAAAGAAAAACCGCTTCGCGGAGCGAATGGGTGACAAACAGAATGGTCGGCTGGGCGTGCTTCAAGATGTGCATCAAGTCCACACGCATCTTTCGCGCCGTGATCTCATCGAGATGACTGAAAGGCTCGTCCATCAACAGGATGTCGGGTTCGATGGCGAGCGCCCGCGCGATCGCCACCCGTTGCTGCATCCCGCCGGAAAGTTTCAGCGGATAGTTGTGCTCCTGCCCGGCGAGGCCGACCATGTCGAGATATTTTTTGACCCGTTCGTCCCAGCTCACTTTGCCGATATTTTGCGCCTCGAGGGCGAACCTGATGTTGTCTTCGACGGTCAACCAATTGAGCAACCGCGGGCTCTGAAAGACGTAGCCGATGCGCGCGGCTGATTTTGTGCCGTTTTGCGCAATGATGCGCACCTGGCCTGAATCGTGAGCCTCGATCCCGGCGATGATGTTTAACAGCGTGCTCTTACCGCAGCCGGAAGGGCCGACGATGCTCGCGAAAGTACCGCGTTCAATGCGCAGGGTCAAAGACTCCAGGACGGTGAATCGGCTCAGCCCGCCGGCGGCAGGGAACATCTTGCTCAGGCTTTCAATCTCGACGGCGTTCAATGACATTCCCGTTGCTCAAGCGACAGCGGCTTGCCGCCATGAAAAAACCCGTTGTTCCCAACGCCGTAACACCAGCAGGTCGATCAATACCATCAGCACCATGAAACTCACTCCCCAGCCGAGCATCATGTCGGCTCGGAGGCTTTGAAACCAGTAGGTGAGCTCCCTACCGACACCTAAACCTGCACCGAAAGCTTCGCTGACGAGCGCGATCTTCCACGACAATGCGAAGCTGATGCGCAGGGAAGAAAAAATGTAAGGCATGAGCTGCGGTATGAGAACCTTGCGCAGAAGCAATAATCGGTTGGCCCTGAAGACCGTTGCCATGTCGGTGAGTTCCTTGTCCATCGCCTTCGTGCCTTCCCAGACGTTCATCGTGACGTAGGGAAAGACAATCAGCACAATGGTAAAAATCGGCGCGAGATCCGAGATGCCGAACCAGAGCACCGATAGAAAAGCCCAAGAGATCGCCGGAAACGTCAGCAGTACCATGATCCAACTGTCGAAGAAGCTTGCCACGGCGCGGCGCATCCCCATCACCAGACCAATCGCAGCACCGATCAGCATGGACAGAACCAAACCGACGAGGATTCTCTCGAAAGTTTTGCCGACAATTAGATAGGCGGATGGATTACTGAAAATCTCGGCGACACGGGTTAAAAGCTCCGCGGGGGAAGGCAGAAAGGTTGCCAGAAAAAAAAGCGATACGACCTGCCACAACAGCAGTAGGCCGATCAATGAAACGAGCCCAGGTAATAGGGCTAGCCTGGATAGCTTCACCGGCCGCTTTCGTTAGCGCAAGACTAGAGCATATTTGTCTTTAGCGGGTACTGCCTTGATGATACCCGCGTCTTTGGCCAGCTGGAGAAACTTCCACTGGGCATCGACCACCTTGGGGTCCCATCGTTCGAGAAAAATGCGCCCCTCCTGGAGCATCTTCTTGAGGGTTGCCGCTTCGGCGGCATTCTGCACGCCGGCCAACTTCCCGTACTTCTCGATGGTTTTGTCGGAGTTCTGGCGCAACCATTGAAACGATTCGTGCAGCGCGGCCACCACGTTCTTGGCTCGCTGCCGATCTTCCTCGACCCAATTCCTCCAAGCAATGGTCGGAGCGGACCAGACCAACGGCTCACCGGTTTTCTCTTTCCAATAATCGTCGGGGCTAAACAGCAGACGATATTTATCGGGTTGTGAAGCAGCGGCAATCGACAGCGAGCTCAAGTTGAACATCGCATCGACTTCGCCCTTATCCAAAAGCGCCATCAGGGCGGGCGCGGCAATTTCAATAACCTGTGTGTCTTTATCGAGATCGAGCTTGAAAGCGTCCATCACCAGGACCTGCAAGCTTTTAGCGGCGCCGGCGCCACGGGACCAGATGCCGAATTTCTTGCCTTTGAGATCGGTCATCTTCTTAATCGGGGAGTCCTTGCGCACCCAAACGTCCTGCATGTTGGTCAGCCCGCCGCCGACGACGACCATGTCTTTGCCCTCGTTGATCTGCTCGATGCCGTTGAGGCCTGCATAGGTGCCAATCTGCACCTGGCGGCTGGGAAGCCCGGCCATAAAGCCTGCGAAAGGCCGCGCGTCCACTTCGATGTTGATGCCGTGCTTACGGAAGATCCCAGCGTCGCGGGCACCGAAGTAGCTCAAAACAAAGGTGCTCCCTCGCGGAATCACCACTTTAACCGTTTTCAAATCCGATGCGGCATGGGACGCGACGGCAAACATCACAAATAGAATAGGTAGAGCTACGAGCGAGGCGATCTTTTTCATGTTTCTCCTCCTTTAATCGGGGCACGCATTGACCGCGAGGAATCTCCTTCAATGATGGTTTGTTTGCCCGTTTGTTGGCGCTTCGACAATTGACATTGAAAATGTCGGGCAAAATCACGGGATGGCGGAGCAATTATCCCAAGTTACAGCGATGCCGCTGGGGGGAGCGTATAAATCCGTTGTACTTCGGTCAAGAGGTTCTTCGAAAGAAAAAAAATAGGCGAGTGAAATTTTCGGCGTCTGGATCGACGGACAGATTTAGAACTCACACGCTGTTATCCGATCGCGCCGGAGGCGCAACTGAAACACCACTTACGCCTGCTCTTTCGATCGCCCCCGCCACCAGTCCCGACGCTTTCACCTCTTCGATGAATTCGCGCAAATATCTTGCAGCTTCGGCGCGGCCCTTGGGAATACCGAGCGCTTGCTCGATTGCCATGAAACGGTCGGCAAAAACGCGTGATCCCGGGAGCTTCACGGAGTTGGCGACGAGGTGCTGCCGCACACCGGCGAGCACATCGACCTGCCCCGTCATGAGCAGCTCGAAAGCAGCATCCGGGCCCGCGGCGCGCACCAGTTCGGCGCGCTGCATCGTGCGGCTGAGAAATAAATCGTACGCGCTCTTCGCCGATATACCGACGCGCACTTTGTCGCGATCGATCTCTTCAATAGCATGGAACGGCGAACCGGCCGGCACGAGATAGGTGCCCTCGATTTCGATGTAAGCAGCCGTGAAATCGATTTCATCGGCGCGCCCCGGATCGATAGCGAGAAATGCCACGTCCCAGGCGCCGGCTCGCACCGCTTCGAACATTTTGCCGGCGGCGTCAAAACCGACGAGCTCGACAGGCAGATCGAGCCGGCGGCCGAGCTCCCGCGCCAGATCGACGGCCACGCCCCGAAGTTCGCCGCTAGCGGGGTCTCTGGTTGCGAGCACTGGGTTGCCGTAGTTGATGCCGACGCGCAGCTTGCCCGTCGGTGCAAGCTCATCGCGCAAGGAAGTCGTGCTCATGTTTCGCTCCGAAGTTGGCTCGGTTTGCTAAACGACGGTACTGAGTCGGGCGCCCGGCGTCAAGACGATGCGCGCGCGTGGCGATTGGAGCGTCGCCAGCCCGGATTTCCCAACACAAACTCCGGTGCGTGGTCCAACATACTCCGGCGGAACGATATCGCGAACGCCCAAAGAAAGATACTTGTTTTGGCGGCGTGCGGTTATTTTAAGAGACGTGTTTTTTCCAGTTGGGCATGATCCACAAAGCAGCTTTGAATCGATTGTTCACATGGAGCTTATCGAAAATGTTTGTGAGATGCGTCTTGACCGTTTTCCGGCTAATAAAAATCCGTTTACCGATCTCTTCGTTCGACAAACCTTCGGCCACCAGTTGGAGGATCTCAATCTCTCTCTTGGTCAATCCTTGCAGGGTTTCATTTGCAGGCGGACCGACATCGGTCAAGCTCTTGGCGATGCGTTCGAAATCGACCCCGGCCGGTAGCTCCGGATCAACCCAAACCTCCCCGGCATTCACCTTCTTGATCGCTTCGATCAACGTCGGCACGGAGATGCCCTTAAGGGCATAACCTCGGGCGCGGCTTTTCGCCGTACTCAGGACGCTTTCATCTTCCGCATGAGCGGTCAGCACGATCACTTTGGTGGCCGGGCTTTTCTTGGCGATCTTGAGCAGCGTTTCGACCGCGTCACCGGCAGGCATTTTGAGATCCATAAGCAGGACATCCGGCTGCATCCGCGCCGTGACCTCAATGGCTTCATTGCAGTCCGATGCCTCGCCGACGACCAGGAGATCCTTCTCCAGAGAGAGGATCCGCTTGAGACCCTCACGAAAGAGTATGTGATCGTCGGCGATGACGACTTTAACCAGCTTCATAACTTGGACATACTACTATTTATGTATAAAACCTCAATATATTCCTGACAAGCTACAACCAAGAACCTAGTCTGGCGTGGGCGTTAGGCTGGTTTTCCAGATCGTCGCGGCAAAAAAACACGCGTATTGAAAACGGGCGATATTTCTAGTTAGTTGGAGTGTCGGCTGTACAACCCAGAGAAACCCACCGTCAGACCCGGCGTCGGAAAAGGAGCAAACGATGGCAACGGCAACGTTGGTCGGCGAGCTTGTCAGGAAGCATGAGCAGCAGATCCTGGAGCAATGGCTTGCACAGCAGCAATCGGCGACTTCAGCGCGTGCAGATTTGATGAAGGAGCGCGAACTGCGGGAGCAGTCGCGCGATTTTCTGCAACAGTTCACCGCCGCGCTGCAGCAAGACTCGCAAAATACCGAAACGTCCGCCTGGAAGCCGGTCAAAGACCTGCTCGCAAACCTGTCGCGCAGCCGGGCGACCCAGGGATTTACGCCAGCTGAAACCGCCACCTTTGTGTTTTCGCTGAAGCAGCCGCTCTTCGACCTGCTGCGCCGAGAGTCGAAAGAGACGGATACGCTCGCTGAACAAAACTGGCTGATGACCGTGCTGTTGGACAAGCTCGGCTTGTATACGACGGAGGTCTACCAGCAGAACCGCGAATTGGTTATCAAGCGGCAGCAGGAAGAGCTGCTGGAGCTATCGACACCGGTGGTCGAGCTGTGGGACAACATCGTCGCACTTCCGCTGATCGGCACACTCGACAGCGCGCGCACCCAGGTCGTGATGGAAAACTTGTTGCAAAAGATCGTCGACAACGAAGCCCTGATCGCGATCATCGATATTACCGGCGTGCCGACGGTCGATACGTTGGTCGCTCAACATCTCCTGAAGACCGTCGCCGCGGCGCGCCTGATGGGTGCCGATTGCATCATCAGCGGCATGCGCCCGCAGATTGCGCAGACCATCGTCCACCTCGGGGTAAATTTAACCGACGTTGTTACCAAAGCCACACTGGCGGACGCTTTCGCCGTCGCTCTCCAGCGCACGGGCGCCACAATCGTGCGCAACGCGAAGAAGGAGCAGTGATGGAGCGTATTCCGATTCTTAAAATGGGCGAATTTCTGCTGGTGACGATCCAGGTCGACATGCACGATCAGCTCGCGATCACTTTGCAAGAAGATTTGACCCAGCAGATCGTCAAGCATCGCGCCCACGGCGTCTTGATCGATATCTCGTCCTTGGAGATCGTCGATTCTTTCATAGGCCGGATGATCGGTAATATCGCCGGCATGGCGCGGATGCTCGACGCCGAGACGGTGCTGGTCGGCATGAAACCGGCGGTGGCAATCACGCTGGTAGAGCTGGGCTTGTCGCTCGCGGGCGTCCGCACCGCGTTAAATGTCGAGAAAGGCATGGCGGTATTGCAAAGCTCGTTGAAAGGCAAGGAATTTTTTGGCCGCAATACTGAAAAATGAGACTCTCCCAATAAAGTCTTCGAGCGACATCGTGAAAGTTCGGCAGTTCGCACGCGAGTGGGCAGTATCGCTGGGGTTCAGCCTGGTCGAACAGACGAAAATGGTCACGGCTGCAAGCGAGCTTGCGCGCAATGCGCTGGATTACGGCGGTGGCGGCAAAGTCGAGCTCGAAGTGCTTCAGAACGAGCTACGCCAAGGACTCAAGCTCACGTTTGCAGATCAGGGCCCAGGGATCGCGGACCTGGAGCAAGCGCTGAAAGACGGTTTTACCACCGGCAGTGGCATGGGTTTGGGCCTAGGTGGCGCAAAGCGGTTGGTGAATGAATTCGAGATCGACTCCGCGCCCGGTCGCGGCACGAAAGTGAGCATTACGCGATGGCGGAACAGTTGACAGACGCATCTGACAGTCAGCAGCTACTGGAGATCCGCGACCTAAGCGATGTGGCCGAAGCGAGACGGCTCGCCACCCGGATTGCGAGTAGAGCCGATTTTAGCGAGGTGGAAGTGGGCAACATCGCGCTCGTCGCCACCGAATTGGCCACCAACCTTCTTAAACATGCCAAACATGGCCGGATCATCGTACGAGTCTTGCAGCAGAGTAAAAAGGCCGGATTGGAATTTATTGCGCTGGATCAAGGGCCGGGCATAAGCGATCTCGCGCAATCGATGCGCGACGGCTATTCAACCGCCGGGAGTCCGGGGAGCGGTTTGGGCGCGGTGAACCGGCTGGCATCCGAATTCGATATCCATTCGGTGCCGGACAAAGGCACGGCCGTGGTGGCGCGGCTCTGGTTTGATCGTCCCGGACAGCCGCCGAACCCGGAGATCGAGTTCGGTATCGTATGTTTGCCCATGCCGGGGCAAGAGGTGTCCGGCGACGGTTGGCGAGTCGAAAGCCTTGCGGACAAATATGTCTGTACGCTGGCCGATGGACTGGGACATGGACCGGAGGCCGCTACGGCGGCGCGAGCGGCACTCGAAACCGCACAAAAATATCGTAACAAAGCTCCGGCTGAGATCGTCGAGCGCGCGCATGGCGCGTTGCGCAGCACGCGAGGTGCCGCCGTGGCCGTGGGCGAAATCGATCCGGCAAAAAAATTACTGCGCTTCTGCGGAGTCGGGAATATTACCGCGATCATCCTAACCAACGGTGGAATTCGTCATCTGGTCTCCTACAATGGCATAGTCGGCCACGAGGCTCGCAAGATCGCTGAGCTTACTTACCCGTGGAGCCCCGACTCGCTGCTGATCATGCATTCCGACGGTTTAGGCACGCGCTGGGATCTGCGCACGTATCCCGCGTTGATGCAGCGGCATCCGGCGCTGGTTGCAGGAGTGCTTTTTCGTGATTTCTGGCGCGGACGAGACGATGTAACGGTGCTCGCCGCCAGAGAGAACGGTTTCTATTCGCAGTAAAAATCCGGGAGATTACGCTCAACCATGCCAACGATCATGACGGTCGCGATCCACTATGAGCCCGATGTTGTCTTGGCGCGACAGCGGACGCGCCAGATTGCCAAGTCCTTGGGTTTCGAAACTCAGGACCAGACTCGCCTGGCGACCGCGGTGTCGGAATTGGCCCGCAACGCCTTCGGCTATGCAGGCGGAGGTAAAATAGAATTTGCCGTTGAAGGCGCGCACGCGCCGCAGCTTTTTCTGATCCGCGTCACGGACCAAGGACCGGGCATTGCGAACCTCGAAGAGATCCTCGAAGGACGTTATCAATCGCAAACCGGGATGGGGTTGGGCATTATCGGAGCCCGGCGACTCGTGGATCAGTGCGAGATTCATACCGGGCCCAAGGGCGGCACGGAAATCGTGCTCAAAAAACTTTTGCCGCGGCGAGTTCCAATCGTCACCGGCGGCCGTTCGGTAGAAATAGCGCATTCGCTTGCCAATCAGCGCCCCGAAAGTCCGTTCGATGAGGTCAAGCAGCAAAACCAGGAACTGTTACAAGCCCTTGCCGAAGCGCGGGACCGTCAGGAAGAACTCACCCGGGTCAATCAGGAACTTGAAGATACCAACCGCGGCGTCGTCGCGCTCTATGCCGAGCTGGATGAGAGGGCCGATCACCTGCGCCGCGCAGACGAGATCAAGACGAGTTTTCTCGCCAACATGAGCCATGAGTTTCGCACGCCATTAAATTCTATTCTGGCTCTCTCGCAATTAATGATCGAACGAACCGACGGGGAATTGACCGCGGAGCAGGAAATTCAGGTAAAATTTATCCGCAAAGGCGCGGAAACGTTGTTGGAGTTGGTCAACGACTTGCTCGATCTGGCCAAGATCGAGGCCGGCAAGATCGACGTTCAGCCGGTCGAATTTGTTGTGACGAGTCTTTTTAGCGCCTTGCGAGGGATGCTGCGTCCGCTGCTGGTATCCGAGTCGGTTCATCTGGTGTTTGACGAGCCAAGCGACGTTCCCGCCCTATACACCGACGAGAGCAAGGTATCGCAGATTCTGCGGAACTTTATCGCCAATGCGCTCAAGTTTACCGAGCGTGGTGAAGTTCGAGTCGAAGCGAAATGGAACGAAGCGGATCGCACGGTGACTTTCTCCGTCGCCGATACCGGGATCGGGATTGCCTCGGCGGACCAGGAAAGAATTTTCGAGGAATTCACTCAGATCGATAATCCGGTTCAGCGCAAAGTCAAAGGCACAGGTCTCGGTTTACCCTTGTGCCGCAAACTTGCGAACTTGCTCGGCGGCAAGATCGAACTCAAAAGCGAACTCGGGATCGGTTCCACTTTTTACCTGACCATTCCCTCCGAGTACGTCAGACCTGACGGCGATTTGCCATTGGGCGAGTTGCGCGATGGAGATTGGAAAGTCGACGACTCGCGCATTCCGGTCTTGGTCTTGGAGGACCAACCGGAGACCCGACTGATTTATGAAAGGTTTCTGCGCGCCTCGCCGTTCCAAATGATTCCTGCGGCCAGTATCCGTCAGGCGCGGGATGTGATGCGGAGGGTTCAACCCCGAGCTATGGTGCTCGATATCCTTTTACCGGGGGAGGACGCATGGAAATGGCTCGCCAGTCTCAAGACGAATCCTGCGACGCGGGCGATTCCCGTCCTTGTCGCCACTACGGTAGAGGACCAAGGAAAGGGCTACGCCCTCGGCGCGGATGAATACTTTGTTAAGCCCCTGCAACGCGAGGTCTTGCTCGGTGCCCTTGCCCGTCTTACCGGCTCGGAGGTTTGCCTCCAGAAACCACAAGGCCCAATCGAGAAACGACTTCAGCCGTGCGTCTTGATTATCGATGACCAGGCGGCGTCTCGTTATATTCTTGCGAAACTGATAGAGGAGGAACAGTCGCTCGTGCGCCATGCGACGAACGGCAGAGACGGGCTCAGTATGGCAAAAGAGCTTGCGCCGCAGCTTATTTTTCTCGATCTCGATATGCCGGAAGTCTCGGGGTTTGAAGTATTGGAGCAACTTAAAGCCGAGCCGATAACGCGGGGAATTCCGGTTGCGATCGTCACTTCGCTTGTTCTGACAGAGGCCGAGCGGTCACGTTTGGAGAACCAGGCCTGCGCGATTATCAACAAGACCGAATTGTCGCGCGAGCGAGTAGCACGATTGCTCGCGAGAGTATCGGCGGAGCCAATGAATAGTGCGGACGCCGCCGCTCAAGAATCGGGAGCACCGCAATGACACAGACAGACATATCCACAATCCTGAACGTCGACGACGATGCGGCGGGTCGTTACGCCAAGAGCCGTATCTTGAAGCGGGCCGGGTATCAGGTAATCGAAGCGGGCACGGGGGCCGACGCCCTTCGGCTTGTGAAAGAGACGCAGCCGCAGCTTGTCCTGTTGGATGTCAAATTGCCGGATATCAACGGCTTGGACGTCTGTCGGACCCTCAAGAATGATCCAAGCACTAAGCACATTATGGTTTTACAGATCTCGGCGTCGTATACGACCACACCGGACCGTGTTCTAGGCCTGACTTCCGGCGCCGATACTTATCTTACGGAACCGGTCGACATAACCGAGCTCCTGGCTACCGTGCAGGCGCTGTTACGATTGTACAGGCGCGAGGAAGAAAACCGCCGGCTGCTCGCGCAACTGCGCGAGGCCGACCGCCAGAAGGACGAGTTTTTGGCCACCTTGGCGCATGAGTTGAGAAATCCCCTCCATCCGATTCGCGGCGCTGTGGAGCTACTTCGCCTAAAGCAAGATCTCGATCCGGAGTTGCGATTGAGCCGCGACGTGATCGACCAACAAGTGAGTCACTTGGCACGTCTCGTCGATGACTTGTTGGACGTTGCGCGCATCACGCGCGACAAACTAGAGCTGCGGAAACAAACGCTGAATCTCACCGATATTCTCAAAGGCGCCGTCGAGTCAAGCCGCACATTTCTCCAATCGCATGATCATCAGGCCAGCGTTGTGTTGCCGCTCGAGAACGTGCAACTCGACGGCGACCTGGTCCGCTTGACACAGGTGTTTGTGAATCTCCTTAACAATGCGGCAAAGTACACGCCCGCGGGCGGAAAAATTTGGATCAGCGCATGGGTCGACGGAGAACGCGTGAACGTCTCTGTAAAAGACAGCGGTATCGGCATCGCAAGCGACAAGCTGCCGCATCTCTTCGAGAAGTTTTTTCAGGTAGATTCTTCGCTGGAGCGTTCCGACTCCGGGCTCGGGCTCGGGCTCACTCTGACGCGTCGACTCGTGGAACTTCACGGCGGCACGATGGAAGCTCGAAGCGAGGGTCTCGGCAAAGGCAGCGAGTTTTTAGTCTCGCTGCCTATTCTCCCTCAATCGGCGACAGCACGAGCGAGCGAACAGCCCGGTAGCGCGTTGAACGAGGATACCGGTCGTTGGCGCATCTTGATCGTCGATGATGGACCCCGGACCAGGGAGATGTATTCCATGTTGCTGCGGAAACGCGGGCACGAAGTTGAAACGGCTCCGGATGGAAGAACGGGGATAGAAGCGGTGGAAAGCTTTCGTCCCGATGTCGTGTTGCTCGACGTCAGCATGCCCGGACTTAATGGTTTTGATACCTGCACGCGGATCCGCGAGATGCCTGCAGGCAAGGAGATTGTTTGCATAGCGGTCACAGGGTGGACTCAGGATGAAATACAACAACGCGTGAACGAATCCGGCTTCGACGGAATTCTGGCCAAACCGGCCGGCGTTCAGGAAATTCTGCAGTTGATCACACACCTGATCGAGGGCAAACAGACGCGACCGACCTGCGTTAATCACGCGATTACGGCTGAGGAGCCAGCCTCTCGGTGAGCCACGCCAGCTTCACGTAATCGCCTGTGGCGAAAATCAGCCTGTACCTCAGCAGAGCTCAATTTGTTCGTTTTAACGTCGGAAATGCAATCCCGTGTAGAGGCAGACCGGTGTAACTGCCCTCTCCGACCAGCGACCGATCGCCAGCGCGGGCTGGCGGACGTGTAACCGGTGGCGAGATCTTATGGTGATTCGTATTGCATCCGCGGTAATGAGTTTGGCCGGTTTACTCGCGCTCGTTTCGGGCCTGCTTTATTGGACCGGCATGGCTTTGGATTGGATTCAGCTGCACATGCTGCTCGGCTTCCTAACCGTCGGTGCGCTTTGGGTTATTGCAATCGGCCAGGTCCTTGCCACAAACGGCAGCTGGGTTATCCTAGCCGCCGCGGTTGTCGTCGGCGCAGCAACAATCGTCCTCGGCATGACCCAAGCCTCGTTGATGGTCGGCGACTTTCATTGGCTCGTAGAAGTGCTTCATCTATTTCTTGGAATCCTCACGATAGGACTCGGCCACATCGGTGCAGCGCGGTATCGCAAACGCGAAGTCGCGTAGGGGACGCGCTAAGTAATCGTTGGTAACTTTTTCTCAGGATCAAACGTAACCGTAATGGGGTTAGGAGTTACGAGTTCGCCAAAGCTTCCGCAGGCTAATGCCGATTGTGTCCGAAAGTCTTATCATAATCACGCTGAAGCTCTTTGGGGATGAACTCGTCTTCGAGCTCGTGGATTTTTGCAGCGGGAAGAATCGGATCTTGCGTGCGCGGCACCATGCCCCATGGGCTGGCTTGCGCCTTCCTGTTCCATTCTTCGAGCACCACGGGACCGCGCGTCTTGAATTCGTGGAGAAGCTCCCAGGTCGCTTGCAGGCCGTTGGCCGTCGTTAGGCTCGGATACAAGACCGCCGCCGCGCCGAGCTTTTGAAACTCATCAAACGTCGGCGATGGCCGCGGCCCATAATACGGAGCGATGACCGGCGCGGGAATGCGCCGGCAAGCTTCTTCAATCTCTTCGCGCCGCGTCAGCGTATTCACCCAGATCGCGTCGACACCCGCTTCATTCACGTAAGCGATACTGCGCTCGACGGCGTCGGTGAAGCTGCCGCCTTCCGAGCCGATCGAATCGCAGCGCGCGCACACAACGAAATCGGCGTCGAGCTCGTTCCGCGCAGCCACGGCGGCTTTAAATTTGCCGATCGCTTCATCGCGCGAGATCAGTCGACGGCCGGCCAGCGTTCCGGATTTCTTCGGCGCTTCCTGATCCTCAATGTGCAGCCCTGCAGCGCCGGCGCGGATGTATGCCTGCACCGTGTGGTAAACATTGACGGCATTGCCGTATCCGGTATCGGCGTCGGCGAAAATAGGAAGCGCGCAAACATTCGTGATACGCCGAACGGCTTCGGCCATTTCACTCAAGCCGAGCAGGCCGACGTCCGGGTAACCGTAAACGTAGGCGCACACCTGCGAGCCCGACATAAAGAAAGCTTGGTAGCCAAGTGCCTCCGACATGCGTGCGTGAAGCGGGCTAAAACCACCGGACATCACGAGCAACTCGGCGCTATTCAATAACTCACGAAACCTTGCCGTAGCTTTTTTCTGCATAGGGCAGACTGCATATCACAACTGCCGACAGCACGAAAAGCGGACCCCTGGTGAGACGTCTGCGATAACACGGAGCGGCGGAAGCACCTGCCTTACCGCCGCCCTTTCCAAAGACTGAACTCGGGTGTCTC
>Ga0210113_1000188_pt1 | contig 14611 bp, 16 predicted proteins | sample MayberryNW_Catta_5_FD_185523 | JGI IMG/M metagenome (GOLD analysis project Ga0210113, IMG submission 185523) | Wetland microbial communities from San Francisco Bay, California, USA, that impact long-term carbon sequestration -... | ecosystem: Environmental > Aquatic > Marine > Wetlands ...
CACAGAACCGGGGAAATTCAAAGTGATGCGGATGTTAAGACAAGATATCACAATCTAGAGGAATGGGCAAGGGACCGATTTCCTATCAAAGAAATAGTACATAAATGGTCAGGCCAGGTTATGGAACCTTATGATTCGCTAGCGCTAATAGGATCTAATCCAGGCAATAATAGCCAAAATATCTTTATTGCTACGGGTGATTCAGGAAATGGTATTACCCATGGCGCCATAGCAGGAATGCTTATATCAGATCTTATTTTGACAAAAGATAATCCTTGGGTAAGCACGTACGATCCAGCAAGAAAGGTATCTAGGGGAGATTCATCTCATGATAAAATGAAAATGAGGAGCTGAGTCAAGAATTGGATTCTACCAAAAATAAGGAGAGTAAAAAGAATCTCGACACATTAGACTCTGAGGAGGGTTTTGTACTAGAAGAGAAACAAAAGCAAGTTGCAATATATAAAGACGCTCGGCGTAAGGTTCATAAATATTCGGCAAAATGTACTCACATGGGCTGTACTGTAGTATGGAATCCAGCAGAAGATTCATTTGATTGTCCCTGTCATGGATCCCGGTTCTCTGCTAGCAAAGGAAGAGTAATCAACGGTCCAGCCAATAGCGATCTGGAGAACTGGAAACAATAAATCCAGAATCTTTTGAGTCCTTTTACACGTCACAGCTATGCTGAAATGACAATCACGGGCGTTGCAGCCAAGATGCCAAAAAGATTGGACTTGGTTTAGTTAGATACTATTTGTCTCTCGAAGGGGAGAGTGAAATTGATCCCTGGCCATCCGCTCACAGGCAGTTAAATTTGCACATCTCTATTCCTCATAGTTATTTTGTAACTGACTAGTGACTATGAAATAATGTTGGCAAGTAGTTGCTCACAGCTAAACGACTAGCACTTGCTGGGAGTTGCTGTTTTAGTAGATGATTACCTAAACTACTTTAATAATGCTTAAGAAATCTGTCGGAAGGATATCTTGATAGTAGGAACTGTTAAAAGAGTGATTCCGAAAATATATATACGGGATATTTGTGAGCACAGTTCATCTTTAATTCCCAACGTTAATTTCATTCGGCCTCGTTTGATATATTTATAGCCAAAGGTAAGAACTATTTAATGTCTACTTAGGTTAGGTAGTTAGGAACAAAAACCATTACATGTAACGAACTTGTTTCTGTTGAGAAGCATGTTGATGACCAAGTACGACCCAACACCTATCATTGGTGTCCTAACCTGAATTCGTGAAACAAAGGAAGAAAAGAGAGAAGCTGTGCAGAACAGACACTTATCACTCCTTTATGGCTTCGAACGTTTTCAAAGCTTCATGTATAGATTCTGCTATTAGTCTGTGGGCTTCTGCTCCTCCTAGATCATTACCCTTCGCGCAGTCTTCAGCTCTTCCCAGATGTCTATCGAATTCTTGTGATAACTGGCTCATAATACCTGCTTAGTCCTGTCTTTTATTTTCATTATCAAGCATCTGACTGAGACTTTTGAGTTTATCCTCTCTATCGCCTGCTGAACTTGTCATAATGCAAACAGTACTGCTTCAAAATATTTAGGCGTTATTTTGCTGGATACATAAAGAGGCTTTTTTCATGACTTTAGGGGGGTCGGAATTGCAAAAAAAATAAGGCGATAGCTCAAGATATTGTGTCAGAAATAGAATGGATAGATTTACAGATGGTTGATAACAAAAGCCTTGCCTTCGATCACAGAATTATACTCTCACATTATAAAAAATGGAAAGAGTCAGGGGGGACCTTTTGGTCATCAAAGAAATGAACTATGTGTGTAATTGACGATGCATCGGACGTCTACATCTCCAGGTTTTAACAATTGTACTTTGTGTAGAAGGAATTGACCTTGAAGTAGTATTCTTTTTTTATCGGTACATAGCCATGTTCTACAATATGACTTGATTGCCATTATTATAATCATCGGTGTTGGGTATGGATAGATTTGAAAATGCTTTATAGTATGTTGAATATATTGACTGCATGAGTGAAGATATAGAATCAGCACAAAAGAACCAGAAAAAGATTGGGGCTGCGGAAGATGATCCAGAAACATCTGGTCCTGCGGAAAACCTTCGTGAAGAAGCTGCAGAAATGACTGATAAAGATCAGGATGAAAAAGAACCAGCTTAGCTGAAAGAGGTAGTATACAATTATTTTTTGTAGCGGAGGAGACTGCATAAGAGCGATGATATGACAACCAAATTAACTGACTTTGCAGCCTAATTTATCTCAGAAACAGCCTAAAAGTATATGGATATTGCTCGTATCCAAAGGAGCGGGAAATTATGAACAACTTGTAGAATCCTATTTCCGTGCTAGTGCCGCTGCATATGAATTAAAGCAAAAATTTAAAAACATAGAGGGTTACTGGAAAGTATGAAAAACTTAGTAACAGAACTTGCTTCGGCATTGAAGGTCCGATGAGAGCGGAGAAAATAATTAAAGAGCATTTATTTTAATCCCCGAGACATGTTCTGTCTTTATTTTTTGTATGCAGCTCGTTAAAGCCGATATAAGAAATATTTTCGAAAGTTAGGTGACTCATATTGAATTAGTCTACAGTCAAATTATTCAAATGAAACTGTGGATCCACTGGTACTGGAATTTATTAAGAGCGAAAAAGCTCTCCTGGGTCGCTCACAAGTGCCCATGCCACTGGACCCGCCTTCGCTATTGCTCGAATCTTTATCATGATCTCTGTCAGTATCAGAATTGTCGTCTATACTATTTTCGGAATCGTCATTATCATTATCACTGCAATAGTTTTGAGTATTGTTTAATTTATCATTTGGATTAATTATTAGATTTGAAATAGAGATGGATATGCTCTTTCGTTCTGCGATTCAAATGTTAGTATAAGTACTTAGTACTTAGATCTATTTCTTTGGATATTTTTGTTCAAGCTCTTGCATAAACTCTTCGGCTTTCTGGCGGTCTATATTTTTCATTATCCATTCTAACATTTCCTGGTTTCTTTCTTCTTCTTCTTTAGACTGGGGGCTACCAATATACCATAAGTATGTAAGTGCAACAACTTGCCATATCAGCTGTAGAAACTCTGATTGCCAATTCTCAAGTGTCTCTCTCATATTATCTTCCCATGTATTTCCAGTCATAAATCCATAGTACCAATGTCCAATAAATGATCCACTGAATAAGATCAGAGTAATCCAGAGAAACGCATATTTCTTTAGTATTGATCTATTACTTATTCGCATCTACTTCTGTCAATATGTTATGGAACAACATGAAATATTACTCGATGCTATACATTGGATTATCTGTTATATCTGTGGTGGTGGGTTTATCAGTTATTAAGAGATTTTGATGCTTTGTCTCGTGTTCTTCTAACTCTTTGAGTGATTCAAATTCTTGGCCGCAATCAACGCAAGTGCAAGCAATATTATGGGCGATGAAAAAGCGGACGGTACAGATGCTAAGAAGTATGTGAGTTTTTTTCTTGTGTAGAATGTGGCGGAGAATTTCAAACTCGTGAAGAATTAGAAGATCATGAAAGTACTCATTGAATTCCATGACATCCTGACATTAGATGTTCCAGGATAAGCAGGTAGGTAGGGTGACGAGTCAAGACGTGACGTTCATAAAATAGTCAGCTCATGCTCTTTTTAGAATCTTCGGTAGCCTTAACCTATCTCCTTTTTATTATGGCTTGAACACAATCTTAGTAGAATCTTCTTTCTTATCAAACATCCCATATGCCTTGGGTGCTTCGTCAAGTTTCATTGTATGACTTATGATCTTGGTCGGGTCTACTCGACCTACTTCAATAAGATGGAGTAGCTGCTCATTGTATTTTTTGACAGGGCACTGACCTAATCTAACTTTAAGTTCACGAGTTGTCCAAGGGGAAATTGGTCATAGGCTGCCCCGTAAACTCCTGGAATTGAGATAGTTGAATATTTTCTTGCGGCTTGGCATATCCAGTTTATTACTTGTAATGGATTTGCTGGCTCATAGGCAGGGTTGGACACTTTTGAGTGATCATGACCACTCTTGCTTCTGCTATTACTACCATTACTATTCTCGCCATCATTATTCTTACCAGAGTGTACTACCGCCTCGTATCCTATTGCTGTTCAAGATTTATGATAACAGTATTCTCTGTAACGTCACACGAGGATCTTGCTTTAAATGCTACTTCCAAAAGATATCTAGAAATTTCTTGAATCAAATATGAATACTTTAATCCCATATCATGTTCGATAATGATTTTACAGCTCTCCCCATTGGTTTCGCACCTATAAGGCATTTGAGATATTCTTAGCCAAGTTTCTGTAATGTTTGAGAGTGAAGAGATCGTAAATCCACCACGAAGAAACAAGCTAATATCTACAAGATCGTTCTTTGCTGTATCCCTGGCTAGCTCATTTAGTTCTTGTTCTGTAAGTTCATTAATTAATCTAATAAGAAAAGATTTTGGCAAGTAATATAGCTTGGCATGAGCAGCCAAACTATGCCAATCTAGATGTGCTTGAATTATTTGGTTAACCAGTGTATTGGGGGTAATGTCTTTAGCTTCAGCCACTTTACGCAAACGGCTTAACTTTTCACTTGGTAATCGAAAAGTAACACAATTAGTCGACTTTTTAGGTAATGTAACTGACTTCAAAGCAGATAAGATTACTCCGTTCTTCTCATACTTAAGTTAACGAGTTGCATTAAGTGACATCATAATAGAAAGGAATCAGAATCCATTGCTATCGTAATAATCTATGTCGGTTTTACTTATCTTGCTCAGACTCTTATGAATATTGGCAAAAAAATACAGTTTATCTTCATTATACATGTCCTATTAACCCATCAAGACCAAGACCGAATGACCTAATGCCAGTTGACGATGAAATGGACAGCAATTATGACTTATTATTTCCATATCAAATTGCGGATTTAAGAACTTAGCTTAGCTTGAATCAGCATATTTATCTTGCTTAACAGCGTTTCTCCGCTCACTGGTTTTATTACAAAGTCATCTGCTCCATACTCTAAGGTTATATTTTTTGGATTATCATTATTAGCTACAACCAGGATTTTTGTATCTTTGTTGAGTTGTTTTATTCTAGAAACTACCATTGCACCTCTGTCTTCAGCTATTTTTCCATCCATTAAGACTGCATCTATATTGCCAGGGTCGAATTGCTCTAATAATCTTAAACATTCGCTAGCACTAAAGGCCATATTAACTTCATAGCCTGATAATTTAAAGTGGGCGTAGAGGTATTGGACAACTAGCTTATCTTCGTCTACTATTAGTATTAAAGGCATGATAACTCTAGTAATCATATATGCAATTTACTAATATATTAAGGAGATTACTCTCTCAGAGCAATATTTGTTGGCTTAATCCATTTCTTAGGTAGCGGTTAATCCCCTTACGAATAGATTAATCCACTTACCACAACAAAATAAACACATGATAGTGCCAGACGTCTAATAATTTGAAGTCTATTTCAGAACAGAGAGAGATTTATTATCAGCCACTCTGTCATACGAATTGTGATCTGCTTTTATCTTATATCGTCTAAAGTGTAACTTGAGCAAATATTCCTTTAGGTCAGCTTGTTTGAGAATATCGAAATCCTGGATATGATAAAGACACAATATCTTGACATTAAGATCTAATTTAGCAGGTAACGACTCCTCGTATTCCATCAGTAAATTTATTTCCCTCTGCTCCTGACTGCTAATTCGATGATGATAATAGTGAAAGCCTACATCCATTAGGACTAGTATTCCCTTCTTATTTCTTCTTGATGCATTTGTATTCATTAGGTTCAAATAAAACAGGAAATCTTTTGCAGATCCAAAATAATCTTTGGCGCGGTCAATTATGAGTAGAGACCTTTCCTTTTTCTCATAGTTGTATACATCTATATCCAGTTCTCTCAGGTATGTTAAAACGTCGTCTCTAGTTTCATAATGTAAAAGCATAATGACTGCTTCATTATTTTCCAGTGCCATTTTACAAGTTTGAGAGTATACTTCTCGAAGAGCATATCGATCCGGATAAATCAATATACTATGTTCTCCGAAATTTGACTGCTTCTTGAATTTATCTAAAATCTCCAAAAGTGAGCCTTCCTCTATATTTAACATTCCATTTTCATTATCCCCGGGACTCAAATGAGAACGGCAGCTTTTAGGCAATATTGCATTTAAGATTTATACATTCTATTTCTGCTTTTATTTAGTCTTTGTAAGCTATCTTATTAGGAATTTTCGACAATTACTGGTATCATTCTTTTGTTGATACGCGTATCCTTATCTGTTGTTCTTCGTTACAAGGCTTTAGTTATTGAATGATTAGAGAATCATGATACTTCTTAGAAGATTCTTCAAAACATATGTGGAGCCCTTACCTCACCTGGTACTAATCCCCACTTTGCGGATATTCCGTATAAGCTTAACGTAGAATAAACAGACACTTAGCTTTATTATTATGTCCAGTATGCGACTTAACTTAATCCAAGAAAGTGGACTTCCGGCTTCAGAAGTGCACTTGTTGGTAACCAAAAAAGGATTTGACATAGATAGTAAAGAGTACATAGCAGGCTGGGGCCCTAGTGTTAAATGTAAAAGTAATAGAAGAGAAATTAGAGGATATTCAAAGCCAGCGAATAAGCCATTAGTACTACAGCTATAGCTTTCAATCTAATATAAATAGAGTCATCCAGTAGCCCCTCTATCTCAGCTTTCTAGTTGAGACTATTTTATATCTTGACGAGTAGAAACCTTGACACAGAAACCTAAGTGAATAGCTACCATTTTCAGCATTCCTTTTCCACTCTATAGCACCTAATAATACGATGGAAGCTCTGGAAGGTATAGGAAAGGAATGAATGAATATGAGAGTAGATGATCATGAGATCTTATGATCTCATTCCTGCTACTAAAGATATTTTGTGTTACTATTAGATAGTTTTATTGTTGTAAAGTCTCTCATTTGTTTAATCATGATTCTAATTGGATTATTTAGCTTGGATATTTTGATCAGTAATCTCATTCATTTCTCTTTTCAACTGAGAAGTTAATTCTTGTAATACTTGTATTAGTTTCCTCCTTTGCATATTGTCTGTCATACTCCATTTTTCTTTGTCAGCACGCTTATGTGCCAATTTGTACTTAACCCCTACCATTGAAGTTGTATAATTGTTAGCATCCAGTTTTCTAACATTTTGATGAGCAAGAATATACCAGTGATATTCTGTTCCAACTGGAACACCCGAACCTTCAGGAGCCTGTCCTGCTCTCCTTTTATTAACATTATAAATGAATTCCCATTTGTCAGGCGTTATTTTTTTCTCTTTCCATTCACCTTTGTCATAATACCATTTATGGCCTCTTCCTACCTTCATGCCAGTATATTGTCTCCCTTCGAATTCTTTGTATTCATTATAAGCCTTGGAAATATCTTGTTTTGTTTCAGTCTTTTTCCTTTGAATAGCTTCTTGTCCCATAATTTATTATAGTGAAACATATTAGTTAACTTGATAGTACGCGACAACATGGATTCTATTAGTAGTTTTTGACGCGAAATTCCGCATCGGATTCTATATCTATACTATTATCCGGAGTAAAGTATTTTGTTTGTCATATATTTAGCTATTAGCACTACGTATATTCAGATTAAGTCGGTCAAATTATATTAGTATTACATCAATACGCGTTATCAAGTCCCCTACAGAATTTGGCCTCACACATGGGACCGAGTTTAATCATTTTAGAATACAAGTTAGCATATATCTGAATTATCAAAGCCGCCATATTCCGATTTGATCGACGATAATACCAAGACTAGCATTACAAGGTTAAACAAAGGAGAAATGGTTATGATTCATCCAGCCTTTAAGCATTCAATTAAAATCTCCTTTCCACGAGCATCAGTAAAGAAACCTTGAAAATACCACCGCCATAGCCCCTAAGCCAACTTAAGCGTAAACATGGGTTCTGGCCACTTAGGGCCTGTAATAATAGTTCCAACCTTTATAGCCTGTATTTCCAATCTCTTCGATGAATAGTTAGTCGAGTAAAAAAGAATTCCCTTAGACATAGTCATGACAATGCAAGCATTACTGGGCACATGATTATTATTAGTAATAGAAATCGCGATAGTATTATCAGTGTCTGCGTAGGGGGTATTTTTCTTTCTACCCCCTCCGCTCTTCAACACCATAAACTCATCAGACGGGAACCAGTCGAATTCTGATTTTAGTGTAATCATAAATGTCGTATTATATCCGTCATTAGACTTAGTCTCCTCCATTTGTACGAGACCAGTTGCTTTGAGCTCAGTCATAGTTCGCCTGGCAGTTGGAGGGGTGGTATTTAGAAATTAACCAATTTTTGATGCCTTAATATTCATAAATACATTATCCTTAATAACTACATTGTAGCTATTCGTAATATTGAATGATAATCTCATTTCCAGTTACATAGCCAACATAGCTATTATGAACAGATCGACAGCTCATGAATATTTGATGAGATTAAACAGTTTCAGAAACTTCGTTTTAGCATCTTATGATGGAAAATTGACAGTTGATGAGATAGTAACTAAAGTTAGAAAAGGTTCAGAAGATCCGTATACCATCATAAGTAATTACGCGGCATTTCTACAGCGACACAATAACATTTCTAATTCTACACTAAAGTTTCGGATTGTGACTCTGAAGAATTTTCTTGAATTTTATGATGTAGATATAAGCCCAAGAAAATTCAAATTGAAGGTAAAGCTACCAAAAGTGGTTAGAAAGGCTAAAGAGGCATTGTCAAAAGAAGATGTAATTGATATATTGAACGCTTGTTCAGATATTAGACTAAAAACATATCTCATGTTACTTGCATCAACTGGAATGCGTTCTGTAGAAGCCCTGTCTATACGTGTTAAAGACTTGAATCTAAAGTCGAATCCTTCTCGATTGTTTGTAAGAGGAGAATATACAAAGACAAGATCGGAGAGAACAATATTTCTTACCCAAGAATTAGAGAATCAGCTATCCTCTTGGCTGGCCTATCGGTATCGCAAACGACGAATTTGTTATTCAGAAAATGGAAAAACAGTTACTCAATATAGAACTCCTAGTATGAAGGATTCAGATCTTGTATTTTCGGCTCATCGTTTAAGTGGTAATCCTAATCCTGTTAGCTTGTATGTCGAGTTTCGCACCTCATTCGCAAAAACACTTGATCGTATGGGCAAAGGTGCTCGAGAAGATGGTAACGAAAGACGAAGGGAGATCACTCTTCATTCCTTCAGGCGTTTTGTCAAGACCGCAATTTCTGATTTAGGATATCAGGACTTTTCCGAATATTTTATAGGTCATTCCGGTTCTACGTATTGGACAAAGAAAGAATCTGAAAAGGCAGAGATATTCAGAAAGATAGAACCCTATCTTACGTTTCTAAATGTGCATCAGCTAGAGAGACAGGGCGCGGATATTCAAAGCAAAATAGAGGAACTAGAAGAATTAAACCAATCATTTGGAGAAAGGGATAAAATGAAGGATGATGCCATCACACATCTTTCGGATCAATTGATGGCTCTGACAGCGAGAATGCAAGATCTCGAGAGAAGACAACAGTAATCATAGTTCTGCCACTAGAAATTGTAGATTTGCATTATTCATTGTTTACATTTTTTGAATGGTGAATAAGGAATCTTCATTTGGTACTTTTGCAGCGAACAACAGGATAGCAAGCTTGAGCGTAACATGGACGAGATGAATGCTACCCTCTTCCAGCGCCATGCAATATTCTGTTGCGATGAAGGCGCCTTCTAAATTCTACACAAATGTTTCCTCTTATTCTTCCAGTTCTTCAAGTTCTCTCATTGCTGTATGAATAACATTAGCAATGTGAGAATACACTGCCGCTCCTGATTCATCTTCCCTTAGGAGACATTCGTCTGCTAAGATCATCTCTCGATCGAAATATTGAGATAAAGACCATATATGGTAAAACCGAATTAAACACACCTAATATTTCAACTTTTGAAGATAACTTATTCCAGGTCTGCAGAGACATTCTGGGGGGATCGTTAAGGACGGAAATGCTTTCTGATGCTGAGAATCTCTGCACGACTTAGGTGGTCAGGCCACTTTGTTCTAAACGCGAGGCATGTGCACTATGGTTAAGTTATTTTGAGGTACATTTAACTCCTGAATAACAAATATTTCATATCATTCAATCCAGACCTCAACAAACCGAAGTAAGTGAAAACCTGTTTCTGGCGCCAATTCTGGTAGAGGAATGCATTTAAAGTCTGTTGGGGATGATTCATCTTGCAAAAAGGCATGCTTTTTAGCATCATTCAGATAGGCCCCGAGATACTGAATAATACCACGAATATAGCATCGCAACCCTCTACAGGATACGACGTGTTACAAGGCGCTGTCGCATTATTGGTAGGATTTCTGATCTTTTTGGATTTGGATTCCATTTCAGGCTTATCAAGTTCATTGACAAGACAAAAGAAGGAAAGCCAAAGTATCGTTATGATCCGGAGGCCTGGCTTCTACTTATCATGGTTGTTGCAGCAGTCATCTCCGCTATATGTTCGCTTCTGGGGAACGCAGAAGTTATGAAGGCTTCAGATGCGAGGCTGTTCTCGACTTCATTCTTTATTGTTTCTTTGCTTTCTATGTCCTGCTTTGCATTTATGCTCTTGTATAAGTACCATTTCAGGGGCCAGTAGTAGACATGGTACGTGAATAGCAAATTCAAGCAGAACGCGTCATTCTACTGTGTCAAAACATGGACTACTTTTAATTTACGATACACTTAATCATCAATGAATATAGATCATACTAACCATATTGACCCATGCTAGATAGGCCTTAAATCGTCCTCTATCTCTATGAATAGCTGCAGATAACGTTCGCCTTTTGGGGTTATTTCGTAGCGTTGATTGTGTCTATTTTTAGACGAAACCAGCAGCAATCTACGATTCAATAGCATGTCTCGGTAGTATAAAAACTGCAGCAAATCTAATTGAAACCTATATGCTATTTCGAATGACTTGTCGCAGCCCTCTGCCATTGAATAGACGGTCTGAAGAATCTGTTTGATGATTTCATAATAGTCACGATTGAGCTGCCTAATCCTATTTCGACGCATAGGCCTTGGCTATATGAACTCGGACGTTAACATTATTATCATTGTTGATTCTAGAGACTGAGAATCGAAACAACTTCTTTAACTTCCAACAATGATAATACTTGTGCTGTACGCGCTCAACAGCAAATTGTCAAAAGAAAGATGAAACATTCATGCAAGTACCCGTTCCGTCACTGCTTTGCATACTGTGATTGCAGAGAAAGTAGTAGGTAGGTATAGCAAGCGTTCGAACACCGAGGATAGAAAGGCAGATAGGGAAGTCCAGGGACTAATCTCACTGGTTGAGTCAAAAACCAATACGATTGTACACATTATGTGCGTGAGACCCATGGCACGCGCATATATCTCATTCTCAAGAGCAGTAAATCGTAGCTATCGAAATAAATCCTGTATGCGTAAGTAATAGTAGAAGATAGCATCTTCCAGGAGAATCGGAAGGTCAAACCTATTACCTACCATTAAGATGCTTCTTCGCACATTCAATCTTGGCTGGTGTAGGACCCTTGGCACACACATATATCTTATTTTCAGTTAGACCATTAGACCATTGTTTTGTTTCAAATGTTGTTAGTATTTGATACGATTAATAACTATACTCAGTTCACTGACAAGGTAGAGGGAATAACAACTCTCATATAATGAAACGTTCAGAGCTATTAGAATTTCTGACCCTGTAATTTAAGTATATGAATCATGCAATTAGGAAGGATTAGATAAAGATGACATCCGATGATATCAACGAAGGCGAAAGAGAGGTTGTCAAGGTAAAGGCATCAACCTATACCAATTATCCAACGAAAAAGCCTAATGAGCTAACATTAGATATCGAGATTTGCAAACTAAATGTCACTGATCGGGATAAATTTGATTCTGCACAATTTCGACTTCAAAGTAAGGGAACAGAAAACAAGGAGTTCACTCAGAGAAGGCTAGAGGCCGAGGCTTTAGAGGCCTTAAAAGAAAAGGAAAAGGAAAAGGAAAAAGGTACCGAAAAAGAGAGCAAGCAGTCCCGGCCATAAGAATGATCCTGCTAAGATAGTCTAAATATGGGACAATACGAGAACAAGAATGCACTACAATAGTACCAAAAACCAGAACATGGAAAATACTACTTTCCAACCAAAGATTTACCTTATGGTAATCAGCTCAGACTCCCACCTATCGTAGTGTTTTTTTACTCAACTCAACAAATCACTTAACTAGCTAATTGTTTAAAGCAGAATTAAGAATTGTCATTAGAAGCTGTACCTACTTGGATAACCTTAATACAGCATATGTCTGCCTGGTTAGTCTCGCATGATATTCCAAATTGGATAACCTTTTTCGAAAGCTACTGCAGTTAGCGGTTGTTAATTCCATTTAAATTTTGTTTGCCGATATATTATTTCTATAAGGACATTATTGAATATTTAAATGACACGATATTAGCTATGATTAGTGAAGTTCTGAGATGTCAAGTCTAGAGGATAGGGCAAAGAGATTAGAGAGTCTTGGTATTATACTTGGTCGCGAACTAGATGATGATATGAGGAAGTTAAAAACTGATTTAAATGAAGATATGAAGAGGTTAAGAGGTGACCTAAGAGCTAGTCTGATTAGAGACTTTGAAAGAGAGATGGCCTCTGCCCAAGACTGTATTCAAAAAAGGGACCTAGAAGGAGCTACATTCCATAGATTGATGGCATCTTTTACAAGTAGCACATTGAGAGAACTCGAATCGGGAAATGAATAAGTCATTTACAGGCCTTCTTAGGTGCTGACTAAATCATGCGTATGTATCGCGGTCTAGCACTGTAAATAATTGTAAATGTGTATTAGATAAAAAAGCAACTTTACGTGACGACCTTGCTCTCTAAAGCGCATATCTCTGGCCGCAATTATTGTTATATTTGTTACTGCTGCAGCGTACTTGTATAATTGAAGAAATGAGGGAGGGAATTACTGCATTACAGATAAAGGGATACGCTACCTCAAGATATACTATAGGCTCAAGGGAGGACTAGAAAATTGACTAATATCATTCCAGAAAAGCAAATAGCCGCACGATTGGACATGCTCCAAGAGATTATAGAACTAGACTTGACGGTAGAACATAACGCTAGCGGCTATACTCTTTATTGATGCAGAAAGATAGAGTATTGGAAATATTAGGGTTCAGTGTATCACGTAGAGGCATTTATGAAATTCTCTCAGGAGCCTATAATATAATAGGCACAATGCATAGAAGTGTACTGGTTCATAAATGAATAAGTTAATTATTGCTGCTGTTATCATTGTAGGCTTAGGCATTGCGTACATAATGCTTGATTATATGCTAGTGTATGCGCAGCAATTCCCTACATTACCCCCGTCTAATTCCACTAGTCTTTCTCTATTAAGTAATCAATCAGGGCAATCTTTAGTAGAGTCTTTTGGCACTCCTGAAGCTATAATGCAATCTGTTATAGATGAGGCAAAGAAACCCGGATTAACGAATAGAATGATTGATGAATGCGGGTTATTGGAAACTGACCGAAGCATAGAGGAAGATAAGGAATCTTTGGAATGTCAAGAAAGGATTATGAATGAAAGCAAGTAGTAAGGTATTATTGGTTATAGCCCTTGTAGTTATAGAAATAGTGGTATACTTTTGGCTTTATCAGTTCTCTTATAATCAAGCTCTAGAAAACACCTTCGACTTTGACGATGCCTGATGAGAGAGCACCACAGAAGTTAAGCAGATTTTAGAAATAATTGAACAAATTGGACATAAACTAAAATTTCCTCCCATCTGTCGAATTAGGTTTGATTAGGCAAGTATTTCAAGTCCTTCTCCCCGAATCTTTGTAGTAAAGAAGCAACTTCTTAGAAGTAATATCATTTTCTACACATCTACTTAAGTTCTTATGGTATTGTGACTGATAGGAAAAAGAAGAAAAGAGGTCGACGCTGTACCTCTCGCTATCCAGTAACCTGTCCCTGCTGAGCCAACTTCTTTAATTCCGGATCCAATATGTAATCTAAATGTCATCACATCATCAACAGTAATCTAACAAACTGGGATTGCACCATATTGGTTGAAAAACCTATTGTTAGGCAGTCAATAGGCAGAAGTATCTTGAGCAATTTGCTATGCAGTATTTAAGATTTATTTGTATGTAATTGATATATGCAATAGTTCTCATTAGATATTGCAAGAGAATGAAGTCAGTTGATATCAATAATAAAAAAGCCAACAAGGGTATAATCAAAACTTCTAGACATAAACCGAGTTTTGATACCGGCTTCAATAAATCGTGCTGTAAAAAGAGTCATAGAAGATGCAAAGTTCCTTAATGATGCATTGGAAAGTATTAAATTGATGAAGTTTCCTGCCTACAAGAACGATATAATACACTATTTAAAAAATATAACCAATGACGAAGATACAATCTCGTTATTTCAGAGCTTAGATGGTTATATCCAG
>Ga0210113_1000189_pt1 | contig 14608 bp, 17 predicted proteins | sample MayberryNW_Catta_5_FD_185523 | JGI IMG/M metagenome (GOLD analysis project Ga0210113, IMG submission 185523) | Wetland microbial communities from San Francisco Bay, California, USA, that impact long-term carbon sequestration -... | ecosystem: Environmental > Aquatic > Marine > Wetlands ...
GGCGAGGGAGGCGGGTGTCTCGACGCCGCTCGTCGAGTCGGTCGTCTCGCAGCCGGGCGGGGGCTCCGTCCCGAGGACGTACACGGCGCCGTCGTCGACGCCGGTGACCTGGACGGTCGGAGCGGTCGCGTCCCGCTTGACGGTGACCGAGACGGGGCCGGCCGAGCCGACGACGTTCGACACCGTGCACGAGCGGTCGAAGACGCCGTCCGTGTCGAAGGTCTCGTCGGCGCAGCCCGTCGTGGTAAGCGCGGCGCCGCCGTCGGTCACCTGCCACGCGAGGGCGACGTCGCCCGTGTACCAGCCGTTCTCGCCGGTCGGCGAGGCCGGGTCGAGCGTGTAGGCGACCGCGGGCTCCACGACGCCGGTCGCGAGGCCGAGCGCCCGGGCGCCGCCGACGATCGGCAGCGTCACGTGGCTCGCGTCGACGTCGAGCGTGAGCTCGGTGCCCGCGGCCGGGCGGATCGAGTGGTCACGGTCGCTCGAGACGATCACGATGCCCAGCCGGCGGCCGGCGGCGACGACCACGTCCTTCGGCTGGAAGTCGAAGTCGAGCCGGTACATCGTCCCCGGCTCGACCGGCTCGGTCACGGCCGGGTCGTGGCGGTTCTCCGGGTCGATCCAGCCGCGGCTGAGGATCGTCCCGTTCCCGGTCGCCGGGTACGAGACGAGCCACGCCGACAGGTTGGCCCTCGGCTTCGAGAAGGCCATCCGGAGCGAGATCGCGGGCGTCCCGCTGATCCGCACGGGCGCGGTGAGCGGCGCCGTCCTGAACGCAAGCCGGCTCGGCGACGTGGCCGCGTTCACGAGCGAGGCCGACGTCAGGGTCGCGTTGTCGACGAGCGTCTCCTGCGCGTCCGCCACCGACTGGAACGTGAGCGCTCCGATGCCGGGAGCGCCGCCCGCGAGGTTGAGCTCGGCGGGCGCCATGGCCGGGTCGGGCCACTCGGGGTAGGGAGTCGGATTCGCCGTGCCGCAGACGAGGCTGACGGTCGCGCCGTTAACGACCCGCTGCCCCGCCGCCGTCGCGACCGGGGTCGCGAGCTGCACGTGCGTCGCGTCGGGCACGGCGGTGATCAGCCGCGTCGTGTTCGTGATCGTCCCGCTCGCGTTCGTCTGCGGAATCGTGAGCGTGAAGCCGATGTCGAGCTGCGCCGTGCTCGCCACCGTGAGCAGCGAGACGTTCGACTGGTCGCCGACGACGGTCGCCGTACGCGGCGGGCACTGGTCCGCCTCCCGGACGACCCAGGACTTCGGCAGCGCCTCGACGCCGTTCTGGACGCCGTAGAGGTAGCGCGTGAACCAACGGTTCAGCATCACGTCGGGCGGCGAGCCGCCGTGGCCGCCCTGGTGGAAGTAGAACTGGTGCGGGACGCCGTTTGCCTTGAGCGCCTCGTAGAACTGCGCGGCGTTCTTCGTCATCACGTTGAAGTCGTTGTTGCCGTGCGCGAGGAGGGTGGCCGCGTGGACGTTGTCCACGTCGTTCATGTAGTTCCGCTCCTCCCAGAACGGGCTCGAGTCGCCGGTCACGCGGTCCTGCTTCACGACCGTGTCGGCGATCACGGGCCGGCAGATCTGCTGGTCGGCGCGCGTGTAGACGTACTCCTCGAGGACGTCGAGGTCCTCGCCCTGGAAGCCCCCGGGCGCGCGGACCGCGCCGTTCGCGCGGTAGTAGTCGTACCAGTTGGAGATCGCCGAGATCGGGACGATGGCCTCGAGGCCCTCGACGCCCGTCGTCGCCACGCCCTCGGGGAGCGTGCCGTTGTACGACGTGCCGATCATCCCGACCTTGCCGGTCGTCCAGTAGGCGGAAACCTCGGTGGTGCCGGTCGCCGACGTGTAGCCCTTCGCCCGGCCGTTCAGCCAGTCGACGACGGCCTTCGGCCCGAGCGTCTCGTTGCGGCCGCCGGAGGTCGGGCAGCCCTCGGAGAGCCCGCTCCCGAGCCCCTCGACATGCAGGACCGCGAACCCGCGCGGCACCCACGTCGACTCGAAGCTCGTCGAGATGGTCGGGCTCGTGTTGAAGACCATCGGCGAGCGGACGGGACGCGTCGCCGGCGGGAAGCCGAGCTCGTGGTCGACCGCCCAGTTGACCACGTTCGAGTTGCCCGCGTAGTAGGGGCTCGCCTCCATGATCACGGGAACCTTGAGGCCTTCGGTGTCGGTTTCGCGCACGCGCGAGACATCGACGTGGATCCGGTCGGGCTTGCCGTCGAAGTCGCTGTCGACCTCGGTCTCGACCCAGAGCTCGTGGTTGACCCAGTTCGCGGAGCCGGTCGGGAACACGGCCTGCGCGAGGCCGTTCACGAAGGTCGGGACGGCCGGCTCGGGCGCGGGCTCGGGCTCCGCCCTGACGGGCGACGCGCCGAACGTGGCGATCGACGCGACGAGCGCGAGCAGGATCGCAACGCGCAGTCGGATGGGGGCGCGGCGGGCGATGCGGTGCATGGAGAGACCTCCTGTGGTGGGACTCGGCTCCCGTGCGAGGCCCCGTCCGAGCGCGCGGCCCCACTGGTCGGGCCCGATCGTCTGCGCAATGCGTACCGTTGTCAAGCCGCCGGACCGGGCAGGCGACGCGGTAGCGTGGCGCCGTGATCGAGGAGCTCTCGCCCGGCGAGGTCGACGCGCTGCTGCGCGACGCGGTGGTCGGCCGGGTGGGCTGCCACGTCGACGGCCTCACGTACGTCGTCCCGGTCATCTACGCCTACGACGGAGACGCGATCTGGGTCGTCACCGTCGAGGGGCAGAAGACGCGGATGATGCGGGCGAACCCGCAGGTCTGCTTCGAGGTGGACGAGTACGCCGGGCCCGGATCCTGGCGAAGCGTGATCGTCCAGGGCGCGTACGAGGAGCTGGACGGCGACGGCCTCGCGCAGGCGACCTCGCTTCTCGCCGCGCGCTTCGCGGGCCGTGGGTCGGGTCGCCGCCCCAGCGCGGGCGGGCGGACGGCGGTGGCGTTCCGGATCCGCGTGGCCGAGGCGACCGGCCGGGCAATCCGCCCTCAGAACTCGTCGGTCGAGGCGAAGTAGTCCCGGCGGGGCCCCGTGTCGGCCCGCCACCAGAACGGCGTCCGCAGGAAGAGCAGCAGGCTCCAGATGCCCGCGACGAGCACGAGCCCGAGCGAGATCCAGAAGCCGCCGCGGTACTCGGTCCCGGCGAAGGTTCCGGCCGAGCTCACGGCCTGGTGGAACCAGATGAGCGCGCCGAAGCCGAGCGACGCGAACGTGATCCCCGCGGCCGGCCCCCACTTCCAGGGAATCCACACGAGCACGACGCCGGCGAGGATCGCCACGAGCGCGACGAGCGCCACCGGTTGCGCGTAGTCGACGAGCCGCTCGACCTCGCCCCTGTAGGAGTCGTGGACGTAGTGGCCGCTGTACGACGGCGTGCCGAGCGCGAACTCGATGCCGGTGCCCTCCGCCCGCCGGAGGTCGGCGGTCACGACCGCGAACGGAAGCGTGAACGCGGAGAGGACGAGCAGGAAGAGCGCGCAGGCCGCGGCGCGCGCGGCGAGGGGACGTTCGTGGAGGTCGGCCAGCACACTCCGAGTGTAGGCGCCGGCGCCGGCCTCTAGCCGCGTGCCCGAGCCCAGTCGGCCGGCACGTCGCCGCCGCCTTCGACGGACACCCGCTCCCCAACCCGGAGAAAGGCCGGATGCGGCGCGATCTTGCCGGCCACGAGGCACTCGCCCTGGCGGAACGCCGTCGCCCGCGCGAGCAGCGAGGCGGGGACGAACGAGAAGACGTCGGCCACGTACGCGAGGTCGGCCTGCGAGTTCATCCGCATGAGGATCAGGTTGTCGCACTGGGAGAGCAGGTTCTCCGGGACCTTCTGCGGCCGCTGGGTCGAGACCAGCAGGTAGAGGCCGAACTTCCGGCCCTCGGCGGCGATGCGGACGGCCACGTCGGCGGAGAGCGCGCGCAGCGGATCCTCGGGCTCCGCGGGGCAGACGTTGTGTGCCTCGTCGATCACGATCAGGACCGGCCGGCGGCGCTCGCGCTCCCGCCAGAGCCCGGTGAGGACGGCCGTCGCCGCGAGGGCCTGCTCCTCGCGGCTTCCGAGCGAGCCGAGGTCGACGACGAGGCAGCGCGCGTCGCCCTCGAGCGCCTCCGCGACGACGGAGCCTGCTTCCCCGCGCGACCAGATGCCCCAGCGGTGGACGCCGAGGTTCCGCACGCGCTGGCCGAGCCGCTCGTCCGTGAGCTCCGTGAGCTCGCCCGGCCGGAAGCGCTCGACGACGTCGGCGAGGGCCGCGTACTCCTCGCGGTCGGCAATCGGGTCGAGGCGGAGCATCGCCGCCTGGGTGGCCGCGTCCAGGTCGGCCAGCCCGAGCGCGAGCCTGCCCGCGCCCTCGGCCCGCCGGGGGACGACCCCGCCCGCGACCCGCTCGTGCCGGCGCGCGAGCGCCGGGTCGACGCCCTCGCGGATCTCCCCGAGCCGGACGAAGTCCGAGTTCGGGTCGAGGATGACGATCCGGAGCTCGGTCTCCTGCAGCAGCCGCTCGAGCAGGACGCCGAGGCCGTAGGTCTTGCCCGAGCCCGACTGCCCGCAGAGGAACGTGTGCCGGTCGAAGCCGCCCGCATCGAGCGAGAGCGGCACGCCCGGGGCCAGGAGGACGTCCCCGACGGCGAGCCTGGCCCGCTTCGGAGCGACGTCCTCGAGGTAGGAGGCGATCTCCTCGGGCGTCGCCTGCCGCGCGAGCGCGTCGTGAAAGGGGCCCGGGTCGCCGGCGAGCACCACGCCCTCGCCCACGGCCGCCCGTAGCGTGATCCGCGTCCGCAGCCCGTCGCCGGTCGTCTCGGGCCCGTCCACCCGCGTGTCAGAGAGGGCGAGGACCTGCCCGAAGCGCCGTCCACCGCCGTCCTCGGACTCCAGCACGACGTAGCCGCCGGTCTCGAAGGCGAGCCCGTGGAGCGAGGCCTGGAGCGAGAACCTGCGCCCGTCGATCGAGCCCGCGAGCGGCAGGATCGCCTGCTCGAGCTCACGGCGCATCGCACGGTACTGGGCGAGCTGCGCCTCGACGCCGGGGGGATCGGCCATGCCCGGCGGAGCTTACTCCGGCAGCTCTGCCAGGCGGGGCGCCCGCGCCCGCCGCCACGGCGTCACCGCGAGGGCCGCCACGGCGGCGGCGAGAGCGGCCACGGCGCCGACCCAGAAGGCGGTCGTGAACCCGGATTCCGCCGGCACGCCGGTTCGCCCGATCGCACTCGCAACGAGGATGGCCGCGCCGATCTGGCCGCCCACCACGCCGCCCACCGTCCGCATGACGGTGTTGATCCCCGTGGCGACGCCTGTCTCGCTCGGGCGCACCGAGTCGACGATCGCCTTCGCCATGGCGGCGAACGTGAACGGGATCCCGGCGCCCAGGACGAGCATCGCCGCCGCGACCTGCCACGGCTCGGAATGCCACTCGGCCAGGAGCGCGAGTCCGAGCGCGGCCAGCGCCATCCCGAGCGAGAGCGGCCAGCGCACGCCGTACCGGCGCGCCATGATCCCCGCGATCGGCCCGGTGACGAAGCCCGCGAGCGCGCCGGGGAGCAGGTACAGGCCCGTCTGCGTCGCGCTCGCCCCGAACCCGTAGTCGGCGAGCCCGGCGAGCTCGGGCGGCAGCCCGCTCGGCAGCTGCACGAGGTTGGGCACGAGCACGAACGAGGAGAAGAGCGCGAAGCCGGCCAGGAGCGCGGTGAGGTTCGCGACGAAGACCGGGCGGTGCGCGAGCATGCGCATGTCGACCATCGGCTCGGGGACGGCCAGCTCGACCCGGATCCAGACGAGCAGCAGGAGCGCGGCGAGCGAGAAGAGCCCGAGGATGGCGGGGGAGGTCCAGCCCCAGCGCTCCCCCTCGGTCAGCGCGAGGAGCAGCGAGAGCAGCCCGCCCGAGAGGAGCAGGGCGCCGGGCAGGTCGAGCCGGGACGGCGTCTTGATCGGCGACTCGGGGACGAACGCGCGCACGAGCACCATCGCCCCCGCGACCGCGACCGCCCCGAGCACGAAGAGCCAGCGCCACGAGGCGTTGTCGACGATCACCCCCGAGAGCACGAGCCCGAGACCGCCGCCGACCGCGAACACCGCCGACACGACGCCGACGCCGATCCCGACCTTGTCGTCCGGGAACTCGTCCTTGATGATCGCGAACGAGAGCGGGAAGACCGCGCCGCCCGCGCCCTGGACGACCCGGCAGAGGATCAGCACCCAGATGTTCGGCGCGAAGATCGCCCCGACGCTGCCGGCGAGGAAGATCCCGAGCGAGACGAGGAGCAGCCGCTCCTTCCCGTGCTGGTCTCCCAGCTTCCCGAGCAGCGGCGTGAGCACCGAGGCCGAAAGGAGAAATCCCGTCAGGAGCCAGGTGGCCCACGCGGTGGACGTGTCGAGCTCCTGCTGGAGAACGGGCAGCGCTGGAATGATCAGCGTCTGCTGGAGCGCGAACGCGATCCCGGCGAACGTGAGCACGGCGAGCGTGACGCGGTAGTCCTGGCGGGGCGGCGCCGGGTGCGCGCGTTCGGCCATCGGGCCACTGTAGAGAGGGCCTGGTGTTTCCCGGCCGGACACCTCGGGAAGAGCGCCACCATGGACTGGTGGATCTGGCTCCTGATCATCCTCGGCGTGCTGCTCCTCGTCGGGATCATCGTCGTCGGCGGGCGGAGCGCCCGCGAGCGCCGGCTCGAGGGCAAGCGGGTCGAGGCGACCGAGCTTCGGCACGAGTCCGAGCAGCGGGCCGAGTCGGCCGAGCAGCGCGAGCGGTTCGCGGCCGAGGAGGCCGACCGCGCGCGCCGCGAGCGCGAGGCCGCCGAGGAACACGCGCGGCGCGCCGACGAGATCGATCCGGACGTCGAAGCCGACGCCGACCGCTAGTTCGGGCTCGCGGACCGCGGACCGGCTGCTACCGTCGGGCGCGATGACCGCCCGACTCGAAGACCTGTTGCGGCAGGCGTTTCCGGACGCGGCCGAGCTCCGCGTCGAGGACCGGACGGGCGGCGGCGACCACTTCCAGGTGCGGGTCGCGAGCGACCGGTTCGACGGGCTCCCGCTCGTCGAGCAGCACCGCCTGGTGTACGACGCGCTCGCGGAGCCGCTCGCCGACGGCACCATCCACGAGCTGCGAATCTCCACCCGAGGAGGGTCATGACCGAGCTGAGCGACAGGATCAGGAGCACGATCGAGTCCGAGGACGTCGTCCTCTTCATGAAGGGCACGCCCCAGCAGGTGCTGTGCGGCAACTCGGCCCGCGCGCTGGATGCGCTGCGCTCGGCCGGCGCGTCCGTGACCGCCGTCGACGTGCTGCCCGACCCCGCCATCCGGCAGGAGCTCTCGGCGCTCTCGAACTGGCCGACCATCCCGCAGGTGTTCGTCCGCGGCGAGCTCGTCGGCGGGGCGGACATCGTCGAGGAGCTCGCGGCCTCGGGCGAGCTGCGCGAGAAGCTCGACGCCTCGCTCGGCGAGGGCTGGCCGAACGGCGACCGCAGCGAGCGGGTCGTCGAGGTGACCGGGGGCGAGACCCGCCTGCGGCTCGTCCCGTAGGGCCCGCTAGACGAGCCAGAAGAGCAGCACGAGCCCGACCAGGAGGCCGGCGACGAGCGCGACCACGACGAACGCCCACGGGTTCGGGGCGACGCGGTTGTCGGCGGCGTAGCGGCTCTCGGGTGCCCGGCTGCGGCGGCGCATCGGCGGAACTCTAGTCCGTCGTCGCCGCCGACCCGCGGCTAGGGCTCCGTGTGGACGATCACCTCGGCGATGCCCGGCTGCGCGTCCCGGAGCCGCCGCTCGATCTCGCTCGCGTACGCGTGGGCGCGCGCCAGCTCCTCGTCCGGCTGCACCGCGAGCGTGAGGAAGACGACGAGTCCGTCCTCCGTCCGGTAGAGGCGCAGCTCCCGCGGCGGCCGCCCGGTCGCCTCGCGGACGACGGTGGCGACCGCCTCGCGCTCGTGGCCGGACGCGTCGGCTGCTACCGGCCGCGCGTCCGTCTCGATGCCGAGCGGCTCGAGGTGCGTGTGCACGGCATCCACCTCGGGGAGCTCCGCCCGGATGGCGGCCTCGACCCGCGAGGCGACGTCGTGCGCCTCGCCGAGCGGCATGGCGCCCGGGAGCTTCAGGTGGAGCGAGAGCTCCTTCCGGTCGCCCGCGCGCAGGAGATCGACGTTGTGGATCTCCCGCACGCCGCGCACTCGGAGCGCCGCGGCCAGCGCCCGCTCGCCGAGCGCGGCGTCGGACGACCCCGGCTCCACGTGGACGACGACGTCGGTCCCCGGGAGCGCCCGCTCGACCGCGTCCTCGACGGCATCCGCGGCCGCATGTCCCTGCTCGACGGCCGAGGCGGGGGGGACGCCGATCACGATGTCGGCGAAGTTGCTCCCGGCCGCCTGGCGCAGACGGACCCGGCGCAGCTCCACGGGCGGCTCGACGCCGGCGATCGCGGCCTCGATCGCCTCGGCCGCGCCGGCGGGCGCCCGGTCCATGAGGACGTCGACGTTCTGACGGATGAGGCGCCCGGCGGCGGCCGTCACGAGCACGGCGACGAAGATGGCGGCGACGGCGTCCCCGCCGGGGTATCCGGCGCGGGCCGCGATCAGCCCGCCGAGCACCGCGAGGGATCCGCCCAGGTCGCTCGCGAAGTGGAACGAGCTGGCGGCGAGCGCCGGGCTCCGATAGCGACGCCCGGCCCGCCAGAGGATCGTGGCCCGGCTCGCGTCGATCGCGATCACGGCGCCGACGACCGCGAACGTCCACCACGTCGCGTCCACCTCGTGCCCGCCGTTCGCGAGGCGCAGGAGGGCGGTGACGACGATCAGGACGCTGACGACGACGAGGAACGCCGCCTCCGCCAGGGCGGCGAGGTGCTCCGCCTTTCCGTGCCCGTACTGGTGGCCCGGGTCGGCGGGCCGAACCGCGACTCCGAGGGCGAAGAAGGTGAGGAGGGCGGCAGCGAGGTCGGTTCCCGAGTGGGCGGCCTCCGAGATCAGGCCCAGCGACCCGGACGCGATCCCGGCCGCGAGCTTCACGACGATCAGCACGATCGCGGCGAGGACGGAGACGAGCGCCACGCGCCGGGTCGGTGCCATGCGCAAACGGTACGCCAGTTGCCTCGACTATCCTGGCCGCATGGCCGAAGTGCCCCAGGAGGGCGTCGCCTACGAGGTCGTCTGCCCGCACTGCAAGCGCACGTTCGAGGCCCAGGCGCTGACCGGCGACGCGACCCGGCACCAGGGCTTCAAGTGCCCGCACTGCCGGCTCTTCGTCGCCTGGGAGCGCATCGAGAGCCAGCTCGGCGACGGCGACTGATGGTCGCCCGCACGTGGCACGGCTGGACGGCGCCGGAAAACGCGGACGCCTACGAGGCGCTGCTCCGGGCGGAGATCCTGCCGGGCATCCACCGGATCGGTGGCTACCTCGGCGCCTACCTCCTCCGCCGCGACGCCGGCGACGAGGTCGAGTTCGAGACGGTCACGCTCTGGGACTCGCTCGACGCCGTGCGCGCCTTCGCCGGCGAGGACCACGAGGTCGCGGTCGTCCCGCCCGCCGCGCGCGAGCTCCTCGCCCGCTTCGACGAGCGCTCGACGCACTACGAGGTCCTCGCCGAGCCCTGATTCGCGGGCCGGGCCGAGGCCCGCGTTACATGCAGTCCTTGAGCGCCTGCGCCTCGGGAAGGCCTTCGAGCTTCTTCAGCGTGTGGTTCTCGATCTGGCGGATGCGCTCGCGGGTGACGCCGAAGGCCCGGCCGACTTCCTCGAGCGTCCGCGGCTGGTCGCCGTCGAGGCCGAAGCGCATCTCGATCACCTTGCGCTCCCGGTCGGGGAGCGAGTCGAGCGTCTTGTCGATGTCCTCGCGCCGCAGATGGACCGACGCCGAGTCGAAAGGCGACTCGGCCTGCTCGTCCTGGACGAAGTCGCCGAGCTCGGAGTCCTCCTCCTCGCCGATCGGCTTTTCGAGCGAGACGGGCAGCTGCGCCATGCGGAGGATCTCGCGGACCTCCTCGGTCGTGATCTCGAGCTCCTCGGCGATCTCATCGGGCCGCGGCTCGCGACCGAGGCGCTGCACGAGCTGGCGCTCGATGTGGACGACCTTGTTCAGCTTCTCGACCATGTGCACCGGGATCCGGATCGTGCGCGCCTTGTCGGCGATCGCTCGCGTCACCGCCTGGCGGATCCACCACGTGGCGTAGGTCGAGAACTTGAAGCCCTTGCGGTAGTCGAACTTCTCGACCGCGCGGATCAGGCCGAGCGAGCCCTCCTGGATCAGGTCGAGGAACGAGAGCCCGCGGCCGAGGTAGGCCTTCGCGATCGAGACGACCAGGCGGAGGTTCGCCTCGATCATCTGCGTCTTCGCGGCCATGTCGCCGCGCTCGATCCGCTTGGCGAGGTAGATCTCCTGGTCGGCCGTGAGGAGCGCGACCTTGCCGATCTCGCGCAGGTAGAGCCGCAGCGAGTCGAGCGAGGGCTCGACGGTCAGGTCGAGCTTCGGCGGGGTCTTCTCGTCCTCGGCGAGGGCGGGCTGCTCGTGCGGCGGCGCCTTGTGCTCCTCGCCCTCGTGCAGCTCGACGCCGTGGTCGATGAGGTACGAGTAGAAGTCCTCGACCTGCTCCTTGGTCAGCTCCACCTCCTCGAGCCCGGACACGATCTCGTCGTACGTGAGGAAGCCCTTCTCCTGACCCTCGACGACGAGCTTGTTGAGCTCTTCGATGTCGGGGAGCGTGATGTCGACCGTGAGCATTCGCACCTCGCCTTTCGTCACCATAGAAACAATCGTTCCGTGCAACGAAAAGAGCCGGTGAGCTCCCCCCTCTCCCCCGGCTCGACGCCTGCAGCGGGGGCGGATTCTACATACGCCTGGGGAAAAGTGAACCCCGATTTTCCCGACTGGGGATAACTCGTCCCACGCGCTCGCCCAGGCTGTTGACGACCGGGGCCTCCTCGAGGCCCGCGACCCCGAGGGCGTAGGCGAGCCCCGGCCCCGCGGCGCGGTTGGCGCCGTCCTCGACCTTCGCGCAGACGCCCGTCCCGTTCTGAAGGAGCGCGCAGAGGAGCCCCTCCGCGCCCCGCTTGACGACACTTCCCGGGACGGCGTGCATGAGCGCGGTGTCGGCCGCCCCCGGCCCGCCGACCAGGTCCGGATACGCCCGCATGGCCGCGACGACGCGCTCGCCACCTGCGAGCGAGGGGAGCCGCTCGAACGCGGACGCCATCGCCGTGAGCGATACGGCGAAGGTAGGGACGCCGCACCCGTCGATCGCCTCGGGGAGGTTCCCGGCGCCTCCGACGGCGCCCGCAACGACCTCGCGCAGCTCGCGCTGCACCGGATGGTCCGGCAGCCGGTAGCCCTCCACCGGCCAGCCGCGCAGCGAGGCGAGGAGCAGCATGCCGGCGTGCTTGCCGGAGCAGTTGTGCCGGATCTTCTCGCGCGCCTCGACGCCGCACTCGAGCTGCGCCTCGTCCGCGCCCGCCCGGCTGAGCAGCGCGCGCACGGCTGCGAGCTGCTCGGCCGTCGCCTCGTGGGAGGCGCAGGCGATCGCGAGCTCCTCGTCCGGCAGGTCGGCGGCCTCGACCGCCAGCGGAAGCGCCTGGAACGGCTTCGCGACCGACCGCATGAACGTCACCAGCCCCGGGTCGCCCGCGCAGGCGACCACCTCGCCGTTCCGGACGACGACGACGTGGACGCGGTGGCGGGACTCGACCTCGGGTCCGCGCTCCGCGACTACGCTGATCGGATCCACGGCTGGGAGACTATTCGCGTTGCCTGAGCTACCCGAGATGGAGGCCTGGCGCCGGTCGCTCGACGTCCGGCTGGCCGGCGCGGTGGTCGAGCAGGCCGGCCCGGCGCACATCGCCACGCTGAAGACGTTCGACCCGCCGCTCGCCGCGCTCGAGGGCCGGACGCTCGGCGGCGTCCACCGGCGCGCGAAGCGGCTGCTGATCCGTACGGAGGACGGCGAGCTCGTCCTCCTCGTGCACCTGATGAGCGCCGGGCGGATCCGCGTCGTCGAGCCGGGCGGAAAGGCGCCCGCGAAGCCGGCCTTCCGCCTGCTGCTCGCCGACGGGGGCCAGCTCGTCCTCACGGAGGCCGGGGCGAAGAAGCGCGCGGGGGTGTGGCTCCTGACGCCCGAGGCCGCGGCCGCGGAGGTCGAGCACCTCGGCCCGGAGGCGAACGAGCTGGATGCCGAAGGGCTCGCGGCGGTGCTCGCCTCCGACTCGCGCCGGCTGCACGCGCTCCTGCGCGACCAGCGGGCGATCGCGGGCATCGGGCGCGCCTGGGCGAACGAGATCCTCCACGCGGCGAAGCTCTCGCCGTACGCGCTCTCGACCGAGCTCGGCGGCGACGAGACGCAGCGGCTGCACGACGCGATCCATTCGGAGCTGGCCCGCGGCCTCGCGCTCCGCGAGAAGGGGGCGCCCGACAAGAAGACCTACCGTGTGCACGACCACCTCGGCGAGCCCTGCCATGTCTGCGGCGAGCCGATCGCGCGGGTCGACTTCGAGGAGCACACGATCTACTACTGCCCGCGCTGCCAGACAGGCGGCCGGATCCTCAAGGATCGGCGCCTCTCCAGACTGCTCCGCTGACCCCGACCAAGGCCGGGGCCGAAAGGGCCATGACCCGGGGTCAGACCCCGTTAGGAAGCGTCACGAGAGCCGCGCTCAAGTGTGCGTTTCCGTCCCCAATCTCCGCACCGAGCGTGTTTTCGGGGACATGTCGTTGTAAAGGGGTCTGACCCCGGGTCGGGCGGCCCGCTCGCGGGCGGACGGAGTTCTCCGCCCCTTGCCCGTGCGGATACCACCACCGCAAGTCTCGCCCTGGCCACATTCCGCCGCCGCCTCCGGGCGACGAAGCTCCGTTGCGTCGAACGAGACCCCCAGATCGCAAAAGGAGCCCTCCCATGATCCGCACCGGCCAGACCATCGAGAACCCCGTCACCGGCGAGCGCCTCCGCTTCCTCAAGACCTCCCGCGACACGAACGGAGAGGCCGTCGTGGTCGAGGTGACCGTCCAGCCGGACGGCTTCGTCGCCGCGGCGCACGTCCACCCGCACCAGAGCGAGCACTTCGAGATCCTCGAGGGGACGGTCGGCTTCCGGCTCGGTCGCGAGAAGGTGGAGCTCGGCGCCGGCGAGTCCGTCCTCGTCGAGCCCGGCACGCCGCACAGGTTCTGGAACGCGGGCGAGAAGGAGGCCCGCTTCGTCACGGTCGTGCGCCCCGCGCTCCAGTTCGAGCAGCTGATCGAGACGATGTTCAACCTGGCCGAGGACGGCAAGACGAACCGGAAGGGCATGCCCAACCCGCTTCGCCTCGCGGTCATCGCGAACGCCCACTTCGAGGACGTGCGGCTGCCGTTCCCGCCCGCCTTCCTCCAGCGCGCAGCCCTCGCGCTGGGCGCCCCGCTCGGGCGGATGCTCGGGTACGACGCCGCGTACGTGCCCACTCCCTCCTTCGGCGTCGTCGCCGCCGCGGAGGTCTAGACCGGCCTGGCCCACCCCATGCCGGCTGCGGGCACCCGTCCGCGGCCGGCATGGGACAATGCGTCCGTGGAGACCGTCGAGCCGAGGCACCTGCGCCCCGTCGCCGTCGAGGACGCGTACGGGGGCACCTGGCTCGCGATCAAGCTCGGGATCGAGCCGCGCGAGCTCGACCGGCAGCGCCGGGCCGGCGACTACGTGGCCTACCGCGCCGCAGACGGCCGGGAGACCGAGTACCTCTACCCGGCCTGGCAGCTCGACGCGTCCGGCCGGCCGCTGCCCGGCGTCGCGGAGCTCGTCCGCGCCGCGCGCGCCCGCGGCCTGGGCGACGACGAGCTGGCCGCCCTCATGCTCCGGCGTGAGGGCCTGACCGGAAGCACGCGGCTCGCGGATGCCTTCCGCGCCGGCCACACCGACCGCGTGCTGGCCGCCGTCCGCTCGTCCTAGGCCGCCGGCAGCACGATCCGCAACGTCTCGCCGTCCGCTCTCACCGAGCCGCCGACCGCCTCGACGAGCCACACGGCCGCGGCCGCGCCGAGCTCCCGCACCTCCGCACCTGTGACGACGGCGGAGGCCGTACCGGCGAGCGGAGCGATCTCGAGCTCCGCCCCGTCGACGCTCATCCGGACCGCCTCGAGCCCGCCGTGGCGGCGCGCGGCGCGGGCCAGCTGGCGGAGTGCGCGCTCGGTCGTGTCCGGCTCGACCCGCACGACGGCGCCCCGGCCCGACACCTGCACGGTGCCGTCCTCGAGCTGGGCGGCGGCCCGGCCGGCGAGCTCGAGCGCGTCCACGTCGGCCAGGCGCGGCTCGAACCGCCCCTGGGAGATCCGCGTCACGAGGGAGAGCTCGTCCAGGAGCTCGGCGATCTGCCCGGACGCCTGCTCGATCATCGCAACGTAGCGCGCGGCCGGCTCCTCGAGCTCCACCCGCGCAAGCGTGCGCGCGAAGCCGTGCACCGTCGCGAGCGGCGTTCGCAGGTCGTGACACGCAACCGAGACGAGCGTCTCGAAGCTCGGGCGGTCGCTCAAACGCAGGGTGCTACGGTTGCCACGTGTCCGAGAGCGTAACGAGCGCACCCGACCTCCAGGCCTCCGTTCCGGAGGTCCGGATCGGGCTGTCGCGCGTCGGCGTGACCGGCGTGCAGAAGGCGATCCGCCTCCAGCACGA
>Ga0210113_1000190_pt1 | contig 14596 bp, 14 predicted proteins | sample MayberryNW_Catta_5_FD_185523 | JGI IMG/M metagenome (GOLD analysis project Ga0210113, IMG submission 185523) | Wetland microbial communities from San Francisco Bay, California, USA, that impact long-term carbon sequestration -... | ecosystem: Environmental > Aquatic > Marine > Wetlands ...
GCCGGCGGAATCCCGCGCCCCCGTTCATCACCTCCACGCTGCAGCAGGACGCCGGCCGCAAGCTCGGGTTCTCGGCGAAGAAGACCATGACGGTGGCCCAGCAGCTCTACGAAGGCATCGAGCTCGGGGACGAGGGCGCCGTCGGCCTGATCACGTACATGCGCACGGACTCGGTCCGCATCGCGCAGGATGCGCAGGCCGAGGCGCGCCGGTGGGCCACCGAGCGTCTCGGCGCCGAGTACCTGCCGGACGCGCCGCCCACCTACAAGTCGCGCGGCAGCGCGCAGGAGGCGCACGAGGCGATCCGGCCCTCCGACGTGAACCGGGAGCCGAAGGCCGTGGCGCGCTTCCTCACCAAGGACCAGCTCGCGCTCTACCGCCTCATCTGGGAGCGGTTCCTGGCCAGCCAGCTCATGCCCGCCGTGTACGACACCGTCGCCGCCGACGTGGTGGCCGGCGACTGCGTCTTCCGCGCCCAGGGGCAGACGCTGAAGTTCAAGGGGTTCACGGCGGTGTACGTGGAGAGTCGCGAGGACGACGAGACGGCGGCCGACGACGAGGCCGACCGCGCCATGCCCGTCCTCGAGGAGGGCGAGGTGCTGACGCTGCACGGGCTCGACCCCAAGCAGCACTTCACGCAGCCGCCGCCGCGCTACACGGAGGCCTCGCTGATCAAGGCGCTCGAGGAGCTCGGCATCGGCCGGCCGTCGACGTACGCCTCGATCCTCGGGACGATCATCAACGACCGCGGCTACGTGCGACGCGAGCGGCGGACGCTGTTCCCGACGGAGCTCGGCATCGCCGTCACCGACAAGCTGCTGCCCTTCTTCAGCGACATCATGAACGTCGAGTTCACCGCCCAGATGGAAGGCGAGCTCGACAAGGTCGAAGAGGGCGAGCTGTCGTGGGTGGACACGATCAAGGAGTTCTACGAGCCGTTCAAGCGCGACCTGGCCCGGGCCAAGAAGGAGATGGGCAGCGAGAAGGCGGGCGTGCCCATCGGGGAGGCGTGCCCCGAATGCGGCGGCGATCTCCTCGAGCGCCGCGGCCGCTTCGGGAAGTTCATCGCCTGCTCGAACTACCCGGACTGCAAGTACAAGCGCAACCTGCCGGGGAGCGAGCGGGCCGAGGACCAGCCGACGGACGAGATCTGCCCGACGTGCGGCAAGCCCATGGTCATCAAGCACGGGCGCTTCGGCAAGTTCATCGCGTGCTCGGGCTACCCCGACTGCAAGACGACGAAGCCCGTCACCCTCGGCATCGCGTGTCCGCAGACCGGATGCGCCGGTCAGCTCGTGGAGCGGCGGTCCCGGAAGGGCCGGACGTTCTACGGGTGCTCGGCCTATCCGGCGTGCAACTTCGTCGTCTGGCAGCGGCCGGTGGCCGAGCCGTGCCCGAAGTGCGGCGCCACGTTCCTCACCGAGCGCGTGGCCCGCGGGCGCCAGGTGCGCACCTGCGTGCGCGAGGGCTGCGACTACAAGCAGGAGGAAGAGATCACCGTCGCATGAAGCAGCCGGTGACGGCCTTCCTCCGGCACCTCGCGGTGGAGAAGAACGCCTCGCCTCACACGCTCCGCAGCTACGGATCCGACCTCGCCGACTTCGAGCAGCACCTGGCCGCGCTCTCGACGGACGTCGTGGCGGCCGACGCCCGCGCCGTGCGCGGCTGGCTGGCGGCGCTGCACGCCCGCGGGCTGGACCCCGCCTCGGTCGCCCGCAAGCTGGCGGCGGTCCGCAGCTTCTATCGCTTCCTGGTGCGGCGCGGCGTGGTGGAGCGCAACCCCGCGCGCGAGCTGCGGGCGCCGCGCCTGACGCGCAAGCTCGTCGGCTTCCTGCCCATCGACGAGGCGGCGGCGGTCGTCGGCGCCCGCGGGCTCGGTGGGGCGGCGCGCGCGCGCGACGTGGCGATCCTCGAGCTGCTGTACGCCACGGGGCTCCGGGTCTCCGAGCTGGCCGGGCTGGACCTCGAGGCGCTCGACCGCGAGAGCCGCACGGTGCGGGTGCTCGGCAAGGGGCGCAAGGAGCGCATCGTGCCGTACGGGGCGGCGGCGGCCCAGGCGCTCGACGCCTATCTGGGCTCGCGCGCCGCGGGCGGCGGGCCGGTGTTCACCCGCGCCCGCGGCGGCCGGCTCGGCGTGCGCTCGATCCGCGCGATCGTGCGCCGCGCCGCCGGCGCCGCCGGCGTCACGCGGCGGGTGACCCCGCACACGCTGCGCCACACGTTCGCCACGCACCTGCTGGACGCGGGGGCGGACCTCCGCGTCATCCAGGAGCTCCTGGGGCACAGCCGCCTGTCGACCACGCAGCGCTACACGCACGTGGGCGCCGACCAGCTGATGAAGGTGTACGACGCCGCGCATCCGAGGGCCGAGCGGACTCGACGGCCGCTACAATAGGGTCCATGTTCCACGCGACGACGGTGCTGGCCGTCCGGCACCGCGGGCAGGTCGCCATCGCCGGCGACGGGCAGGTCACCATCGGCAACACGGTGGTGAAGGCGGGCGCCCGCAAGGTGAGGAAGCTCTACCACGACCGCGTGCTGGCGGGCTTCGCCGGCGCGGCCGCCGACGCCTTCACCCTCTTCTCGCGGTTCGAGGCGCGGCTCGAGGAGCACCGCGGCAACCTGCCGCGGGCGGCCGTCGAGCTCGCCAAGGACTGGCGCACCGACCGGGTGCTGCGCCGGCTCGAGGCGCTGCTCGGCATCGCCGATCGCGACCACTCCCTGATCGTGTCGGGGACGGGCGATGTGATCGAGCCGGACGACGGGCTGATCGGCATCGGCTCCGGAGGCCCGTTCGCCCTGGCGGCGGCGCGCGCCCTCATCGCGCACTCCGACCTCGACGCCAAGAGCATCGTCGGCGAGGCCATGCGCGTCGCCGCCGGCATCTGCATCTACACCAACGACCAGATCACCGTGGAGGCCCTGTGACCGGGGAGCGCAGCCACATCGCATCTCGAACAGGCCCTGTGACCGGGGAGCGCAGCGACATCGCAGCTCGAACAGGCCCTGTGACCGGGGAGCGCAGCCACATCGCATCTCGAACAGGCCCTGTGACCGGAGAGCGCAGCCCGGCCGCGCCTCGAACAGGCCACCCACGGCTCACGCCGCAGACAGCGCCGTCGCTACCATGACCGACAGCCTCACGCCGGCGCAGATCGTGGCGGAGCTCGACCGCTACATCGTGGGCCAGGGCAAGGCCAAGCGCGCGGTGGCCATCGCGCTGCGCAATCGCTGGCGCCGCCAGAACCTCCCGGCCGAGCTGCGCGACGAGGTCGCGCCGAAGAACATCATCATGATCGGCCCCACCGGGGTGGGGAAGACGGAGGTGGCGCGCCGCCTCGCCAAGCTCGCGCAGGCCCCGTTCGTCAAGGTCGAGGCCTCGAAGTACACCGAGGTGGGCTACGTCGGCCGGGACGTGGAGTCGATGATCCGGGACCTCACCGAGCTCAGCGTCAACATGGTCAAGGCCGAGCGCACGGCACAGGTCCAGGACAAGGCCGAGCAGCTGGCGGAGGACCGGCTGCTGGACCTGCTGCTGCCGCGCCGCGGCGGCGAGCCCTTCGGCAGCGCCTCGCTGGAGCAGGTCTCGCCCGACGCCTCGTCTCGCGAGGCGACGCTGGACAAGCTCCGCGCGCAGCTCCGCGCGGGGCGCCTCGACGACCGGGTGGTGGAGATCGAGACGCAGCAGCAGGCCATGCCGATGCTCGAGGTGTTCTCGGGCCAGGGGATGGAAGAGATGGGCATCAACCTGAAGGACATGCTCTCCAACCTGATGCCCGGCCGGACCAAGCGCCGCCGGGTGCGGGTGGCCGAGGCGCGGCGGCTGCTCGTCCAGGAGGAGGCCGCCAAGCTCGTCGACATGGACGAGGTGATCCCGCAGGCCGTCCGCCGCGTGGAGAACTCGGGGATCGTCTTCCTGGACGAGCTGGACAAGGTCGCCGGCCGGGAGGGCACCCACGGGCCCGACGTCTCGCGCGAGGGTGTCCAGCGGGACCTGCTGCCGATCGTGGAGGGCTCGTCGGTCACCACCAAGTACGGCATCGTCCGAACCGACCACGTGCTGTTCATCGCGGCGGGGGCCTTCCACGTGGCCAAGCCCTCCGACCTCATCCCCGAGCTGCAGGGGCGCTTCCCCATCCGGGTGGAGCTCGAGCCCTTGACGCGCGAGGATTTCGTCCGCATTCTGACCGAGCCGCAGAACGCGCTCATACGGCAATATGTGGAGCTGCTGAGGACGGAGCGGGTGACGCTCCGCTTCTTGCCGGAGGCGGTGGAGGCCGTCGCCGACATCGCCATGCGCGTCAACGCGAGCACGGAGAACATCGGCGCGCGGCGCCTGTACACGATCATGGAGAAGCTGCTGGAGGACATCTCGTTCGAGGCGCCCGACATGCCGGGCAAGGACTTGACCATCGACGCCGAGTACGTTCGACAGCGGCTGGCCGACATCTGGCGGGACCAGGATCTGTCCCGGTACATCCTGTGATGGACAACGAGGTGAAGCGGGTCGAGATCCTCATGGAGGCACTCCCGTACATCCGGGAGTTCTCCGGCAAGTCGGTCGTGATCAAGTACGGCGGCGCGGCCATGGACCGGGCGGACCTGAAGGAGACGTTCGCGCTGGACGTCATCCTGCTCCACCTGGTCGGCATCAATCCGGTGATCGTCCACGGCGGCGGGCCGCAGATCGGGGCCCTGATGAAGCGCCTCGGCAAGGAGCCCGAGTTCGTGGGGGGCATGCGCGTCACCGACGAGGAGACGGTCGAGATCGTCGAGATGGTGCTGGTGGGCAAGATCAACAAGGAGATCGTCGGGCTCATCAACCACCACGGCGGCAAGGCGGTCGGCCTGTCGGGCAAGGACGGCCAGCTCCTGCTGGCCCGGCGCCGCCTGCACCGGCTCGACAGCGGCGAGCTCGTCGACATCGGGCTCGTGGGCGAGGTGGAGCGCGTCAACCCCGAGCCGATCCGGCTGCTGGAGGAGCGCGGCTTCATCCCCGTGATCGCGCCCGTCGGCGTCGGGGGCGGCGGGGAGACGTACAACATCAACGCGGACCTGGTGGCGGGCGAGGTGGCGGCGGCGCTGCGGGCCGAGAAGCTCATCCACCTCACGGACGTGCAGGGGATCAAGGGCCCGGACGGCAAGCTCATCAGCACGCTCGCCCGCAAGGACGCCGAGCGGCTCATGAAGGCGGGGGTGATCGACGGCGGGATGCTGCCGAAGGTCGAGTCGTCGCTCCGCGCGCTCGAGGGCGGCACCGCCAAGGCGCACATCATCGACGGGCGGCTGGCGCACGCCATCCTGCTCGAGCTGTTCACGCGCGAGGGCATCGGCACGGAGATCGTCCTGTGAGTCGGCGGGATCATGCAATGAACGTAGTCTCAGCCCGAACGTCGAGCGCCGGAGCCCGGCGACGGCGCTCCGACGGGACATAGCGATGGACACCAAGACGCTGATGGAGTGGTCGACCCGGTATCACACGCCGAACTACGGGCGCACGCCGATCGTGCTCGTGCGCGGCGAGGGCAGCCGCGTCTGGGACTCCGACGGCCGCGAGTACCTCGACTTCACCACGGGCATCGCGGTGACCTCGCTCGGCCACTGCCATCCCGTCGTCACCGGCGCCATCCGCGAGGCGGCGGCCACGCTCATGCACGTCTCCAACATCTTCCACACCGCGCCGCAGATCCACCTGGCCAAGCTGCTGGTGGAGCACTCGTTCGCCGACCGCGTCTTCTTCTGCAACTCGGGGGCCGAGGCCAACGAGGCGGCGCTCAAGCTGGCCCGGAAGTACGGCAAGGAGCGGCTCGCGTCGGACCGCTACGAGGTCATCTCGACGATGAACTCGTTCCACGGGCGGACGCTGGCCACGGTCGCCGCCACCGGGCAGCCGAAGTATCACCACGGGTTCGAGCCCCTGCCGGCAGGATTCAAGCAGGTCCCCTACAACGACCTGCGGGCCGTGGAGCGCGCGATGGACAGCCACACGGCGGCCATCCTCGTGGAGCCGATCCAGGGCGAGGGCGGCGTGCACGTGCCCGACGACGACTACCTGCCGGGGCTGCGCAAGCTCTGCGACGAGTCGGGCACGCTGCTGATCTTCGACGAGATCCAGACCGGCATGGGGCGGACGGGCCGGCTGTGGGGCCACGAGCACGCGGGCGTCGAGCCCGACGTCATGACGCTGGCCAAGGCGCTCGCCAACGGGGTGCCGATCGGCGCCATGCTGTGCCGCGAGCACGTGGCCAGCGTGCTGACGGCCGGCAGCCACGGGTCGACGTTCGGCGGCACGCCGTTCGTCACGTCGGTGGCGCTCGCCACGCTGACGACCGTGATCGGCGACAAGCTGCCCGAGCGCGCGGCGCGCCTCGGCCGCGAGCTGATGGACGGACTCCGCGCGATGGACTCGCCCCTGGTCCGGGACGTGCGCGGCCGCGGACTGCTGGTGGGCATCGAGCTGACGAAGCCGGCGGCGCCGGTGGTCGACGCCTGCCGGGAGGGCGGCCTGCTCGTGCTGAGCGCCGGGGAAAAGGTCGTCCGGCTGGCGCCGCCGCTGATCGTCGAGCCCGCGCAGGTGCAGCAGGCAGTGGGCATCCTGCGCGATGCCCTGGCGAAGACGGCCGCATGAGGCATTTCGTCTCCGCCGGCGACCTGTCGCGCGAGCAGGTCCTGCACCTGTTCCGCCTGGCCGCGGACCTGAAGCAGCGCTGGAAGGCCGGGCATCGCGACGCGCCGCTGGCCGCCCGCTCGGTGGCGCTGATCTTCGAGAAGCCGTCGCTCCGCACGCGAGTGACCTTCGAGGTCGGCGTCGTGCAGCTCGGCGGCCGCGCCGTGTACCTCTCGGGCCAGGAGATCGGCCTCGGCACCCGCGAGGCGGTGCCCGACGTCGCGCGGAACCTGTCGCGGTGGGTCGACGCGATCGCCGCGCGCGTCTACGCGCACGCCACCGTGGAGTCGCTCGCGCGGCACGCGACCATCCCCGTGATCAACGCGCTGTCGGATCTCGAGCATCCGTGCCAGGCCCTCGCGGACTACTTCACGCTCTGGGAGCGCGGGGTGGACATCTCGCGGATGCGGCTGGCGTGGATCGGCGACGGCAACAACGTCTGCCACTCCATCGTGTTGATCGGGGCGCTGCTCGGCGCCTCGCTGATCGTCGCCTGTCCGCCCGGCTACGAGCCGGATCCCGGGGTGCTGGCGCGCGCGCGCCGTCTCGGCGGCGACGTCGAGGTCACCGAGGACGCGCGGAAGGCGGCGACCGCCGCCGACGTGCTCTACACCGACGTGTGGACGAGCATGGGACAGGAGACCGAGCGGGAAAAGCGCCTGGAGGCCTTCAGCCGGTACCAGATCAACGAGACGCTGGTCAACTTCGCCAAGGTGGGTGCGCTCGTGATGCACTGCCTGCCCGCGCACCGCGGCGAGGAGATCACCGACGCGGTGCTGGACGGGCCGAGCTCCATCGTGCTCGACCAGGCGGAGAACCGCCTGCACGCGCAGAAGGCGGTGATCCTCGACCTCCTCGGAGGCTATGGCGACGATGCCTGACGTCTCGCGCGTGGTGCTCGCGTACTCGGGCGGGCTCGACACCTCGGTCATCCTCCGCTGGCTCATCGAGACGTACCGGTGCGAGGTGGTGGCCTACTGTGCGGATCTCGGGCAGGGCGAGGAGCTGATCCCGATCCGTGACAAGGCGCTGAAGACGGGCGCCGTCGGCGTCCACATCGTCGACCTGCGCGAGACGTTCGTCCGGGACTTCCTGTTCCCGATGCTGCGCGCCAACGCCGTGTACGAGGGCAGCTACCTGCTCGGCACGTCGATCGCCCGGCCGCTCATCGCGCAGGCGCAGGTCGACATCGCGCTGAAGGAAGGCGCCGACGCGGTCGCGCACGGCGCCACCGGCAAGGGCAACGACCAGGTCCGGTTCGAGCTGACCTACGCCGCGCTGGCGCCGCAGCTGCGCGTGATCGCGCCCTGGCGCGAGTGGGACCTCAACTCGCGCACCGCGCTGATCGACTTCGCGCGACGGCACGACATCCCCGTTCCGGTCACCGCCGAGCGCCCGTACTCGACCGACCGCAATCTCTTCCACATCTCCTACGAGGGCGGGATCCTCGAGGACCCGTGGTCCGAGCCGCCGGACAAGATGTTCCAGCTGACCCAGTCCCCGGAGGCGGCGCCCGATGTGCCGGTCTCCGTCGAGATCGACTTCGAGCGAGGAGACCCGGTGGCCGTCGACGGGCGGCCGCGCGGGCCGGTGGATCTCCTGACTCACCTGAACCGCGTCGGCGGCGAGCACGGCATCGGCCGCGTGGATCTCGTCGAGAACCGCTACGTCGGGATGAAATCCCGCGGCGTGTACGAGACGCCGGGCGGCACCATCCTCCACGTGGCACGACGGGCGCTCGAATCCCTCACGCTCGATCGCGAGGTCCTCCACCTGCGGGACGCGCTCGTTCCCCGGTACGCCGAGATGATCTACTACGGCTTCTGGTTCGCGCCGGAGCGTCGTGCGCTGCAGACCTTCATGGACGAGTGCCAGCAGGACGTGACCGGCACCGTTCGGCTCAAGCTCTACAAGGGCAACGTGACGGTGACGGGGCGCCGCTCGCCGCGCTCCCTGTACCGCACCGACTTCGCGACCTTCGAGGCCGACAGCGTCTACCGGCAGCGCGACGCCGAGGGGTTCATCAACCTGAACGCCCTGCGGCTGAGGATCCGCTCGCTGCGCGACCGCCGGGCCTGAGCGTGCGCATCGACGTCGCGGCCACGCCCGATGGCCTCGACCCGGCCTCGGTGGCGGCGTCGACGGTGCTCGTCATCGACGTGCTCCGCGCCTCGACCTGCATCGTCACCGCGCTCGCCAACGGCTGCGAGGCGATCGTGCCGGTGGCGAGCCCCGAGGAGGCCCGGCGGCGCGCCGCCGAGCTGGGCGGCGCGCTGATCGCCGGCGAGCGGCGCGGCGAGCCGCTCGCCGGGTTCGACCTCGGCAACTCGCCGCTGGAGTTCACGCGCGGCCGCGTGGGCGCGCGCACCGTCGTCATGACGACGAGCAACGGGACACGCGCGCTCGTCGCCGCGCGCGCGGCCGCCGCCGTCGGCGTCGCCGCGTTCATCAACCAGGCGGCGGCCGCCGCCTGGGCGCTCGCGGAGGGCCGCGACGTGCTCCTCCTGTGCGCCGGCGAGCGCGGCGCGCGCTCCCTGGAGGACTACGTGTGCGCCGGCATGCTCGCCGAGCGGCTCACGGCCGCGGACCCCGCGGCCACGCCGGCGACAGAGGCCGAGCGCGCGATGGGCGCGGCGCGTCCGTACGGCAAGGAGATCGGGCGCCTGGCCCAGGATTCGCCGTGGGCGCGGCACCTGGCCGCTGTCGGGCGCGGCCGCGACCTCGCGGCGTGCCTCGCGCTCGACACGCGTGCGCTCGTGCCCGTGTACCGCCGGAACATTGACAAGGTCGTCGCGGCACACCGATAATGACCGCGCCCATTTCTCGATCGAGCGAGGGCGAGGCGTGAATCTACCGATCGGGCTGACGATCACCCGGATCGTCGCAGTCCCGCTGCTGATCCTCTTTCTCATCTCGTCGTCGCGGGTGCACGCGCTCATCGCGGCGGCCATCTTCACCGCCGCGGCCTTCACCGACTGGCTGGACGGTGTGGTCGCGCGCCGGCGGAACCAGGTCACGACCCTCGGCACCCTCCTCGATCCCATCGCCGACAAGCTGCTGGTGGCGGCCGCGCTGGTGTCGCTGCTGACGATCGACAAGATCCCCGCGTGGATCGTGGTCGTCATCATCGGCCGCGAGCTCGCGGTGACCGGCCTGCGCGCCGTGTCGGCGGGCCACGGGGTCATCGTCCCCGCGTCGCGGCTGGCGAAGTGGAAGACCGTCAGCCAGTACGTCGCCGTCACGCTGCTGATTCTCGAGAAAGGCATGGTGGCCCGCGGGTTCCACGCCCTCGCGACCGGCGTGCTGTGGGTGGCGGTGGCGCTGACGGTCGTGTCCGCGATCGACTACTTCTATCGCTTCTTCCGCAAGGCGGACTACCGGGCCATCGTGCCGGACGAAGAACGCTGGTCGTGAGCCTCCTGCCCGTCGCGGCCGCCTACCTCGTGGGCGCCGTGCCGATCGGCTTCCTCGTCGCCCGCGCGGTCGGCGTCGGCGACATCCGGCGACACGGTAGCGGGAACATCGGCGCCACCAACGTCCTCCGGACGGCGGGGCGGCTGCCCGCGATCGTCACGCTCGTGGGCGACATCGCCAAGGGGTACGCGGCGGTCGTGCTCGCCTCGTCCCTCGGCGGCGGCGATCCCGACATCACCGCCGCCGGCGCGGTCGCCGCGGTCGTGGGTAACTGCTGGTCCGTGTTCCTCCTGTTCCGAGGCGGCAAGGGGATCGCCACCGGGCTCGGCGCGCTGCTCCGCCTGGCGCCGCTGGCCACGCTGGCGGCCGTCCCCGTGTTCCTGGCCGTGGTCATGACGACACGGTTCGTCTCCCTCGCCTCGCTGCTGTCCGCGGCGTGCGTGCCGTTCGGCGCGTGGGCGCTCGGGGCCCCGCGTCCGTCCGTCCTCGGCGCCTTCGCGGTCGCGGCCATCGTCACCGTCCGCCACCGCGAGAACATCGCGCGGCTCCGGGCCGGAACCGAGCGACGCCTCGGCGACCGGCGCGCGCCCACGGCGGAGGGCGGGCTGCGGCCGTGATCGCGATCGTCGGCGCGGGCAGCTGGGGGACGGCGCTGGCGATCCACCTGGCCCGCAACGGCTCCGCGGTGCGCCTCTGCGCGCGGTCACCGCAGCTGGCCGAGGCGATCACCGCACGACGGCGGAATCCCTGGTACCTGACCGACCTGGAGGTGCCGGCCCTGGTCCAGGCGACCGCCGACGCGGCCGCCGCGATCGACGACGCCGACATCGTCGTCATCGCGGTGCCGTCGGAGTTCTTCGGCGCCACGCTCGCGCGGCTGCGACCCGTGCCGGGCGCTGCCCTCGTCTCGGCGACCAAGGGCTTCGACCCGACGCGGCACCTCCGGATGAGCGAGCTCGTGCGCGAGCGGTTTCCGGCGGCGCCGGTCGCGGTGCTGTCGGGCCCGACGTTCGCGCGCGAGGTTGCGATGGGGCGGCCGACGGCCGCCGTGATCGCGTCGGGCGACGAGGCGCTCGCGACCGACCTCCAGAAGCGCCTCGGCTCGCGCGAGCTCCGGCTCTACACCAACCGCGACGTGATCGGCGTGGAGGCGGGCGGCGCGCTGAAGAACGTCATGGCCATCGCGACCGGGATCGCCGACGGCCTCGGCCTGGGCGAGAACGCGCGGGCGGCGCTCGTGACACGCGGCCTGGCCGAGATGACGCGGCTGGCCGTCGCGCTCGGGGGCGAGCCGGCCACGCTGGCCGGCCTGGCCGGGGTGGGGGACCTGGTGCTCACGGCGACCGGGACGCTGTCGCGCAACCGCGCCCTCGGCATGGCGCTGGCGCGCGGCGACTCGCCCGCGAGCGTGGCCGCCAGCAGCCGCATGGTCGCCGAGGGCGTGCCGACCGTACGTACGGCGCTGACTCTGGCCGCCGCCCACGACGTCTCGATGCCGATCTGCGGCGAGGTCGCCGCCGTGCTCTTCGACCAGAAGGCGCCCGCAGAGGCGCTCGCGTCGCTCCTCGGTCGCGTCGCCACGCGCGAGGACGCCGCCACCGGAGGCCGGCGTGCCTGAGCTGCGGAAGGATCCCGTGGTGGGCCGCTGGGTCATCATCTCCACGGAGCGCGCGCGCCGGCCGTCCGACTTCAACACCGAGCCGGTGCGCGTGCGCGGCGGCCCGTGCGTCTTCTGCCCGGGCAGCGAGGACAGGACGCCGCCCGAGATCGTGGCCGGGCGGGCCGCCGACTCGCCGGCGAACACGCCGGGCTGGTCGTACCGTGTCGTGCCCAACAAGTTTCCCGCGCTGCGCATCGAGGGCGAGCTCGAGCCCTCGGGGGAAGGACTCTACGACCGCATGAACGGCGTCGGCGCCCACGAGGTCGTCATCGAGACGCCGGATCACGACGCGGCCATGGCGCGCATGGCGCCCGAGGCGGTCGCCGACGTGTTCCTGGCCTTCCGGGAGCGGCTCGTCGACCTCAAGAAGGACCCGCGCTTCGAGTACGTCCTCGTCTTCAAGAATCACGGGGAGGCGGCCGGGGCGTCGCTCGAGCATCCGCACTCGCAGCTGATCGCCACGCCGATCATCCCGATCATGGTGACGGAGGAGCTCGCCGGCTCGGCGGTCTACTGGCAGATGAAGGAGCGGTGCGTCTGGTGCGACGTCGTGCGACAGGAGCGGCGCGACCGGCGGCGCCTGATCGCCGAGGCGGGCGGGTTCGTGGCCCTGTCGCCGTTCGCGCCGAGGTTTCCGTTCGAGACCTGGATCCTCCCCGAGCGCCACCGGTCGGCGTTCGAGGAGTCGGACGTCGACGAGATCCGCGCCCTGGCGGCGATGGTGGTGAACTTCCTGACGCGCATGGACGCCGTGCTCGGCGCGCCGCCGTTCAACTTCATGCTCCACACGGCGCCGCTGCACGACGGCCCGCTCGACCACTTCCACTGGCACCTCGAGATCATTCCGAAGCTCACGCGGGTGGCCGGGTACGAGTGGGGCAGCGGATTCTTCATCAACCCCGTGCCGCCGGAGGACGCGGCCGCGGCCCTCCGCGAGTTCCGCCCGTGAAGCCGTGATACAATTCACCCTCGCTGGATCGCGGGAATAGCTCAGTGGTAGAGCACGACCTTGCCAAGGTCGGGGTCGCGGGTTCGAATCCCGTTTCCCGCTCCAGCATTTTTCGTCCCGGCTCGTGGCGCCGTAGCCAAGTGGTAAGGCAGCGGACTGCAAATCCGTTATTCGGCGGTTCGAATCCGCCCGGCGCCTCCAGTCGAACCGTGCACGACCGGTCTCGCGACGGGCAGCATTGCGGGCGTGGCGAAACTGGAATCCGCGATGCGCTTAAAACGCATTGTCCGAAAGGACTTGCAGGTTCGAATCCTGCCGCCCGCACCACCTCGTGATTCCGTCCGCTCTTTCCAGTCCCGGCGCGGTCTCGGCGCCCAGTTCCGCCGCCACCTGCGCGGCTCGTGCCGGATCGGCGTCCGTCACGACGATGGAGGCGACGTCCGGATGGTCCCGCACGACGTGCGCGTGGTACTGCCCGATGCGTCCGACCCCCACGATCCCGACGCGCATTTCCCGACCTCGCCACGACTGGAGATGGAAGCGGCGGCGCCGAGCGGGTCGCGGCCGCCGATTGTGTGGAACGTTCCACTAATGGCGAAGATGTGGTATGTTTCCAGGTGTGTCAACCGATCTTCCTCGCGTGAAGCGGCCGACGATCATCGACGTCGCGCGCCGCGCCGGTCGGCGAGCTGACGGACATTCCCAGCGCCTTGTCGTGCACGGCGTCCCAGACCTCGCTCTGCGCGACGCCGCGCGCGAGCGGACGCGCCGCCTGGCTCTCTGCCTTACGCCGCCTGAGCTCCGCATGCGAGATGTGCGGCGCGGCGGCGAAGCTCTCAGAGCGCCGCGACCAGCGCGCTTGCTCCGCGCAGGAGACGGGGATCGTGAGCTTCGTCTTCGCCTCGACGAGCACGCTCACGTCGAGGATGCGGTTCTGCTTCGCGCCGAGGAGCTCCTCGCCGTCGTACAGCAGCACCCGCTCGGCGAGCGGGTTCTCTCGACGACGAGCTCCGGCACGGTGCCGGATTCGCTCGTCTCCGCGATGCGCAGCCCTCGCGGCAGTGCCTCGTCGACCGTGATGTAGGCCGCGACCGGGTCCCGGCGGGGGACGAGGGGTGAACGACGATCCCGCGGTGCTCCACGGGCTCGCCGAGCTGGATCAGGCTCTCGAGCATGCGACTCCTTTCGTGTCGAGATGGAGTCGCCTGGCCGCGAGGCGCGTCTTACGTGGCTGCTCAGCTCGCGAGCGCGCAGAGCGCGACGCCCGGGAGCTCGTAGCGCCCGTCCACCTCGTACGGAGCGAAGGCCTCGCGCAGGTGCTCGAGCATCGCCTCCCGCTCCTCCGCCGACGACTCGCGCCATGCCGTCCCGAACACGCCGCCGGTCTCCCGCGCACGGCCGACGTAGTCGTCGAGACCGGCGTAGACGAAGCTCACCACCACGTCCTCCAGTCGGTCGACGGCGAACCCCGCTCCCTCGAGGAGCTCCCGCAGCCGCGCGTCGCTCGCGAGCGCGAAGATCCCGGGAGCACCCGGCTCCGGACGCTCGATGTATCCGCGCTCGACGAGCATCCGCCCGGTGATCGAGATCCAGGGGTTCTGCTCGGCGCCGCGCCAGACGGCCAGCGCGAGCCGCCCGTCCTGGCGTAGCACGCGTCTCGTCTCGGCGAGCGCAGCCGCACAGTCCGGCACGAGCATGTAGCCGAAGCGGCAGAGGACTCCGTCCACCGAGTCGGCCTCGAGCTCGATCCGCTCGGCGTCCATCACGCGGTGCTCGACGTTCGTGAGCCCGAGCGCCTCCGCGCGCCGGCGCGCGATCTCGACCATCGCCGGCACGAGGTCGGTCGAGATGACCCGGCCGGCCTCGCCCACGAGCGGCGCGGCCGCGAACCCGGCGCCTCCAGGCC